>ERZ773083.1664-NODE-1664-length-14829-cov-2.582713_pt1 | contig 14829 bp, 12 predicted proteins | sample MGYA00511465_ERZ773083 | MGnify/ENA primary metagenome ERZ773083 (study PRJEB29015, sample SAMEA2738001) | human oral metagenome | biome: human oral; feature: human-associated habitat; material: dental | place: China | collected 2060 ... | reverse complement strand
GAAAACGTTCTTTTCTCGTTCCTCGAAAAGTGCGTTTTCTCGCCATGACAATGTTTGATCAAGCTCGACATTGTTCATTTGGCTTAACGAAAACGTTGCTTTTTGGCTCATTGCAGCCGTTCAATGTTTACCTTATTCATTTCTTCCACTCGTTTAATGGCGTCCTTATACATATCTGCAGTAATACCAATATCTAGAGCGTCTTGTTCGGAAATGTCGAGAACGTACTTCTTCTTGGTATAGTCGTATCTTATCATGCTATTCAGCATCTGGTTCTTGTCCGTTTGGAAACGGTAAACAGTTTCATCGTCAAGTTCTGCGCTTTTTACATTTGTATGAGGGGGTGGAGGATTGGGAACTTGTAGCTCGGTTTCTTCTTTACACGACACCGCACAAAGAAGGGCCGTTAGGCTAATGATTATAGTTCTTGTCTTCATATCTGTTATTTTAAATATGGTGAATAATATGGATATTCGCTAAATTTCGTTTCAAATTTGCCGTTGATTCTTAGATCTTCTTTGCCGTCAACCGCAGGAGTCGTTATTGTATACTCTCCTCTGCAATCTCCACTTTGCAAGTCGAGAGAACGAATGATGAACTGCCCTTCCACAGAACGTGTAGCTTCTCTTTTTAGATTTGCTACAATAGCAATACCGTCATTTGCTTTCGTATTTATAACTTTTTCTCTGTTCGTTGCAAAGTTTTTTATCACATCATTCGGTATTCTTTTTGTTGGTGTCTCCAACGACTTTTTATATTCTACTCTATAAGGGTAGTTAATCTGTAAGCCTCCGGTCTTCTCTGTTGATAAGCAGAATGAAATCCAATATTCATAGTCCAATTTGGTTTGACCTTTGGGTTGGAGTTGCATGCATATTAAAAACATGCTGTATTCAGGATAGAAAGACAAATTATTAATGGTAAAGTCAGTATTCCAATAACGTTTCGTTATGTCTACATACTCTTTCCCGTTTATGGTGGCCGTTCCTCTTATTAAAGTTTCACCTTCGGAGGTAAACCTTGAACATCCAATGCTGATGAGAGAAAGCACAATGGTTACACACATCTTTGTCGATATTATTCTTCGTATCATGGTTACAATGTTGTTTTAAAAATGAAACTGATAGGTATGTATTGGATAACTTTTTGCTCATCGTTGAGCAACATCAACATATAATTATACCTCTGATTGTCGTTTGACTTGTTTCGGATAAATTCGTATTCTTCTTCAGACAAGATGTCGCAGACAAGGGGACCGCCACCGTACATGGAAATTTCTTTGTTCCCTTTCTGTGGACTCAACACAATGGCTGTTATTGGCATCCATTCACGGCCTTCGTATTTTTTAGGCAGGTTTGGCTTATAGTCGATGAATACTCTTGACGATTCGTACAAATCATATCTTTTTTTGAAATCATAAAGGTTTCCCTCGGAATCTATGTAAAAAGTGGTATAATCCGAGGCGTAGACATCTTGTGGATGTACACTAATGTGTTGCAACGCACTTTTATTGCCTAGGGCGTCCTCAATCTGCAGGAATATCGTTATGTCTCCGTTCTGTTCTTGCGGCTGTACCGTAAAACTCGATTTGTCGCTTTCGAACCAACGGATGTCTTTGTTCGAATATTTAATACCCCAATTAAATTTAAGCACGCCGTTCAATTGGGGCAAGTAATTTTTATATTCATTATCTATGCAGCTGGCGACAACCTTATACCCGCCCATTTGAGACGAAGACGACAGAATAAATCGTGGGATGCCCACAAGGATGGTTTGGCTATACTTTTGGTTTTTATAATTCGCAGTGAGCACTACCACGCCTCTGCCCTTCACCGTCAATATGCCTGAGGCATTGATTGATGCCACATTGGGATTGTCGCTGCTCCAAATTACATCGCCTTCTTGGGCAGACTGCAAGCTGTATTTTGCTCCTTCGTAGCCCACTTTTGGGCCAATGATGACTGTTGCTTGCGTGGTTGATGCCAAGGGGGCTAAGCTTTGTGCTTGATGTAACAAGTGCCTAACGCTTTCTGTGTCTGCAACTTTGTTTTCTGCTTTGGGTAGACGTGAGGCGTTGTCGTTGCGAGCCGTCTGTCCAAAGGCCGAATCCGCACCAAAGACACTTGCGAACATTAACGCAACTAATAATTGCGTTATGGTGTTTGGCTTAGGTATGTTATTGCATTTCATAACAAATTGATTCTAGATGTGTTCTTAATTTACTGTTTAGGTGGCTCCTTATCTACATGAAAGCAAAAGAAATTAAGATGCAGGGCACACGTTGCAATGTTACATATAATAATTGAAACGGCCAAATATTCAATAACTTTTTTACGTGAAGGCTATTTTACTTAGGCTCTATTAGTACAAGGATGCAACACATCTACATGCCGTTTGTGCGCCAGCCAGAAAACAAAAAAGCAGGCACAAGGCCGGTTTCCCGGTTGCTTGTGCCTGCCTTTTTAAAAGCGTATTTATTGTGTGGAGTGGCTACAAACAGGTGCTTGGCGCGCGTTGTTGGCCACTATTCCACGTTTATTTCTATTTTAGTTCCTGAACACCAACTTGCCATCAAGGGCATCGATGAGGATGGGTTTGTCGCGACTAACCTCTTCGGCGAGTATTTTCTTGCTCAGGTCGTTGAGCACATAGCGTTGGATGGCGCGCTTAACGGGCCGTGCACCAAACTCTGGGTCGTAGCCAAGGTCGGCCAAAAGACTGATGGCATCGTCGCTAACGTCTATCTTAAAGCCCTGCTCGGCAAGCATGCGGCCAACCGAACGCATCTGCAGGCGAACCACTTCGGCTATCTCTTGCTTGGTGAGCGGCAAGAACATGATGGTTTCGTCGATACGATTGAGGAACTCTGGACGTATGGTTTGTTTCAACATGTCCATCACTCGCTGGCGCGTTTCGTCCAAAACCTCATCGCGATTGCCCTCGCTGAGGTTGGCGCACTGTTGCTGGATGTACTGTGAACCAAGGTTAGACGTCATGATGATGATGGTGTTCTTGAAGTTCACCGTGCGCCCCTTGTTGTCGGTTAGCCTACCATCATCTAGCACTTGTAGCAGGATGTTGAACACATCGGGGTGCGCTTTCTCAATCTCGTCGAAAAGAACCACGCTGTAAGGCTTACGTCTTACGGCCTCGGTAAGCTGTCCGCCCTCGTCGTAACCCACATATCCCGGAGGTGCACCGATGAGCCTAGACACGCTAAACTTTTCTTGATACTCGCTCATGTCGATACGTGTCATCATCGATTCGTCGTTAAATAGGTATTCGGCCAAGGCCTTCGCCAACTCCGTTTTGCCCACACCCGTGGTGCCGAGGAAGATAAACGAGGCGATGGGGCGTTTGGGATCTTGCAGCCCGGCACGACTTCTGCGCACGGCATCGCTAACAGCGGCGATGGCTTCATCCTGTGCGATAACGCGGCGATGCAGCTCTTCTTCGAGGTGCAACAGCTTTTCGCGCTCGCTTTGCAACATGCGCGTAACGGGAATACCCGTCCAACGGCTCACCACCTCTGCAATGTCGTCGGCCGTAACCTCTTCGCGTACCATGCCTTCGCCGCCTTGCGTGGCTTGCAGTTGCTGCTTAATGTTCTCGATGTCGTTGTCAAGCTCTTTCAGTTTGCCATACCTAATCTCGGCCACACGTTCGTAATTGCCCTCGCGTTCGGCCCTGTCGGCCTCGTGGTTCAGACGTTCAATTTCCAGTTTGTCTTGCTGAATCTTGTTCACCAACGCCCTTTCGCTTTCCCATTTGGCCCTGAATGCCTTCTCTTGTTCGCGCAGTTCGGCAATGTCTTTGTCCAATTGTGCCATCTTCGGCTCATCGTTCTCGCGCTTAATGGCCTCGCGTTCAATCTCCAACTGTTTAAGTCGGCGGGTTATTTCGTCCAGTTCTTCTGGCACCGAGTCGCGTTCCATTCGCAATTTTGCTGCCGCCTCGTCCATCAGGTCGATGGCTTTGTCGGGCAAAAAGCGGTCAGAGATGTAGCGTTCAGACAGTTGTACGGCGGCAATACAAGCATCGTCCTGTATGCGCACCTTGTGATGGTTCTCGTAACGCTCCTTAATACCGCGCAAAATGGAGATGGCACTAAGCTCATCGGGTTCGTTAACCATCACCGTTTGAAAGCGGCGTTCCAGTGCTTTGTCTTTTTCAAAGTACTTTTGATACTCGTTTAGCGTGGTGGCACCTATGGCCCTGAGTTCTCCACGGGCCAACGCGGGTTTCAAAATGTTGGCGGCGTCCATCGCTCCTTCGCCTCCGCCTGCGCCAACGAGCGTGTGAATTTCGTCGATAAAGAGGATAATCTGCCCGTCGGCGTTGGTCACTTCCTTGATAACGCTTTTCAGTCGCTCTTCAAATTCGCCCTTATATTTGGCTCCTGCAACCAGTGCGCCCATGTCTAGCGAATACAATTTCTTGTCTTTCAGGTTCTCTGGCACGTCGCCACGCACGATGCGCTCGGCCAAACCTTCAACGATGGCGGTCTTTCCTGTACCCGGTTCGCCTATCAATATGGGGTTGTTCTTGGTGCGGCGCGAAAGAATTTGCAACACGCGACGTATCTCGTCGTCGCGCCCGATAACAGGGTCTAACTTGCCGTTACGGGCATCTTCCACCAAGTTCTTGGCATATTTCTCCAACGATTGGTAGTTCTCGTCGCCCGATTGCGACTTCACCTGTTGCCCTTGCCGTAGGCCCTCGATGGCAGCACGCGCGTCTTTTTCGGTGCATCCCGCATCTTTCAAAATGCGAGCAGCCGATGAGTTGACGGCTAGCAAGGCAAGGAAGAGCGGCTCGACCGAAACAAACTCGTCGCCAAGGCTCTTCGATAGGTCTTCGGCCTTCAACAAAACGTTGTTGGCATCGTTACTTAGATAGGGGTTTCCGCCCGCAACACGCGGGAGATGTTCTACTTCCGAATTAGCCAACGTGCTTACCTGCATGGCGTTAACGCCAAGCTTCTGGAAGATGTAGTTGGTTACATCGGCGGCCTTTTCAAGCAAGGCCTTGAGCAGGTGCACCGGTTCGATGCTTTGTTGTCCTGCCCGTTGTGCAATGTTCACGGCCTCTTGAACCGTTTCTTGCGCTTTGATTGTATACTTGTCGAAGTTCATTGTCTATATGTTTAATGTTATTTGTTGTCTGACTTATTGTCTGTTAAACATTATCCAAACAGTATGCCGAGACCTTTTTCTCTGTCAAATTGTCATCTTTGCGACTATTTTTCATGTAAAACATAATTTGTTAGCTGAAAATTTGTCACGTAGATTTGTTTTTCCTACCTTTGTCCCGACCGATAAAAACCATCGGCAAAGTAATCAACGTAAACAATCAACCAACGTTAAACCCTTTTAACTAAAAAAGACATCAAACATGGCAAACAATGAACTTTTGATGAATGCCAACGAAGTGGTGGCGTTCTTGCAAAAACCGTCTTCCGAATTTACCAAGGAGGATATTGTGCGTTTTATCCAAGAAAACGAGATTAAGATGGTGAACTTCATGTATCCTGGGGGCGACGGAAAGCTCAAAACCCTCAATTTCATCATCAACAACTTGGCTTACCTCGACACAATACTCACTTGTGGTGAACGTGTAGACGGATCCAGCCTATTCTCTTTCATCCAAGCAGGCAGCAGCGACCTTTATGTTCTGCCGCGTTTCTCGTCGGCTTTCGTCGATCCCTTCGCCGAAATTCCTACGCTTTGCATGCTTGCATCTTATTTCGACAAGGACGGCAATCCGCTAGAAAGCTCGCCCGAATACACCTTGGCCAAGGCTGCTAAGGCTTTCCGCGAGGTTACGGGTATGGAATTTCATGCTATGGGCGAACTGGAATATTACGTGATAACGCCCGACGAGGAGGTGTTCCCCGCCGTTGACCAGCGCGGTTACCACGAGTCGATGCCTTATGCTAAAACAAACGACTTCCGCACGCTTTGCATGTCGTACATCGCAAAGGCCGGCGGACAGATTAAATACGGACACTCTGAGGTGGGTAATTTTAGCCAAGACGGGCTGATTTACGAGCAAAACGAGATTGAGTTCTTGCCCGTACCCGTTGAAAAAGCCGCTGATGAGCTGATGATTGCCAAGTGGATTATTCGCAACTTGGCCTATCAAATGGGTATGAACGTTACCTTCGCACCGAAAATTACCACGGGTAAGGCCGGTTCGGGCATGCACGTACACATGCGCCTGATGAAAGATGGCAAGAGCGTGATGGTAGAAAACGGCAAGCTTAGCAACACGGCACGCACTGCTATCGCCGGATTGATGCAGCTTGCAGACAGCATCACCGCCTTTGGCAACAAGAACCCGATGGCTTACTTCCGCCTTGTTCCTCACCAAGAGGCACCCACCAACGTTTGTTGGGGCGACCGCAACCGCTCTGTTCTTGTGCGCGTGCCACTAGGTTGGGCCGCTGGCGTAGACATGATGCACAAGGCTAACCCACAGCAACCCGCCGAAACGCCCGACACGTCGATGAAACAAACCTTCGAAATGCGTTCGCCCGACGGCTCGGCCGACGTTTATCAACTGCTCGCAGGCTTGTGTGTTGGCTGCCGTTATGGCTTTGAATTGCCCAACGCACTCGAAATTGCAGAGCAAACTTACGTTGATGTGAACATTCACGATGCTGCAAACGCCGATAAGTTGAGCCGCCTGGGACAGTTGCCCGACAGTTGCGTTGCCTCGGCCGATTGCCTGGAACGTCAACGCAAGGTGTACGAGGCTCATGGCGTGTTCTCGCCCGCTATGATTGATGGCATCATCAAACAATTGCGCGACTTTAACGACAGCAACCTGCGTAAGGAAGTGGAAAACCGCCCCGCCGAACTGAAAGAACTTGTTGAACGCTACTTCCATTGCGGATAAGACCGTGGTGGAATAGCTAATTAAACTATAAATGCGAGCTCAGAGCAAGGGTGGGGCAGTGCGCCCTGCCCTTGAACTGGGCTTTGTTGTCTAGGCTTATGCCATATACTTCACGCATATAAACCCATGTGTAAAAGAAAAATGCGTGCCCTAATTGATGGACGTGCGGCACGCCAACGTAGCTACTGGTGGGGCAAAGTACGCATCACTACGTACATCACGATGGTCATTTTGCAGCTGCTTATTGTTTTCTACGACTCTTTTTGGGGACTTCCGCAGGTTGGGCTTGCCGGATTGTTGTGGCAACTTATTGCTGTTTCCACGCCTGCAATGCTGTTTGTTTACGTAGTGTTGATTATCGCGGTAGGTGTTAAAATGAACCGAATATCCACCTACGAAGAACGGTATAAAAGCTCAAACTTTGAAGAAGAAGAGCGAAAATGGCGCCAAAATGCAGCTATACTTGGGCTGATGCTCGTAGTGCTAATGGCGGTTGCCGTGTTTATTGCTGGCAGCATGGGTGTTTTTAATTACGTGAAGGATTTGAAATGCGGACCGAAAGTTACGAAAATGACCTTAAACGAGGTGTCGTATAAGCATCATGTGGTACGCTCAAAACGCGCATATGCTTGGCTGTTTCCTCAAATTGGAGGCGGAGAATTTACTTTGCGTTTCGCTAGTTGTAATGAAAAAGACAAGTGGGGATTAACAAAATATTATTACTTTGATTTCTCGCAGTACGAAACAGATGCAGTTGATAGGGTGCTGCGTGGTGTTTTGGTGAAAGACAAGGCTTTTTCCGCCATGCAGTTTATGAAAGAAACCGATGCCAAGGGGTTGCGCGGGCGTGGTATCAGAAATGGGGTAATCAATGGCGGAACGCCTGCTATGTATCTTGTTAGGTACTATCCACACAGCCATGTCTTTATCAATGCCACGCCTGTGCGGGGCAAACTGCAAGGCATGGGGTGCAAGTAACGAGCCTCTTGTCCCACGTCTGCTCGCAGTTCTGTGGCTTGGGCATTGTCTTTTTCAATAGGGTTTGTGTGCCAAAGATACGTACCAGCGAGCCTTATGGCTCGTTTTGTTAAGGCGGCGTGAGACATGTTCCCATGTTTGGCGCGGATTTTGTAGCGAATTAATACGACATAACCATACATAAGATGAAAGAAATTAATTATAAGGAGATGAAATTTAATCCTTTCAACCTGTTGGGAAAGGAATGGATGTTGGTGTCTGCGGGTAATGAGCAGGACGGGTGCAACACGATGACCATTAGTTGGGGGCACTTAGGTTGTCTGTGGGGACACAACGACCCCACGGCAGTTATCTATCTGCGCCCATCGCGTTACACAAAGACGTATGTGGATAAGGAAAAGTATTTCTCACTGTGCGTTATGGATAGCGACTTTAAAAAGCAAATGGCCTACCTGGGGAGTGTGTCGGGGCGCGATGAGGACAAGATAGCCAAGGCAGGACTTACCAAAGTGTTTGCCGATGAAACGGTATATTTTAAGGAGGCCAAGCTTGTGCTTATCTGTAAGAAACTATATGCCGCTGAATTGCAGCAGAGTGGTTTCGTGTATCAGGAAACACTCGACGAGAGCTATCCTAAACGCGACCTCCACACAATGTACGTGGGAAAGATAGAGAAAGTGTTGGTGCGAGATGAGGAATATACTGGCATTGATGTCCCTTCAAAAAAGTAATCAATATCTGCCAAGATAATACCTGAAAGAACCGCCAAAGGTTCTTTTCTCGTTCCTCTAAAAGTGCGTTTTCTAGCCATGACAATGCTTGAGCAAGCTCGACGTTGCTCGTTTGGTTTAACGAAAACGATGCCTTTTTAGAGCCAACTATAAATGTAAAAACGTTTTTAGAATGAAAGCAATAAAGTTCTTGGCATTGTTAGCCATGTTGTTAATGCCTCTTTTGGTACGCGCCCAAGATGTGCAAGGACCTTGTTATGTTGTTGATGGTAAAACCTACGCCTTTGTTTCTTCAACAAGCAAACAGGCCGTAGAGAAAGAATTGAGCGAATACATCGCCCGAAACTTGCCAATTATACGATATGATAACTCTTCTTTCCGCTTTGTTGTGTCTGCAACAATAGGCAAGGAAGGCGAGATTAAACGACTAAGGCTAGTAAACAAAAAGAGTTTTAAGGGCAACATGTCGGCTTGGGAAGACGTAAAGAAACTGCTGAATGCGGTTCAATTTAACCCTGTTGTGTATGGCGGAAAGGCTATTAGCTATTCTTTCGTGTTTCAAATTAAGGTGGATTTTACAACTTAGAGGTAGGCATTGATATTATCTGTCGAGCATTGGTCTGTGGAATCTATTCCACAGACCTGCTGTTTTTGAAAGCTGTTTGCCCCAAAACTGCCATTGGCGATCGGCTTGCAGCGGCTTGTTCTCACACCATAAAACCCCTTGAACAAACACTACAAGATGCTTGCACACGTATTACAAGCCCCCTGTAGTGTGACTACAAAATGCTTTGTACACTACATTGTGCAACAAAACGGCAGCGTACAACCAGCATTCCAAAAGCAATTCTTTTCGCCTACAAATTATTGCCGTTTGCTTTGCCGACAGGTTGAACGCGCGTTCCAAATCTAATTTTGTACGGCTATAAGGTGCGAAACCGTACTGCTTTATAGTTGCGTGATGTAAACGAAGTGGTCTTTAAACTGGTGTTCCACTTCTTTTGGGCATTGCTCGAACAACCCAAAAATGGCACTTCCGCTGCCCGACATTTGCGCATATAACGCTCCTTGCGCGTAAAGTTCGCGCTTAATGTTGGCTAGTTCGGGGTAAGTGGCAAACACCGACTGTTCGAAATCGTTCGTCAACTCGTCTTTCCACGTTGCTATGGGCTGCCTAACAATGTCGCGACAGCATTTGGCAGGCCGCTTAGGAACAATGTGCTTAAAGGCCTCGGCCGTAGAAACAGCCACATCGGGTTTCACGATAGCCAAGAAATAGCCGTTAAGGTTGTGTTGTGGCGTGTCTACTGGTTCGAGAATTTCACCCTTTCCTGTGGCGAACGATGGCTCGGCGGTAACGAAAAAGGCGCAGTCGGCCCCAAGTTGGGCGGCGTATCGCTCCATTTCTGCATTGCCGATGTTCAGCCTGAAACGCTCGTCTAGTAGCCTTATCATAAATGCAGCGTCACTCGAACCGCCGCCTAAGCCTGCTTGCGAGGGAATACGCTTATGAAGATGTGCATGTACGCGAGGCATAGAGAAGTCGCGCGCCAGCAAGTTGTAGGCCTTACACACCAAGTTCTGCTGTTCGTCGCTTACAAGGGTGTTGCCTGTAACCTTCAAGTCGCACGCCACTTCAGACGGAAACTGCTCGTCCATCAGCTTTACTTCCAGGGCATCGGTTAGCGGAACGGGGTAGAAAACCGTCTCTAAGTCGTGATAACCATCATTGCGTTTGGCCACAATGTTCAGTCCTAGGTTTATCTTTGCACAGGGAAATGTAATCATAAATTGTCTTGATTGTTAACTATGCAAAGGTAACACATTTTTGCGCAACGACTTTATGTTGGTCAAATTAAATTAAAGGTTGCACCAAAGTGCAGCATGTTTTTCGCAACGAGCATCGCTAATCGCATTATTTTTGGTAAATTTGTACCTACGTTCGCTTTTGAACAAGGTGTTGGCCACATGCCGCACCACATTCGGTTATGTTCTTCCCGCAATATAACATAGGCTTAGGCATGCTTGTTGCACGCTGCTGCGCGTTGTGCCGGTGTTGCGAAGAAGAGATATACATGTTGCGAACGGCCAAATTGTTGATTGAGAAACGCCCCGAACGATAGGGGACAACACACGATATAAACATAATAGAACATGCCCGAAACAAGCAATACGAACAGAAGAACGAAAAAATCGGTGCCCGTTGACAACACTTACGGACACTTGCCGCCCCAAGCACTAGACTTGGAAAGGGTGGTGCTGGGTGCCTTGATGATAGACAAGGACGCTTTCGCCGTGGTAAGCGAGATGTTGCATCCCGAAACCTTTTACGAGCCCAGACACCAGAAGATATACACCGCCATAAGGTCGCTCAACATGGACGAAAAGCCTGTTGACATTATGACCGTTACCGAACAACTGAAACGCGACGGCACCATCGACGACGTTGGCGGCGCACCTTATGTGGTGGAACTCAGCTCGCAAGTGGCATCTTCGGCCCATATAGAGTACCATGCGGCCATACTTGCCCACAAGTTCTTGGCTCGTCAGCTTATTTCTTTTGCCAGTAACATCGAAACAAAGGCTTTCGACGAGAGTATCGACGTTGAAAATCTGATGCAAGAGGCCGAGGGCGCGCTCTTCGAACTGTCGCAGAAGAACATGCGGCAGGACTTTACGCAGATAGACCCCGTGATAAAGCAAGCCATCGACATACTGCAAAAGGCCTCGGCCAATAGCGGTGGCATGACGGGAGTGCCCACAGGTTATACCAAACTAGACGAGATAACGTCGGGTTGGCAACCGTCCGACCTGATTATCATCGCCGGCCGCCCTGCAATGGGTAAGACGTCCTTTGCGCTAAGTTTGGCTAAGAACATCGCCGTAGATGCACAAGTGCCTATCGGATTTTTCTCGCTCGAAATGAATAACGTGCAGCTTGTTAACCGACTTATATCCAATGTATGCGAGATTGTGGGCAGTAAGATACTTAACGGACAGTTAACGCCCGACGAATGGGACCGACTTGACAAGCGGCTGCGTAACCTACAAGGGGCACAAGTGTACGTGGACGATACGCCTGGTCTCTCTGTTTTCGAACTGCGAACCAAGGCGCGCCGTTTGGTTAGAGAGAAAGGTGTGGGCGTTATCATGATAGACTACTTGCAGCTGATGAATGCCAACGGCATGAAATTCGGCAGCCGACAAGAAGAAGTGTCAACCATCAGCCGTTCGCTTAAAGGCTTAGCCAAGGAGTTAAACATCCCCGTCATTGCGCTGTCGCAGCTTAGTCGTAACGTAGAGAACCGTGAAGGCCTTGAAGGAAAGCGTCCACAGCTTAGCGACTTGCGCGAGTCGGGTGCCATTGAGCAGGATGCCGACATGGTTTTGTTTGTGCATCGCCCCGAATACTACCATATATTTGAAGACGATAAGGGCAACGACTTACACGGAATGGCGCAAATTATCATTGCCAAACACCGTAAAGGTGCCACGGGCGACGTGCTACTTACCTTTAAAGGGCAGTACACGAGGTTTGAGAACCCTGACGATACCCCCTCGCAACCCGTTCTGCCCGACGATGGTGGCGGCTTGATTGGTTCGCGTATGAACGATGAGCCGATGCCGTTCTAACGCTCCTTGCAGCGTTCTTTAAAGTAAGGGAATAACGAGATTGGCAAACAAAATACCCCTCCATTCTTAGCATATAAGAAATGAAACGAAACATAATTTTGGCCTTCTTGGTCGCCACAACAAGCTTTAATGTTGCCGCGCAGACAAAGAAAGAGTTGCGCGACAGTATTGCCGTGTTGGCTAAGGAGGCCGACATGCACCCCGATTCTGTTGACTTACGCTTGCGAAAAGCGGCTCTGAACCTGCAATTGGAACAATGGCAATACGCCAAAGACGAGTACGACAACGTCTTAACGCGTTTTCCCAACAACGCAACGGCATTGTATTTCAGAGCCTTTGCATACGAACGGATGCGGCGTTACGACCTGGCTAAGGCCGATTACGAAAAGCTTTTGGTGCATATTCCGGGCAACTTTGAAACATTGGTGGCCCTTGCCCTTTTAAATCAGAAGATGAAACGCCACACTGAGGCCCTTGAACTGGCGAACAGATTGGTGAACCAACATGCTGATAAGGCTTTGGCCTACGCTGTACGTGCAGGGATAGAACGAGAAGGGGGCATGCTGCAACTGGCTTTGTTCGATTACGAGCAGGCCATATCAAAGGATAACACCAATACCGAATACTATATATATAAGGTGGAAACGCTCATCGATATGAAACAGTTTGATAAGGCAATGCAAGAACTTAACAGGCTTACAAAGATGGGCGTACCGCGTGCTGAACTTGCCGAACTCTACAAACGATGTAAGCGACGGTAGCTTTTGTTTTTCACTTAATGTGCCCGTTGTAGCGGGTTGAACTTATAAAATGGGAGACTTTTGTCTTCCTTTTTTCATTGTCTGCTGTTCTAAAACACCCTTTAATTCCGCATAAATCCATCCTTAGTGTTAAACTTTGCTTAATTCATTACATCTTTCTGCTTTGTGATATGCAAATATTTGCAAAACAACTATATTTGCATAATTAACTAATTAATACCTACTAATAACCATGAAACATCTGTACATAAGAACTTTTATCTTGTTGTTTGCCTGCGTTTGCGGCGTTGTAGGCATGCGCGCAGAAGTGTTAGACCTCACCAAGCTTATGCCAAAGGTTAAGAAAGGCCATAGTTATCCCCTCACTACCATTGAGCAAGGTGGGGTATTGCTCACCTTCAGCAAGGGTGAGGGTAGGGTAGTGCCTGTAAATTGGGGCTATGCACGCTTGTACAACAACAATACCCTGACTATCGCAGCACAGAAAAACATGCGAAAAGTAACCCTTCACTTCCTTAAATCGGGCAAAGAGGTTCTGCCGAAAACAGGAGAAATGGAGGTGTCGAGTGGTAAATTGACGGCTGATAATGTTTGGCAAGGCAACGCGCAGCAGTTGGTTATCACGGTTTATCCGCCAAGGGGCAAGACGTTTTCGCTCGAAAAAGTAGAGATAGCGTACGAAGAGGGGCAGACACCACCAACAACAGACCCCAACGAAGACCAACCAAAAGAAGAAGAAACCATTGCCGACATCGCCAGTTTTAAGCAAACGGAACATGGTAAAGTGGCGACATTGAAAATGAACAAGGCACTAGTGCTGGGCAGTAATGATGCAGAATTGTTTGTGAAAGACCACACCGCACTTATTCGCGTGTTGGTTTCCAAGCGCGGCGATTGGCAAAGAGGCGACCTCGTTACGGGCGAAGTGCGCGGCGTTTACGAAGAAGTGGATGCCCTCCCCACCATCAATGCCGTTGAAAGGATAAGCCTAAGAAAGGTTTCAGACCAAAGCGCATTGGCTCCAAATGTGCCTGTAAACAAATTGTCTGAGTATACTTACAGCTGGGTTCATACGTCGTTCACCGCCAACGAGAAGTATAAGTTGGCCGATCCGCGAGCAGGTGTGCCTTGTTTTGCTTACAATGGGGCGGAAATAGATTGTTATGGAATTGTTATTCCACAAGGCACAACCCTTATCTTGTACCCGCTCACTGCGCAAGATGTAACCATAAACTATTACAATGACAAGCTAAACACGTATGGAGAGGCGCAAAACGTAAACGTACAAATTCATCAAGCACTTAAACAAGGCGTGTTCAACACCCTTACATTGCCCGTTTCGCTCTCTGCCAGTGAGGTGAAAAGCGTTTTCGGACAAGCAGCGGTCATTGCGAAGTTTGCTTATGTGGAAGGAAATAACGTTGTTTTCCAACGGCTAACAGATGCAGGAATGCAAGCCGGCGACCCCTATTTGGTAAGTCCGCAAACAGATACGAAGAGCATCTTTGTTGCCCAAACGCAGGTGCATTCGCCCAAAACAAGCCACAATAACCCATTTGTGGGAACGCTTAATGCCACCACGCCGCCAGCGAGAAGTTACTATCTCAACAGGCAAAACAAGCTGCAAGCCTTCTTCGGCAATCAGCAAATAAAGGCGTTTAAGGCCTATTTCAATGATATAGAGAATGCAGAAGGTAAAACAATCGTTGTAAAGGATGTTACGAACGGCATTCAACAACCGACGTCTGAAAATGCAATAAACGCCCCATTGCCAACCATATACAACCTTAACGGGCAAAGAATGTCGGCCGATAAGGGTGCGCTTG
>ERZ773083.1662-NODE-1662-length-14836-cov-19.219606_pt1 | contig 14836 bp, 16 predicted proteins | sample MGYA00511465_ERZ773083 | MGnify/ENA primary metagenome ERZ773083 (study PRJEB29015, sample SAMEA2738001) | human oral metagenome | biome: human oral; feature: human-associated habitat; material: dental | place: China | collected 2060 ... | reverse complement strand
CTACCACGTTTTTTATTATCAATATCAAATTCAAGATTTGAGTAATTAAAAGCAACACTTTCTATATTTTCCTTTATTTTTTCACTTAATAAGCTTCGTCCCAAATTTGTATGTAGTATTGTTCCAGTCGCATTTATCACCCTACGCAGTGAATTTTTATCTTCTTTTTCTACTATTCTTGCTACTTCTCCTACTATTTTACTAAGGCTTGGCACTTCTGATAATTCTTCATTCAAAATAGCTTGTTTAATTTCTTCAATATATTGTTTTATTGCTGATTTTATCGCTACTTCTGTATAAGTATTCATTAGTTCTTTTATTTCATCTAATAACAATATCTTATTTATTGCTGGTACTTGTGAAAGTAAGTGTTTTGACATAGTGTCTCTCCTTTTATAGTTCTTTTGCTATGCTCTTAACCGCATTTATAGCGTAGTCTACTTCTTCTTCTGTATTCATACTAGAAAATGAAAATCTAACTATTCCTTGATCTTTAGTCCCTAGTGCTTCATGCATTAATGGTGCACAATGCGCCCCTGGTCGTATCGCTATGTTATATTGTTCTGAAAGTACATCAGCTACATCAGCGGCAGGAATATCTTTGAAATTCATCGCAACAACTGCTGTTCTTTCTTTTGTAAAATCTCCATAAAATTCTAAACAATCAAGGTCTTTTAACTCATTATAAAATCTATTGGCAAAACCTATTTGTTTTTTGTAAAGATTGTTAATACCTTTTTTATTTATATATTTAATTCCCTCATGTAATCCTAGAATCCCCGCTGTATTTAAAGTTCCTGCTTCTAAACGTAATGGATATTCTCCAGGATGTTCTTTGTCAAAAGTACGGACACCACTACCTCCAACTTTATAACGACGAATTTCTGGTTCTTTCAACCTTATGCAAAGTCCACCAATACCTTGTGGCCCGTAAAGACTTTTATGTCCTGTAAAACACAATACATCAATGCCCAACTCTTCCATATTTATCGGTATTACTCCCGCTGTTTGCGAAGCATCTACAACTGAAATAATATTATGTTTTTTACAGATTGCCACTACTTTTTCTAGGCCGATAACATTTCCTGTTACGTTAGAACTATGCGTAATAGCAAGCATCTTAGTATTAGGTCTAATAGCGGCTTCTAAGTCTTCATAGCTTATCATACCTGTTTTATCACCGCGTACTATTGTATAATCACATCCAATAGTTTCATGAGCTAAATAAATTGGTCTTAAAACTGAATTATGCTCCATAGATGTTGTCACAACATGATCTTCTTTATTCAATAAACCGAAGATTGCAATATTTAAACTTTCTGTTGAATTAGAGGTAAAAACCATTCTATCTTCTTCTTTTAATCCAAAAAAGTCCGCTACTGCTTTACGTGCTTCATAGACTTCACGAAAGGCGTTGTTCGCTTCATAATAGCTTCCTCGTGAAGCATTGGCATACTTCCCAGAAGATAATACTTCATAAACTTTATCAGCAACTTCTTTTGGTTTTTTTAATGATGTTGCACCATAATCAAAATAATAACTCATAACTTTTTCGTACTTTAGTTAAAATAATTTTATTTATTATTCCAACCTGCTCCCTTCTTTATTTTTTTGCTAAAACTCTGTAATTTTCTACTCGACGTGTTACTCCCAATTTGTCGATATATTCTAAAATCGCCATTGAATATTTTCTACTTGAACCCGTCATATCACGGAATTCTGCAAGGGCCATCTTGTCATTAGTTGAAAAATGTTCTTCCACTTTCTTTATTGCTTGATCTAACATATCTTTATGTAGTACTAAATCAGCGTCTAATCGAATAATTGTATTATCTACTAATGAATCTAATAATTCAACACTTGCTTTTACACCATTTGTTAAATCTTTTATAGTTGGCGGCGTGAATCCTCCTTGAAGTAATTCACGTTCAATACGCTCTTTTTCTGCCAGTTGTTTTTTATCATAATTTACTACAAAATCTTTTTCTGCAACTAGATTTCCTTCTAGACGTACTTCATTATTTTTTATAAACAAATCTATCATCTCTAAAACTTCTTTTTGAGATAATTTAAATTTAGAAATAACTTCAATTTTCGGTATTCCTACTTTTAATTTATAACGTTTATGATAGTCGATTAAAAGTTTTTTCAGTTTTTCTAAGACTTCTTCATATTTTTTCTTGTGAATATAGCCTATTTTTGTTTGATAAATAAGTCCCTCTTCTAATAACTGCGCTATATCAGCTTCAACCTCATTTACTGGAAGTTGCAACTCTTTTACTATGTTGTCTTTAGCCACTAAATAATCTTGGTGAGATAATAGATAATTAGCTATTAAATCACTAGAATTTCCTTCTAATTGAACTTTTAATTTTTCTAAAATTTCTTCATTAAATCGACTATGTTTTTTAGGATTAGCATCTAAGATAACCCCTCCACCAATAGTAATCATTGGTGAGTACGTTCTAATAATAAATTTATCATAATTTTTCACAGCTATTTCTTCTTCTAAACGAAGTTGAGCAAACCCATTACCCCCGGCTGCTAATTCTTCTGCTCCAAGAGGTACTACACGAGCCATAATTTCTTCAGTTCCTATATAAACGCGCACTCTATCCCAAAGCTCCAAATTAGCACTTTCATCATTTATAAGTTTAATTTCAGTATCAATCATATATGTTTTTGTTAAACTTCCCGCTGTTGCTAATGTATCTCCACGTTTAATATCATCAAACTTGATATTAGCAAGGTTTATAGCTGTTCTTTGACCCGCTGTCGCTTGTGTTACATCTTGAGCATGAACTTGGATATTTCTTACTTTAGTTTTTATCTCTTTTGGATAAATGACTAATTCATCTCCAACATTTATTACACCCTCTGTTAAAGTCCCTGTTACTACTGTCCCAAAACCTTTTACTTGAAACGCGCGGTCGACATTAAGGCGTGCATTTTTTTCAATATTTCTTGCTTGAATATCTTCTGTTTTTTTATCAATAGTTTCTAATAAAGTATCCAACCCTTTTTTACTAATTGAATCTACCTCTATAATCGGTGCGTCCTCAAGAGGAGTACCTGCTGTAAACGCACGAATATCTTCTTTTACCAGTTCACGATATTCTTCTTCAACTAAATCTATTTTTGTCATAACGATAATATAGTTTTCTATACCAAGAAGTGTTAGAATATCGAAATGTTCTTTTGTTTGTGGCATAATACCTTCGCGTGAATCGACTAAAAGTAATACTAAGTTAATTCCACTAACTCCTGCCAACATATTTTTTATAAATCTTTCATGTCCTGGAACATCTACCACTCCGCATCTTTTCCCACTTGGCAGATCAAAATATGCGAACCCAAGGTTTATAGACATCCCACGTTCTTTTTCTTCTTGTGTTGTATCTGTTTCAATACCACTCAATGCTTTTATTAACGTTGTTTTCCCGTGATCAATATGACCTGCAGTTCCAATAATTACGTTATTATTCATCTAATTCCACCTTTTATATTAAAAGTAGAGACTATATTTACTTTTATCTCTACTCTTAAAAATTTATTTTATTTGATAGTCTTTCAATTCTGTTACTACCCTTTTTATTCCTGCTTTTTTTGAATAGTACAAGCCTTTATATTCAATTTTCTCAGCTATTAATACTTTCACAACTACATCAAACTTTTCCCATGCTACCTTTAGCATAAATCCGCATCCAGCACTTATAGATGGATGTGTCGGAATTAATGATGCCCCTAAATCCTTTGTAGCGCAAATATCATCCGCTTTTATCGCATCATGTGTGCTATTAAAAACCACTAATCCCTCTTCTATCATACTTCCTCCTATGGCTGAATTATTCTATTTGCTTTTCTCATGTCTTCTACAATAAAGTACATGTTTGTTGGATTACCTACAGCTAAGTCTATCTTGTTATAATCTATACACGCACCACAGCAAACAATTTCTACACCATTATTTTCTAGCTCTCTTAGTTCATCAAGAACATGACTTCTTTGTCTATCTACCAATAGACCACCACCATTATAGAAAATAACTTTTTTAGGTAGTACCTCTTGTTCTGTAAGCGCATATAAATATGCTTTAATCAAACGTTTCCCTAATTCTTCACTACCATGTCCCATTTGACTTTTATTAATAACAACTATGTAGCTCTCATCTTTAACTACTGGCAATTCTTCTTGTGTTGCTACTTCTTTACGCGTAATCTCTACTTTAAATCCTTCTTCTATAGTTGATACTTTAATTTCGTGATTATTCTTTTCTGCAAATTTTTCTAAGCTATCCACATGTTCTTGAAGTCTTACCAATAAAGTTACTTTTGGCTCTTCTTCTAAAGTTCTTTTCGCTTGAGTTACTGGAACAACACATTTATCACAAAGAGTATCTATTACAACACCTTCTGTTACTTCCCCTTTTGATATAGTAACAATATATTTATCCTTCGCTTCTTCTACCATTTCAAAGTTGTACCCTAATTGATTTGCCATTTTTTCTAAATTTTGAGTCGCTATAAAATTATCAACTGTAGTTTCAACTACATCATTTTCTAATAATAGTTTTTTAGTTTGGATAACTGGTAGTGGACATGCTAACCCTTGAGCATTTAATTTTTCTTTTTTCATATTTGAATATCTCCTTTTATTGTAGTATTTTCTACTTCTGTATTTTTTAAATTTATTTTACTATTACGGCTTTTTCTTGTTTTTCAATAACTCTTCCTACGATTGCGCTCTTTATTTCTAAAGTGTTTAGTTTTTCTAAAAGTTGTTGAGCTTCTTCTTCAGGAATAGATATTAATAGACCTCCTGAAGTTTGTGGATCATACATTATCTCTTCCAATGCAAAGTCTTTTACCTGATAATCAACATTAGGCTCTACATATGTTCTATTTAATTGGCCTCCCGCTGTAATAACGAATTCATTTGCACATTTATAAGCTTCTTCTATATAAGGAATATCTTTAATATTAATCTCTGCAGAATACTTACCATCTAACATTTCTACAAGATGTCCTAAAAAACCGAAGCCTGTAATATCTGTACAGCTATTAACATTAAATCCTTTCATCATATCAGCAGCATATTTATTCAAAGTAGTCATTTGTTTGACGCTTTGCGCGAATGCTTCTTCTGAACATTCTTTTACCATATGAGCTGTATTAATAATACTAATTCCTAGTGGTTTAGTAACGATAAGCATATCTCCTGGTTTACAATTATTATTTTGTAAAATTTTATCAGGATGTACTACTCCCGTTACAGATAATCCGTACTTAGGTGTCGCATCATGGATAGAATGCCCACCAGCAAGAACTCCTCCAGCTTCATGAACTTTTTCTGCTCCACCTTTTAATATTTGGTGTAAAATCTCTAAATCCATATTTTCTGGGAAGGCTACAATATTTAATGCAGAAATCACGTCGCCACCCATAGCCCACACATCGCTTAGTGCATTTGTTGCCGCTATTTGACCATAAAGGTAAGGATCATTTATCATTGTTGTGAAGAAGTCCAACGTCTGGATTATAGCCTTATCATCAGAAATCTTATAAACTGCTGCATCATCTGACGATTCGTATCCTACTATTAAATTTTCATCATATTTCTTTGGAAGATCTTTTAATATATCTGATAGAGCCCCCGGCCCTATTTTTGAGTTTCAACCTCCACAAACAATCATATTCATTTTCTTTTCTGTCATGCTTACCTCCTGCACTATTATATAATATAATTATACTACCTTATGTTGATTTTTAAAAGTATTATTTAGTTTTTTAATGTAAAAGAAAAAGAAAACTTAAGTGAGAATTCACCTAAGTTTTCTTCTTGTTAAATATCTTATATTTTAGTATCTTTTACCATCTAAGTAAACTGATGGAATTGGAGTTATTCCTTGGAATGCTCCGCTATTATTTTGGTGGTGTACTAATGCTACTCTTCCTCCAGAAATAGTTACTCCTACACCAATTTCAGTAGCTGATTTTGCTAATAGCGTATTTCTATGACCATAAGGGAATGCTGTTGTTACATTTCCTATTTCATGGTATAAAGTATCTAATAATCTTTGTGCTACTTGATCTGGAGTTCCATTATTTGTGTTAATAGCAACATTATAAAGAATATGTTGCGCTCCTGGATATCCAGCTTGTGCTGCTGCTGCTTTTTCATATGAACCTGCTGGTCCGTGAATTGCTGCATTGAACGCACCTTGTAATACTGTAACAGAACGTGCTTTTGTCCCTGCATTTAAAGCTGCATTTTCTTTTAATACGCTTAATCCATTCATTGCACGTAAGGCATTTACTTTACTGATATATGCTTGTCTAATTTGCTCTTCACGAGTTGTTGCTTGTGGCGCTGGTGCTGCAGCCTTTGGTGTAGCTGCTGGTTGTGCCGCTTGTTTAGGAGCTTCTTGTTTCTTCTCAGTATTAGTTACCTTTGGTGCTGCTGGCGTTGCATTGTTCATAATTGTTGGAGCTTTTGGTGCAACCGCTGCTGGTGCATTTAATAATGTTGTTGCTCCTGCTGGTTTATTAGAAGGTTGTGCGTTACCTGTTTCTGGTTTTGGCACTGTATTTTCTTTTGGTGCAGCTGGCGTTGCAGGCTTTGGAGTTTCAGCAGGTTTTTCTGTTTCTTTTGGTTCTGCTTTTGGTTGTTCTTCTTTTCCACTAGCCGAATTGTCTGCATCAGTTACTTTTTTATTTTCTTCTTGTTGAGCTTTAACTTCTGGTGTAGCTATTTCATAACGTACTGAAATTTTAAATTTATACCCACCAGCTTCTACTGTAGTATTGATAGTTTTTCTTTCTACTGCTGTATGTGGTAATTTTTTAGTAGGTGTTTTAGATTTTAAATCCAATTCTACTTCTACCGCTTCTCCAGGCTTTATTATATCTCTTTTAATAACAAATTCAGCTTTACTTTCTTCAACGACAATACGTGCTACAACATTTGCTACTTCTTTTTCTGATGTTAAGCGCGCATAATAATTACCATTTTTTTCATATACACTTACTTTTACTTCTTTAACGTTTACATCTACCGCTGCATTATTTACATCTAATGCATTTGTTGGGAGTGCTGTTACTCCTGTTAACAATACTAGCCCTGTTAACACTTTACTCGTTATCTTTAATCCTTGTTTTCTCATCAAAATATTCTCCTTCATCAATTTATTAATTTTAAACTTTTAATAGTCTCCTATATTATACTCCCCTTAAGTTACAAACTTCAATAGATTTTCCAATTTGTAATGCAAATTCAATGTTGTAACACTGTTGAAATATTTCCTACAAAAAATAACAGTTTAGTTACTTATTAGTAAAAAATTAAGGTAATTAGTTTTAAGGACTAAATTTTAAGTATAATTTTAATTATATTTAAGGTTCAGTTTTTATAATGTGTATATAACTAGTAAATAGTTATAAACTTCATAAACTTTCCTTTTCTATAAAAGGCCGAGACAGATGTGCTCGGCTCTTTTTTTTATAATTTTTGAATTAAAAAAGGAGAATTAACCATAAATTTACGGAATCCTCCTCTTTAATTTTACTTCATTATCGCTTGAATTTTTTTAGGAATCATAACCACTTCGGTAATTAAATCTTTCAAACCAAAACTTGGATAAATGCACTGTTCCCAGTACTCAAGATGCTTTTTATCTATTTCATGATTAGACGTCTCTACATTTTCTCCTTGCTCTCCTTGAACAGAGTACCAATATAAATATTCTTCTCCATTTAATTCTTCTCGAAAAATAGTTTCAACATACATTTTTCACGTTCTAAAGTTAAAAGAACACCTTCCATATTATCATTCAGAAATTTTAACCATTCATCTACTTTATGACTCATGCCTGGTTTTACTCTAAATCTAGTAAGTTCTACAATCATAAAAACTCTCCCTAATTTCTTATTATTCCACTTTCTATATAAAAATTTTCTTGATTATTTATAAATATCTTCTTCTAATTGTTTACTCTGCTGAAACAGAATGCTACCATCTTCATTTATAATAACAATATTTAATTTCCCTCCATAAACACAGCCACCATCTATATTTATACGATTTTCTCGAATATCATAATAAGGTTCTTCTCTTACCGGACTATGCCCATGAAAAATCTTTTTATCGTACTTTTTATCACTACTTAAATACGGCTCTCTTATCCAGACTATATCTCTATGTTCTTGATTCCAAAAATTTTTATTAAAATTTACTCCCGCATGAACAAAATAGTAATCCCAAGACTCATAGCGTGTCTGAAGTTTTTTTAACCATAGTCTTAATTTTTTATATTCTCTAGCAAATTTTTTAAAATAATATCTTCTATTTTCTATTGTCGCTTCTGGATAAAATGACTGTAATGTTGTTAATCCATTATTTCTAAAATAATGATCTTGGCGCCGACTATCAAGTACGTTATATCTCGCTTCTTTTAGTGCGAGATTAAACATATCTTCATGATTTCCCAATAAAACAACATGGTGAGAATAGTCTTTCTGCAATTTGTAAAAATATTCCCACACTAATTTTGTATTTTTCCCCCTATCACACATATCTCCAAGACAAATAAGTTTATCCTCTTCAGGATTGAATTTCACTTCATCTAACAGTTTTTTCATAGTATAATAACTACCATGAATATCTGAAATAATAATTTTCCTCACAAACTCACCTACTTTATAAGCTCTCTCTCGTATATTCCTTATAATAAAATATATCCTCTTTTATCACATTAGTTTATTTTAACTATTTTTATATCATGTACTCTGGCTCTACATCGCTGTCCCTTATATCTTTTTGATACCAGACTACATCATACCAACGATTAAACTTATAGCCCACATTTTGAAAATGTGCTACTTTTCTAAAACCATGTTTTTCATGAAACGACACACTTCCCTCATCTGGATAAGAAATACAAGAAGTTATTCGACAAATCCCTTTATCATATAATCTTTTTTCAAGTTCATTATATAATTTATCTCCTATACCTTCTCCTCGCACTTGTTCATCCAAATAGATTGTAATCTCTGTTGTCCATGCATAGGCTGCCTTTGGGTAAAATTCTCCAGCATAGGCATATCCCAAAACTTCTCCATCTTTCTCTGCTACTAAAAATGGATATTTTTGAAGTGTATTGCTAATCTTCTCTTCAAAAAAATCTACACTTGGGACTTCATAATCAAAGGTTATCGCTGTATTTTCTACATAAGGGCAATATATGTCAGCTATTCTCCCAGCATCTTCTAAGTTTACATCTCTTATTAGCATAACAACCTCCTACTATAACTTTTCTTTTTTTATCTTTTCAAGTAAAGCCTCACACCCCATAACTACATCACGATATGTTGCTTCAAAATCACCTGTATACCAAGGATCATCTATAATATGATTACGTCCAGCATACTCTAAAAGTTTTCTTACCTCTCCTGCTTGTCTACCACGAATAAATCTTTTAATATTATCAATATTACTATCATCCATTCCAACGATATAGTCAGCCATAAGGTCATTATCGTTTAAAGGACGTGAATACATCCCCTCAACACTTATACCTACTTCTGCTAATTTTTCGCGAGTTCCATGATGAACAGGATTTCCATGTTCCCACGATGATGTCGCTGCTGAATCTATTTTTATTTTCTCGCTTAAATTTTCTTTTTCTACCATATCGCGAAATACCGCTTCAGCCATAGGAGAGCGACAAATATTTCCTAAACAAACAAATAACACTTTTACCATAATATTACCTCTTCCTCTTATACTCATATAATTATAACATATCTATTTTAAAACTAAAAAATATTCTTTATAAACAGCTCTTTAAGAAACTTTATAACATACTATAATATACTAAAAAGTATTGATTATATTTATATTTTAATTATTTTTTCAAACAGCTCTAATTTCTTTAGTTTCTTTCGGATATCATTTTTATTTAATTTCTCCTCATGATATAATATATTAAAAAGTATCATTTAGTAAGGAGCAGTATATGGAATATAATCTACTTTGTTTTAAACGTACATCTACCCTTACTGCTCTTTCATTACCAAGAGAGTATCGGGAAGGATTTTATACTAAAAGCGGAGTTTGGACTAAACTAATAATTATAAAAGGGAAAATGAAATTTGTTTTCCTCGATGAACAACTACAAAGTATAAAAGAATTAAACTATAATAAAAAAACTGATACTGGTTTTATAGAACCTAATAGCATTTTTCGTATAAGTCCAACATCAACAGATTTACAATTTCATATTGAATTTTATTGTGAAGCACAGGATTACTTTTTCAATAAATATGACTTAGGCACTGCTCATCCCGAAGTTGTTAATGCAATGGATTATCTATCTCCATGTAAAGTTTTAGACTTAGGGGCTGGTCAAGGAAGAAATTCATTGTATCTTGCCTCTCTTGGCTGTCAGATTTCTGCGGTTGATACTAATGCAAAATTCTTGCAAGATTTGGTAGATATTTCTGTAAAAGAAAAACTTAACTTAAACATATTCAAACACGAAATAAATGAAGCTAATATAAAGGATACTTATGACTTTATTGTAGCCACAGATGTTTTTATGTATCTTAATCCCACACGTATTTCTAGTGTTATACACAATATGCAAAAACAGACTAGTATTGGTGGTTATAATCTTATTGTTAGCGCACTTAATACTATAGGCATTCCAACAATACCATTCCCATTTACATTTATAGAAAATGAATTGCTAGAATATTATGATGGTTGGAAAATTATAAAATATGAAGAGTATAAAGAAATAACAAAAAGCTCTCCATATCCTTATGTAGTACTTTTTGCTAAAAAAATTGAAACTTAATTATTGTACATCAACTCTATATTTTTTTAAAAAACTTCAAAGGTTTATATTTACCTTTGAAGTTTCTCCTTTTATTATTTCAAACTAACTTTACATCTTGTTCTTCTTAAATTCAGCGATAGCCTCTTTTGCCAATTTATCAACGCGTTCATTTAATTCCACACCCGTGTGAGCTTTGACTTTTACAAAATTAACTTTTACCTTAGTTGATACTTTATCAGCAAATTCCTTATAATTTTTGGTATAATCAAGATTTGTTTTCCATTTACCCGTTGCCCATGATTCTATACCTTGGTAATCATAGAATAATGTTATTTCTGAAATTTTTTTGTCAACTGCATACCACATAACAAATTTTGCTGCTTCTAGTTCACCAGCTACGTTGTGTAATTCAGCATATTCTCCTTTATTGCCAGCATGCTTATATTCATAATGTTGATCTCCATCAACAATAACAACTCCAGAACCATAAATGCCATTTATCCTATCGTAACTGCCATCTATATATGCATAAACTCCTTCGACTTTCTCTAGTTTTTCGCTGATAATTTCACGTTCATTCAAATATGCTTCTGCTTCTTCTTTTGTTTTAAAACTTTTGTATATAGCACCTTTAAAACCTACCACTTGCTTTTGACATTCTTCCCATGTTGAGAAAATTCCTACTTTTCTTCCATTTTTCACTGCATAAAATTTCGCCATAATAATCCTCCTAAGATTTCACTATACACTCTACTTCACTCTCTTACAAACGATTATTTTCTATTAACAATTATCTAATTTTAAATAATATCACTATATAATAAAAAAAATCGATGCGTTGCACCGACTCCATCTATAATTATAAAGACTGGCGGGAATGTGTGGGAATCGAACCCACCCAAGAGGCTCTTAACCCCTCATACTAGTTTTGAAGACTAGAGAGCACACCAGAACTCATCCACTCCCATGAACAAGATTTATTATACAATAAAATATATAAAAAAGCAATAGCTTACCGTGGAAAGCAAACCATCTTAATACTACTTTCTCTCCACTTACCTTATCTTCTTTACCACTTACTGAAAAACTATTAATTTTCTTTCAAATATGTAGTATGATATACATATAAGAATAAAGAAAGGAGACAATATGAAAATTAATATTAAACTTGATTCAAATATTACGGATATAGAAGTTGTTATAAAATCTCCTGAGTTAAGTAATGATGTTATTGCGATAAAAGATTTAGTGGAAAAAGCTCTTGCAAGTACCCAAAAAATTATTTTTTATAAAGATGACACAGAATATTTTATTCCCCTTAGTGATATTTTATTTTTCGAAACCGATGATAATAAAGTTTATGCACACTCTTATGATAATTTTTACGAAGTGAAATACAAACTTTATGAATTAGAAAGTATAATTCCATTTTATTATTGTCGAGTTTCTAAATCTGCAATAATAAATCTTCGAGCAATTTACTCGCTTGAAAAATCTTTTTCAGGAGCGAGTACCGCATCTTTTTCAAAAAGCAAAAAAACTGTTCACATATCGAGACACTATTACAAAATTGTCAAAGAAAAATTAAAAGAAATGAGGTAAAAACTTATGAGAAAAAAAAGTCTAATAGGTTTACTATTTATTATTTTTGCTATATCGATCGCATTTGGTGAATTAAACTTCTTTCCATCAGGAACTATATTTCTAACTTTAGGAACTATTATTTTAGGGTATTTTATTGTAAGAGGGTTAACTGATTTTGATGTTTTTGGAACTATGTTGCCAGCTGCATTACTATTTATTATTTATAACAAACACTTCCATTTTGCAGCCATATCTACTGGAAAAGTAATTTGGATTGCTATTCTTCTTAGCATAGGTATATCAATGCTATTTCCTAAAAAGTTAAAATATAGCTTCCAACGTAAAAAAGATAGATTCCGTGGATATACTAAAAAAACAGAAACTCAGGATTATTCTAACGTTACTTTTGGTGAAAATGTCCGCTATATCAATATTAACGAACTAGATTATTTCAGATCAACTACAACATTTGGTAGTACGAATATTTATTTTGAAAAATTAGATACTTATTCTATCAAAGATGTTCATATAAGCATTACAGCAACATTTGGAGATGTAAAAATATTCGTTCCTAAAGAATGGTCTGTCGAGAATAGAATCTCTTCGATTCTTGGAGAAGTTAATACTCCATTTGCTACTCCAAATACTAATGATGTTAAAATAATTTTAACTGGAAATGCTACTTTTGCTGAAGTAAGTATAATTTACATATAATAAATTAACGGTTAAACATAAAAAATCTCTTTAAGACATAAAATTAAACGTCTTAAAGAGATTTTTCTATTCTTGTTCTTGAGATTTTTTCTGTTGTTCTCTTTTTTCCACTAGTTTTGATAAATAGATTGAACCTACAGTTAGTAGTATCACTAGTAATGAAGCGATTAAAAATTCTTTACTAAAAACGTTGGAACTAGTTGCCCCAAAGTTTAAGAAAACAATCGTTCCTGGTACAATACCTAGTACACTCGCTATCATATATTTTGTTAAACTTATATTAGTAAGTCCATATCCATAGTTTATCATATTATATGGAACTAAAGGAATAAGTCGTAATATAACTAAACTCACCATTAACTTTTCATCACTCACTCCAAAAATACGTGCATGTTGTTCTGGCTTCATCTTTCTCGCTAAGTAATTACGAACCCAATCACGCCCAAAACGTCTTGAGATAACAAACATTATATAACAATTTATAGATGCTCCTAAAAATGTTAACAAGCTACCTTCTACAAATCCAAATGCAAGACCTCCAGCTACAGCTAAGATTGGGACTGGAAAGAAAAACACCGGCAGTATCGCAAACATCAACACATAGACAATTGGTGCAACAACACCAAAACTTTGTATAAACTCCGTCATAATATTCTCCTTTTATACTTTCTAATTAAAATACTTTGAAATCTTTTCTAAAAATTCATAACTAATATAAGATGAAATTTTTTTGAAAGTGAACTCATCTGTCAACAGCTTTGTACTTTCACTATATTCTCTGTAAGCCATCGAACACCAAGTTACGCCTCGTAAACAATTAAAAATCAAATATCTATCAAAGCGAGCACGATCATAGTTGCGATATTGGCTATAATCTTGTAAGAAATCATCAATCTCTTTTGGTGTTAAAACTATATCTGTTTTCCAAAACGTCGTTGTTGGTGCTAAAAAGTGTGCAAGGTCCTGCTCGCACTCTCCTATTAAAGCTTTTTCCCAATCAATAATATAACTATCTTCCTTGCTATTTCCAATCAAAAAGTTACCAGAATTAAGCTCTGTATTAATAATACATGGATTTTTTATTTTGTACTCCGTTGGAATAAGCTCTTTACAGATTTTTAAAAAATCTTTAATATATTGCGAAACTTTGTCGTCTGCATTCTCCCAAGTTAAATATTTACTTGCCATGCTCTCGCACTCGTCATACATAAGTTGGAATGGATTTTCTGCTTTAATAAGATTATTCTCACCAAATGCTGTATTGTGAACTTTACTAAGCAAGTAACTCGCAATCTTCATATCCTTCGTATAATCTAATGCGACACCTTTTAAAAATTCCATCGTCAAATAATTATATGGCAAATACTCGGTAGTTGTCACAAGTTTATATGGTTTAGGCGTAACTCCACTATCTTTTAATAATTCCAAAGTCTCAAATTCGTATTCTATTTGATTATCCAAGTTCATTTGGCTCTTCATATTTAAACGAAGAACTTTCTTCATATTATCTTCATCGAATGTAAAGTTAATATTATACTCTCCAGCCCCTAATAGTTTGATATTTTTATAGCCTGTTTCAGCATAAAGTAAATCTTCTTTTATATCAATATCAAGAGCAGCTCTACCTAAATAATAAGTAAGATTATTTTTCTCTAAAACTTTAATTAAATTTTCTAAAACTGAACTATCCCCATAACTCGG
>ERZ773083.1658-NODE-1658-length-14860-cov-10.556906_pt1 | contig 14860 bp, 18 predicted proteins | sample MGYA00511465_ERZ773083 | MGnify/ENA primary metagenome ERZ773083 (study PRJEB29015, sample SAMEA2738001) | human oral metagenome | biome: human oral; feature: human-associated habitat; material: dental | place: China | collected 2060 ... | reverse complement strand
TTGAGTGCACGGAGTGCCATAGCCGCAACTATCGCACGAACAAGAACAAGAAGAACAACCCAGATCGTTTGGAGTTCAACAAGTTCTGCAAGTTCTGCCGCAAGCATACGCCGCACAAAGAGACGAAGTAAGCGCGCCTCTCATGGGAAAGACAGCAAAATTCCTGCGGGAAGTCGTCGCTGAGATGAAGAAGGTCTCATGGTCGACGCGTCGTGAACTTGCCACCTATACTGGGGTTGTCGGTATCGCGATTGTCGTTGTCTGTGCGCTGATTTGGATTTGCGATACCATTTTTGCCCGTGTTTTTCAGGTTATTCTGCATTACTAGGTGGGGGATATGGCGGATAAGGAAGAACTCTATCTGAGACAGGCAAACCCGCACCGGGCATGGTATGTCATCCATACCTATTCGGGCTATGAGAACAAGGTTAAGGCGAATCTCGAGCGGCTCATGCACTCGGCGCGCATGAGCGAGATGATTTTCAATGTCGTTGTTCCTGTTGAGAACGAAATTGAGGTGCGGGACGGCAAGGAAAAGGTGGTTCCCCGCAAGGTGTTTCCCGGTTATGTTCTCGTGGATATGATCGTCGATGAACATTCGTGGTACGTCGTGCGCAATACGACGGGCGTCACAGGATTCGTCGGCTCAGAGAAGCACCCCATCCCGCTCACGGCAGAAGAGGCGGAGCGTATCCTCTCAGGCACTGTGGGCGGCGATCAGCCGCGGCGCCGCGTGAAAGTGAATGTTGGTGACAATGTGCGCATCTCCTCAGGTGTCTTTGAGGACTATGCGGGAACGGTCATTTCGATTGACTCCTCCGGTATGTATGTCAAAGTCGATGTGGAGGGGAAACCGATTGATGTGGAGATCGATCAGGTCGAAATTATCTAAGCGATCAACAAACAGCATCGAAAGGAGGTGATGTGTCGATGGCAAAAAAGGTTGCGCGTGTCGTAAAACTGCAGGTTCCTGCGGGCAAGGCGACACCGGCTCCTCCGGTCGGCCCTGCACTCGGTCAGGCGGGCGTTAATATCATGGCATTCGTCAAGGACTTCAACGAACGTACGGCAAAGCAGGCCGGTCTTATCATCCCGGTGGAGATTACGGTTTTTGAGGACCGCTCCTTTACCTTTATCACGAAGACCCCGCCGGCGGCAGTTCTCTTGAAGAAGGCAGCAGGCATTGAAAAGGCATCGGGTGAGCCCAACAAAAACAAAGTGGCAAAGCTCCCGCGTGCAAAGGCACGTGAGATCGCCGAGTCCAAAATGCCGGATCTGAATGCCGCGTCGATTGAGGCGGCGACATCCATGATTGAGGGGACAGCCCGCAGCATGGGGATTGAGATCGTCGATTAAGATGATCCCAGTGGAAGGGCAGATGCCCGCTATACCACGAAAGGAGAACTTCAGTGGCAAAACATGGTAAAAAGTACCAAGACGCCGTAAAGCTGATTGAACCAGATAAGCTTTACAGCGCACAGGAAGCGATGGAACTCGTAAAAAAGACGGCGACGGCTAAATTTGACGAGACCATCGAGCTGCATGTGCGCCTTGGCGTCGATCCGAAGTACGCGGATCAACAGGTGCGCGGTGCGCTTGTCCTGCCGAATGGTACGGGCAAAACGCAGCGCGTTCTCGTCTTTGCAAAAGGCGAAAAAGTCGCAGAGGCAGAAGCTGCCGGCGCAGATTTTGTCGGATCGGATGAAATCGTGCAGAAAATTCAAGGCGGCTGGCTTGATTTCGACGTCGCCGTTGCAACGCCCGATATGATGGGCACAGTCGGACGCCTTGGCAAAGTCCTCGGTCCCCGTGGACTTATGCCGAATCCGAAACTCGGCACTGTGACGATGGATCTGAAGAAGGCCGTTGCAGAGATTAAGGCCGGCCAGGTGGAGTACCGCACAGATAAGGCGGGCAACATCCACGTTCCCATCGGAAAGGCATCTTTCGACGCGGACAAGCTCCGCGAGAACTATCAGGCAGTCATTGATACGCTCAATCGCGTAAAGCCTGCATCTGCAAAGGGGCAGTACATGCGCTCCATTACAGTTGTGGCGACGATGGGGCCTGCCGTTCCCGTTGCCCTTAATTAAGAGCACGGAATTTCCCCGGGCTGTAGACAGCAGGTTTGCGCAAAGCATCTAACGACGAAGTCGCCTGCCGAGGCCGGACGTGAATTTGAACATTCATCTCCGGCATGTGTAGCAGCCGGAGATTTTTAATTAGGCAAAACGAAAGCCGTTTCAAATTGGTGCAGATTTCTGTCCCTGCAAGGGGAAACACCGGATGCGCAGCTGTGCTGCGTGAGGATGTTCCGATGCAGGGGAATGGAAGGACGTGTCAAGATGAACGGGATAAGAAGGGAGGGACATGATTTAATGGCAGATCATAAAAAAGAAGTCATTGTCGCAGGTCTGAAAGAACAGCTCAGTTCAGCAAAGGGCGCTGTTTTTACAACATACAGCGGTCTTACTGTGGCACAGGATACAGAGCTGCGCCGCGAACTGCGTGCTGCGGGTGTTACCTATCACGTCGTTAAGAATACGATGCTGCGTCGTGCAGCCGATTCTTTGGGGCTTGGTGGGATCGATGCACATCTTGAAGGGACCACAGCATTTGCATTTTCTGCTGAGGATGCAGTCGCACCTGCAAAGGTTATTTGCGACTACATCAAGAAGAATAAACTGGACGATAAGGGCATTCTCTCCGTTAAGGTCGGCATTGTTGAAGGCAAGGTTATCTCGGCTGATGAGGTAAAGGCTCTGGCCTCCCTGCCCTCGCGCGAAGAGCTTATTGCAAAGCTCATGGGCAGCATGAATGCGCCGATCTCGAACACGGTCAATGTGCTCCAGGGCGTTATCCGCAACGCCGTCTATGTGCTTGAGGCGGTACGCGCACAGAAGGCATCTGCATAAGCATTTGCACCATCAGATAAAAGTAAATTTTTGGAGGTATACAGCATGAATAAAGATCAGATTTTGGAAGCCATTGAGAACATGACTGTTCTCGAACTCTCGGAACTCGTTAAGGCGATGGAGGAGAAATTCGGCGTCAGCGCAGCTGCACCCGTTGCTGTTGCTGCGGTCGGCGGTGCTGCACCGGCTGCCGGCGGCGGTGAGGAGAAGACGGAGTTCACCGTTGTTCTCGCATCCGCAGGCGATAAGAAGATCAATGTCATCAAGGCTGTCCGCGAGGCAACGGGTCTTGGTCTGAAGGAAGCGAAGGAACTCGTTGACGGCGCACCGAAGCCGGTCAAGGAGAATGTCGGCAAGGCTGAGGCAGAGGAGCTTAAGGGCAAGCTCGAAGAGGCCGGCGCAACAGTTGAGCTGAAGTAATTCAAACCAAATACAGTTTTAGGAACCGCTTTCCCGTTTGGGGAGGCGGTTTTTGACTATGACATCATGATATGAAGATTTCATATCGTCAAAGGAGGAACATCCATGGGGATGCGTGGGTATTATATCGGCGTTGACAACACGCTGCTGTGCATTCCAATTTATTGGACTTGAAGTTGTTCTTTCAGCAAAATGCAGAGAAGGGGAACGCTATTATTTTTTACATCATGTAATGACGTATTTGTTTTTCTGGAAACTGTCGTATATCGTGCGGCAGTTTCTTTTTTCTAAAAAGATTTGACTTTTTGTCATTTATCTCTTGACTTTTTGCTTTTTTCGCTGTATAGTTTTCACAGATTCGGTTAGCACTCAATCCTGTTGAGTGCTAATAGAACGAAAGAGAGGAGAGGGGTGAATGTCGGGCGAACTTGATGCACGCAAAAGCCGCATTCTATGGGCTGTCATCGATGATTATATCGCATCGGCAGAACCTGTCGGATCGCGCACGCTTGCGCAAAAATACAATCTCGGCATCAGCCCCGCGACCATTCGGAACGAGATGGCAGATTTAGAGATGCTTGGTTATCTGGAGCATCCGCATACATCTGCCGGACGCATTCCCTCCTCTAAGGGGTACCGGTTCTATGTCGATGGACTGCATCCCGTGGCACCGGTGACAAGCGCCGAAAAGATACGCATCCACGATTGGTACCGCACCCGTGTGCGGTGTTTGGATGAGGTGTTTCAAGAGACTGCGCGTCTGCTTGCAGATGTGACGCGCAATGCCTCTTTGGTGCTTGCACCACAGGCAGCACAGTCCACGTTTCGTATGCTGCAGTTTCTGCCATTTGATCGGGTACATGCGATTGCTGTTCTCATGACAGATGCAGGATTTGTCGAGAACCGCATCATCGAAATACCCCATGGTGCAACATTTGCAGACTTTCAGCGCATGGCGGGCGCTGTCAATGAGACACTTGCCGGAAAGGCACTCGATGCAGTATCGCGGCAGGATCTCAGACGCATCCGAGATGCAATTGGAGATGAGTCCATCTTCGTTGCAGCTGTGGAGGTTATGCACCGTGCGCTTGAGGGACGGGCACAGGAGCGAATCTATCTTGGCGGTACAGCGCAGCTCCTTGCTAATCCAGAGTTTCAAGATGTCGAGCGCGTCCGCGCGATGTTGCTCATCCTTGAACATGAAGATCTCGTGCGGGATATTCTGCACGCACGTGACCGGGAGGGAATTACGGTCACGATTGGGCGCGAGAACAGGAGCAGCGCATTTTGGGACAGCAGTTTTATCACGGCGACATACCATCTTGATGGACACTTGCTCGGTACGATTGCTGTACTTGGGCCGACGCGCATGGAGTATGCAAAGACCATGCGCATCCTGGATTATGTCAATACGAATTTAACAGAGATGATCGATCGCCTAAAATGGTAGAAGAGGTGAATGGCTTGCAGGAAAAGAGAGAAGAAATGCAGGAAAGGGCGGAACAGGAAGAAACAGCGCAGTCCGTAGAGGAGGAAGTAGCGCAGAACGATGCAGAGCCTTCGGCAGATACGGATGATGAGGCAGAGGAAGAACATGAAGAAAATCCTGTTGCCGTACTCGAAGCAGAACTGAAGGAAAAGTCAGACCGCATCCTGCGTCTACAGGCAGATTTTGAAAACTTCCGCCGTCGTACGGCAAAGGAAAAGGAGGAACTGACTGCGGTCATTACACAGAATATGCTCACCGACCTATTGCCGCTGCTGGATAACTTCGAGCGGGCAATGATGGTGGAGCAAACCGACATAGAGGCTTTTCAAAAAGGCGTGGAGATGATCTTTTCGCAGCTGCGTGAGGTGATGGAAAAGCATGGCCTTGAGAAGATAGAGGCCGAGGGACAGGTCTTTGATCCGAATCTCCACCAGGCAGTCATGCGTGTGGAGAATCCCGATGTCGAGGATGGTATGATCACCCAAGTGCTGCAGCAGGGCTATCGGGCAAAGGGGCGTGTGATTCGCCCGTCGATGGTGCAGGTTGCAGGAAGTTAAGCATAGATAGATACATGAACGAAGAAAATGTTTGGAGGAATATAAAATGGCGAAAGTAATTGGTATTGATCTTGGCACAACAAATTCTGTTGTATCGGTGATGGAGGGCGGTGAGCCGACTGTTATCACGAACCCGGAGGGCAGCCGCATCACACCATCCGTTGTTGGTTTTACGAAGGATGGGCAGCGTCTTGTTGGGCGTCTTGCGAAGAATCAGGCGGTATCGAATCCTGACCGCACGATTTCTTCCATCAAGCGTCACATGGGCGAAGGCAATTATCATGTGACCATTGACGGAAAGAACTACACGCCGCCGGAGATCTCGGCGATGATTCTGCAAAAGCTCAAGAGCGATGCAGAGGCCTATCTCGGCGAGACTGTCACGCAGGCAGTCATCACAGTTCCCGCATATTTTAACGACAGTCAGCGGCAGGCGACAAAGGATGCGGGGAAAATTGCAGGTCTTGAGGTACTGCGCATCATCAACGAGCCGACGGCGGCAGCGCTCGCCTATGGACTTGATAAGGATCAGGATGAGACGGTTCTCGTCTTTGACCTTGGCGGCGGCACGTTCGATGTTTCCATCCTCGAACTGAGTGAGGGTGTCTTTGAGGTTAAGGCGACGAACGGCGACACTATGCTCGGCGGAGATGATTTCGACAAGAAGATCATGGACTGGATGGTCGATGCGTTCAAAAAGGAGAACGGCATCGACCTCTCGCAGGACAAGATGAGCGCACAGCGCCTCATCGAGGCGGCAGAGAAGGCGAAGATTGAGCTTTCCAATATGACGCAGACGAACATCAATCTGCCCTTTATTACGGCAGATGCGACGGGGCCGAAGCATCTCGATCTCACCCTCTCTCGTGCAAAATTCGATGAGCTTACAGCCGACCTTGTGGAGCGGACGATGATCCCGACGCGCAAGGCGATGGAGGACGCAGGGCTGACGAGCAGCGATATTCACAAGATCATTCTTGTCGGCGGATCTTCGCGTATTCCTGCGGTACAGGAAGCGATTCGCAAAATCCTCGGCAAAGAGCCTTCAAAGGGCGTCAACCCGGATGAGTGTGTTTCCATCGGCGCAGCCATTCAAGGAGGCATACTCGTTGGCGAGGTCAAGGACGTGCTGCTCCTCGACGTTACGCCGCTCTCGCTTGGTATCGAGACACTCGGCGGTGTCTGCACGAAGATCATCGACCGCAATACCACCATCCCGACATCGAAAAGTCAGGTATTCTCGACGGCTGCGGACAATCAGCCCGGCGTTGAAATTCACGTTCTGCAGGGCGAGCGCGAAATGGCGGCGGGCAACAAGACCCTTGGCCGCTTCCAGCTCACGGATATTCCGCCTGCACCGCGCGGTGTACCGCAGATCGAGGTCAAATTTGACATCGATGCCAATGGCATAGTCAATGTGTCAGCGAAGGATCTCGGCACGGGTAAGGAACAAAAGATCACGATTCAGTCCGACAGTGGCATGAGCAAAGAGGACATTGAGCGCATGGTCAAAGAGGCTGAGGCGCATGCAGCAGAGGACAAGGTGCAAAAAGAAGCCGTCGATGCGCGCAACGCAGGCGACTCCCTTGTCTATCAGGCAGAGAAGGCAATCAAGGATCTCGGTGAGAATGCGGACAAGGCGCTCGTTGATAAGGCGAATGCCGGTATTGAAAAACTCAAAGAAGCACTCAAGGGCACGGATATTGAGGCGATTAAGTCCGCAACAGAGGAGCTTCGTCAGCCGCTCTATGAGCTTTCTGCGGCGGCATATCAGCATGCACAGCAGGCATCCGGTGCCGCAGGAGGCGCTGCACCGGGGGCAGAGAGTACAGGTGCACAGGGCGCCCCGCAGGAGGATGATGTCGTCGATGCTGAATTCAGCGAAGTCAAGGACGACAAAAAGTAAGGTGGTATCGTGAGCGAGAAACGCGATTATTATGAAGTCCTAGGCGTCGCTAAGGGCGCCTCGGACGATGAGATTAAAAAAGCATACAAAAAACTCGCGCGCAAATATCATCCCGACCTCAATCGTGACGACCCTAAGACCGCCGAGGAGAAATTCAAAGAGGTCAATGAGGCGTACGATGTGCTCAAGGACCCGCAGAAAAAGGCTGCCTATGATCAGTTTGGGCACGATGCCTTTGACCCGCGCCGCGGCGGCAGTGCCGGAGGGGGGAACCCCTTCGGGGGGGCCGGTTTCGGCGGCTTCGATATGGACGATATATTCGATATGTTCGGCATGGGCGGCGGGCGCCGCGCGCGCAGGCAGGGACCTGAGCGCGGTGCGGATCTGCGCTACGACCTTGAGATCTCGTTTGAAGAAGCGGCGTTCGGCAAAGAGGTAGAGCTATCCATTCCGCGTGAGGAGAATTGTGAGACTTGCGGCGGCAGCGGCGCAGCAAAAGGCTCTGATGCAGAAACCTGTCCGGTTTGCCATGGCTCCGGTCAGGAGCAAGTCATGCAGCGCACCATCCTGGGCAGTATGATGTCCTCACGGACATGCAGCAAGTGCCACGGAACGGGCAAAATCATCAAGACGCCCTGCACTGACTGTAGCGGTACGGGCAGACGCCGTGTCACACGCACGATGAAGGTCAACATTCCGCGTGGTGTGGACGACGGACAGCGCGTCCGTGTTACAGGCGGCGGCGAGGCTGGTGTGCGCGGCGGGGCGAACGGTGACCTCTATGTCTACATTTTCATCCGTCCGCACAAACTCTTTCAGCGGCGCGGCAACGATGTCATCATTGAGATTCCAATTACCTTCGTGCAGGCATCACTCGGTGATACGGTGCAGGTACCTACACTCGACGGCGCTGTGGATCTTAAAATCCCGGCAGGCATTCAGACAGGTACGGTGCTGCGTGTCAAGGGCAAGGGGATTCCAAACCTGCGCGGTGCGGGGCGGGGGGATCAGCATGTCCGCATCCGCGTGACGACACCCCAGAAGCTTTCTGCACGGCAGAAAGAGCTTCTCCAGGAGTTTGCCGAACTTAGTGGTGATGCGGTCAACCCGGAGCAAAAGAGTTTTACTGAGAAATTCAAAGATCTCTTTGCCTGACGGAGCCGTTATGCGCAGAGAACTTAACTACTTTCAGATTGAAACATCCTATGGCGGGAACCAAGACTGGTTCACTGACCGATGGATGAGAGACGGCGGCTGTGGTGCGGAGACAGCCTGTGATGTGTCGGTCTATCTTGCGATGCACCGCGGTCTTTCACAGATCTATCCGTTTCGTCTGCCTCCTACGCGCACGGACTATGTGGCATTTTCTGAAATCATGCGCCCATATCTTAGTCCGCGTTTTACAGGGATTGACCGACTTGATATTTACATTGAGGGCTTTTCCGGGTATCTCCATGACCATGGGATAGAGTGTATTGCGCTCAGTCCATGGGAAGGAGAGCATCCCTATGAAAAGACACGGGACGTTGTACGGCAACAGATTGACGTCGGCATGCCAATCCCCTGCCTTACCCTCAAACACAAGGCGCCGTCCATGGACTTTTATGTCTGGCACTGGTACCTGCTGACAGGCTACGAGGACTTTGATGGGGCATGTGCTGTTAAGGCCGTTACGTATGGCAGCTGGTGTTGGCTCGATCTGCGTACGCTGTGGGATACGGGCTATGAGCGCAGGGGCGGTCTGGTTCTCCTTTCAGAGCGCTGATTGGGATATAAGGAAATCGTATCATAAAAAAGCGGCTGTGGCTTCGTTTTTAAGCCCGGCCGCTTTTTTCTAAAAATTCATGAATATATACTGTGTCCCCTATCTATTGTCATTGACAATAGATAGGACATTTGTTAGGATAAATCGTATATGTATTTGTTTTTTGGAAACGCAATGACAGCGGGAGGGCTGCATGGAAAATGTCTACGCTTTAGTCAAGCGTTTCTATGAGGGGCATGGACGCGCCCATATCTTTGTGCCGCGTGCACTTGTAGAGCGGTATTTGCGCGCTGCCGCATGGCGTGGGCGCAGCAGTGAGGAGCTGTGTGCTGACTGGTACTGTATCGAGGATTTTCTCTCCGTCATTTTGCGCAGAAATGATTCTCTGGCACGTATTTTTCTTCGGATTGATTATTTGGCGCTCTTTTTCCGCTATGCAGAGGCTCATATTGATGGGCGTCCGCTCAAACGCCATGTCGAAGATTATTTTAAGCGGATGCGCACATTTTTAACTTATCTGGAAGATACTGGGGAATATGACCTCGACATGGGGGAGCTTGACGCAGATCTGGCTGAGTTCTATGTCACGGGACGCTTTCGACTGCCGGAGTTCATTCAGTGGGAGGAGAAGGCGGGGCTGACACTTGAGGATCTTGAAGAGGATGAACGGGCGGAGATGGAGGAGCTGAACATTGAGCTGAACCATCTCCTGCACAAGATAGGTGAATATTTTCGTCGTCCGGAGTACCAGCTCGATATTGGTCGGGCTGCGATGCTCTATACCGGCGATCTCTATGATATGAGTACCTATGAGGAGGCACCGGAGGAGGAAAAGGAAATTTTCTGGCTGCGGTTCTGGGATTTCTTTTTCTTCGATTATCACTTGATCGCGACAGATGAGACGCCGATCTTTCATTATCATGCACAGGAGGGCGCACGGCTTGATTACAATGAGCGCGATATTATGCATGATCTCCTTGCAGCGCGTTTTGCTGTCTTAGCGGTCACGGAGGAATATGATGAATATGTCGTTTGCCGTGACATTCTGCGCGATGCGGAGATTGTTCTGCCGCACCCGGATTTGCCCGGTTCATTGAGCAAAAACATCCTGTTTGGTCACATCTGCGATGAGGGCATGATGATGCTCAACTATATTACTGCGATTCCGGCAAGCAAGCGGCTGCAGAAGCGTATCAGAGATATGCTGTTTCGGGAGTATGAATTGTTTCGCCTGCAACAGCAGGATGCACAGATGGATGATTTTATCCTGCGCGAGGCGGCACTCATCCGTCATACCATTCATGTACTCTCCTCCCTTGCGCAGCTCGATGTGCTGCCGCGGCGGCAGCTGCCCAAACCGATTTCCCGTACTTTGGGTACTGAGAGCGTTTCGCATGAGATCATTGCAGCACTGCAGGATGTGACGGGAAAACTTGGTTTCAGTAAATACGCACAAGGGCTGATTATTAAATTATATCTGGACTATGCATATTTGGATGCCATAGGCGCAGAACAGCCGGCATCTTTGACGGCGGCAATCTTTCTGTTTGCTGAGATGAACTGTATTGATCTTGATCCGATCACGGAGCTTTATCATGTATTTGGCGCAAAGCGGGAGGAGGTTCGTGCCGCACTCCGGCATATGTGGGAAACGCTAGGTTGTGTTTCTTTTGATCCGCGCTACCTTGGGGAAGATGGCTTCGTTAAGATGCTCTACAGTGTTGTGGGGGGACAGGATTCCTAAGGAGGGATATTATGGAGAACGAAACGCGTGTACGGCCGATGAGCAGGGAGGAAAATGCCGCTTATCGCGGGATTACTGTGGATGAATATGGAGAGGACACGCAAGGAGGCGCTGCATCACAGAGCGGGACTGTACATGGCTCTGTACGATATATTCGCATTGGAATGACGCGGCGCTCTCCCTTTGCGGGGCTGCTCTGGACGATTGCTTTGACTGCACTGATTGCCTTGTTCATCTTCGTCGCACTTCCTGCGATTGCCATGATCTTCATCGGCGTGTTTGTACTCGGTGCCATGATCACACTCATAGGGCGTGGGCGTGTTTGGTCATGGCTGCTGCGCAGACTGTACGGACGATAGAAAGGGGGCAGCTATGAGGGGATGTGACAGATGCGGCGCCTCGATTGATGAGGGAGCACGGTTCTGCTCGTCCTGCGGTGCGCCGCAGGAGACAAAAGGCACACCTGCATCAGCACCTTTGCAGCAGACAGAACATACAGAGGACGCGCCACTGCCCGCAGCAGGAAAAGGTGAAGATAGGGCAAAGCAGCCGCCGTCAAGCGAGGGCGAGGCAAAAGTGCAGGATCTTGAGCAGTTTTGTGAAAAGCTGTCCACAGCACCGTATATCAGTGCGGCCGCTGTCCTGCTCTCTGTCTTTATGCCGTGGATGACGGGGGCGGGCATATTTCACTTTACCATGATGGATATGAACAAGGTACTGGCGTTTGCCATCATCATCATCGGTGCGGCATCGGCATATGCCGCCGTCAAGCGGAAGGATTATGCAGTTTCGGCGGTAATGGCGCAAGGGCTGCTTCTCTTTGCTGTTGGTGTATTCATTCGTTACCACATGGTGCTTTCTGAGATGAAAAAGAGTTTCATCGGCGGCATGGTAGGAAATGCGCTCTCCCTCGATTGGGGGATGCTGCTTTTTGTCGTGGGGGCGCTCGGTCTCTGTGCCTATGGAACGGTCATGTATGCTATAGAGCATTTGCGGCAGACAGGCGGTGCACTGACGGGTGAGGTTCTCCTGTGTCAGTGGAAAGAGCTGATATGGAGCAAAGTGAAACTTTCTTCCATTGCATTGACGGGGTGGGTCTATTCCGCTGCCATTGCAGCCCTTCTGCTGTTCTTGTTTTTCTAGGCAGGGGTAAACTTGGGACATTGAGGAAAATCGCGGCAAGGGCTTTACAAACAGTACAGTCTTATGTTATACTGCGATTAAATTCATTTAAGAGTTGAAAGAGTGGGTGAAAGCCCACTCTTTCATTCATGTAAACGAGAAAGTGCGCGATGGGGAGTGGAGCATGGGCGAGAAAATAGAAACGCGCGTTGAGGAGATCACACGCGGACTATTGACAGATCTGCCGGAACTCGAGCTCGTGGATGTTGAGTATGTGCGGGAGCGGGACTGGTACTTGCGCGTTTATATTGATAAGTCCGGCGGCATTGATATTGAGGACTGCAGACTGCTCAGCGAGCGTCTTGAAGAGATCCTGGACCGTGAGGATTTTATCTCGGACGGCTATATTCTCGAAGTCTCATCCCCTGGACTTGACCGCGTGCTCCGCAAGGCGCGTGATTTTGAGCGTGAATGCGGTAAGGCAGTTGATGTAGCGCTCTATGCACCCCTGCATGGGAAAAAGCTGTGGACGGGTACGCTCACCGGTTATGACGGCACTGCGTTGACGCTCGATGATGGGACGTGCATTCCCATGGAACAGGTGTCAAATGTACGTCTGCATATCGATTTTTAGGGAGGATCTGGGTTTTGGCAAGAAAAGTCACAAAGGAGAAGAACGGCGGGAAGGAGTTCCTTCAGACATTGAAGGAGCTTGCATACGAAAAGGGAATTGATGAGGAGCTTCTCTTTGATACCATTGAGGCAGCGCTCATCTCGGCCTATCGGCGCAACTTCAGTTCGGCACAAAATGTTCGGATTGCCCTTTCGCGTGAGAGCGGTGCATTTCACGTTTTTGCCATCAAGACGGTCGTGGAGGAACCCGAGAGTGACATTACGGACATTTCGCTTGCGCAGGCGCGTGCCATCAACCCGGACTATGCTGTCGGCGATGTGATTGAGATCGAGGTGACCCCTGCCAATTTTGGACGCATTGCTGCCCAGACTGCCAAGCAGGTCGTCATGCAGCGTCTGCGTGAGGCGGAGCGCGGCATCGTCTACGAGGAGTACGTAAATCGTGCATCCGATATTGTGACGGGCATTGTTCAGCGTATTGAGGGACACAATGTGTTTATCGATATCGGCCGTGCTGAAGCGGTGCTCGTAGCGACGGAGCAGCTGCCAACGGAGACTTATCACTACGGCGATACGCTGCGGGCCTATATCATTGAGGTGAAGCGGACGAGCAGAGGGCCGCAGATTGTCCTTTCGCGGACGCATCCGGGACTGCTGAAAAAGCTCTTTGAACTGCAGGTGCCCGAGATGCAGGAGGGCGTCGTTGAGATCAAGTCCATTGCACGTGAGGCAGGCAGCCGTTCCAAAGTGGCGGTGGCTTCTCTTGAGGAGCGCGTCGATCCCATCGGTGCCTGCGTTGGGCCGCACTTCATGCGTGTACAGGCAGTTGTGGACGAACTTGCAGGGGAAAAGATCGATATTGTAAAATGGAGTGATGATCCTGCAAGCTATATCGCAAACGCTCTTAGTCCTGCAAAAGTCATTTCAGTTGCCGTGGATGAAGCGGAAAAAATCTCACGCGTGGTCGTTCCTGACTATCAGCTCTCTCTCGCGATAGGCAAAGAGGGACAGAATGCGCGTCTTGCAGCAAAGCTCACAGGGTGGAAGATCGATATTAAAAGTGAGACGCAGGCAGCACAGGAAGGGCTTCATTCCCTCGTCGATGCGGCGCCTGTCGCATCTATGCCCCTCCTAGAGGAGGCCTAAATGGAGCCGGCGAAGCAGCCTGAGCGGCTGTGTGTCGGCTGCCGGGAAAAACATCCGAAGGGCGAACTCCTGCGCATTGTGCGCAGCCCTGCGGGAGAAATTTCCATCGATCCCACAGGCAAGGCAGCGGGGCGTGGGGCATACCTTTGTCCAAGGTGGGAATGTTTCATGCAGGCGCGTAAGCATAACGGCTTTGCTTGGTCATTCAAGGGGCGCTGTGCTTCTACACTCTATGAGGCGATCGAAGTCCTGCTCAAGACCATACATACAAAGGAGTAGCCATGGATTCTAGGAAACAGACGCGTATTATGAATCTCCTAAGCATGGCAGCTCGGGCACGGCGCATTGTATCCGGTGCGTTTGCCGTAGAGGAAGCACTTAGAAAAAAGAGCGGGGCCTATCTTCTCATCGCAGAGGATACCTCAGAGGAGACCAGGGAAAAATTTTCTCATATGGCGGCACGGATGTCTGTGCCAACAGCGGAACTGCTGACGATGCAGCAGCTGGGACGGTGTCTGGGAAAAGAATACCGTGCAGTTGCCGTACTGATAGATAGAGGTTTTGCGGATCGGCTTGCAACCTATCTGCATGAAATATCGACGGGGGTGGATTGATGTCAGAATCGAAATATAGAATCACCGATTTGGCAAAGGAATTCAAGACGGACAAAAATACTGTTATTGATATTCTAAGAAGCAAGAATTATAAGGTAAAGAACATGTTCAGCGCGGTGGGTGAAGAGGAACGTGCCGCTGTGCAGGCAGAACTCGGGCGCGCCCAGAACCCCGTGCGCAAAGAGTCCTTGTCTGGGAAAATGGCAGATGCGCAGCCCAAAATAGTGCGTCCTGCTGCGCAGAAGGAGCAGCCTGCGGCACAGGCATCCGCTGCACCGCGGGTACCAAAACCGCCTACCGTACGCCCCGCGGCAGAGGAAAAAACATCAGCACCCGCTCCTGCACCAGAACCGGAAAAACCCGTATTGCGCGCACGGACGAAAGCGCCGGGCATCGTCATCGTACGTCAGGCACCTGCAAAGACGCGCACAGAGAGCCGCCCTGCTGCTTCGGGCGGCAGCAGCCGCAGCACAAGACCTGCCGGCACGCGCCCCGGCGGTACACGCTCCGGCGGTGCCCGTCCGGCGGCACCCACCGCTTCGATGCCCC
>ERZ773083.1655-NODE-1655-length-14879-cov-12.983001_pt1 | contig 14879 bp, 13 predicted proteins | sample MGYA00511465_ERZ773083 | MGnify/ENA primary metagenome ERZ773083 (study PRJEB29015, sample SAMEA2738001) | human oral metagenome | biome: human oral; feature: human-associated habitat; material: dental | place: China | collected 2060 ... | reverse complement strand
GTGCGGTATAGGAGCAGACGCGGTCATCCTGCCCGTAGCCGAGCACCATGCTGCGGTCAAAGCCAAGCTCGCGTGCACGTCCCGCCGGAACGAGCGTCAGCTCCGCCGAGTTGAAGTCCTCCTCTGCGATGTCATAGTGCTCCTTGAGGAGCGCGAGAATCCCGTCCTTGACGGACTCCTTATCGTCTTTTTTGAGTGCATAGCCGCCGATGAGCACGTCCAGCTTCTCACCCTCGATGACCTTTGACGCCTTTTTCTCAAGCTGCTCCTGCGAGAGATGTACGAGGAGATCGGTCACGCAGAAGACGGGGTCGTCCGCCTTCTCGCCGAGCGCGATCTCCACCACCGTGCCGTCTTTCTTCACGACAACACCGTGGAGTGCAAGCGGGATCGTCACCCACTGGTACTTCTTGATGCCGCCGTAGTAGTGCGTGTCGAAATACGCCAGACCATTGTCCTCGTACAGAGGGTTCTGCTTCACATCAAGGCGGCAGGTGTCGATGTGCGCGCCGAGGATATTCATGCCATGTTCCATCGGCTCCGTCCCGATATGGAAGAGCACAATTGCCTTCTTCATGTTGACGGCGTAGACCTTATCCCCCGCCGCGAGTGTTTCCCCCTTCGCGATGACATCTGCAAGGTCGCGGTAGCCCGCTGCGCGTGCGCGGCGGACTGCCTCCGTCACGCTCTCGCGCTCCGTCTTACAGTCCGAGAGGAAATCAATGTAGCCGTGCGCGAGTGCATCGACTGCTGCGCGTTCCTCCATTGTGTATTTCGACCAGACCGAGGTCTTCTTATTGTCACTCATAATAGTTCCTTTCTATATCTCCCACGCCTCGCGCAGAATATTCACGAACTCCTCACGCGATGCCGCGCGATTGAAGCGCTCACGCAGCTCCGCACTGCCTTTCAGACCGCGCGTGTACCATGCCGCGTGTTTTCGCATCTCGCGGATGCCGATGTACTCGCCTTTATAGCCGACGAGGAGACCCAGATGCCGCAGGATGACCTGTGCACGCTCCGTGAGCGTCGGCGGTGGCAGCTCCTCCCCCGTACGCAGCCAGTGAATGAGCTGCGGAAAAATCCACGGATTCCCCTGCGCCCCGCGTCCGATCATCACCGCATCTGCACCTGTGATGTCGAGTGCACGCGCAAGATCGGAGGGGCGTCGGATGTCACCGCTCACGATCACGGGGATTCTCACAGCGCGTTTCACCTCGGCAATCGCCGCATAGTCCGCATTGCCGCTGTAGAACTGCTCACGCGTGCGCCCGTGTACGGCGACGGCATCGACACCGACTGCCTCCGCCATCCGTGCAATCTCCACTGCATTGCGCGAGGCATCATCCCAACCGAGCCGCATCTTCACCGTAAACGGCAGCTTCGTTGCGCGACGAATCGCGGTTAATATCTCCTCCGCCTTTTTCGGCTCGCGCATCAGTGCCGAACCCTCGCCGTTCTTCACGACCTTCGGGGCAGGACACCCCATGTTGAAGTCCAGAATGTCCGCCGTCCCGATCTCCTCGATGTAGGCGGCAGCCTCCGCCGCCATCGCCGCAGATTTCGCAAAGATCTGCATCGCAATCGGACGCTCGCCCGCTTCCGTGCGGAGCATCTTCATTGTATGTTCGTTGCGGTAATGGATGCCCTGACTGCTCACCATCTCTGCAAACGCGAGCGGACAGCCCATATCGTGTGCGATCACACGGTATGCCGTGTCCGTCACCCCTGCCATCGGTGCCAGAAAGACGGGATCATCGAACGTGAACGCTCCAATCTTTACCGGCTTCATCATCGCATTCACGGCTGGTTTCGCTCGTAGAGAACGCGCAGCCCCGTGAGCGTCAGGAAGTGATCGACCTTGTCAATCGTCTGCGATTCCTTTGCCACCATGCGTGCAAAGCCCCCTGTCGCGACCACCTTCATCTCCATCGCAAGCTCCGCCTTGATACGGCGCACGATCTCGTCAATCTGTCCGACGTAGCCGTAGATGATGCCCGCCTGCATGCCTTGGATCGTACTGCGGCAGACGACCGTCTTCGGAGGTACAAGCTCGATGCGCGGTAGCTGCGCCGCACGCTGAAAGAGTGCCTCGGCACTTGAGCCAAGCCCGGGTGCGATCACGCCGCCGAGGAAGTCCCCGTTTTCCGCGACGATATCAAACGTCGTCGCCGTCCCAATGTCGATGACGATGAGCGGCCCGCCATACTGCTCATGCGCGCCGATGACATTCACAATACGGTCTGCACCAATCGCACGCGGATTTTCATAGTTCAGACGTATCCCGGTACGTATGCCGGGGCCTACGATCAACGGGCGGATGCGGAAATACCGTTCGCACATCTTGCGCAGGGGAACGACAAGCGGCGGTACAACCGAGGAAATAATGATCGCCTTGATATCGGACATCTCAATGCCCTGATAACGAAACAATTCATTGAACAGAATACCGTATTCATCGCCCGTCTTCTGCCGATCCGTCGAGATGCGCCAGTGGCGCAGAAGTTTTTTCCCCTCGTACGCGCCCATGACGATGTTGCTGTTGCCAATGTCCAATACTAGCAGCAAGTTCTTTCCTCCGTACTATTTCTTCGGGCGGATGGACACATCCCCCGCCAACACACGCCGCTGTCCCTGCTCCGTATCGATCAGGAGTGCGCCCTCCGAATCAATGTCTGCCGCAACTCCCTCGAACTCCTCGCCCGCAGGTGCAATCACGCGGACGGTCTGACCGAGTGTCACAGCGTATTCCCGCCACGCTGCGAGCACGGAAGAGAATCCATTGCGCTGCACATCTGCATAGAGCGCATCCAGCGCACGCAGAAGCTCCTGCAAAAATGCCACGCGCGGCAGCGGCTCACCCTTCATCTGCATCAGCGAAGTCGCGATTGTTCTCAATTCCTCGGGAAAATCCTCGGGTGCAATGTTCACGTTGATGCCGATACCAATCACAACGTAGTTCACGCGATCCATCTCCGCGCTCATCTCCGTGAGGATCCCCACAAGTTTGCGCTCATCGTGCAGAATGTCGTTCGGCCACTTGATGGCTGCGCGCAGTCCAAATTTTTCCATTGCACGCGCCACTGCAACCGCGGCCATCAGCGTACACTTCGGCGCGTCCTGCGGCAGGAATGTCGGACGCAGGAGGATGCTTACCCAGATCCCCTTGCCGGGCGGCGAGAAAAACGCTCGCTCCATGCGCCCGCGTCCCGTCCCCTGACTGTCGGCGACCACCACCGTCCCATCCTCCGCCCCCGCACGCGCGAGATCCTTGAGCACAAGATTTGTCGAGTCCACGGCATCATAGCAGATCACCTTTTGTCCGATGAGCCGCGTCGTGAGCCCTCGTGTGATTTCTGTCTCAATCAGACGGTCGGGAGATGAACGCAGCACATAGCCGCTGCGCGGTGCACTTGAGATATCATAGCCGGCATCGCGCAGTGCCGCAATCTTCTTCCACACCGCCGCACGCGTCACGCCGAGCCGCTCCGCCATCTTTTCGCCCGAGATATAGCCGCCCGCCGCGCGCAGGAGCTCCAACACATCCCTGCTCATATACACCATCCAATCAAAAAGCCGTTATCCGCCCCATTATAGCGCAGATAACGGCTTCCCGCCACAAAAATATAAATAAACTTTCTACGCGCGCTGCACACGGAAAAGCCATTGATATGTATCCAAATCCTCGGGATTCACATGAACACTGCGGAGGGAAAGGATCTCTTCACGGAAGATTTTCCAATCCCCCTCAAGGGGCGGTTGCTGTGCTCGGATCTCATCAATGACAAGATCTGCGCCTTCAAACAGTTTGACGATCTCAGATTTCGTAAAAAAGCGAAAGTGCGTGTGGTCGAGCAACCCCATATTCTCATACGTCCAGCGTCCGCAGAGTACATTGTAGAGATTACTGAGATGCGCTACATTTGGAATACTCGCAATGATCGCCCCGCCCGGCACGAGAAGCTCGCGCATATTGTGGATTGCCGTCCACGGTTCCAGCAAATGCTCAACTACATCCCCCATGATGATGTAATCAAATCGTTCCGGAATATCAACGGGATCGAGTTGCTCCACATTCATGGAGAGAATCTTTGCGAATGGCGCCGCAATCGTAGCAGCATTCTCATTCAGCTCAACTCCATAAAGCCGCGTTGAAGGATTTCGAGTTCCAATCACTCTCAGTGTCGCACCGCAGGCGCATCCAATCTCCAAAATGCGCAGCCCCTCACGCGACAGATCCATCATCGGAAAAAGATCCGTACGTACCTGGAAGGAATAGTCGAGAGAAACGCCCCACTTCGAATAAAAAAGCGAACGCTCTCGTTGCCGTAACTGCTCATACGACTCCATATCCTGTACATGAACACTGTCATTATGGTGAATGTATACGCTTGGCAGCGCACAGATTTCATACCCCGCACGCGTCATTCGAACCGTGTAATCATACGACGCAAGTGCCGGCACAGAATACGCCTCGTCGAGGAATCCCGCTGCCTCAACCACATCACGCCGCACCATGAGCGCAAACATCTCTGCAACAATCAGAGGAAAGATCTTTTCTCTATTCCGTGTCCGAATATCTTCCGCTACTGCGACAAAAGCCTCCCACGAATGATAATCCGTATCCGGCAGATACTGCGTCCTCTCATACGTACGCGGAGCAACGACACATACCGCCCCCCTCGCAGTATCCCCGATCAGTGCATCCAACATATCCTCTGCCGTATGTGGAGCAATTAGAACATCCGCATGTAGGAAGAGCAGGGCCTCGCCCACGGATGCACGAATCCCCATGTTTACTGCATGAGAGAATCCACGATGCTCTTCCGTACGGAGAACACACACATCATCCGCCGCAGGGATCACAACGCGCTCGTTGGCGAAAGATCCATCGTCGACGATAATCACCTCATACGGCAGGCGCACGGTTTTCCGTATGGTCAGCAGACACTGATTGATCTGTGCGCTCATATTGTATACAGGGATAATAATGCTTAACTTTGCCATCGCTTCCTCATTATCCTAAGCAGGATATCCGACCTGCATTTTCCTCCCCAGAGCTACGCCCACAGTTTCCAAGGAGCATCACCTCTCTCCCAACGATCTTCCAGTCGAATCTTATCGCGCTGCGTATCCATGCACTGCCAAAAGCCCGTATGCTTGTAGGCATGAAGCCCACCTTCCTGCGCAATGGTTTCGAGCGGTTTCGTTTCAAAAACACACGAATCCTCATCACGCAGATAGTTGAAAACGGTCGGCTCAAGCACCATAAAGCCGCCGTTAATCCAGCCACCGTCCTCCTTTGCCTTTTCGACAAAGCGACTAACCCCATTGGTGCCGGATTCGATGTCCAGCACACCAAACCTGCCGCCCGGCTGAATTGCCGTCATCGTCACAAGAGCATTTCCTTTCTTTGCTTCATGTGCAGTCATAAGGGCATTCAAATCGACATTACTCACCCCATCGCCATAGGTCAGCATAAAGGTCTCATCTCCGATATACTTCTGAATACGCTTAATACGTGCACCCGTCTGCGCATTGAGTCCTGTGTCAACAAGTGTCACCTTCCACGGCTCCGAGACATTATTATGTACCGTCATGCTGTTCCCATGTGTGAAATCAAACGTAACGTCCGACGTATGCAGATAGTAGTCGGCGAAGTATTCCTTGATCATATACCCCTTGTAGCCGAGACAGATCACAAACTCATGAAAACCATAGTAAGAATAGATTTTCATGATATGCCAGAGGATCGGTCTGCCGCCGATCTCAATCATGGGCTTCGGTCTCAGTACGGACTCCTCACTAATCCGAGTGCCGAGTCCGCCTGCCAAGATAACAACCTTCATTCCGGTTACCTCCATCATTGTCAAAGTAATTCATAAAGAGAATATCTCTATTGAACACACAGAACGATGATATCCCCCATCAAGAATCGCCGCAAAGAATCTTTTCCATCACCTTCCATTCCAAGGATCTCCGACGTCATCTGTGCAAAAGACTCTGCATCGCGAAAGATCTGTCCACCTGTCAAATAGCCCGTGTGCACAGAAGTTGCCGAGAACTTTTTCTGCAATGCCTCAATGAGACGTTCAATCGGAAATATACGCCGACCGTCAATCGGCATGATTGTATCATAGACAAGGAACGGAACCGCATTCGGCAGACTCTCCATTGTATGCTTGAAGCTGTTGTAGTTACGCAGGGATGTATAGATAAATCCATGTGATCGCAGATGCGCATGGCACGCTTCAAAGAAGGGAATGATCCCGGAGACAGGCAAGTTGTTCAGCGGGGCACCAATGATGATGAGATCATAACACCCGTGCAGTTCTTCTGAAAGATGATCCAATGTGTCCATCTGCATGATATTGTCCGTCATAGAGCGCACATCGGACAGATAGCAGTCATCGATCACAACAGTATCGATCACCACTTCCTGCCGCAGCTTGCGGAAATAATTGCGGACGGCCAGTAGCCCCTCGCCAAACATCGGCTCAATGACAAGCACGTGGGTATGAGAGCGATCTTTGTATAGTTCTTCCATGAAGTCATCCAAAAAATACAGATGTCCCCGTGACTCCCATGGATCAACCTTCCACTTTGCGCGAAAGACGGGACGCATCGCAACGATGCTCTTATAGTTGCCGCGCTCCATGCGCACCTCATTCAGTGTCACACCGCCGAAATGATGGACAAAGGTATCCTTCGCAAGAATCTGACGAAAGCCCGAGCGTCGCAGCATTGCCGAGAAGTCATCATCCTCGAAATCGCACATAATATAGCGGTAATCCGCGCGGATCTCAGGCACATCAAAGAGATTCGGTACTGCACTCACAAATGGCATAAGAACAGCCCGCTCCTCCCAGAGAAGTGGGTTCGAAACATTATGCTCTGCAGCAAATTTCTCCATCTCTCCCATTGCCTCGAAGGAATTTTCGTATGCCACGGGAATTCCCTGATGATTGGAGATACCGTTTTTATTGCAGGTCGGGACGACCCAAAATACGTCTTTCTCCACCGCATGAACAGCAAGTAGGTTTTCCAGCCAATGAGGTGTTGCAACGGCATCGTTGGAGAAGTAGACAACGTATTCCCCCTCGGCAATATGGCGCGCAATCCCCCAACCGAGGTGATTGTATACATTGTATTTCAGATTAATTTTCTTTTCATGCGGCAGACTGTTGAAATATATCTCCGTCTCGTCAGACGATCCGTCGTTGATTGTGATGAGTTCGATATCCCCGCACGAAAAATCGGTATGGCGAAAGAGGCTCTCAATGGCACAGCGTGAGAACGCGACCTTGTTATAGGCGGGCACGATGATCGACACACGATACTTGAAGCCCGTCCTGCGGGGACGTTTGCGCGCCGCCTCAAATGCCGCAAGCATCTCGGCAAGATATGACTCTTCTTTCTCGGGATGTCGCAGAACATTGTATTCAAGATCAAGCTGATAGCGCAGATCCAAAAAGAGCGGACGTACCTCGAAGGAAAATATATTCCGAGCCTCATCATCTGTTTCTGCTGCCAACGCCTTCCCGACCGAATGCGATGCATTGAGCGCATAACGGCGACATTTCTCGACGAGAACGCCTTCCTCATGTGACAGATATTCTGCCACGCCATCCATCGCTGCAGCAAAATCGGTCAACACCTGCCGTGCTTTGTCTGTGCGTTTGTTCCCCTCATGCAGGGCGGCACCGATATAGTCAATTGCCGCCTGTGTTGCATCCATGATTTCCTCATACCACTGCATAAGATCCTCTCTTTACCGATGATTACATCTCTTAATAACATCGTCAAAATCTCATATTTTATAAAGAAAAGCGCTGCCGCACCTCGTTCATGCAGCAGTGCCTCATCTGCTTCGCTTACTTATTCCACTGTGTCACATTGAACTTCGGCTCCGTGGTCGGAACGGGGGCCGGGCGATCCTCTGCGGCGCGCTCTGCCTCCTCACTCGTCTGCGTGGAGTCGTCAATCACAACATCAACGGGAATCGGCAGCGGCTTTCCTATATCATCGGAATCGTTATCTTCTTTGTTCTTGGAACTGATCGTGCCCTTCGTCATCAGCTCCTCAAGTTCGCTTGCATTCAGCGTTTCACGCTCAAGCAACGCACTCGCAATGAGATCGAGCTTTTCACGATTCTCTGTGATGAGGACGCGGCACGCTTCATAAGCCTCCTCGATGTAGCGGCGCACCTCGCGGTCGATCTCACCCGCGACCTCCTCGGAGTAGTTGCGGTCACGATTGAAGTCGCGGCCGAGAAAAACCTGGTGATTTTCCTCACCGTAGGCAATGGGACCGATCGTCTCGCTCATGCCGTACTGCATAATCATGCTGCGAATGATCTGCGTCGCCTGCTGAATATCGCTTGAGGCACCCGTACTGATCTCGCCGAGCACGACCTCCTCGGCAACGCGTCCGCCAAGCGCGACCTTGATGCGGTCGAACAGCTCCGAGCGCGTCCGATAGGAGCGATCCTCCTTGGGCAGGGAGAGCATATAGCCGCCCGCACGCCCGCGCGGAATGATCGTAACCTTGTGTACGGGGTCGGCATGTTCGAGTAGGAGTCCTACGAGGGTATGTCCTCCCTCATGGTACGCCGTAAGACGCTTCTCCTCCTCTGTCATGACGTGGGACTTGCGCTCGGGACCTGCAAGTACACGCTCGATCGCCTCCTCCATCTCCGCCATGTGAATCTGCTTCTTATTGCGGCGCGCAGCAAGAAGTGCCGCCTCGTTGACGAGGTTGCTCAGATCCGCGCCCGTAAAGCCGGGTGTACGGCGCGCAAGCACGTCGAGATCGGCATCGTCCGCGATCGGCTTGCCCTTCGTATGTACCTTGAGAATCGCCTCACGTCCGCGCACATCCGGCTTGTCCACAACGATCTGACGATCGAAGCGGCCTGGACGCAGGAGAGCAGGATCGAGGACATCAGGACGGTTCGTCGCCGCGATGATGATGATTCCCTCGTTCGAGGCAAACCCGTCCATCTCCACGAGCAGCTGGTTGAGCGTCTGTTCGCGCTCGTCGTGCCCGCCGCCAAGTCCTGCCCCACGCTGCCGTCCAACGGCGTCAATCTCATCGATGAAGACGATGCATGGTGCGGACTTCTTCGCCTGTTCAAAGAGATCGCGCACGCGCGATGCGCCGACACCGACAAACATCTCGACGAAGTCGGAACCGCTGATCGTAAAGAACTGCACCCCCGCCTCACCGGCAACCGCCTTCGCAAGGAGGGTTTTACCCGTGCCCGGAGGTCCGAAGAGTAGGACGCCCTTCGGGATACGCGCACCAAGTTCATTAAATTTATCCGGAGTCTTGAGGAACTCGACCACCTCCTCGAGTTCCTGTTTCGCCTCGTCTGCACCCGCGACATCGGCGAACGTCACCTTTTTCTTGTCGCTTACCATCAGTCGTACACGCGACTTTCCGAAGTTCATCATGCGTCCGCCGCCCATCTGGGACTGCTGCATGATGAAAAACCAGAAGCCGATGAGAAGTGCAATGGGGATGAGCGAGGTCAGCATTGTCTGCCACCACGGCGGCTCGGGCGGATTCTCCGCCGAGATATTAACCCCCCTGTCCGCAAGACGCTTATAAAGATCGTGATCGCTGTTTGGTGCGTCCGGCGCGATCGTCGTAAACTCCGTCCCATCGGTGAGTGTGCCGCGGATATTGTTCTGAACGATGACGACCTTGTCCACCTCGCCCGCCGTCACCTTCGCGTTGAAGTCACTGTAGCCGAGCGCCGTTGCCTGCGGCGCCTGATGACTGCCCGACATATAATCGGCAACCGTCCACACAACGAAGAACATGAGCGCATAAAAAGCAAGATTTCTGAGGATTGATTGATTCAATTCCTACCTCCTGTTTATTCGTAAACGGAACGCTTGAGTACACCGATGTAAGGCAAGTTCCGATATTTCTCTGCATAGTCCAGCCCGTAGCCAACGAGGAATTCATCCGGCACCTCGTGCCCGAGATAGTCAATCTCCACGGGTGCAACACGGCGTGAGGGCTTCGACAGGAAGGCGCAGATCTTGATGCTCTTCGGATGGCGTCCCATGAGCATCTGCTTCAGATAGTGCATCGTCGTGCCCGAGTCGATAATGTCCTCAATGAGGATAACATGCTTCCCCTCAATGGAGAAATCGAGATCCTTGAGAATCTTGACCTGCCCACTTGAGACCGCCGCCTCCCCATAGCTGGAAACGATCATGAAGTCAAAGGCAACGGGATGTTCGATGGCACGGACAAGATCCGTGAAAAAAACCGCAGCCCCCTTGAGGATGCCAACACAGTAGACCGGCTCGGAGGCATTCCGATAGTCCTTTGCAATCTTGGCACCAAGTTCCTCTACGCGCGTGTGAATCTCATCTGCAGAAAAGCATATGCGCTCAATATCATCGCACATCATCCGACTATCGTCTCCTTCACACAGTCAATACACAAAATGTCGGCAGAGGATTCCGTAAGCAGCGCCAGTGTACTGCGCCGCCCGCCCGCAATCCAGAAAATATCATGTGAATCCGCAAGCGCAAGAAGAGGAATCCCGTCCCTCTGCTCCCGCGGAATTTTATCGTCGATCAGGATCTCCTTGAGTTTCTTTCGACCGATCGGAAGCCGCATATAATCCCCGGCACGCCGCGTCCGAAGGACAAGCGGCGGCAGTGCGGCAAAATCGGCATAGACCGCCTCCCGCTCCGCCATCCTGCGCCAATCATCCGCAGTCATACAGGTCAGGCGCCTGAACCGAAACGCCATTCCCTGAAAGTTCATTATAGCATATTCGCCGATGAAAGGAAGCAAAATTTCTCCCTTTTCCATGGTGGCTTTCGCCGATGGCGCACCATGAAGTGTCAGGACACCATAGCGCGCACGTGCCTGCCGACCACGCGGCATCTCGCACACGTGCGCGCCCTCAGCAAAGACAAGGGCGCGCAGCCGCTCCTCATGCAAATAGGAAAAATCCTGCCCTCCTCCCGTCTCCTGCGCCCAAAAGAGACGCAGAACTCGTCGCTGCATCGCAGGATGGAGATCACGCAGCACCGAAAGGGAAAGCCCTTCCGCGCACTGTGCGTGTACAAACGCCTCGACGGCAAGTCCCGCGAGCAAATCATCCTCTTCTGCCGCAAGTGTGCTGAGGCGCGTCAGTGCCTCCCCGACTGCGGGATTGTAATGTGTTCGCAGCGTTGGCATGAGTTCATGGCGAATACGATTCCGTCGTGCATCTATGGCATCATTTGTCGCATCATGTCGTGGGGTCAGATTATGCTGCCGTACATACTTTTCGATCGCCACACGCGTCACATGAAGAAGCGGACGCAGATGTGTGCCGTCCCATTCCCGCATAGCCGTGAGTCCCGCAGGACCCGTGCCGCGCAGGATGCGCAGAAGCACCGTCTCCGCGAGATCATCCGCATGATGCGCAAGCACAACAGCATCACATCTCTGCTCCGCCTGCATCCGATGGAGGAAGTCATAGCGGCAGATCCGCGCAGCCGTCTCGGGCGAGAGCCTGTGCGTACGTGCATAAGCAGGCACATCACCCGCCTCACATACAAACGGAATGGCGCGAGCTTCGCAAAACGCCTCCACAAAACGCGCATCCGCAAGCGAATCCGCACCGCGCATCCCGTGTTCGTAGTGGGCGCAGACGAGACTCGCTCCGTCCCTGCTGCGCAAAACGTCCAGCGCGTCCAGAAGCGCCAGCGAATCCGTGCCGCCGGAGCAGGCAACGAGGAGACGGCGCTGTGGATGAACGAAATCGTGTGCGCGCAGAACCTGTTCAATGTATTTCTGCAAAACCGGCTCCCAAAAGGAAAAGGGCACTCCGCATGGAGTGCCCTTTGTTATCCTCATCCGGACAGGTGCGCTGCGCGCCCCATCACTTCGACATCAGCACTTCCCTGTAATCAGCCGCGGCGCGACCCGCGCCCTCCACGCTTGGAATCCGTCTTGCGGCGCAGATCGGTCAGACGTTCATCGCTGTCCTTCAGGAAGCGCGACAGTTTGTCCTCAAACGAAGGAGAACCGATCTGCCGCGTAGCAGCCGTGCGGCGCAGATCGCGCGGGGGGCGTGGCGGACGTACGGGAGCCGCAGAAGGCTGTGCAGGTGCGACCGGCTTATCCTGAAGGGCCTTGATGGAGAGCCCGATTTTACCGCGGTCATCCACAGTGAGCACCTTGACCTTGACCGTATCACGCTCACGCAGGAAATCATGCACATCGTTCACATAGACATCGGCAACCTCTGAGATGTGGATGAGCCCCGTCTTTCCCTCGGGGAGTTCGACAAAAGCGCCAAAATTGGTGATACCTGTTACGACGCCCTCTACTACACTGCCAACTTCGATGGCCAATACAACTCTTCCCTTCAACTACAAACCATTGGGGAGCCCCCAGTATCATTACCCGCTCATTATACAAGGCAAATACGTCTCATGTCAAATCAATTTCCACCCGAACGTTTTCCGGGCGCATAGGGGAGCTCGCCCGCGCCCGTCATCCCGAGCTCCTCGCGCGCCAGTTTCTCGATGTAGGGAAGCTCGCCCAGACGCGCCTTCTCCGCGCGCAAGCGATCGTTTTCCGCCTGAGCCGCAGTCAGACGCTCCGTTGCGACTACCTGATCCTCGTGGACATGGGAGAGGTACAGTCCCTGCGACACAATTATCGAGCCGAAATAGCCCAAAATAATCACAATGGTAATGACAAACCAGCGTGGTCTCCTAGAGGTTCTCTTCTGTACCATATGCCCCCCCTCTCTTCTTCGTCAGCATCTCCATAAGAGTTTCGGCAACGCGCGGTGCTGCGTCCTCACAGGCACAGTCACGCGCTGCCCTGCGCATCTCCGGAAGCCTGTGCGCAAGGATCTCCTCCACCGCGACAGCCATACGTTCCCCCGGGTGGAGCCACACAGCCGCGCCGCGCCGCGTCGCATAGACAGCATTCTCCGTCTCAGGTCCCGGAATCGGATCGTGTAGCAGGAGAGGCAGTCCCGCCGCAAACGCCTCACTGATCGTCAGCCCCCCCGGCTTCGTGATGAGGAGATCCGCCGCCCGCATGAGCACTGCCACATCATCCGTATAGGCAAAGACATGGATATCATGACGCGACGTGCGTGCGATATCGCGTGCATGTGCTTCAAGCACAGCATTGTGCCCCGCAACAACGAGGATCGCAAGACGCCGATCCACCATTTCAAGCGCTGTAAGCGTAAGATCTATTCCTCCAAGCCCCAGCCCCCCCCCCATGAGAAGGAGTGTCGGCAGATTCTCCGAAAGCCCCACCTTCTTCTGCGCTTCCTGCCGTGACAACAAATAGTCTGCCCGCGCAATCGGTATGCCTGTCACCCGCACTACGGATGTCAAAAATCCACGCTCTGCCATCTCGTCCGCCATCACGCCCGTTGCGACAAAGTACATATCCACGCCACGTACGAGCCAGATTGCATGCACAGCATAATCCGTCAAGAGGACCGCGAGTGCATAGTTCCCTCCGTGTCGTGCACGCCAAAGCGACGCCGCGCCCTCAGGAAATGGATGTGTTGCAATGACGAGATCCGGCTCGTACGCCCGTATGATTCGCCCCATCGTCCGCACCATCACCTGTGCGAACGCATTTCGAACAATGCCGCCGCTCGTATTCTTTCCCGCAATGCGAAAGAACACATCGTAGAGATCGGGGACAAAGCGTAACATCGTGAGATAGATGCGTTTCATCAGATAGTGGATGGTGGAAACTTCGCGTGCCATAAAATCAACAACATCGACCTGTATGGCACCTGCCTTCGGGTGCGCCGCGAGCGCTGCACGGATTGCCTCTGCCGCCCGCATATGCCCGGAACCGATGGATGCCGTCAAAATGAGAATACGGGCACGCTCCATGCTCCACCTCCTCACATAGTCATGATTATTCTATCACAATTTTCAGCGTAGAACAAAAGACTTTTATCCTATGCCATGAGACCACCGTCCACCGTATAGATGCTTCCCGTCACCCATGACGCCGCAGGGGAGGCGAGAAAAGCGATCACATGCGCGACCTCCTCCGCCGTGCCGAGCCGCCCCAGCGGATAGAGGTCAGCCATCTCGTGCAGTTGATCCTCACGCGACAGATGCAAAGAGAGTTGCCGCTCCGTGAGCGGTGTCAGAACATCGGCAGGAGCAACAACGTTCACACGTACGCCATCATGAGCCAGTTCAAGCGCAAGCGATCGCGAAAATGCGATGATCGCGCCCTTTGTTGCCGCATATGCCGCACAGAAATAATTTCCGTGCAGACCTGCATCCGAGGCAACACTCACGATATTTCCGCGTACACGCCTCAGATATGGCAGTGCTGTCTGCGTCAGATAAAATGTCCCCTTGACATTCGTTGCAAGCAGTTCATCCAGTGCGGCCTCCGTCAGATCATCCAGTGCACCCTCTGCGTAGATTCCTGCGGAATTCACAAGGATATCGATCCCGCCGAACGCGTGCGTCGTCTCCTCCACGACACGCCTGCAATCCGCACAAACGGATACATCTGCGGCAAAAAAGAGCGCATGCTCTCCCGCCGAGAGTGCGGCAAGAGCAGCCTGTCCACGCGCCTCATCACGTCCTACGAGGACGACACGTGCTCCACACATAAAAAAAAGTTCTGCAGCAGCGCGCCCGATTCCCGAAGTTCCGCCCGAAATCAATGCCGTTTTCCCGGCAAAGGCATCGACAGCGAAAATTGTCTTTTCCATACTTCATTCCATGACATGAACAAAAAAACCGGACTCCCCCATCGGAAGCCCGGTCTCATGTTCAAGAGAACCCTTGACCTCAGTTCACAGAATCCTTCAGAGCTTTGCCAGCCTTGAACACGGGCGTCTTCGAAGC
>ERZ773083.1654-NODE-1654-length-14882-cov-25.929116_pt1 | contig 14882 bp, 12 predicted proteins | sample MGYA00511465_ERZ773083 | MGnify/ENA primary metagenome ERZ773083 (study PRJEB29015, sample SAMEA2738001) | human oral metagenome | biome: human oral; feature: human-associated habitat; material: dental | place: China | collected 2060 ... | reverse complement strand
TGGACCAAGCAAAAGAAGAAGTCCAAGCAACCAAAAAAGGCTTTTTTGCTCGCCTATTTGGAGGAAAATAAAGAAGCTGTTTGGGTTATTCACTAACCTAATAGCTTCTTTTCTTATTTATAGTTTAAATTGAGTCGGAATTGAGGTAAAAGATGGAAAAATTAAGAGACTATATCGCCTTTGACTTAGAATTCAATCAACACGAAGGGGTTACCCATTTAATTCAGGTATCAGCGGTTCGTTTTCAAGATGGTCATGAAATAGATGCCTTTGATTCTTATGTCCATACCAGCGTGCCTTTAAAGAGTTTTATCAATGGTTTGACAGGAATTACAGCTGAAACCTTGAAAGATGCGCCAAAAGTAGAGCAAGTTTTAAAATACTTTCAGGGATTTGTTGGCAACTTACCCATTGTTGGCTACAATGCAGCCAAGAGTGATTTACCTATTCTCATGGAGCATGGCTTGGACTATCGTGACCAGTATAAGGTTGATCTATATGATGAGGCTTTTGAACGCCGTAGTTCCGACCTACACGGCATAGCTAACCTCAAACTGCAAACTGTTGCAAGTTTTTTAGGCTTTCATGGTAAGTCACATAATAGCTTAGAAGATGCCCGTATGACAGCGCGTGTTTATGAAGCCTTTCTGGAGTCTGACGAAGGAAAACTATTATTAGAAGAACAGAGTAATCTATCCATGAATCCCTTTGGCGGGCTAGACTTATCTCAATTTCTAGACTAGGAGTGCTTATGAAACCTGAAAAACCTAAAAAACTAGGTTTTAGGAAAATTTACCTCAACCTAGATAAAGTTCTCTTCCTCTTTTTCTTAATTTTCATGATGGTGGAATATCTGTGGCTACCTCTCAATTCTTGGCTTGCTGGTCTTTTACTAAGCCAGACGGGCTATTTGTTTATTTCTTACAATAATATTTTTGCCATTATCACGAGTTCTCCTTTAATCAGTCTGGCCTTCCTCGTCTTGATTGTAATCAATCTTTTGGTGGCCTATTTCCAGATTTGCCTCCTCTTTATTGGGGCGCGTCACCTTCTCTACCACGAAAAGAGAACCTTGATTGAGTACAGTCGCAAAGTTTTCCAGCAAAGTTTTCTGTTCATGAAACGCTTGAGCTTCTGCAAGATGGCCTTTGTATTCTTCTACGTAGCCATGCTCTTTCCTTTCATCAGGAAAATTTTAAAAATTTATTACTTAAATAAAATCGTTATTCCAGACTTTATTGTGACTTATCTGGAAGACAAGCACTGGCTAGTAGGCTTGATGATTTTTGCATCTGCTTGGATTTTGCTCTATGTGTCTGTCCGACTCATGTTTGCCCTTCCGAAGATTCTCTTTGAAAAGAGGACTGTGAGAGAAGGAGTAAAATATAGCCTACAAAAGACGAAAAAACAAGTTCTCTTTTATGCTTGGAACTTGCTACTCATTATTATTAAAACCTATCTCTTTTTCTTCCTCCTCTTGACTCCCTTGCTAATAGGACAGATTGTAATTGACAATTTAACACAGAAAGAATCACTGATTCTTGGAGTTATCAACTTTGTCTTGATAAAAAACATCCACTATATGGCGTTAACCTATTTCCTTGTTAAGTTTGTCTCCTTTTTGACAGGTGAGGAACTGGAGATTATGCCAAGAAGAAAAAAAGACCATTTGATGAGATGGGGAGTTATGGGCTGCGCTAGTATCTTTTTTGCGCTGGAAGGTTACATCTATCTGGAAGCTCCTGTGACAAATACCCCTTTAGTCATTTCACATAGGGGCGTTTCAAATAAAAATGGTGTACAAAACACTGTACAGTCTTTGGAAAAAACAGCGCAATTGAAACCAGATTTAATTGAAATGGATGTGCAGGAGACCAAAGATGGTCAGTTTGTGATGATGCATGACGCCAATCTTAAGAACTTAGCAGGTATCAATGCCAGACCTCAAGACCTGACTTTGGAGGAGTTGACAGGGTTAGATATTTCTGAAAATGGCTATCGAACCAAAATATCTAGTTTTGATGACTATCTCAATCGCGCGAATGAACTTCATCAAAGATTGTTGATTGAAATTAAAACCAGTAAAAAAGATAGTCCACAAATGATGGAACGTTTTCTAGAGAAGTATGGCTCTATTATCAAGCAGTATGGTCATCAGATGCAATCACTAGACTATCATGTGATTGACCAAGTTTTGAAATATGATTCGACTATTCCAGCTTATTTCATCTTGCCTTATAATAGTATTTTCCCAAAAACCAAGGCAACTGGCTATACCATGGAGTATTCAACATTGGATGAATATTTTGTCACTAAACTTTGGTATACAGAACAAAAGCTTTACGTATGGACCATCAATAGCTCTGACGCACTTGATAAATCGTTGCAGTTGTCAGTGGATGGGATGATTACAGATGACACGGAGATGCTACAGGAGACTTTAGCAGCAGCTCAGGAAGATCCAGAATACACCGATCTCCTTTTGAAAAAAGCTACGGAGTTCTTTAATTTCTAACAGAGAAAAAAGGAGAAGTGAACCTTCCTCCTTTTTCTGTAGGTGATTAGAATGGTAATTTTCCAGCGAAAGCACCTAGTTTTTTCTTAGTCGTTTCGTCGATTTGTTCTAGAGCAGCGTTGATGGCTTGAACGGTCATATCAGACAAGGTTTCTAGATCTTCTGGATCTACAACTGCTGGACTGAAGTCAATACTAACAACTTTCTTATCTCCAGTTAAGGTCGCTTGGACAAGGTCTTGAGCAGATTTTCCAACAAATTGCATAGCAGCGAGTTCTGCTTGACTTTGTTCCATTTGTTTTTGAAGTTTTTGTGCTTGGCGCATCATGTTTTGCATGTTCATCATAGCGATTTACAGTTTCCTTTTTTATTATTCTCCTAACCATTTTATCAATTTTAGGGATAAAAGTCTATTATTAGTTTAAAGCTAAATTTCAAGTTCAAGTTAGCCAGCAAGCAGTCTTTTCTGGGCGACTCGTAGTCCAAGCATTTTTTAGGATAGTTATTAATCCAATTTTCGATGAAAGCGACTTCTTTGGGAGTCGTTTTCTTGGTTCCTTTAGGTAACCATCTACGAATGAGCCTATTGTGATTTTCATTGATTCCCCTTTCCCAAGAGGCATAGGGGTGTGCATAGTAGATATGCTCCTTAGAAAACACATCAGACAAGCGGTTGAATTCGGCTCCATTATCTGCCGTGATGGAAAGAATCTTGTGTTGTCTTAAGATGAGTTTTAGAGCCTGATTGACCGACTCAGCGCTTTTATTTGGAATTAATCGAATGATTTGATGTCTGCTCCTTCGATCCGTCAAGACCAGTAGACAGTGGTTTTTCGCTCTTGTCAGTAGGACTATATCAATCTCATAATGTCCATTCTCCAAGCGAATATTGATAGCTTTAGGACGCTGTTGGATGGATTTCCCAGCAGGTTTAAAGTTGGGGCTAGTTTGTTTCTTGACAGTTTTTCCTTTTTTAGGATAAAGGAGATTCTGTTTGTTCAATCCCAATTTTCCATGATGAATCCAGTAGTAGATGGTAGAAATTCCCACTGTAACACCCTTAGCCTTGGCCATCATTTCAGGAGACAACTTTTGGTTATGATAGTGGAGAATCTTTACCGAAAAAGACCTACTATCCAGTAGTCAATCCTACTGTACTAGTCCTTTTTCGGCTTATCTATGGTATAATAGAAGGTAGATTTATCAATTGGAGAATGAAGGATTTTATGATTAAACTTGTAGCAACCGATATGGATGGAACCTTTCTAGATGGAGAGGGGCGGTTCGATATGGAACGCCTCAAAAATTTGCTTGTTTCCTACAAGGAAAGGGGAATTTATTTTGCTGTGGCTTCAGGTCGTGGTATTCTGTCCCTGAAAAAGTTGTTTGCGGATGTGCGTGATGAAGTGATTTTTATAGCTGAAAATGGGAGCTATGTTGAGTTTCATGGTGAGGATATGTACGAGGCTACTATGTCTCGAGATTTTTACTTGAGCACTTTTGAAGCTTTAAAGAAATCGCCTTATTTTGATGAAAGAAAAATGCTGTTGACTGGGAAAAAAGCTTGTTATGTTTTGGACACGGTAGATGAGACCTATCTCAAGTTCAGTCGTCACTACAATGAGAATATTCAAAAAGTAGCGAGTCTGGAGGATATCACAGATGAGATTTTTAAATTCACCACGAACTTCACAGAAGATACGATAGAAGTTGGAGAGGCCTGGGTCAATGAAAATGTTCCTGGTGTCAATGCCATGACAACAGGTTTTGAATCCATCGATATTGTCTTGGACTATGTTGATAAGGGTGTGGCTATTGTTGAGCTAGCCAAAAAACTTGGTCTAACCATGGATCAGGTCATGGCGTTTGGAGATAATCTCAATGACCTTCACATGATGCAGGTCGTCGGGCACCCAATCGCTCCCGAAAACGCGCGACCAGAGATTTTAGAATTAGCAGAGATAGTGATTGGCCACCATAAGGACCAATCAGTGATGGCTTATATGGAGGGTTTGTAATGGCAGATATTAAATTGATTGCATTGGACTTGGATGGCACATTGCTGACAACGGATAAAAAGCTGACAGATCGTACCAAGGCGGTCCTCAAGGCTGCGCGTGATCGTGGCATCAAGGTCGTTCTGACAACAGGGCGTCCTCTGAAAGCTATGGATTTCTTTCTCCATGAGCTAGGGACTGACGGTCAGGAGGACGAGTACACTATCACCTTTAATGGTGGTCTAGTTCAGAAAAATACGGGAGAGATTCTCGATAAAACAGTCTTTTCAATTGACGATGTGGCACGCTTGTACGAGGAAACTGAAAAACTCGGACTTCCGTTAGATGCCATTTCAGAAGGTACAGTCTATCAAATCCAGTCGGACCAAGAAAGTCTCTATGCTAAGTTCAACCCAGCACTGACCTTCGTACCTGTCGCTTTTGAAGATCTATCTAGTCAGATGACGTATAATAAATGTGTGACTGCCTTTGCCCAAGAACCTTTGGATGCAGCGATTCAACAGATTTCTCCTGAATTGTTTGACCAATATGAAATCTTCAAATCGCGTGAAATGCTATTGGAATGGTCACCGAAAAACGTCCACAAGGCAACAGGTTTAGCGAAATTAATTAAACACTTGGGTATCGACCAAAGCCAAGTTATGGCCTGTGGTGACGAGGCCAATGACCTTTCCATGATTGAGTGGGCAGGTCTGGGAGTTGCCATGCAAAATGCAGTTCCTGCTGTTAAGGAAGTTGCAAATGTGATTACCCCAATGACCAACGACGAGGAAGCCGTTGCCTGGGCTATTGAAGAATACGTACTAAAGGAGAATTAGAATATGGGATTATTTGACCGTTTATTCGGGAAAAAAGAAGAGCCGAAAATAGAAGATATTGTAAAAGAAGCTCTGGAAACTCTTGATTTGTCAGAAGAGGTTGAAGAAAACCAAACGGCAGTCGAAGAAACAAGTCAGGAAGAGCCAGCAAGGGACAAAGTGGAAGAAACACTTGCTCAAGAAGAAATTCCTCAGGTCACGACAGATGGGGCCATTGAAGATGGGGCCATTGAACCAGAAGTAGTCGAGGAAACTGCTCAGGAAGAGCCTGAGCTAGAAGCTGATGAATTGGAGCAATTCCAAAAGGCAGAAGAAGTTCTAGAAGAAGAGAGCCAAGAAACTATAGAGAGCGAAGAAGAGCTCACGTCTGAAGTAGAAGAAGAAAGTCCTCAGGTTGAAGAAACTGTTCAGGAAAAATATGACCGCAGTCTCAAGAAAACGCGGACGGGATTCGGAGCTCGTTTGAATGCCTTCTTTGCCAACTTCCGCTCTGTCGATGAAGACTTTTTCGAAGAATTAGAAGAACTGCTCATCATGAGTGACGTCGGTGTGCAGGTCGCTTCTAACCTAACAGAAGAGCTCCGCTATGAAGCCAAATTAGAAAACGCTAAGAAACCTGATGCACTTCGCCGTGTCATTATCGAGAAATTGGTTGAGCTCTACGAAAAGGATGGCAACTACGATGAACAAATCCATTTCCAAGATGGCTTGACAGTTATGCTCTTTGTTGGTGTTAACGGTGTTGGGAAGACAACTTCTATCGGGAAACTAGCTCACCGCTACAAACAGGCTGGCAAGAAAGTCATGCTGGTTGCGGCAGATACCTTCCGTGCTGGAGCCGTTGCCCAGCTAGCAGAATGGGGCCGTCGTGTGGATGTTCCTGTTGTGACGGGGCCTGAGAAAGCTGATCCAGCAAGCGTCGTCTTTGATGGGATGGAACGTGCTGTAGCAGAAGGAATTGATATTCTCATGATTGATACAGCAGGTCGTCTGCAAAACAAGGACAACCTTATGGCCGAGTTGGAAAAGATTGGTCGTATTATCAAACGTGTCGTTCCAGAGGCGCCACATGAAACCTTCCTGGCACTCGATGCTTCAACTGGACAGAATGCCCTGGTACAAGCTAAAGAATTTTCGAAAATTACCCCTGTTACTGGTATTGTATTGACAAAAATTGACGGAACTGCCCGAGGTGGTGTTGTTCTGGCTATCCGCGAAGAACTTAATATCCCTGTAAAATTGATTGGTTTCGGTGAAAAAATCGATGATATCGGTGAATTTAACTCAGAAAACTTTATGAAGGGTCTCTTAGAAGGCTTGATTTAAAAGAAAGTAAATAATGTATCTGAGACAAAATAGTTCTCAGCTACAAAAAAAGAGTCTGGGACAAAAGTCTAACCTTAAATATAAAAAGCAAACAAAACGAGTTATCTGACACTCAGAATTCTGTCTTGTTCGCTTTTTTGTATGAGCTATCGATTTTAAAAATTTATAATAAAGAATTCCTAAAATCAAAATCTTTTTGTCCCAGGCTCTTTTTAATTTTGATCTCTTCTCTTATTTATATTTTAGGAGGTTGTTAGCCATAAGTACCAATCCCATGTCAATTTTCACTTGACACTTACCTCCCAAATTACATCTCTTGTAACCCAAAAAAGCCTTTATCTTCCCAAAGACAGATTCCACATCAATCTTACGTTGAGCGAAAATCTGTCTACCTTCGAGAGATAAAAGCGCCTAATATTCTTTCGTTTTTAAGTCTTGATAGCGTTCGTTACTATACAGTCCCTTTTGAGGGGCTGATTCAGGCTCATCGGCCTAGTAAACCTTGATTTCCTGTTGAAAGTCCGTCTGTGTTTTCTGATATTTGATATGGTGAAAACGATAGCACCATGTAGCATCCTCCTTGCCATTATAGTATCAATGTGAAGAACAAATTGGTTTTCAGTAGCGATTTGTAGGTTGTAGCCAGGTTTGAGTTGTCCATTTCTCATATGATCCTCCTTCATCCGCATAAAGGTGGCATCTGTATCTGTTTTAGAAAAACTGTTACGCCCTTCAAATATCTCTTGATAGCTCTCATATTTTTCAGCACGTACTGAAAAATCATCCTTGACTTTACGCAAGACTTTCTTGAGTTTACGACGTTGGGTTTTACGTTCGTCCTTTCCTTTAACGGGTACCTCCTCAATGTCTTGGTTCAGTTTTTCCAATTCTTCTTCAAGAAGGTGAGCGAACCTGGTCAACTTGTTCTGAGGAAATGGGCTATTCTTCATCCAACGCAATCGCCTGATGGGATAAGGGGGGATTTCTTCTTGAAAATAGACCTGCATCTGTTCTTGAAGTTTGACGAAAAACTTGTCTCTTGCCTTTTTTCACACGAAACTATACTTGTTGGCATTGGCTTCAATCTTAGTTCCATCAATAAACAAATAATCTAAGGTCACGAACTCTTCCATTTTTAAACGAAGATTGAGGTCGATGAAAAGATCACGAATGAGTTCTTCCATCCCCTCAGCGACACGAAAACGATTGATGGTACGATAGCTGACAACCAACTGCCCTGTTAGGTATTGCATAGCGAGATTTTCAATCATTATTTTTTCGATTTTTCGACCAGAGAAAATCCCTTGTGAATAGGCAAATAGAAGAGTAGATACAAGCATTTTAGGGTGATAAGACGGGCGACCAAAGGTATGATAGAAGTCGTGGAAGTGACAATCCTCCAAGGTATTTACAACTTTTTCAATAGTAAAGACAAGATGGTCTTGTGGCAAGAAAGAACGGATTTCTAGTGGTAAAGTTGTTTGATTTGTGTTCTAGTGAATATGCATCGGATAGCCTTTCTAAATGGTTTATTAAGCAATTCTATTTTACCAAGACTATCGCAACCATGCAAAAAGCAACGGATTTGCCGTTGCTTTTTTTGAAGTCACGGGACTATTGTCCCAGGTTCAGATTGTAACTTTTCATCAACCCACTACAGTTGACAAAGATCCTTTATTGTTCGGTTCGGGTTTTGGAGAAATGCATCCGCAAGGATTATCTATGCGGGTAGGCGTTTCGGAGAAATTCAGTGGGGCTTCCAAAGGGTAACCCTTTGGCACAAACCTTTGGAAAAAAGGGGTGTATACACGGCATGAAAGAATTAATGAATAGGAAAATCTACTCAATAAAATCTGGTCTTGGTAGTTTGCGTTTTTTAGGTGGTTTATAATCCTTTCCGACATTGCTTCTTTTAGGTATAGGAATAAAATAATAACTTTCATTCATAGATTGCAGTATCTTTTTTTTCTGCCATTTTGTTGCTGTGATATTCTCTCTCTGAATTGTACATCCTGGAAAAGAATTATTATATACTATTGTTTCTTCTCCCTGAATGATTACTTTTTCCAGATCTTGGCAGTCTCCAAAAACCGCAACTGTGATTTCCTTCACATTTGATGGAACAGTGATTTCTCTCAAACCACTTCTTGCAAAGGCCGCTTGATTAATATATTTCAATGAAGTAGGCAAGGATATGTCCGACAGCCTTCTACATCTCGAAAAACAAAATCTGTCAATAGTATCAATTTGATCTGGGAGATTAATTGATGTTAGGCTGCCACAATTCTCAAAACTCCCTTCGGCAATGATACGCACTGTATCGGGAATCTTGATAGTTTTAAGAGACAAGCACTCGAGAAAGGCATATTGTCCAATATTTTTAGTTCCTTCCAATTTTATGGTGTTCAATGATTTGCAGTATGCGAAAGTATAACGACCGATTATTTCAACACCTTTACCTGCATCAACTTCCAGCAAACTATCGCAACACCTAAATGCAGAAGAATCTAGCAAGTTAATCGGTCCGTTAAAGACAATGCGTTCTAGTTTTTTACAATGCGAAAATGCTTCAACACCAATGGATTGAAGACAATTTGGAAAAAGTATCTCGGTCAGGTTACTGCAATTCTTAAAAGTATACCTTCCAATTTTAGCAATCTCTGTGTTGGATATGTTTATATTGGTAAGTGAACTGCAGTCCTCAAATGCACTGCCGCCAATAGCCTTGACTGTGCGTGATAATTGCACTTCCCTAAGATTTTTACATCCACGAAATGTACCTCGGTTTAATGATGTCATTGATGCGTTAGGTGCAAAGCATACCATTTCAAGAGATTCACATCCGCTGAAAGCCAAATTTCTGATTACTTCAATACTCTCTGGTATTATCACTTTTCCCTTTAGATTTATACAATCACGAAAAGCTTCACGTTCAATTAGAACGACACCTTTTGGAATTTCGACAGACTTTAAGGAAAGACAATTTCTAAAAGCTTCACATCCAATAGATTTAAGCGCAACTGGGAACTTTATCTCTTCAAGTAATCGACAGTTAGAAAAAGTACCAGAACTAATTCTGGGTAAAGATTCAGGAAGACACACTCGTTTTAAGTTAATGCAATTCTTAAAAGCATTAGCGTGAATATCTACTACACTATTAGGCAAACGAATTGAATTCAAAAAGTAGCAACTCGAAAATGCATGACGTGAAATCTCTTTAATGCCGTCCGGCATTTCAATATTTGTTAATAAAGTATATAAATTATCAGAAATAACTACATCATCATCTTCTTGTGCGTTCTTTTTAAAATCATTCAAAAGTCTGTACATCACATCAGAAGCGCGTCTGGGATGATACCATGCTTTTCCAATAAAATCCTTTATCTCTTGAACATTTTCCTTTTTCAGTTGCTTTTCCAAAAATCTTATTAAATAGTATTCTCCAACAATATCTGGCTGGATAGATAAAATATTGTTATCTTGTGTTAGCCATACTCTATTTAAGAAGTCGTTCATCTCGATTCCAAGCGTATTACAGAGAGACGATAGATATTCACCTGCATCGGGATATATACTGCTGAAATACTCCTGAGCGGGAACACCTTTTACAAACACCGAATATGCTTTTGCTTTTTCTATATACTTTTTTGCAACATCGTTGTTTGATATGGTGTTTAAATCACTAAGCGCAAGTGCAGCAGGATCATTTTCCCTGTTTACTACATACTCCAGAAATTCTTTCTTCCCCCATTCGCCTATAGGCTTGTCATTGCCGCGGGCATCGGCAATAAACATTGCGTAAAGAGGACGCAGAAGCTTTGTATCTATTTTTTCAAGTTTAAGTAGCATTTCGTGGAGTGTTGATTCGTTTTCTTTTATTTCATAATAACGCAGCAAATAGTCATGCATAAGGCTCATCAGGTCGCTATGAGAAAGCGGCTCTATGTATACATCTTCCCGATAGTGGATTCTTCTGACAATATCCTTTTTTGCACTCAAATCAAGAGAGTCACACAGCGCATCAACTATCTGAACTTCCGAGTTTCTCTCTAAAAGCAGAACGCGTGTTTTTTGAATTGCGGCATTATTATCTTTCGATAGTTCAACAAGTAATTCAGCTATCCTCTCGTAATACGCAAGCATATAGTCAATAACTATAAGTGTTGGTTTATAGCTACTACGATTTGTTTTTATATTTTTAATCTCCTCTGCATTTTGTACATCCAATCGCTTAACAGACCATTTTGCATCAAGTATTTTAATCAGTTGATCAATCAATCTTGTTTTTCCACAACCACCTTCACCAGTAATACCCCACCATAAAACAGCTTCCTCAGCATTTAAGAACTCTTCCAATTCGTTTAGTTCATTTTTGCGACCAACAAAATTAACCGGATTGCTGCAGTCATGCCTAAAATAGTTCTTCTCATGCATAGGAATAGTAATAGAAGATAGTTTATAATCTAGGTTATTATAATCCGTTGGAGAAAATTCTTTCAATAGGACTTCCAATATAATGCGCACGGAATCATGCTTTTCATTCTCATATAATAATGGAGTTATATTGAAATTATTTACCATTTCTTGGTATACACGTTCCTGTTCTCCGTGTTTACAGGGAATAATTGCAAAATGTTTGGTAGTATCACCACACATTTGATGCAGTAACTCAATAGGACGATCATTTAAGCTAATACTACTGCCTAAGAAAAGCATGGATTTTGACGCAAAAATAGTTTTAAGAGCATCAACAAAGGGCGAATTGTCTTTGTATGCATTATCATAAGATTGTTGCCCCAAAATAATCTTGTCAGGGTATAGAATTGATCCATGGATTTGATATATAAACGGATTGTTGTCATTTTGATGAAGTTTTTTCAATATTAATGGCGAATTTAGGTCATAGTATGATATAGCATGTGCCGCAGGAAAACGCTTCATTTTACTATATACGAGTTCAGTTAACCGATCATAGTTTGTCGTAACTACACAATCGCGAAACAACCACGGCAACAAAAATAAAGCTGATCCTTTTTCTGCTTCAGCCGATGTTCTTTCCCAAAAATCATCATCTGACGGATTGAAAGTATTATCAATCCATTGTATAAAAAGCGGTTCTCCTATTTTGCTTTTTATAAAATCTGCGCGCTCTAAAAAATTGAAATTAGGTGGAGACGTTATGTTATAATGCTTCTCTAAATCATCTAAAAACCTCCCCCATGTTGGAAAGCCAGCAAATGCAGATAAACCACTCCCTATATAGGGAATGATGTCATGACTATTGATTTTTGTTTTTAAATCCTTAAACACGATAGCGTTGTATGGAGCATAATCCATTATCTCAGTGAAGCTTGTCATAGTGTTTACTCCTTTTTTTGAATATTTGATACATGTTCAATACGTATCATTTTCCTATATTATTCAGGAACTTCAAGGCTATTTCTTGCAGCTTCCGCACCCCTGTTTTACCAACGCTTCCAACAATCAAGGCCGCCATTTCATCTTTCGTGGGCGGGACGATTGCTCTATCCTCCGTTTTTGGTAGCCGCTCTGCCATTTCTTTCCACATCTGGCGCGTCAGTTTCGCGGGGTAGTTGGTTCTTGTTTCTCCACGCTCTTGCGAATGTCCCGCAGGATTGCTATAAAGGTATTGCGTATCTGCTCGAACTCCGCTTGGCTCTGTCCCGCATTTTGGGAACGGATATATGTCTTTTCCTCATATTTTTGTTATTCTAAACGACCTTGTTCACGATAGGCGATATCTGGTTGCCAGGTCCATTTGGCTCCATACTTCTCAAGTAAGTCAAAGCTTGCTTGTGGTCCCATGCTTCCAGCTTTATAGTCATGAAGTGGGGCACCATTTTCAGCCCAGAGCTCTTCGATACGGTCAATCAATTTCCAAGAAGCACTTACTTCATCCCAGTGGCTAAAATTGGTTGAGTTGTTGTTCAAGACATCGTAGATTAGCTTTTCGTATGGATCTGGCGAAGCCCCAGTAGCGGTAGCATCTGTACGGTAATCCAGAGAGCTTGGTGCCAAGTTAAATTCCTCACCGACTTGTTTACCATTGAGGCTGAGAGAGAATCCCTCTGTTGGCTGGATATAGATGGTTAAGATATTTGGTGCCAATGGTTCTCCAAAGATAGAGTCCATTTGCTTAAAGACGATATTGACGTGAGTCCCTTTTTCTGTCAGGCGTTTCCCTGTTCGGAAGAAGAAGGGAACACCACGGAAGCGATCACTGTCTACAAAGAAGGCACCAGATGCAAAGGTTTCTGTTGTAGACTCAGGGTTAACGTTTGGCTCGCTACGGTAGGAAATGTATTTCTTACCATCAATCTTTCCAGAACGGTATTGCCCACGGATAAAGTGTTCTTTTAATTCTTCTTCGCTTGGTTGGTGAAGGTTTTTAAATACTTTAATCTTCTCAGCACGAATCTCATCTTTTGTAAAGCTAGCGGGCTTGTCCATTGCTAGAAGAGATAAGAGCTGGAGAGTGTGGTTTTGAACCATGTCACGGAGGGCACCAGATTCATCATAGTAGCCACCACGTTCCTCAACTCCTAGGCGCTCAGCAAAGGTAATCTGCACATTATCAATGTGCTCACGGTTCCATATATTTTCAAAGATCATGTTGGCAAAACGAACAGCAAAGATACTTTGAATCATTTCTTTCCCCAGGTAATGGTCGATACGGTAGATTTGCTCCTCATCAAAGGCTGCAAGGAGATCTTCATTGAGTTTGCTAGCTGTTTCGTAGTCTGTACCAAATGGTTTCTCAACGATTAAGCGCTCAAAACCTTTGCCATCAACAATGTTTTCAGATTTGAGGTGCTTGGCAATAGTTCCAAAGAACTGAGGTGCCATAGACAAGAAGAAGAGCTTGTTGTGTTCAGCTTGGTATTTTTCGTTTAGCTCAGCTTGTAATTGGCGCAAAGCAATGTAATGTTCCGTATCATTCACATCATGGCTTTGATAGTAGAAGTGGCTAGCAAATTCTTGGGCTTGCTCGGTACTATCTGCCAAATCAAGGATGGACTCGACAACTACAGATTCAAAATATTCCTTACTCCAAGGTCTACGAGCTGTTCCGATAACAGCAAAATGCTCAGAGAGATTGCCTGATTTATAGAGTCTGAAAAGGGAAGGGTAGAGTTTGCGTTTAGCTAAATCTCCACTCGCACCGAAAATTGTAACAATAACCTTTGATGACATCTAGCTACCTAATTTCTATATTTTTTCCTAGTTGGACTAGGGATGAGATTTCCTCATTATCATAGTTTTTATTTTATCATAATTTTCAAAAAAAACAAAAAATCCAATACGCAATTAAAAAACTGTAAGGAGAACCTTACAGTTTTGTTTTATACATTTAAGACCTTGTCCAAGAACTCTTTTAGACGAGGGTGTTGCGGGTTATCGAAGATTTGATCTGGAGTTCCATCTTCTAGGAATTCACCATCAGCCGTAAAGATAACACGGTTAGCCACCTGACGAGCAAATCCCATCTCATGGGTTACGATAATCATGGTCATGCCTTGCTCTGCTAATTCCTTCATAACATTCAGTACATCTCCGACCATCTCAGGGTCAAGAGCGGAAGTTGGTTCATCAAAGAGCATGATATCAGGATTCATGGCAAGTCCACGAGCGATAGCTACACGTTGTTTCTGACCACCTGAAAGACTATCTGGATTGGCATTAGCTTTATCTGCTAGTCCAACCTTTTCAAGCAACTCCATCCCCAATTTCTCAGCTTCTTCTTTGGTCATCCGTTTGTGTTCAATAGGTGCAAAAGTGATATTTTCTAGGACGGACATGTGAGGAAAGAGGTTGAAGTGTTGGAAGACCATTCCCACGTTTTCGCGAACATGGTCGACATTGGTTGATTTTTCAGTCAAATCATAACCATTTACTGTGATGTGACCACTCGTTACCTCCTCGAGAAGGTTAAGGCTACGGAGGAAAGTGGATTTACCAGAACCCGAAGGACCGATGATACAAACAACATCTCCTTCATAGAACTTAGTCGTAATGCCTTTTAAAACTTCGTTTTTTCCATAATACTTATGCAAATCATTTACATCAATTTTTAGTTTTGCCATTAACGAATCCTCTTTTCTAAGCGTTTCGCTAGTCTAGTCAAAAGCGTGATAATTACAAGATAGAAGATAGCAAGGATTGCATACATCTTGAAACTTTGGT
>ERZ773083.1650-NODE-1650-length-14905-cov-42.298249_pt1 | contig 14905 bp, 17 predicted proteins | sample MGYA00511465_ERZ773083 | MGnify/ENA primary metagenome ERZ773083 (study PRJEB29015, sample SAMEA2738001) | human oral metagenome | biome: human oral; feature: human-associated habitat; material: dental | place: China | collected 2060 ... | reverse complement strand
TCCCAGAGCTACTTCGACTCACTGCGCACCATCGACGTCGCCCCGGAGACCCTCGTGCCGGGGGACCCGTACCGGCTCCGCGTCTTCTACAGCGGCTCCTACACCACCGAGTCTCAGGTCGAGAAGGCCCTGGCTCGGTGCCGGGAGCATCGCTGCTGGACCCATATGGTCTTCCATCGGGTCGATGAGGATCCCGACGACGCTCCCGAGTCGGTCTCGGCGGCCACCTTCAAACGGTTCATGAAGCAGGTGGCCGACTCCGGCCTGCCCGTTAAGACGGTTCCGGAGATCATGCGCAGCCAGTCACCCGCGCCGGCCCCGGACTGATACAGCGCAGCACTCCGCACCGAACCGGCTCTTCGACACGGAAAGGCTGACGCATGCCCTGGTCATTCGGCTTCGTTGTCATGCTCGTCTGCCTTTTCATTCTGCTGGCTTGCGGGGCGGTCAAGATGCTGTTCAAGCGCGGGATGCGGCTCAGGGCGGTACGGGTCCGCGGCAAGGACCGCGGCGGGGTGGTCACTGTGCGCACTCCGGTGACGACGACGGATGAGGCCCAGCGATCAGCCGATGCGACTGGGCTGCCCCGGGCGCTCATGAGAGCCAGCGGGCCACTGCCCGCCATTCTGGTGGTCCTCGGTGTGATGGGGTGGTTGTGCTGGCGCGTGCTGATGAACCGTCACCATGTTCTGGACGCGTGGGTCGTGTGGACCTTCGATGTCCTCTTCGTGATCGTCGCCGTGCAGCTGGTGATGGCCGGCTTCGAAGGGCGCATGGTCGGTGGCGGTGCGGTGTATCGGGTCGCCGTGCTCGTCCCCCTCTACAACGAGGATCCTGATGTCGTGGTTCAGATGCTCTCCGCCCTGTTGAATCAGACCTCTCCGCCGGCCGAGATCCACGTCGTCGACGACGGCTCCACCCAGGGCGCCTACGTGGAGGAGCGGGACTGGTTCATCCGTCAGGCGGCGGTGGCCCGCATCTACGCCACATGGCAACGGACTGCCAATGAGGGCAAGCGTCATGCGCAGATCCATGGTTTCAGGAAGATTCGCGACGCCGACCTGTTCGTGACCGTCGACTCCGACTCCATGCTCGACGCCGAGGCCCTCCATGAGATCGTCCAGCCCTTCAGCGATCCGCGGGTCATGTCGGTCGCAGGTGTCATCCTGGCGATCAACAACCGGGAGAACCTGCTGGCACGTGTGACCGACGTGATCTTCGTCGGACAGCAGCTCATCGACCGCTCCTTCATGTCACGGCTCGGCTCGGTGATGGTCAACTCGGGTGGTCTGGCCGCATACCGGCGCAGCATCCTGGCAGACAACATCGACATCTACACCCATGAGAGCTACCTGCGGCGGCACGTGGAGTTCTCCGACGACTCCTTGTTAACCCTCTTCGCCCTGCTGCGCGGCAGGACGGTCCAGCAGCCCTCGGCCTTCGCCTTCGCGTGGATGCCCGACCGGTGGAGCCATCATTACCGGCAGCAGGAGCGGTGGTTCCGCGGCTCCTTCATTCGTGGGCTCTGGCGCATCCGCTTCCTGCCAGTTCTCTCATGGGGGTGGTGGCGGCAGGTCACCGGGTGGATGCAGGTCTGGCTGGTGATCTCCCTCTTCGTCTATCTGGTGCTCTGGCGTCCGCTCGTCGTTGGCGATGGGATCCCTCCAGCGGCACTACTGGTGCCTCTTGCGATCGGGCTGGCTCAGGGCTCGCGATACATCGCCGTGTGGCGCTCTGACACCACCGACTCCGAGAGGTGCATCAGCCTCATCCTGTCCCCGGCGGCGACGCTGTGGTCCGCGCTGATCCTGCGACCTCTACGGGTCTGGGGCATGGTCACCAGCGGCAAGATGGGGTGGAACACCCGTCAGCAAGTCGAGGTCACATCGCAGTGAGGCGAGCGGCGAGTCCATGCTGACCCGACGTCTCCTGTCGTGAGGCCCGTGCCGGTCCGATTCATCGGATCGCCGGTGCTCGCGCAGGGAGGCGGCGAAGTCGGTGGGTGAGGGTGACTGGGCTGGTTTGACAGGGGAAGTGCCCCTATGTGGTGTGCCAAGCGGCCGCGGAACGATTCAAGGCGACCATAAGAAACCTATCACCGGTATGCCGACGTGGACTAAGTAACCGGAAGGCAGCGGTCCAGCATGACGATCATGCAGTGACGGGCACCGCACTCCACAACAAAATCCTACCCAGGTAGGACCCTAATCATTCACTGGATGGACGCTCTGTTCCCTGCTCAAACGAGAAAGTAGAGCCGTGCTTGAGGGATCGCCCAGAACCCCAAGAAATGACAGACAGGAGTCCAACGTGCAGAACGCAGTCGTCAACGGCAACGGTCGTTCCTACGTCGTCGCTCTACCCGACAACGACGCCGCCGCTTCCATTGCGGATCGCCTAGGTGGTCCAGAAAGAGTTCTTGCTTCCCACGTTTGCAGTGCTCCGGGAGCTTCCTCACTTTTGGGTCATACCAGGGAAATGTGTACGCCTCGGGACAGGCGCTGGAGACCAGGAGACTATGGTGGTGCTCGATCGGTGAGAACACTGTGATCTCTGACCGTGCGGACGTACTGGCAGAATTGGCGGATCTTGCGTTTGATGAAACAGCAATTGCACTGAGATTGCTGCCTGCCCAGCCTCACCCTATTGATCAAATTGGTCTATGGTCGGGGGTGCAACCGCTGCCAGGCGATCAGGCTCTACTTGTCGGTCAAGATGGAGAAGCGCGTCGGATAACCTGGTGGAATATGCCCTCCGAGGATGTCGACCTGCAGAACGGTGCAGTCGCGTTCCGTGATGCTTTAGAAAAAGCTGTCACGTCCCGGACTGCGGGAAACGCGGAAGTGGTGTGTGATCTGTCTGGTGGTCTTGACTCCACACCGATTTGCTATTTTGCTGCGGCGAATTCCGGGAGCGGCATCGTAGCGCGGACCCTTTTCCATCCCGATCCGGGTGGGAGAGAGGATCTTGCATGGGCAAAAAAAGCCCTGACAGTGATGCCTAATGTGCGCGAGCATCTGGTCAAGTCGACAGACGAGTTTGTGGACTTCTACGAGGGAGTTGATGAGGTAAATGTAGTCCTTGATGAGCCGACCCAGGCCATTACCGCTGGGCCACGTATCATGGCACTCCTCTCCGAGGATGCTCAAAAAAATGCGGCAATCCATTTGAATGGACTGGGAGGCGATCACATCTTGCGTGGCGTTGCGGGGTGGGAGCACACACTGGCTCGGTCCCATCCGCTTCTGGCTTGGCGAAGGTCTCGCAGTGAACATATTCCTGCTGGAACCAGCGTGATGAGCACATTGCGCCAGCTTAGCGATCGACGCAGTTACCGAGCGTGGCTAGCAGACGGCATAGCCAAGAAAGCAAAAAGCCTGCGCCCGCCCGGAGTGAACGACTGGTCGAGCCCTCTAGCCTTGCCAGAATGGCTAAGTGCGGATGCGCGAGAAACGGTAGTTAAAGCAGTTCGATCACTGTTGAGCGGCCTGGATCCACTCCATCCCACCGTTGCTGGACATAGCGATATTTACTTCGCTCGGGACGCCGCTAAGCTGGTGCGCGGTACTGGGCAGCTCGGAAATCCGTTCGGAGTAGCCTACGAGGCGCCGCTACTGGATGATCGAGTTGTTGAAGCAGCGTTCCGGGTGCGGCGAACTGAACGGGATACTCCGCTGGAATGGAAGCCGCTGATGAAGTCAGCGATGCGAGGCATCCTTCCAAAAGAATACCTGATGCGCACATCAAAAGTCGGTGGAGGAGCACAATCAGTTCGGGGATATCTTCGCCATCATGACGTACTTGTCGGTCTGGTTGAAGAATCTGGTCTTCTAGATGGCGGCCTAATAGACAGAACCGCCTTCCTGAATTCTACTCGTCCTGATCGGTGGGAGCCCCCGTCGCCTGAAATCCATAACGTGGTCAACCTTGGCAAGTTCATACTTAACCAGCGCAGAACTGCTCCAGTTGCCGCCTGAATGCAACTAACTCGCCCCACAGTAAAAAGGAGTATGTATGTTTAACTTCCTGCGACGTAGTAAGCGCCCGGTCCTCACTAGTGCGTCTACCGAATACGGTCATGTTGTGCTCGACGAATCTCGTGGACAGTACTGGCATCTCAACGACAGCGCCCTTCAAATACTACAGTCTCTCCGTGATGGCGGTGACCGAAAGACAACGGCGGATCTGCTGGTGTCTCACTACGGGATTTCTCCCGAATCGGCTCGACATGACGTTGACGTGGCATGCAAAGAATTGGAAGAGGTGGGGTTGCTGTGAGTGACGTTCTGCCCTATCAGGTATCTAGTCCAAACTTTACTCAGCGAGTGACTGTTTCAGCAATCACAGCCGGAGCTCGGCTACTTTCAAAAGCACCTCCGCGCGCCCTGCGACGTGTCCTTGAGACTGTCCGCACGGGAGCAAAACCGGCGTCCTACCACGAAACACGAGCTGCTCGTGACGTGATTCTTACAGTAAGCGCATATGCAAGAGGAGGATCGGCTTGTTTGCCTCGAGCTATCGCTACAGCGCTTCTGTGCCGTGTTCGCGGGGTATGGCCTGAATGGTGTGTTGGAGTGCTTTCAGCACCGCCTTTTACAGCACATGCATGGGTTGAGGCAGAGCAATGCGTTGTCGACGAGCCGATGACTAGTGCAGATTTTACCAAACTAATGTCAGTTTCATCAGCGCCGAGTGTTGCGTTAACCGCAGCGTGACGCCCCCAGAACTCGGATTTCTGGTGCTTCCAGAATCCGGACCGGCCCGCGCGGCCGGATGACCACCGCACGTCCACGATCCCAAGAAGGGAGGTGTCACCCTTGGCTGACGTTTACGCCACTCCGGCTATCCACTCCCTTGGTGGCTTCACCACGCAGACTGGTGAGTTCATCGGTCCGCACACTGAGGCAATCCTGCCGCTCGAGGACCACTCCAAGGAGTAGTCATGATGGGCGCATGCTTTGACGACAGTGCGCCCGCAACCAACTCAGAATCGATCCAGACGACCAACACAATCTGAAGGAGATAACAATGGACAGCAAAACCTATGAGAGCCCGTTCATCGTCGGTCTCGGGACCTTCACCGAGGTGACCGGATTCGGCATCGGTGGTCAGGCTGAGGGCTGGAACCCCATTGCCGACCGCAAGAACTGACGCAAGCCAATCCCGAAAGGAAAGCAACATGCGCGACATCTACACCACTCCGGCTATCCACTCCCTTGGTGGCTTCACCACGCAGACTGGTGAGTTCATCGGTCCGCACACTGAGGCAATCCTGCCGCTCGAGGACCACTCCAAGGAGTAGTCTGCACAATCCAGGGGTGACGCCATATGGCGTCACCCCTGGATGTGTCTGTTGAGAGAGATCACACTAATACGGAGGAGAAGAAGGTATATGGATGTGGCCAGGACCCGATTCGTCCGTAAACAGGCTCCGATCCCACCCTACGCACTCGATGTGCGCGGTTTGAAGATGTCGTATGGAAATACGGAGGTTCTTCGAGGCGTTGATCTTAAGGTTGCGCCGGGTGAAGTTGTCGCACTACTTGGGCCCAACGGTGCGGGTAAAACAACTACGATTGAAATCCTTGAGGGGCTGCGTTGTCGAACCGGTGGAAAGGTGCTGGTGCTCGGTACTGATCCTGAGTGTGGGGACGAGAGATGGCAAGCTCGAATCGGCATGGTTCTGCAGTCGTGGGGAGACCATCGTCGATGGTCGGTGCGTACACTGCTAGCACATTTAACAGCTCATTACTCTGGATTAGTGCCATCACCGCGCGGAGTCCAGAATGTGGATCAACTACTGGAGGCAGTTGGGCTTACGGCGCAGGCCCATCGTCGTATTGGTCAACTTTCCGGAGGTCAGCGTCGGCGTCTTGATGTGGCGATCGGATTGGTTGGTAACCCTGAGCTCATTTTTCTTGATGAGCCAACCACCGGCTTTGACCCTGAGGCCCGTGCGGCCTTTCATGAACTGATTCGCTCCATCGCACGTCAAAGGTCCACGGCAATGGTGCTCACAACACATGACCTAACAGAAGCCGAGTTACTGGCGGATTCTGTTGCTATACTCGTTTCTGGTCGAATCGTCGCTAGAGGAACCACCGAAACTATTGCAAGAAAACACTCCTGGGGAACCAGGGTTTCGTGGCGTGAGCATGAAAGGCTGTACTCCAAAACAGTATCAGAAAGCGTTCCCTTCGTTCGGGATCTTTCTCTGACGAAGCCGCATATTACTGACTTGGAGGTGCGCCCCTTTAGCCTCCATGACGCGTATTTGGAAATGATCGGTCACGTGGAAGACGCTCACCTGCATGCGTATTCTACTGCGTCTGAACGGACTGATGCCGTATGTTGACTAGTATTGTGAAGCTAGGCATAGAGCGTGGCAGGATTGAGTTGAATCAAAGTTTGTCGTACATTCTAAACTACACCTTTTTTCCGATTGTTGCTCTGGTGGTGATGTATTTTCTGAGAGGTGTCGTTGTTCAGGGCGGATCGCTAGGAAGCTATGCCCTACCTGGAATTATTTCGATGAACCTGCTGTTCACTGGCTTTATGGGCCTAGCTACCAATCTGATCAGCGAGCGGGAAGAAGGCACATTGATGCGTGCACGTACCATCCCGTTTGGAATTCATACTTACCTGATCGGCAAGGTGCTATGTCAGGTTGCTCTAACTCTGATTACGATACTCGTTATAATGGTTGCATCCGCCGCGCTATTCGGAAACTTTTTTCTTGGCGGCCCGCGACTGCTTGCCCTGACCTGGGTGCTACCTCTTGGCCTGACATCGACATTGCCATGGGGAGCAGCCTTTGGATCACTTATCCGCCATCCGCGCAACCTAAGTTTCATTTCACTTGGCATGATGGGGTTGCTTAGCCTTTCGGGAATATTCTACCCTGTGTCCGGGCAGGCTCTGTGGAGTCAAATACTGAGTCAAGCCAGCCCGGTATATTGGATCGGCCTCGGAGTCCGAGGGGCGCTGATGCCGGAGACAGCGGTTGTTGCAGAAGTGGGGCAGTCGTGGCGAATGCTTGAGACAACTTTGGTCTTGATTATCTGGAGTCTGCTGGGGACACTGGCTGCGATTTCGATAATGCGGCGAAGCTCGCGGAAAGAAGGGGGAAGAGGTCTTATGCGCTCTGCTTGGATCCGTAGAAGACGGAGTCGCTATCGGGGCCGCCATCGGGCTTAACGATTCCGGCATGATAGGCAAGAACTACTGCGTGAACACGGTCTCGAGCATTAATCTTGCGCAGGACTCGGCCGACGTGGGTTTTTACTGTTACCTCCGCAATGAAAAGTTCGTGAGCGATTTCCGCATTGTTCCTTCCGAGACCGATCAATTCTAACACCTCACGTTCCCTGTCTGTCAGTTTCGATAATGCTTGATTGATTGGCGAAACTTTATTTTCTTTTGATGTATACTCCTCGACGAGTTTGTCTGTTAACTGAGGCGAAATGACAGCATTGCCGTTGTATGCAGATGAGATAGCTGTAAGGAGCCCCTCAGGTGGTGAGTCTTTGAGTAGAAAACCTGTGGCGCCGGCCGCAAGGGCATTGAACAGCTCTTCATCCATCCCATAGGAGGTAAGGATGAGAATCTTAGGACAATTGGGAATGTCGACGATTTTTTTAGTCGCTTCTACTCCGTTGAGTTGAGGGATGCTAATATCCATGAGAACAATATCCACGTTGGTTGTTTGAATCATGTCCAGCGCTTCAAGTCCGGTGGTCGCTTCTCCGGCGACTGTGATGTCGGAGGATGAATCAATCATCATTCGTATACCTGCGCGGAAGAGCATGTCATTATCTACAATCAGCGTGTGAATCATCAATCGAATTCCTTTTATCGTAGTGGAGGAAGGAGAGGAGATTTTGACTCTGGCTTCGATCGGATTGTTCTTGGGTTGGCTGCTGCCAGTATTCTCGCTCGAAGCGGATCCATGCGTCCTCGCATAATTTATATGCCTCAATCCGCTGGAGTGATAAAATGACATTGGGTAGCCGAAGGGATGCGAGACTCAGCAAAAAACAACTTCCGGTTTCTCGTCAACTTTCAGCAGTCGAAGTGGTTTTGGCACTGCTTCACTGACCCATCGGGCTCCTTACCTGTTTTGTGTCACATGTAGCGTTGTATGTAGTCGAGGGTGGTGTGCACTATCTGGGCTGCCTTAGCGCCATTCAATCTGAGGTCGGTCGCTATGCGCCTAAAAACATGCAGCCAAAACGCTGACTGGTTTCACTGGTATTATAATTGGGACGTTATTGTAGATTGAAGTGCTTCATGTGCCTCAATTTCAGAACTTCGCCCGAGGGAATTTCCGCACCCTTTTCTAAGGTTGCAGAACGTTATCAACGAAGCTCGTTATCGATGCTGTCATCAAATTGACCACATATCATGTTGATTGGGGGTGCATGACGGCAAACTTCTCTGGCTTTCGTGTTCCCTGGGCGGGCTAGGCGTCCCGCGATTCTTCCCTAAGGAGGCGGCTTCTCCTCAGTTCATGTAGCTCTTAGTTAACTGATAAGAAGTCGAATGCTAAGATGATGTGTGATGACGTCTGCCCTGGGAGTATTGGTAGTAGATGATGAATCTGCTGAATGGTTGTTAGGTGTAGAGATCTCGGCATTTGAGAATCCTTCCGGTTGATGCGACGATCAACAATGTCAGTATGACTGCCGTGGTTGCGATCCCGCCGAATGTTGTCATGTCGGGATGGCTGGGGTCACTGAACATCCCTGAGCCGAGCAACGCTGTGCGAGTCGCTAAGGCATGGGGTAGCGTGTAGGATATTGAGCCTATTTTGGCTGTCAGTAGACTGACAGAGACTCCGGCGAGCGCGGCTGCCAGCGCCACCGCCCCGGCAAAGGAACGTATCAGCATCGATATAGATGACTGGAATGCTGCCAAGGGTACGCAAGCCACGGCAACCAGGGTGCCGGAGGCGAGGAGATGGGCTGGTGGCAAGCCGGGCAGGGCAAACAGTACCTTTCCCGTCGCAACAACCACGATCAGCATAGTGGCCTGCATGGCGGCTGCGAGCCCGGCAATGGCTAGTGTTTTAACCAATGCAATACGTGTGGCTCCTATGGGACTGGTCATGAGAGTATTCCAATTGCTATCCCGATGCTCTGGACGCCACACGAGGGAGGCGAGGATCGCCACTCCCAGTACCAGAGGAAACAACCCGTGGAAACCGACTGTACGTAGCCAGAGTGTGTTCCAGCCGTCTTCAAGACCGCGTCTTGAGAAAAGCGTATTAATGATGCCGGTTCCGGTGACAACGAGGGGTAGCCCGATGACGACTAGGAGCGGCTGGGATCGGCGCAACTTGAGTAGTTCCGCCAACAGTGGGGACGGAGAAGATGAGTTTGTATCAAGGGCTGTCGAAGTTCTGGCAATCATGCTAGACCTCCTGAGAATCTAGTCGGTGGGTGAGGGCAATAAATGCGATTGCAGCGATTATTGTTAGTGCAGCGATTGGACCATAAGCGGGGGTAAGTGTCACCAGGCCGGTATCGCGGTAATCGGCCGCGGCCGCTAGAGAGTAGTAACCCCATGGGGTTAGCGCAGCTAGCCAGTTGGGAAGCCCGCTGGACACTGCGGCGATGATCGTGCCGACGACGCCCAGGCACAGCGCGACAAGTTGGTTTTCCACCCGCGCTGAGAGGAGTATGTGAGCGCCCAGAACTACTAAATTGATTGAAAGGATGGCGCACGTGTGCCCTACCCATAGTTCAACCGGCAGGGAGTCAGTGCCCAAGAGAGTGCCCAGAGTTACTAGCAGGGCGGAAGCTACAATGGTTGTCAAAGTCACAACAAGGCCAGCAGCGACCATTTTCGCTCTGCATACCTGGCCAGTTCCGATTCCTCCTGATAGGCCTGCCAGCCAACCATTGCCCTCGTGCTCCATGTCCACAATTCGACTGGCGATGACGGCAATTAACAAAGGACAGGTCATGGGGAAGGCCAGCGAAGTGCCAGCCAGCAATGCTTGCCAGGTTAGTATGTCCGCCCCGCCGGAGGCTGCTCCCATGAGTGACATTCCTGCCACAGAGAGGATGAGAATTGAGGCGACTAATCCGATATGTCGCCGCTTCATTTTGGCGATTTCGTTGATAATGAGCCGGAGTCTCATAACTGCCCTCCTCGTGTGAGCGCCATGAACACATCTTCTAAACGCTGCTCATCGCGGTATACTGAGTAAATTGGGGCGCCGACATTGACAAGTTCCTTAACGACGCCGGCTGTGGCGTGTTGATCGAATCCTGGCAGTCTCAACCGACCACGATCCACGGTTGCTGGAATGTTGGATCGTTGCCGCAGTGCAGAGGCGGCATGATCGGGGTGAGAGGTCTCGATCAGCACATCCGGCGTCGATGTCTTGAACAGGTCGTCCCGAGTTCCCTGAAATACCAGAGAGCCGTTGCTGATGATGCCGATGACATCTGCTATCTTGTCCACCTCTCCAAGGATGTGACTTGATACCATGACGCTTGTGCCATGATTAGCGAGCGTGCGGATCAGCCAGCGCATCTCCTCGATTCCGGCCGGATCCAGACCGTTGGTGGGCTCATCCAGCACTAATAGTCGAGGACGACGGGCCAGTGCCATGGCTATACCGAGACGCTGCTTCATTCCTAGCGAGTAGTTGCGGACTCTCTTGTTCATTTGATCTTGCATCCGAACGGCCGCTACAGCCTCTGTGATGGCGGCATCAGGTAGGCCGAGCGTGCGTTGCACAATCCTCATGTTCTCGGCTCCGGTCAGATGTCGATAGCCAGGAGGAGCTTCGATGAGTGAGCCGATGCGTCGTAGCAATGCTTGTCGCGTGGATCTGTCCATCGTGCGTCCCATCACTTGGACGCCGCCGCTGGTGGGGGTCACGAGGGACAGCAGCATCTTCATGGTTGTGGACTTCCCGGATCCGTTCGGGCCGATGAAGCCGTATACGCTTCCCTCAGGAACCTGCAAGTTGATGGCGTCCACAACGGTGCGTGAGTCGTAGCGCTTGGTGAGTTGGTATGTTCTGACGATGTCCATGGCTCCACGATGTCAGGGGCGACTGTGGCCTGTCGTCGTGCAGGTGGATGATTCTGGGGTCCTTCTCAAGTATCATCCGATGTGGTGGAAAGGTGGTTTCTATTTCCAGGACGGACGAAGCCGGTCTCGTAAGCGAACACCACTGCCTGGGTCCGGTCCCGTAATGACAGTTTGGTGAGCAGTCGACCAACGTGCGTTTTTATCGTGACCTCGGATAGCGTGAGAGCAGTGGCGATCTCAGAATTGCTGAGGCCGGATGCGACGAGTCCTAGCACTTCCTGTTCCCGTGGAGTGAGCGACTCCAAGCGATTGACATCGTCGTCGGAGGGATGGGCAGAGGACTCGCGGCTGATAAAGTGCTCAACTAGTCGTCTGGTGATGCGGGGTTGAACCACGGCGTCACCTCGATAGACATGCTTGATGGCCTCAATGAGGTCATGGGTTTCAGAATCCTTTGCCAGGAAGGCATTAGCCCCGGCTCTGAGTGCCTCGAACACGTGCTCATCCAGGTCGAACGTTGTGAGAATCAGGACTCCTGGTGATTTGTCGTCGGGCGTCCTGGTGTGGGCTCGGAGTCGTCGGGTGGCTTCTATGCCGTCAACTTCAGGCATTCGCAGATCCATGAGGATCACGTCAGGGTGGGTCTGCGCCACGAGTTCCGGAACCTCGGCCCCGTTAGTGGCCTCGCCGACGACTTTCACGTCTGGGTGCGCGCCAAGGACCATGCGCAGGCCTGCTCTAACGATCTCCTGGTCGTCGACGACAGCCACCTTGATCGGGGCGCTGAGCGTGTGTGTCATGGGTTCTCCCTTCGTAACGGCAGCTGGGCGAGTATCTCGAAGCCTCCGGTAGGGTAGTGACTGGCGTGGAGGATGCCACCCAGAGCCGTTACTCGTTCAGTCATGCCGATCAGTCCGTGTCCCTGTTCTGGTTGGGTGGAGTCCTGGCCATCGTCGGTGACACGGATGCGTAGCTCATGGTTTATTCGGGCGATCTCTACCTCGACACGTTGTGCCGTCTTTGCGTGCTTTCGGACGTTGGTCAACGCTTCCTGGATGACTCTGTAGGCAACCACTTGCACGTCAGCAGGAGCATCTACCTCGGCAAGTGAGGCGTGGACAGGTGTCCCTGCTGCGCGAGCCTCGGCCAGTAGGGAGCTAACGTCGTCCAGGCGGGGGGCGGGAGTAAGGTCTTGGTCATCATCGGTGCGCAACACGCTTAGCATCGAGCGCATCTGCTTCATCGCTTCCCGGCTCGTATCGCGTACTCGCACCATTGCGTCTCGGGCGTCTGTGGGGTTGGTGTCGACAGATGCGACAGCGCCGTCGGCTAGCAGCGTTACTGCTGACAGGCTGTGGGAGATGACGTCGTGAAGGTCTCTGGCAATGCGGGTGCGCTCGTTGATGGATGCCATGCGCAACTCAGACTCTCGTTGCCGCTCCAGGTATTCGGCGCGTTCACGCAGCGAAACCAGATGCGCGCGCCGGGTGCGTTTCAGCCGGCCGGCAAACCATGCCACCGCGACTAGCAGAACGCCGGTGCTCAGCTCGCCGAGATCGAACCCCCCTCTCCCTAGATGCAGTAGACCCAGTGCAACCAACCAAGCCAACGCGGCGGCTGCTCCGAACAGCGACACCCTCAGTGGGCGCAGGGTTGCTAGAGACCATAACGACACCGCTACCATCACGTCGGCCACCAGCGGGCCCATGCCAAGCCCCAGCTGGGCGATGCCGAAGGCCAAGGTGATGGCGTAGGTTTCGGTGGGGAAGCGTCGGCGAAGCAGGTGCGGCAGACATAGTCCGGCCTGGACGAGGAGACTGAGCGGTGAGGTGCCCACGGCAGGCACTCCCTGAACCAGCAGGCCGTAGCCGAGAACCGCGACCACCACCACAACGTCCAGGATCAGCAAGTGGCGAGGGGACAGCGTGTCGGAAGAGCCTGTAGAGACCATCCAGTTAATTCTATGGCTTTGGGATCGTGATGGTAAGGCTGGTGCCTTCAGAAGACTTGAGGGGATTCATGAGCGTGGACCGCGTAGAAGTCCGCGAGGTGGTGGGTGCCCGTTGTCGGGGCCACGCAGTCGCGCGTCATGTTCCAGGCCATGAACTGGGCGGTGTCGGCCAGGCGCGGGCTGAACAGTCCGGTCAGTCGCAGTGCTGGCGGCAGCGCCCACGCCGGGACGGTGAGGACGTGTGAGCGCTTCCCGACGGCGTCGAAGGCCAGGTGCGCAAGCTCGCGCCAGCTGAGCACGTCCGGTCCGCCGACGTCCCATGTGCCGGTGCGTCCCTCCTCCATCCGGTCGACGACGTAGGCCGCCAGGTCGGCCCCGTGAATCGGATTGATCCGTGCCTCCGGTCGGAACACGGCTACCAGGCCGCGCCTGGCCATCGCCAGCACCTCCGTCATGTCGGAGAAGTAGGCCGGCGGATTGATGATCTGAGAGTTGATCTCCGCCACCGAGAGCGTCTGCGCGAATGCCGACTTCGCTCGCGTCAGCCGGGCGGGGCAGCGATCGCCACCCAGGGTATTGATGTAGGTGAAGGAGCTGGCGTGCTTCAGCGCCGAGTTCAGGATCGCCAGGTTGGCGAGGTTGTCGATCTGCCACGGGTCGGCCTTCTGACGCGTCACCCCCAGAGTCGAGACAACATGCTCGACGTCGGCTGCGAGATCCCGGGTGAAACGAGGATCGGTAACGTTCCCGAGAGCCCACTCGTCCACCAGGCCGTCCAATGACGGTGAGCCCCAGGGCCCTTCCCTGCGGGCGCGATCCCGGTCCCGCACCACGGCCCTCACGAGGTACCCGCGGCTGTGAAGCTCGGCGACCACGTACCGGCCGAGGTATCCGGTCGCTCCGGCGACAAGAACGCGCGCCATCTCGCATTCCTCCTGAACCTCGTTGTGGCAGCGAACGGCTGGTGACGGCTACGGTAGTCATTTGTGGACAGATCTGTCCACAAATAAGGGGGCTGTCGGTTCCTGTGGCGGCGGTCAAGCGGGGAGGGTTCTGTTACGGCGCCCCGAACAGCCGCGTCAGGAGGGTGTGCGCCAGCTGTCGAGCATCCGCTCCCTTGCCGGCTTGCGAGGCCAACCACCGATCGAGTGTGACGGCAACGCTCCACACGAGCTCGACATGCAGGCCCTCGGGGATCTCCTGGTCGAGTACGCCCTGCTCGCGACCCGCGTGCACGGTCTGCTGGCACCACGCCCGGGTGGACCTCTCGAAATCGGTGCGTGAGGCGCTCGGCGGAGCGTCCCGCATGTGGAAGAGCGTCGCGATTGTCGCCACGTCCTCGTCGTCGCCGGCCGCCGCCAGCTCGTCGAAGAAGGTGAAGATCTCGGGCCAGAAGGACTCAGTGGTCAGCGCTGCGGGATCGGGTGGGCTCACCCGCTCGGCGAGCAGGGTCAGCCCGTCGGAGAACGCCGCGTCGAAGAGCGCTGCCTTGTCGGTGAAGAAGTAGTAGAAGGAGCTGCGAGGGAACTGCGCGGCGGAGAGGATGTCACTCAATGCGGTGCCGTTGTACCCGCGGAGTGCAAACATCGTGCGCGCCGTCTGCATCAAGCGACGACGTCGGACCGGGTCGATCGGCTTGCGCGGCCTGGCCATCTCTCACCTCGCAGGTTGCCGGCGGCTCGTCCTTGAGCCGTCAGGGTACTCGCTCGGGTGGTCGTCAGTCCGGCCACTGCCCCTTGCCGGCGGGCAGGCCGACGGCGGCCAGCAGTCCTGGAAAGCGTTTCTCGATGATGTTGTCGCGCCGGGTAATGCGCCGGTGCTTGCCCTCGCGCTCGGTATGCATGAGCCCCGACTCGCGCAGCACCCGGAAGTGGTGCGACATCGTGGACTTGACGACGTCGTAGC
>ERZ773083.1645-NODE-1645-length-14930-cov-10.954286_pt1 | contig 14930 bp, 11 predicted proteins | sample MGYA00511465_ERZ773083 | MGnify/ENA primary metagenome ERZ773083 (study PRJEB29015, sample SAMEA2738001) | human oral metagenome | biome: human oral; feature: human-associated habitat; material: dental | place: China | collected 2060 ... | reverse complement strand
GACGCCCCTGGGCACCGTCGACGCGGACGCCGCCAAGGAGCAGGACCCCGAGCTGAGTGGCGGCGGGCTTCTCGACGGCCTGGACCCGGCCGCCTCCCTCGTCCTGGACGCCATGCCTGCCCGGGCCGCGGCGAGCACCGAGTCCATCGTCCGCTCCTCGGGGCTGTCCCCGAAGGAGACCACGTCGGCACTGGGGATCCTGGAGCTCTCAGGGAAGGTGGAGCGCACGGCCACCGGTTGGAGGCGGCGCTGCTCGAAGCGCTCACGTGATCAGGCCGGGGGAGCCTCGCTCGGTTGAGACGGTGACACGATGAACGAGGCGCCTTGGGGGGGGACCCGCGTGATGTCGCGGGCGCACCCGAGGCGCCTCGTTGAGTCTGTGTGCGGTCAGCCGCGCAGTTGGGAGGCCAGCGAGGAGTCGGTCTCCTCTAGGGTCGAGACGACCTGGTTGAGGTTGTTGGAGATGCTGGTCAGGGAGTCGATGGTCTTGGTGGCGCTCGTGGTGAACTCCTGGTAGCTCGTCTGGAAGGCGCCGGAGGCGGCGTCGGTGACGAAGCCCGAGGAAACCAGGTTGTCCACCTGCATCTTGGCCTGCTGGAGCTGCTGCTGGATGTTGTCACGCGTGGTGATCAGGGCGTTGGCCTGGGAGCGCATGTCCTCGTAGGAAGCGGAGATGTTCGCCATGGAAGTGGTCCTTTCACGTGGTGTTGCTGTTGAACGTAAGTATTGCGGTCATCAGGATCTGTGGCGATGGGGCTCAACCCCCATCGGCCTGCTCACGAATCGATCTGGAGCGAGGCGAGCATGGTCTCGAGTGGGGTGATCACCTCCGTCAGAATCCTCGGGTCGGGTCCCAGCCAGGTGCGGGCCAGGACATCGATGCCTCCCCGGCGCAGCGCGTGGCAGCACAGGAACTGCGGGATGGCAGTGTCCTCCTCCCACGGGCCGGGAACGGCACCAATGGAGCGGTAGGCCGCTGCGCCTTCACCCAGCTCAACCTTCTCGGGGGTACGGGGCCCGCGCTCGTTGTCCTCCACGGTGATGAGCGCGGGCAGGGTCTCGGAGGCCTCGCCCCTGGCGGGGAAGGCGATGAGGTCGACGATGATGACAGGGTCGCCATCGTCGTCGGCCAGGCCCAGCCGCAGGAAGGGGACCGCGTCCGGGGACGCCGACTGGTCGATGGGCAGGGTGAACCAGGGCTCGTCCGCGATGAGGGCGTATCCGCTCACTGGAACCTCACTGACTGCACAATTGCGTCGCACACTGCTCGAAGGGAGTCCGCCAGCGCCTGCCCGTCCTCATCGGCCAGGGTGGTGATGATCCCGGAGACGAGCATCCAGTCATCGATGTGCTCGGGGTGCCCCACGTAGTAGGTCAGGCGCTCGGAGCGTACCTGTGAGCCCGCGGGCAGTGAGGACATTCCCAGGCCCAGATCCTGGTCGGCTGCGGCCAGGGACTCGTTGACGGCCTCGGTACGGTCGGAGACCGTGCTGGTGCGCATAATGAGGAGCTCGCCCTCCTCAAAGACCTCGGCCCCGGGCGTGGAGGACGCAACGGCCAGGAGCATGTCCATTGGGTCCTCGCCCGACTCCCTAGGGAAGGGCAGGACAGCCAGGAAGGTACCGGTGCGCAGGCCTCCGACCGGGTCGACCTCCATGAGCAACAGGGAGCTGTCGGCCTGAGCCAGCTCGGTGAACTGCTCACGCAGAGAGCGCTCAATCGAGATCCGGGCGTTGAGCACCTCCCGGCCATGGTGCTGCTCGCCGATCATGTGTTCTGCGACAGCCTTCGCCTGGCCCTGAACATCGCCGGTCAGATCGATCTCTCGCCACTGTGACGGAAGAATAAAGGTGATGTCTCTCACAGTGGTTCCTTTCTGCTGGGAGGGAGTGCCACTACTTCACCGTCGCCTTCTTGAAGGCACAGGAAGAGTCGATCGTTTGGGAGAGGTTCTCCTTGAACTCACTCTTCTTCTCTTCAAATGATTTCTTGCTGAAATACTTTCCGGCTTCTTTCTTCAGGTCTGTGTACATGGCCTGTCGTCGATTCATGTTGCTAGTAAGTTGCTTGGGGATTTTTTCGCCTACGCCCTTGATGTCGTTAATCTTGTTGTTTAAGTTGATGAGGCCTTTTCTGAGCCCTTTGGTTCCTCTATTTGCGGCTTGTTTGGCGAGTGCTGATTGTTCAGCAGCTCTCAGTCGCCGTTCCCCTTCTTTTAATCCCTGTTTTGCCCCTTCTTTCATTGCCGCCTTTCCTGCCTTGGCCCCAGCGCTGGCTCCCTTCAGTCCTGCGCCCTCCATGGCGAGGGATGCACCGTCGACGGCTAGGTTCGTGAGGAATTCTCCGGGGCTCATCTTCCCGTCTGCCAGCTTGGATATGTTGCATACTGTGCTGCAGGCGAACTTTGCGGCGCTGACGATGAATCCTGCCATGAGCAGCCCCGCCCCCACTGGGGGGCAGAATATGGCGACAGCAATGCAGACGATTGTCAACACCATACTGATCTTGTCCAGGATAACGTTGAGGACCTCAGCGACCTTGGCCAGTTTTCTTAGGAAACCCTTGAACTTGTCCCACAGGCCGTCCTTGATGGGGCTCGTCTCGCTGACGTGGTCCAACTTCTTGGATGCCGTCTGAGCGGCCGAGTCCCGCTCTTCAACGGCCTGCTTCAGCTTGGCCTTCGCTGCGTTGACTGCGCTCTGTGCACTCGACTCCTGACCCCCCAGGCGCATGTAGCGCTGCTTGAGGTTCTCACGCTCCTGCGGACTCTTGCTCTGGTAGTAGGAACGCTCCACATCCCTCTTCTGATTCTGGACCCCCTCCAGATCACGCTTGCTCTTCTCCGCCTCGCGCAAAGCCTCCAGGGAGGTCTTCTGCGCGTTCTCCAGGTGCGGCGCGTAACCGTTGAGAGCCTCGGAGGCTCCCTCGCAACGTGAGTAGGCCTGGCCGACCTGCCCAGCGAGCTCACGAGCCTTGTTCTGCAGCTCAGCGACCGCTTTTCCGCGTGACTGGTAGGAGATGTTGGTCAGGGAGGTCTGGGCGGTCTTGATCGCCTCCGCCGTGGAGGAGTACTGGCGGGCCGCCTCCCTGACGGCATCGGGATCTCCGCTGACTGGGTCACGGGAGCAGTCCAGAGGGGACCAGTCGGTGGGGCGTGCGGTCATCAGTCCTTCTCCTTCAGAGTCAAGAGCTGGTCCCGCAGGCGGCGGGCCTCTTCATTGCGTTTGTCCTCGTTTCCGGACTGCACGGCGCTTCCGGCGCCCAGCCCTGCCGCCATGCCCATGCCGCTGAGCATGGGGGCCGAGGTGTGGCTCGTGTCCTTCGGGGTGGTGGCCGGTGCGGCCGTGCTCGGCGAGGTGGGCAACGGTCCGGTCAGGGGCGATGATGTCGAGGTCGTGTCCACGCCCGTGGTGTCCGGGGCCGCTGGTATGCCGCCTGTCAGGGAGCCGGAGGGACCACCGTCCGTCAGGGGCCCCCCTGAATCCGGCAGGGGCAGTGGATCGGACAAGCCCGAGGAAAGCGAACCGCCATCGAGCCCGCCGGTCTCCGGCAGTCCAGTCTCCGGTAGCCCGGTATCGCGTGTGGCGGGGGCTGCGGTCTCGGCGCTCGCATCCTGCAGCGGTCCACCAAGCGGATCGGTTGCCTCGGCGGGAGTCTGGGAGTCCAGAGGCAGGCCTCCCCCCTTCAGGTTGTCACCGTCTTCGGGCCCCTCGCCGAGCAGGCCTTCCAGGATACTGTCGCGGTCCGGCCCGGGGGTCTCACTCGGCAACACCTTGCTGTCCTTGCTGTTAAGGGAAGACAAGGCCTCGCGCAGCGCGGCCGACGACGAGGCGCCGGCCCTACTGGACTCCTCGACGATGCCGAAGGCGTTGGTCGAGTCTCGGGAGGTACCAGTTGCGCCCCGCTTGGCCAGGACGGCGGTCACCGCGGCGAGGCTGAGGCCGGAGACCGAACCGATCTTCATACTCAGTGACCCGTCCGAGGAGGAAACCAGACTGACGTTGGCCGCGTTGCCCAGCATCTCGCGCATCTTGCCCACTGCCGGGTACTGGGACTCGTCCAGCGACGGGTTCCCTGCGGTAGTCGCGTTTCCGGTCTGCGGAAGCTTGTCGGTGCCTCCCGAGTCGGGCAGTGTACTGTCGCTGCCACCGCTGAGTCCCGAGTCGGCGGAACCTATCGCACTACCGGTGTGTGGCAGGGCCTCAACCCCGCCGCCACCGACGCCGCTTCCTCCACCACCACCGCCCGTGGCAGGGGACCCGGTCTGAGGCAGAGGCTCGGTGGCACCACCGTCAGTGCCGGATCCGGGTGGGGTGGAGCCGGAAGGAGTCTGTCCCGATGGTGGGGTGCTGGGCTGAGTCTTGCCGGGGGGTTGGGTCGTCTTGCCGGGGGGTTGGGTTGTCGTCCCGTGCGGCTGGGTCTTCTCGCCGATCTTGTTGTCGACACGAGTGAAGATGTCCTGAACCTGCTTGAGCTGCTTCCGGTAGGACTTGAGTGTCTCGGTGAGATCGTGGCGCTTGTTCTCCCAGTCGCTCTCGAAGCTGCTCATGCAGGTCGACAGCCCGAGGTGGCCGGTGATGGGGAAGTACTCGAGGAAATTTCGTCCCATCGAGGAGAAGGCGTTCTCGATCTTCCCCATCGACAAGATGGCGTCCGAGAAGTCTTGATCGATAATGCGAAGGTCGGGGCCTGTCACGGGTGGTCCTTCCGGAGACGGAATGATTGCTGATAAAGACGGTACGGCTGAAGAGCGCAGGTGGCGATGGGGGTCAACCCCCACCGTGGAGCACTGCCGGGGTGGCCGGGGTTTGTGACGGCGACCTGCGGCCGTTGGGTTCCGCTCACTCCATGAGCGGGACCTGAACCTTGACGGCACGACCGGCACTGACCCAGTAGCCCCGCCCCACCGGCATCTCACCGCGGCGCACCTTCGGTGTCGGGGTGCGCAGAATGAGCTCGCCGTCCATGGAGTCGGGTTGGAGGATGAGACCGGTGCGGGCGGAGCGCACCTCCTGGAGCAGCGGCCAGGAGGAGTTCCACTGGGAGGTGTCGCCCTCGGCAACGACGAGGTGCCCGTTGCGCTTGGCCTTCTTGACCGCGTCGATGAGCGCCATCTCCAGCGGGGCCTGGAGGAACTCGGGATAGCCCTCAATGAACAGGGCGACTCGAGGATGGCCCGGCTCGGCCTCCACATCCAGGGTCGGTGAGAGCCGTTCGAGGGCCTCACGGATCTTCTCTTCACCGGAGACGGACAGGTCCCACAGCCCCTCCACGGCTGCCAGCGGTGAGCGCCGGGAGGCCAGGTGCACCCGGACGATCTGCGGATCCCACTCGCGCAGTGCCGTACTCATCCAGCGGATCGCGTTGGAGGTTCCCGACTGGGGCTGCCCGCCCAGCAGGATCGCGCCGACCGGCTCGAAGCCCGTCATGGCCAGCGTGTCCGAGGACATCCCCAGCGCCGGCGCGCCGGCTACTGTTCGTGGCAGCCCCGCCGCGGGCAACTCCGCGGGCAGCTTTCCAATGGCGGCCGGCCGCTGCCTGCCCTGACGGGTGAGGTAGTGCCCCAGGGAGTCCACCAGACGCGACTGGGACAGGACATTGACATTGTCCCCCAGGATCGCCAGCTGCAGCTCCTCGTCCTTGCGCCCCACCTGCATAGCCCTTCCCGGAGGGCTGGAGGGGGTGAGCACGTCCTTGGGCAGGCTGAAGTACATGTACCCGTCCTCATCGGTCTGCCGCAGGACGATCTTGCGTTGGAAGGAGTTGCTCATCGAGGTGGGCACGGCGTTGGGGCGCTCGGCGGTCGCAGCCACGTGAACCCCCACTCCGCGGCCGTCGACGAGGATCCGCTGGAGCAGGTCCAGCAGTGCCACGCCGTCGGAGGTCTTCTCCAGCTCGGCGCGCATGGAGCCCACGCCGTCGAGCAGGAGCAGTAGACGGGGCTCCTCATTGCGGTGGGAGATGCGCCGGTAGTCGGTGATGGTGCCCGCACGGCTCTGCGAATAGCGCTCGGAGCGCTCGTCGACGATGCTCACCACATGGCTCAGCAGCCGGCTGACACGCTCCTCGTCATCCCCGTCGACGACGGCACCCACGTGCGGCAGTGACTCCAGCATCCGCAGCCCGCCACCGGCGAAGTCGAGGGCGTAGACATCCACCGGCCCCGAGCGGGGCGTGATCCCGGCCGCGATCGCCAGGGTCCGCAGCGCCGTCGACTTCCCCGAGCCCGACGAGCCATAGAAGCAGATGTTGCCGTCATCGTCCGGACGGAAGTACTCCGCGTACTGGTCCTGGCTGTCCGGGTCGTCGACGACGCCCAGGATCAGCTCGGTGTCCCGGCGCTGGGGCAGGTAGTTCAGGTCGTAGGTGGTTGCGAGCTCCTCCAGCCACGGCTTGCGCGGCGCGGCGATGCCCGCCTCCTGGGAGGCCCGCTTGACCGTGTCCACGACCCTCTCGATGTCCTGGGGGACGTCGTCGGACGCGGCCTCGACATGAGCCACCTGCCAGGGGCGGGGGATCCCGAAGGTCATCTCGTCGACTGAGACGCGAGTCACCTGTAGCTGGGCGGAGGTGCGGGCCCCGGGGTAGGCGGACTGGAATCGGGTCACCCGGCCCGGACCGGTCTTGGCGGCGGCGCGTCCCGGAAACTCCGGAGGGAAGTGGGCGGCGGTCTTCTCTCCCAGGACGTCCTGGGAGTCGGACTCGTCGGCCATGCGCAGCGCCACGCGCAGGTTGGTGTTGGCCCGCAGGTTGTCCTTGATGACACCGGCGGGGCGCTGGGTGGCCAGGACCAGGTGCAGCCCCAGGGACCGGCCTCTTTGGGCGACATCGACGACGCCGTCGACGAACTCCGGGACCTCACCGACCAGGGCGGCGAACTCGTCGACGACGATGACGAGGCTAGGAGGGCAGTCGGGATCCCCGGTCTTCTCCAGCGTGACCAGGTCCTTGGCGCCCTTCTCATTGAGCAGGTGCTCGCGGTGGCGCAGCTCGGCCCTCAGACTGGTCAGCGCCCGCCTCACCAGGTAGGGGGACAGGTCCGTCACCAGACCGACGCAGTGCGGCAGCTCGGTGCAGCGGGCGAAGGCCGAGCCCCCCTTGTAGTCCACGAAGAGGAAGGTGATGCGGTCCGGGGACAGGGACTGGGCCATCCCCAACACCCAGGACTGGAGGAACTCCGACTTTCCGGCGCCCGTCGTCCCCCCGACCAGGGCGTGCGGCCCGTGGGCGCGCAGGTCCAGCGCCAGGGGCGCCTCCGCCCCCTGCCCCACCAGGGCACTCAGGCTCAACGGCTGCTTGAGGGGGACGGCCGCTCCACCTCGGTCGATGATCGAGTGGTTGGCACTCCACCTGGAGATCTGGGCATCCACGGAGTCCGCCAGCTCCTCACCGGTCAGACCGACGAAGGAGATTGCCGCCGGAAGGTCGGACTCGTCGTCGACGGGCACCCCGGCGTCGACCACAGGTGCCAGGTGGCGTCCCAGTGCCCGGGCCTGGGCGTGGCTGAGCGACTCGGGGATGACATTGGTAGCATTGCGTGAGCGTCGCACGTAACCGACGACCGTCTCCTCCTCGCCCAGATGGAGGAAGGTACGGCAGGCGGCGGGCAGGTCGACGACGTCGCCGGCGAACCACAGGACGTGGACGCCGACGTCAGGGCCCTGCTCGACGACCCGGATGAGCCGGGAACGGTTGATCCCCGGGTTGTCAACGATGACGACGACGTCGGGGACGATGGCCTCGTCCCCCTCGTCGTCACTGACGTCCTCTGACGGTCCGCGACGCGCCGGGGAGGTGGCGCCGCGCTGGACGATGAGCTCTTCCAGGCGGGCCAGGAGGATGGTGCCGGTGGCGCCGTCGCAGGCCAGCTGCAGCTCCCCCAGCGGGGAGTGGGGGGAGGAGGCGTGGGGCGCCCACTCCAACCAGTCCCACCGCTCCCGGCCGGTCGGATCGGTCAGGCAGACCACCGCGACCTCCGCGGGGGAGTGCAGGCAGATGAGCTGGGCTACGACGGCCCGTCCCACCGCCTCCAGGTCCGGGCCGGTTCCGCACACGCCCAGCGCCCCGTCCTCACGCAGGTTGACGATGATGGGGACGTCGCTGATCGTGGCGTAGCGCTCCCGCAGCTTGTCCAGGGACTGGTGATGGACCGCCAGGCCGTCGCGGTGCGTGTTCGCTTCGATCTCGGTGCGTGGCAGGTCCGTCCCCAGCCCCAGGCGCAGCTGGAGGAACTCAGGGTGCTCGGGGCGCCGTGACCAGAGCATCGGCCCCAGCGCGAGAGCCTGGTCGACCACCTCGTTGATAGCCGGGTACTGGGCCTTGCGCGCCCGGCGCTCCGCGGCGTACGTGCGGTTCAGACGCCGGTCGGCGTCCTCCACCCCCTGGATGAACACCTTGATGTCGTGCTTGAGCTCGCGCTTGCGCCGGATGCGCTGATCCACCCAGTTGCCGATCATGATGAGCGGGCTGAGGAGGATGAAGATGAGGCTGAGCATGTTGCGGGTCATCAGGAGCATGGTCGCCCCCATGAGCAGCGGCATGACCATCGCCAGCAGCGGGAACCGGGCGGCGTTGCGTGAGCGTGGCACCTCGGGCAGCTTGATCTTGACCGCGGGCGTGCGCGGGACCACCCGTGGGGAGCGGGTGAAGGCGATGTCGCCGTTGTCGCCTCCCTTGCGGGCACCGGGGATCGACGAGACGGTTGTCAGCATGGACAGGCGCAGCGTCGTGTCCCCGACGGTGACCAGGTCGTTAGGGCCTAGAGACAGGCGCTGGACGCGCTGATCGGCCACGATGACGCCGTTGGCCGAGTTGAGGTCGTGTACCTCGATGCCCTGCCCCACCGTGATCCGCATGTGCCGCTTGGACACGAGCGGGTCGCTGAGCACAATGCCACAACGACTGGAGCGTCCCAGCTCGGTCGAGCCAGGTGCCAGGGGGAAGCTCCGCCCCTTGTCGGGACCCGACACGACCTGGGCGATGGCCACCTGCTGAGCCGGTGAGCGCTCGGAGACGACGGCGCTGACGTTGACCAGGTCGCCTGAGCGCAGTCCCGACTCGTCCAGCGGCGTGTGGCTGGTCAGGGTGATCGGGGCAGTGATGCCCGCCGGGTCGAGCACCCGCAGCGTCACTGTGGCCGGGTCGACGGCCCCTGCGGCCTTGACGGGACTGGCACTGGCCAGTGCCGCGGCGACGTCTCCCACGGTGGCGGTGGCGTCTGCGGTGATGCGCAGGTTCGTGGGGTGGCCGCTGCGCCCGACCACGGAGAGCTGAATCTTCATCGCTGTGCCTCAGTCCTGCGCCGGGCCCGGAGTGGAGGGGCCGGTGCTGGTCGGCAGCGTCGCGCTGTCCAGAAGGGGGAGATCCTCGACGGTGACGATCCGTGCGGTCAGGGCGTAGTCGACTAAGGCGGTGCGCCGGTAGGAGGCGTGGGCACGAGGCCCTCCGCGCATGCCCTTGACACCGATGCGGTCGAGCTTGTCGCAGACGTTGTCCAGCTTGCGGCTGAAACGGGTCAGGGTCCAGCCCAGGCGGGCGGCCGCGTCGGCGTTGCGGGGCAGGTCTACAGGACCGGTGCCGGTGCGCCTGAGCCAGGGCTCGGCCAGAGCCAGGATCGCCAGGTGCTGGCTGGGCGTCAGGGTCACCATGCCCACGGTGGCCTCACCGGTCTGGGGGCTCGTGGGGCGCGGCTGGGCGGTCTCATAGCCGGGAAGGGGGACAGTCAGCAGGATCTCGTAGGTGGTCGAGCCCGCGGTGAACACGATGGCCATCTCGGGAAAGACCAGTGGAACCCGGGCCCCGGGAGCGATCCAGGAACGGGAGGTACCGGACTTCTCGGTCAGGGTCGCCCCGATGTGGGAACCGACATTGGCGACCCACCACAGGCCCGTGTCGTGCTCCAGGATGAGGAAGTTGCGGTGCAGGAACAGGTTGTCGTCATCGAGCACGAGATCCCCTTCGCGCCCGATGCTGAAGCGTGTACCGGGCTCGACATGGTAAAGCTCGCCGACGAAGTCCACGAGCAGGGGCTCGGCAGACGGATTCGTCATGATCCCTCCTTCTTCCTTGTGATTCCTCGATTGCGTGGTTGTTCCCTGGACGGCGGTGCTCGTGAGCCTGTCGGTAGGGCCTTGGACAGCTGGCGGCTCATCCCGTGCTGCCCGCTCCGGGGGTGTCGACGCAGGCGACGGCAGCCTCCGACGAGGCCCCGCTGGAGTCCCGGGCGATGACCTCGATGCAGGTGCGTGCACTGACTGGTGTGACGGTGGCGCTGGTCTGCTTGGTCTCCTGGACCGGAAGCAGCTGGCCTGGGTCGGAGATGCGGTACAGGAAGACCACGTCGCCGCCGCTGGAGTCGTAGGACCAGGTGGCTGCCACGCGCCCCTCGGCCTGGGAGACCTTGAGATCCGTGACGGCGGGCAGTATCCCGGCGCCGGGAACGGCCCCGGGCGGTGCGGTGGTCGCCGGCCGGGCGGTGGCCTGCTGTGTCCCGCCCTCTCCTCGCAGCACTGACCACACTCCGATCACGGTCAGGCAGACCACGACGGCGGCGCCCAGGACGGTGACGGCCACGGCTCGCCCCGACAGGCGCCCGGGCTGCCGCCTCGGGGCCGCCTCGGTCTCCTCCGTGTCCGGAGCGCCCGTCGTGTCCTTGGCCGTATCGCCTTCGGAGAGGGGAGTGGGCCAGGGCTGTGGAGATGACGACGAGGTGGATGTGGTACTCGTCCGGTTCCCCGGCAGGACCGTTGCCTCCAGGGCGAGGTCGGCCTCATCGCCGCTGCTCCCAGAGCGGGTGCTGAGTGCCTCGGGCATGAGTGGCCCCGTGGGCGTCTGCGGTACCGAGAACTGGGGACGGGGCCGGTTGCGCGGCGGGGCGGTGCTCGTGGACTGGGCCTCGACACGACGGGGCGTGAAGGTCGTGGCGGCGTCGTCAAACCTCTGGGTGGCGGGAGCGGTCCCGGTCGGTCCGTCGGGGTCCACCGTGACGACCGGCCGCAGCATTGTGGAGTCCTGCTCCCCGACCCCACTGGCCTGCCCTCCGGGCGCCTCCTCCATGACATCCAGCCGGGTGGTGGCCAGCTGCAGGTCGGTCTGAACCTGTTGCAGCGCTCGAGCCAGGGCAGCAGCGCTGGCATACCGTCCTCGGGGGGACTTGGCCATCGCCGTGATCAGGACCCGCTCGAGCTGCTCGGGCACGTCGCGTCGTCCGATCGGGGGAATTGGTCGGTGGAGCACCCGGTCGAGCATCGAGAGCTGGTCGTTGCGGTCGGCGCCGGAGACGTCGACGTGGGGTGAGCGCCCCGCTAGCAGCGTGTAGATGGTCGCGGCCAGGGCGTAGACGTCCGAGGCCGGTGTCAGACTCTCCTGGTCGAGCTGTTGCTCGGGAGAGGCCCACGGTGGGGAGGCCCCACCGAACTCGTCCTGCTCGATGCTCAGCCCAATGGGCGCGGCGATCCCGAAGTCGCCGAGCACCGGACGCCCAAAGGGGGTGACGAGGACATTGGCCGGCTTGATATCGCGGTGAAGGTAACCGACCCGGTGAATGGTCTCCACCGCGCCCGCCACCTGGATTCCGATCTCCAGGGTGCGTGTGAGGGACAAGGGCTGCGAGGCGGCCAGCTTGCCCAGGTGGGGCGGGGGACAGTACTCCATGATGAGGTAGCTGCGCTCCTCCTCCACCGTCCCGGCCCCATAGACCGACACGATGGAGGGGTGCGACGACAGCCGGGCCATGAGGTCCGCCTCGGTGGTGAACCGGTGGTGGTCTCGCTGGCTGCCTCCTTGCCTCAGGATCTTGACCGCCACGTCGCGGCGCGGCACCTGCTGCTCATAGAGGAAGACATCGGCGAAGCCCCCGGCGCCCAGGAAGCGCTTGGGCCTGGCTCCGGGGATCGGTGGCCCCTGCGGGGGAGCGTTCCTCTCGGAGGGCATCACGCCTCACGCTCCACTGTCAGGGTCGTGTCGTCACCGATGTCGATGACGTCGCCGATACGCAGGAAGAGCGGCTGGTGCTCAGGCACCCGGCGGGGTTCCTCCCCGGCGCGCAGCAGGAAGGTGCCGTTGGTGGACCCCAGATCCTCCACACTCATGTCCCAGCCCTCGACCCGCACGGCGCAGTGAGTCTTCGAGATCGCCTTGCCCGGGCTGGGGACCGCCAGCAGGCGGGGGCTCTGAGCGGAGGTGCTGCTCGTGCCCTGGGGTACTCGGCCGATGATGACATCGGCGTCCAGAACCGCGGTGGCACCGGAGGAGACACGCAGAATGCCCAGGACTGGTCGCTGGACCTGGCCGGTTCTGGAGGTGATGGCGCCGTCGCACTCGCGACACGAGGAGGCGTGCACGGGATTGGGATGCCCCGCCTCGCAGAAGACGGCCAGCACACTGGGGCTGGTGCCGGACAGGTCATCGGGACCGGTCATCGTGGACTGCCCGCCCAGTGCGTCCCTGGCGGCATGAAGTCTGGCGGCCGAGACGGTGCGCCCGTCATGTCGCCAGTGCTCATCCGAGGGGGTGGAATCATTGGGGGACACCGCATCCGCGTCGTCGTCCAGGGCCTGTCCGTGAGCCGGGATCGGATCGTCTGCCTGCGCCGAGTACGTCTCGAGAGGGTGACTGGAGGTGCCCTCCCCCTGGACGGCGGCCCGATGGCGTCCAAGCCCCCCGGTGACCTGGGCCAACGGATCAACGTCCTCGGAGTGGACTGAGCGGATGGCCGCCGCCTCGACCCCCCGCATCATCGTGTGCTCGAAGAGATGACCGAAGTACTCGTCCTCGGCCTGCTGCTCGCGTATCTGCGGGTCTGCGGCTTCGGCCGCCGGAACGTCGTCGGGGCCCACCAGTACCGCGGCCGAGTCCTCGGACCCGGTCCCCTGCGGGGAGTCCGCACCGGCCAGCAGATCCAAGGACTCCGGTCCCAGCGTCCTTCCGGGATCGGGGGAGTCCAGGTAGACGGCCTCCTCCTGGCCCTGCGTCGCAGGACGGAGAGCCGCCGGTGGGGCGACCTGCTCCAGGACGTCTTCCGCCTGAGCCTGCTGAATGACCTCCTGGACCGCCGACGGCAGCTGCGCCTCCTCACCCCTGAGAGCGCTGGACGGAGCCGGAGGGGACAACGGGGTCGGGTGGGAGCCGAACCCGATGTGCAGCTGTGAGGCTCGGACGATCCCCGACCGCAGAGGGAGGAGCTCCTCGAGCTGTCCGGGGCCAGCAGAGCCTCCAGCGTCCGGGGCGAGCTCGAGGATGCACTGGTCGACCTGGTCATAGCGGGACTCCTCCCACACGACGACCTCGGAGGCGCTGAAGCTGCGCTTGCCGTCGGCGGTGTCCAGATGGAGGTTGAAACGCCCCCGGGCGGCCACTCGCAGCTCCTGGCCGTCGATGGCCATCATGAGGAAGTCGGGAAGGGTGAAGACCTCGTTGTCATGCAGCCGGCTCAGGCTTCGCAGTAGGTCACCGAGGCCGCGGTGCTCACTAAGGTCGGCCCACATCGCTTCCACGGCCTGCGCGCTCCCGTCGAGGGCGAGGACGCCGCCGTCGGCGACGGCGACCAGGATGTCGCCGGGTACCCAGCGTGCCAGCATGCTCATGGACAGGACCTCCTGGAGGCGGGGGTGGGGACGGTGGAGTCGGCGCTGGTGGCCCGGGGCAGCGTGGTGTCGTCCACCTGCGTGTTCTCCCAGGGAGGGAAGGCCTCCACGACGTCGACGACGATGACGGTGACGTTGTCTCGTCCGCCAGTGGCCAGGGCCAGGGCGACCAGCTCCTGGGCGGCGTCGCCCGGGTCGGGCACGGACCTGGCCACCGTCTCGATGAGGGACTCGGTGACGTGCCCGCTCAGCCCGTCTGAGCAGATGATGAAGCGGTCGCCTACGGTGGCCGGCAGAAGGTACTGGTCGGCCACCACCTGATCCCCACCGCCGGCGCCCAGCGCCCGGGTGATGACGTTGCGGTTGAGTGATGACAGTGTCCGGGCCCGGTCCAGGTGACCGGAGTCGATGAGCTCCTGGACCTCAGAGTGGTCGTGGGTGATCTGGGAGAAGGACTGCGCGGACAGGTGGTAGGTGCGTGAGTCGCCGATATTCACCACTCGTAGGCACGGAAGTGTTCCCTGCCGGGAGAGCAGCAGACCCGTGAGCGTCGATCCGGGGGCGCGTTCCCCACTCCCCAGGGCGGCCACGCTGCGCGCGGCACGGGTCAGCCGCCTGTTGAACTCCCGTGATGTGACAAAGGCGCGTCCCACGAGGTCCTCGAAGGCTCTGACGGCGTGAGCCGAGGCGGCACCGCCTAAGCGGTGTCCGCCCATGCCGTCCGCGACGAGGAAGACCGGAGAGCCGGCCAGCAGCGAGTCCTCGTTGTCGGTGCGGACCTGGCCGACGTCGGTGGCCGAGCCGTGGCGCACGATGAGATGGGCCTCCTGCGGGTGCCCGGCCGCATGAGCCGCTCGATGCGCGGTGGTGGAGCTGTTCATCTCGTCATCCCGCCTCAGTGCCCCACCGTGAACCGGCGTTGACCGACATGGACGATGTCGCCGACGCTGGCCCTGACGCGTTGCCCCTCACCAGCAGTCATCAACGCTCCGTCAGGAGTTTCCACCGTGGTGCCGTTGGTGGAGCCCAGGTCCTCAACGAGCACGCCGGTGCCGTCCAGGACGACGGCGACATGGGTCTTGGAGATGGAGAATCCCGGATCGTCCACGGCAACGGTTCGGGCGCCCTCCCAGGGAGGGGCCGCCTGCGGGTCGCGTCCCAGCAGGACTGTGCCTGCGGCAGCGAGGTCGACCCGCTGACCGGTGTCCAGCAGGAGCGAGGGCGCGGACCGGGGGGCGGGCCTGGCAACAGTGCGATCCATAGGGTCCTCCCCGGCGCAGGAGTCCTGGGGCGCCCAATGATCCTGGGACCCCACCGGCGCCCCACTGGGGGCCACGGGGCGGTCCG
>ERZ773083.1644-NODE-1644-length-14933-cov-2.618699_pt1 | contig 14933 bp, 16 predicted proteins | sample MGYA00511465_ERZ773083 | MGnify/ENA primary metagenome ERZ773083 (study PRJEB29015, sample SAMEA2738001) | human oral metagenome | biome: human oral; feature: human-associated habitat; material: dental | place: China | collected 2060 ... | reverse complement strand
AAATATTTTGGTGAAAAGTGAGAATACTAAAAATGCTATTTTATGCCATTGGATAGAAAGTAGAGATGGTAAACCTAGACAAGTTTGGCTTAATAACTCACCATCCTATGAAAAAGAATATCGTAATGCTGAACCAGCAAAAAAAATATTATACCATTTGTAATAAAGATGATTGTGAGTCAATGCAGCGAGAAGTTTTCATAAAACAAGGTTTTACAGCTTTAAGAACATGTTACGAATTTTTAGTAATTAATGATTTGTTTAATAATGTTGTTCAGCGATATAACGAAAGGGTAGCATTGACTCACTTTCAAAAGTTTCATTTGACGATACTATTGTTAATGAACTTTTAGATAGTTATGCACAATGTTGTAGATTTATGGAAGGGCATTCTCACAGAGATAAATACTCGTATCAAAAACCTGAACCTAAAAACTTGAATGAAGAAATCCTGAAAGTTCAATCCTCCCACGATACCGCATAAAACCATTAAATTTTTGTATCTTTGCCATTCGAAAATAAAAATCATCACCCAAAATGACTCTCTCCATAATAGTAGCCGTAGCCAACGGCAGCGTGATAGGCAAAGACAATTCGTTGATATGGCACCTGTCGGACGACCTCAAACGCTTCAAACGGATAACCGAAGGACACACCGTGATAATGGGACGCAAGACATATATGTCGCTGCCGTTTCGTCCGCTGAAAAACCGCCGTAACATAGTAATATCTACAAGTCTGGCGGATATTGATGGAGCAGAGGTTGCCCACTCCGTAGAAGAGGCTGTAGCTCTGTGCCGTACCGAAGACGAGGTGTTCATTATCGGCGGTGCCTCCGTATACGAGCAGACTATCGGGATTGCCGATAAGATATACCTTACCCGTGTGCTGAAAGACTTCGAGGGCGACACGTTTTTCCCCGAAATACAAGACAGTCGGTGGCAGAGCGCAGAAAAGTCGGAAATTCTTTTCGACGAAAAGGAAAAAACGGAGTTTTATTACGAAACATTAGTGAGAAAACAGAATTAAGGGATAAATTGATACATTATGGGAAAAAAACGCGATTTCAAGACCACGCTCGAACATTGGAAATTCAAATACAAACTCTCCATACTCAACGAAAAGACTCTGGAAGAGGTGTTACGTATCAGATTGTCGCGGCTGACGGTATTCATCTACGGCTCGCTGGCGCTGGTCGTGGTATTCTTTCTGATGTCGGCACTGATACTCTTTTCGCCGTTGAAATATTATCTGCCCGGTTTTTCGGACTATTCGTTGCGGTCGGAGCTGTCGCACAATATGGCAAAAGTAGATTCGCTCTCGTCGCTGCTCCAGAAACAGACACTGCAACTACAAACCACCAAAAACCTTATCGCCGGCACACTCTCGGCGGACTCTATCCCCAAACAAAAGGATATATCTGTGGAAAAATATCGTGAACTTGTAGAGAAAAAATCAGACCGCGAGCAACAGTTCATCGAGAATTTCCAAAAAAACATCGTATCAAATACCATTACCCCGACGGTTGCCAACAATGCTGCCAAGCAAAATTTCGCAGTACCTCTGGCAGGTACGGCAGCAGCCTCGTATGGCGAAAAGGGAGACAACGCCGTTAAGTTCACAGGCAATAACCGCGAGGTATTGGCTGTAGCCAAAGGTATTGTAATGTCGGCAGACCTCACCGTCGGCAATCGCTATACTGTATATATACAACACCCAGACGGATATGTATCTATTTACAAAAATCTCTCTGCGGTTTTCAAACAGGCAGGCTCTACCGTATCGACAGGCGATGTAATCGGTCAGATAGATGCCGAAAACGATAAACAATACCTCATATTCGAGATTTGGCAAAACAGTATCCGTATCGACCCCCGTACCGTAATGGATATTAAATAGTAATCAACAGAAGTATATTTATTTTCAAAAAGCAACAACAATGAGCCATAAACAGACCGTCGCCATACTTGGCTCCACAGGTTCTATCGGCACACAGACACTCGATGTAATCGACCGACACAGCGAATTGTTCGAAGTATACGCTCTTACCGCACACAGCAATATCGACCTACTGGTAGAGCAGGCAAGGATATATCGCCCCGAAGTGGTGGCTATTGCCGATGAGCGTCATTATAAAACACTGCGGGAGGCTCTCGACGGGCTGCCCATAAAGGTCTTTGCGGGAGCCGACAGTATCTGCCAGATAGCCGCTATGTCGCCCATCGATACGGTTGTTACGGCTATGGTCGGATATTCGGGTCTATTGCCTACGGTAAGGGCTATCGAGGCAGGTAAAAAAATAGCTCTGGCAAATAAAGAAACACTCGTGGTAGCCGGGGAACTCGTTACAGACCTCGCTCTTAGAAACCGCGTAGACATTATCCCCATCGACTCGGAACATAGTGCAATATTCCAATGCCTTGTGGGTGAAAACGAGAACTGTGTCGAGAAACTTATCCTCACAGCCTCGGGCGGAGCGTTCAGAGATACTCCGAAAGACGATTTGAGGCTTGCCACAGCTGCCGACGCCTTGCGACACCCTACTTGGAAGATGGGGGCAAAAATCACTATCGACTCGGCAACGATGATGAACAAAGGGTTCGAGGTGATAGAGGCACGTTGGCTCTTCGATATTCCGATAGACAAAATAGAGGTTATCATTCACCCACAATCGATAGTTCACTCTATGGTGCAGTTCTGCGACGGCAGCATCAAAGCACAGCTCGGACAGCCCGATATGCGACACCCGATACAGTACGCACTGACATTCCCCGACAGGCTCAATGCTCAGGTCAAACGAGCAAACCTTGCCGACATACATCAGCTTACTTTCGAGAAACCCGATTACGAAAAATTTCGTAATCTCGGGCTCGCCTACGATGCCCTTCGACGAGGCGGCAATATCCCCTGCATACTCAACGCCGCCAACGAGGTAGCAGTAGACGCCTTCCTCAAAGGCAAGATAGGATTTTTCGCTATGAGCGACATAATAGAGCAGACAATAAGCGAGACGGCATTTATATCATCGCCTACTCTCGACGACTATATAGCTACCGACCGAGAGGCACGAGCACGCTCATCGGAAAAGATAAAATAGACCATCATAAAAACAATTATGACAGCCCAAGAGATAAAGGAACAACTTTTCGCAATGGCAGACGAGGCGAAACGCGATTTTTTACCCTATTTTTTCAAAACAGGCGAGGGGCAGTACGGCTACGGCGATAAATTTATCGGTGTGGTAGTACCCAAGCAACGAGAACTGATAAAGATATGCAAACCTCTGCTGCTCAGCCTCGAAGAGATAGAGAAGTTGTTGGAAGACGAATATCACGAATGTCGGCTGACGGGGCTGTTTTTCTTGATTGAATTGTACAAGAAAGCGGGTAAAGACGAGGCTCGTCGCCGCGAGATTTACGACTTCTACATCGCTCATCACAATAGGGTTAATAATTGGGATTTGGTAGACAACTCCGCCCCGTATATCGTAGGCGACTATCTGACAGACAAAGACAAATCGGTACTCAATACCTTCGCCGTGAGCGACAACCTATGGCTGCAACGCATAGCAATAGTATCTACACTGTGGTTTATCCGCAAAGGAATATTGAAACCTACCTTCGAGGTGTCGCTGCTACTGCTCGACCACCGACACGACCTCATACACAAAGCCGTAGGATGGATGTTGCGCGAGGCGGGCAAAAAGGACTTCGATGCCGAATATGCCTTCCTCACCGAGGGCGACCGTTATCGCTCGATGCCTCGTACGATGCTGCGATACGCAATAGAGAAGTTTCCCGAAACACTCCGACAGCAGTTCTTGAAGGGCGAGGTTTAGCAAAAGTCAATTGCCTCACACAATCATATCCCCTCTACTGTATTCTGCGGCACCCAGCCCACACGCTTATCGGCTATCTCTATCTTTTTCCATCGATTCTGCGAATCAACTACCTTCACCTTCGTACCTTCGTGCAGCAAAAAAATCTCTTTCCCCGTAATCGAAGGCGAAGCCTTGACCGATACGGAACCCTCCATAACAATAGCATAGGGGTTATCAACCAGATATTGACGCTCGGTAAAAGCATATATCAGCGATATGATGGAAAATATCATAGACAACAGACCGACATAAAACGATATCTTACGTACCGAAAGCACCGAGGCAAACAAAAATATAAGTCCGAGCACGAGAGCAAACACAAACAGACCGATACCGACAAAAGCCCACTGATTGGTATTGAATATCTTACCTATCGCCGAGAACCAATCGACAAGGAAAAACGATTCGTAACCGTTTATTTTGTCGGTCGATAGAGAGTTGGCATATTCGAGACTACTTTTGATGTCTCTATCGAACGGAGCGAGCACCAATGCACGTTCGTAGAAAAGTATTGCCCTACCGAGATTGTTGAGTCTGAACTGAGTATTTGCATAGTTATAATACAAATCTGCCGACTCGCCCTGTTTCATAAGCGACTCGTATATGAGGGCTGCCTGTTCGTAGTTTTTGTCGGCATAGAATGCTTCAGCCTCTTTTGCGGCTTTACCTTTGTCCTGTGCCGCCAACGAAAGGGAAACAAATAAAAAGCTTGCTATCAATAGTTTGTATTTCATAATTTTGCGTTTTATGGTCGATAAGTATCTCTTTTTCTATCTCTTTATAGAGTTCTCTATTCTCTCTATTATTGTTATTGCCGTGTTGTATATTTTATCCATAGCTCCGCGTGTATCGGCTCCGAAGGCATAGCGTTCGTATTCGCAGTCGGTCAGCATCTTTATAGTATCAGAAACCAAATCGTCGGCAACTCCTTTTCGGCGGAGTTCGTCAGCTGCATTGTCTTTGTTTAGCGACGACAGCGGTATATTAAGTTTGTCCGATATATACAGCCATATAGCCGATAACATCTCGTCGTAGAAAAGCTCTTTCTGCGAGGCGTTCAGATATTTTTCCGCTGTCTTCAGTCTCTTTTTGGCAACTTTATTTGCCTTTTTGTTACGCATCAGGGCTATATTGGCATTTTCTTTTGCTTTTTTATTGAAAATAATTCCGAGCAGTATAGCCACAAACAACGGTATTGCCAGAAACAGCCAGAAAGTAAGTGTTCCCGCACAGGCTTCTACTTTCGGTCTTATATGCAAATTGCCCGTTTTGATATACTGAATGTCGGAGGCAATCTGCTCTACCTGCTCTTTGTCTACTCCGTTGTATACCGTTGCAGATGAACTACTTGCCGTACCTTTTGCCACATTCACCGTATAGCCTTCGGTATGTAGTGTCTTGTAGGTATTACTCTGTAAATCGAAGTAAGTAAGCGAGACGGGCGGTATCTCGTATTTGCCGTTATGACGGGGAATGACGACGTATTCTATCTTTTTATTTCCCGTAAATCCCGATGGCGTTGCCGAGAAAGAGTTGTCTTCCTTGGGGTCGTATTGTTCGAAATCCGAGGGGAAATCCACTTTGGGTGTTTTTATCAGTTTTAGGTTGCCCGAGCCGCTGATATTCAATGTGAATGTAAGAGAATTATTTGCCTCTATCGACGATGCCGAAATCGACGAGTTCATAGTAAGACTACCCACCGCACCGCTAAAATCGGCGGGCTTAGGTTCGGGCAGCGGAGCGACATTGAGCGTAACCGCCCCCGTCGACAACTGACGCTTGTGGTCTTGATAGGTTTCGTAAGACCCGAAGAACGAGCGAGGGTCTCTGACCAGCTGACGTACACGTATTATACCTGTGCAGGTCATCGGTTTTATCGTTATTCTGCCTGCCCGCTGCGGGTAGATAAGCATCTGCCGCAATGTAAAGGTGTAGTAGTTTTGTCCGTTGTAATTCTCTATATCCTGAGGTTTCTTGACATCGATATCGTGAGTCATAAATCCCTCGAAATCGGGCAGCTTGACATCTGTTATATTGACCAAATCTACCTTATAATAAACCTTATATGTAAGCAGAATCACCTCCTGCTCTTTGACAGTCGTCTTAGAGACTATCGAGCGGACGAATATATTTTCGGCGTTTATCTGCACGTTGTTCGATGCTACGGCACCTCCCTCTCTTTGTGTAGACTGTTTGGAATCGGGCGGAAGTACCTTTATTGTCAAAGCATTCGATTTGTACTGAGTACCATTGACCTCTATCGTAGCCGGCTGTATCGAAAAACTACCCTCTTTTTTGGCAGACAACATATAAGTATATGTATTAGAGACAGTTTGAGTAGATTTGCCGTTGATAAAGGTAAAATTCTGCGAGGTGTAGGTAGCAGGTCCGTTGAGCACCTCGAAGTTGTTGAATCTGCCTACATTGAATTTCGATATGTCGTCGCTATTGATAGTGTATTGCAACTGAAACGGTTGCCCCGCCACTACTGTTGGCGGCGCCTCTGCAATAAATTTTATCTTCTGTGCATTTGCCTCGAAAGAGATAAGTGCTACCGTCAGTAAAAAAGCTAACTTTTTCATATCGTGTGAGTTCTTATTTTTGTTTTTGTTGTCAAAATAATTTTTTTATAAGTGTTTTACCACTCTTTATCCGTTTTCGAACGCTGTCCCATTTGTATCTTTCGTCGTTCTTGTACGTCGCGTTCGTCTTGTTCGAGAGCTTTCAGTATTTGTTCTATCTGCTCTTGTTGCATCTTTGGCTGCTGTTGTTGCTTTTGCTCTTGTTTCTGTTGCTGCTGTTGTTCCTGTTTTTGCTGCTGCTGTTGTTCCTGTTTTTGCTGCTGCTGTTGTTGTTTCTGCTGTTCTTGTTGCTTCTTCATAAGATATTGAGCTACAGCCAGATTATAGCGAGTATCATCATCTTTCGGATTAGCTTTGAGCGAATTTTTGTACGCTTCTACACTTTTTTCGTAGTTCTTCTCCTCCATCAGAGCATTGCCGACATTATGAAATGCGGAGGCTATCTCTTTTTTCTCTTTGGTCAATGTCGCTGCTTTTTGGTACTGTTCGAGAGCTTCTTTATATTTTTTTTGCCTAAACAACGAGTTTCCCAAGTTGAAATTAGCCGAATAACTGTCGCTATTGTCTGCTATCCCTTGTTCATAGAACTTCTGAGCCTCTGTAAACTTCTGAGCCACATATTGTTTATTACCCTCTTTTACGTTTCGCGCCTCTTTCTGTGCAGAAATATTCACAAACGGCACCAACGTCATTATAAATGCCAATAGCTTGTATTTCATTGTTTATTTTGTTTTTTTTCGAAAATATTAATACGACTCAATCGCTTATTTTTGCGTCGGAATATAAAGAACTCTATAATCAACACAAACAGAGCCAACCAAACGGGAATATAAAATTTATCGTCATAATCGTCAGAAAAAGAATAGAATTCACCTTTCTGCATCTTATCTATCTCCTTAGCCAGAGCCTTTATGGTAGCTCCCGTATTAGAAGCTCTCACGTATATTCCGTTGCCCGCAGCAGCTATCTGCTTACCCAGCTCTTCGTTGAGTTTGGATACTACCACATTGCCGTCTTTGTCTTTGATATAACTCATTGTACCTTTGACAGGTATGGGACTACCTTCTGGCGTGCCGATACCTACTACGTTGACAGTTATATTTTTATCCCTTGCCATTTTGGCTGCTTCCACGGCGTTGTCTTCGTGGTTTTCGGCATCGGTAAGTAAGAAAATGGCTCTGCCTCCGCTCTGCTTGGTGTCGTTAAACGACTTCACTGCAAGGTCTATCGCAGATCCGATAGCCGTTCCCTGACGCTGTATAAGGTCGGGCTGAATGGTCTTCAAGAACATCTTGGCACTCACCTTGTCTGACGTTATGGGCATCTGTATAAAGGCATCTCCCGCAAACACTATCAATCCCATCTTATCGTCCGTCAGTCTGTCTATCAACTGCGACAGCAACATCTTGGCATAATCGAGCCTGCCGGGGGCTATATCCTGCGCCATCATCGAATTCGATATATCGAGCACAAGCATAGCCTCGATACCGCGTTTCTGGACATTCTCTTGTTTCTTGAGCATTTGAGGGCGTGCCAGAGCTATTATTATAAGGGCAACGGCTAACATCAACAACACGAACTTTACGTGCGGACGATAACCTGACACATTGGACATCAACCCTTTAAGCATTTCTATATTACCGAACTTTATCAGACGTTTCCTCTGCCGTGCCTGTACTATAATGTACAAGACAATCATCAATGGAATGATTATCAACAAGTAAAGGAATTTTATATTTGCAAAAACGAACATTTTTTTCTAAGTATTTATTATGGTAATCGTCTAAGTATAAAGACTCTAATAAAAATATCAAGCAGCAATATACCTAACGCCAACAATAAGAACGGTATATATTGCTCATACCGACGGCTGTAATTCTCGGTTTTGAGCTTGGTTTTCTCCATCTTGTCTATCTCGGAATATATCTGTTTTAGCGAACTTACGTTGGTAGCACGGAAATATTTCCCTCCCGTCGTAGAGGCTATCTGCTGCAATGTCGTCTCGTCTATAACTACCTCTGCCTCTGTGTAATGTATATTACCGAACTGGTCGAGCATAGGCACTTCGGCTATACCCTGCGTACCGACACCTATCGTATAAACCCTTATACCATAACTCTGTGCTATCTGTGCTGCCGAGATGGGAGCAATGTCGCCTGTGTTGTTGGTACCGTCGGTGAGCAGTATTATCACTTTCGACTTGCCTTCTGCGTCCTTGATGCGGTTTATGGCAGTAGCCAAACCCAGACCGATAGCCGTACCGTCTTGTATGATACCGAAATCCACCTGTTTGAAGAGATTTACCAACGAGGCGTGATTGCTCGTAATAGGGCATTGCGTGAAACTCTCGCCGGCAAAGACCACAAGCCCGAAGTTGTCATTAGGGCGAGAGAGTATAAACTCTATGCCGACGTCTTTTGCCGCCTCCAATCGGTTCGGCGACAAGTCGCGTGCCAACATAGACCCCGATATATCCATAGCTATCACTATATTGATACCCTCAGTCGTGGAGTTGCTGTAGCTATCCGACGTCTGAGGACGTGCCAAGACTATGACTAACAGAGCTACCACTATCAGTGTCGATGGGAAATAGTAGAGCCATATTTTTTTGGTCTTTGCCATTCCCTCGAAAGCCTTTGTCGAAGACACCTGAAGACTTGCGTCATTGTGTTTGGGTCGCATCACGAGCCACACCGCAAGAGGTATCAATAGCAACAACAGCCAGAAATATTGTGGGTTTAGGTATGTCATCTAATAATTAATTCTGAATATTAAAACTTTTTTCTTTAGTACTGCCTATACTATCCTTATTATCTTTCGTTTGCCGCACAAAATCTACCGCCCCGTCTAACGTATCGGTATGAATGGTAATATCAGGTATCAGTTTGGCGAACTTCACCATATCCGATGTACCGAATATTTTACGCAGCAGCCCAAGCTGTTCGGGATAATCTTTCTGAACGAAATACAGTGCATCGATAATCTCCGACGAGGTGCGTTCGAAGGCGACAATCCCGAAACGAGCCTCGATATACTCACGAAGTACATCGGTAATATCTGTGTAATACTCTTTTACTCTGCCTGCCTGCCAAATCTTTTCGCGGCGGACGGTCTCCAATTTTTCCAAAGCAATTTCCTCACACGTCTTCACTCTTTCGGGGATCTTCTCGACAATTATGGGCTGCATCTTACGTTTTCTCAGATGACGTACAACCAACAGGACTACAACAAGCAATATAGCAAATACGACCACACCGATGGCAATTTTCGTAATCAGCGAACGCCAGTTTATCGGAGGCTCTACAATTGGTTTTATATCGTTGATAACAATCTCTTGAGAGGTAGTATCGACAGGCACGGTAAGCACTTTTAGCGACAGCGAATACGGTATCGCCTCCCGCCACAAACGGGAACTCGGGGATATAGTAAAGTGCCGAGTCGAATGCGGTTACCAAATAGTTTTGCCTTACGGTAATGTAGCCGTCTTTGTCGGCAATGGTGTCTGTCGTATACTCTACTATCTCTATCCCTTTGGCAAGGGTATCTTTGAATACAGGAGTAATAACCTTCAAATCAGGGCGTTGCGATATATCGAATGTAACATTACACTGTTGTCCGATGTAAATCACTGTCGAGTCTATTCGGGCATTCACCTGAAAGTTTTGGGCGTAACCGCAAACAGACATCGCAAATAATATGATTGTCAATATGTTATTTCTGATACTCATTTTTTCGTCGTAGAGTTTTTTTCTAAAATTTAAGAGCAGTTTTTTTACGGAATAGCCCCAAAAGCAGTTTTATATAGTCCTGACGCACCTCTATATCGACAGATTCTATACCTGCCCCGACCATAATCCTCTGCGAAACGAGCGATGTCTCGTCCCAATGATTTTTATAGAGCATACGCACCTTTTTCGATGAAGTATTGACCCACATTCGCTTTTCGGTCTCGGGGTCTTTGAGTTTTATCAGCCCCACATCCGGTATCTCGCGGTCACGTTGGTCATAGACTCTGAGCCTTATTATCTCGTGCTTGCGGTTGGCTATGACGGCAGCATCGTTGTAGTTGTTAGGAGCGATGAAATCGGAGAGCACAAATGCTGTACAACGTTTTTTGATGACATTGGTCAAGTATTTGAGCACCACCTCTATGTCGGTACTATTGCTTGCGGGTTTAAAGTCTATCAGCTCTCTGATGATATACAGCACGTGCTTACGCCCTTTCTGCGGAGGGATAAACTTCTCTATTTTGTCCGAAAAGAATATTACACCGACCTTGTCGTTGTTCTGTATCGTCGAAAACGCCAAAGTAGCAGCTATCTCGTTGATAATATCGCGTTTGAACTGCTCACCTGAGCCGAATAGATTACTCTTCGACACATCGACCAAAAGCATAACGGTAAGTTCCCGCTCTTCTTCGTAAACCTTTATGTATGGGCGTCTGTATCTGGCGGTAACGTTCCAATCGATAAAGCGTACTTCGTCGCCGTACTGATATTCACGCACTTCCGAAAACGACATACCTCTCCCCTTGAAAGCCGTATGATACTCGCCCGCAAAGATATTGTTCGATATTCGTCGAGTCTTTATCTCTATACGGCGTACCTTTTTAATCAACTCGTTGGATTCCATATTGCCGACAAGCTAAAAGTTTTTAATATACCGATAGTACCCGACAATTAAGGCACTTCTATGGCATTCAGAATATCGTTGATAATCTCCTCCGATGTCATCGAATTGGCTTCTGCTTCGTACGAAAGCCCTATTCTGTGGCGTAATACATCGTGAGCCACCGCTCTGATATCTTCGGGGATTACATAGCCGCGACGTTTGATAAACGCATAAGCTTTGGCAGCCAAAGCCATATTTATAGAGGCACGGGGCGAGGCTCCGTACGAAATCATACCTTTCAGTTTCTTGAGTCCAAACTCTTCGGGGAAACGCGTAGCGAAAACAATATCAACGATATATCGTTCTATTTTTTCGTCCATATAAACGCTTTTTACCAACTTACGAGCCTCTATTATTTCGCTCGTGGATATTACGGGTTTTATAGCTTCACGCTCCCATTCGAGGTTTTGACGTATTATCTGTTGTTCTTCTTCTTTCTTCGGGTAATTTACTATCACCTTCAACATAAATCTATCTACCTGAGCCTCAGGCAGTGGATATGTACCCTCCTGCTCTATCGGGTTCTGGGTTGCCATAACCAAGAACGGAGAAGGCAGCTTGAACGTATCGTCGCCGATAGAAACTTGTTTCTCCTGCATTGCTTCGAGCAAAGCACTCTGCACTTTTGCCGGAGCACGGTTGATTTCGTCGGCAAGGATAAAGTTGGAGAAAACGGGACCTCTCTTCACGGTAAACTCCTCATTCTTTTGGTTATAAATGAGTGTTCCGACCACATCGGCAGGCAACAAATCGGGCGTAAACTGTATGCGTTTGAAATCGGCATCGAGCAACTGCGCCAATGTCTTGATAGCTAATGTTTTTGCCAATCCGGGTACACCCTCCAGCAAGATATGTCCGTCGGAGAGCAGACCTATCAACAGAGAATCAATGAGGTGTTTCTGCCCCACAATGTTGCGATTCATACCCATCACAACGGTATCCACAAAGGCACTGTGGCGTTCTATACGAGCGTTCAACTCCTTTATGTCGATATTTTGACTCATAATTTTTTATTTTACAATGTGTGTTTTTACTCTAATTTAATACATCTCTAAAATCTGCCTCGAATGTTTAAAACAAACTCTTAGACAAAAATTACGGTTGCAAAATTAATAATTTAACTTTAAAAACGCCCTTTTTCTTTGTTAATTTTTCCAAATTTAAAATATTTAACATACTTTATTTGTTATACTTATGTGGTCGATAAGCAAAAAATTCGGGTGATATTCATTTAACTTTTTGAACTTATATTATTATAATAAATAGTTTTGTGCCTATTACATTGAACAATTAAATAGACTTATAACGAAAAAATTTGTACTTTTGTACCCTCGAAAAAATGTATCATACACGTTTCATTTTGAACAACTCATTTTTTTTATGAATAAACCTACACTATTGATACTTGCAGCAGGAATGGGTAGCCGCTACGGAGGGCTGAAGCAACTCGACAGAGTCGGAGTCGGCGGCGAGACAATTATTGACTATTCGGTATACGACGCCATAAGAGCCGGTTTCGGTAAGGTGGTCTTCGTAATACGCCATAGCTTCGAGGAGGATTTTCGCCGCGAGGTAATATCCAAGTTCGAAGACAAAATAGAGGTAAAAACCGTCTTCCAAGACATTAGCGCCGTCCCCGAGGGCTGTTCGTACAACCCCGAACGTGAAAAGCCTTGGGGCACCGCACACGCTGTACTGATGGCAAAAGATGTCATAAACGAACCTTTTGGTGTGATTAATGCCGACGACTTCTACGGAAGGGAGTCGTTCGAGGTGCTGGCAGAATTTCTGGGCAGAGTCAGAGGCAAAAGCAACCAGTATTGTATGGTGGCATACCGACTGCAAAACACACTGTCGGAGAACGGCTATGTGTCGCGCGGCGAATGTTTTGTAGACGACCGTTCGCAGCTGACAAAGGTGATAGAACGCACAAAAATAATCCGTAAAGGCGACCGAATTGTTTTCCAACAGAATGAAAACGAAGAAGTTGTCATCGAACCCGATACTCCCGTTTCGATGAACTTTTGGGGCTTTACCCCCGATTACTTCGAATATACCGAGAAACGTTTCGTACAGTTTCTGCGTGAGGAAGGCAATCTGCCGAAATCGGAGTTTTACATACCGACAATGGTCAATGACCTTATATCGAGCGGCAGAGCAACTTGCACTGTGATAGACACGCCCGCTACTTGGTTCGGAGTGACTTATATCGAAGACAAACCGATGGTAGTAGAGAGAATCAAAAGATTAGTACAACAAAAAATATATCCCGAAAATCTATGGAAGTAAAGAGCAGATTCAAGAAGTTTATCGAAAAATTTTCGTTCAACAAAGAGAAAATACTCGTAACAGGCGGACTCGGATACATAGGTTCGCACACTGTGGTAGAGCTTATCGAGAGCGGCTTCGATGTGATTGTGGTAGACAATCTGTCGAACTCCAACATCGACGTACTCAAAGGAATAGAGAAGATAACAGGCTCCAAGCCAAAATTCGAGAACATCGACTGCAGCGACTACGTGGCAATGGATAAATTTTTATCCAAAAACGAAGGTATTCAGGCAATCATACATTTTGCGGCACTAAAAGCCGTAGGCGATTCGGTCAAGCGTCCCCTCCCCTACTACCGCAACAATATCGGCTCTATGATAGCTCTGCTGGAGCTGATGCAGGTACATAAGATTCCCAATATGGTGTTTTCGTCGTCGTGTACGGTATACGGACAGGCAGACAAAATGCCCGTAAGCGAGAATACTCCTATCAAAATTGCTCAGTCGCCATACGGCAACACAAAACAGATTTGCGAGGAGATAATCACCGACGCTCTGGCTGCCAACGACAACCTGAAAGCCGTCGTATTGCGGTATTTCAACCCCATCGGTGCTCATCCGTCGTCGTACATCGGCGAGCAACCCAACGGAGTACCCGAAAACCTCGTGCCATATATTGTGCAGACAGCGGCGGGAATACGCAAAAAACTTTCGGTATTCGGCAACGACTACAAGACCCCCGACGGCACCTGTATCCGCGACTACATCAACGTAGTAGATTTGGCACAAGCCCATATAGCAGCTCTCAAACGCCTACTCGACGGCAAAGTGGAGAGCAAAGAGATATTCAACCTCGGAACAGGCGAAGGCACATCGGTACTGGAGCTGATAAACAAATTCGAGCAGGCAACAGGCGTCAAGGTGCCGTACGACATCGTCGGCAGACGTGCGGGCGACATCGAAGCTATCTGGGCAGACCCGCAGAAAGCCAATAAGATACTGAAATGGAAGACCGAAGTATCGCTCGAAGACACGCTGCTATCGGCTTGGAACTGGCAGCGGTATACGATGGACAAAGACAAGTCGGCAAAACGACATTTCAGCTTTTTGTCCGTTAGCTGACCTACCTCTAATCGAATAAATTAAAAAAAATTTGTACCGAACCATAGACAAAAAATGAGACAAAAGATAGAGCAATTGAAGGCATTGGCAGAGGACTTTCAGGCAAAGACCTTGCAAGAAGTAGAAGCTCTGAGGATAAAATACCTGAGCAAGAAGGGCGAAATATCTGCTCTTTTCGATGAGTTTCGCAATGTACCGAACGAAGAAAAACGCGAGATAGGACAGATGCTCAATGCCCTGCGTCAGTTGGCGACAGACCGCATAAATACGCTCAGAGACAGTCTGAATGCTACCTCCGCCACAGCAGAACGACAAGACCTCACACGCACCGCCGAACCGATAGAGCTCGGTGCCCGCCACCCTCTCTCTCTGGTACGCAACGAGATAATAGACATATTCTCGCGGATA
>ERZ773083.1642-NODE-1642-length-14935-cov-10.683669_pt1 | contig 14935 bp, 10 predicted proteins | sample MGYA00511465_ERZ773083 | MGnify/ENA primary metagenome ERZ773083 (study PRJEB29015, sample SAMEA2738001) | human oral metagenome | biome: human oral; feature: human-associated habitat; material: dental | place: China | collected 2060 ... | reverse complement strand
CGGAACCGATAAGGTTCGCATGTAGGAATGAAAGCCCTGGCACGTCCTTGTATTCGTAAGCGATGGCATCGAATAGTTCGCCGTCCTCAGGTTTTGCTGTCGCCCCTTGTACCAAGAGTTCTACGGGACCCGTAAAAGCAGCTGTTTTAAAAGCATCTAATAAAGGGATAATATTCTTTTCCTTGCGGAATTGACCGAAAAATCCAAGACGAAGAGGCGTATGTGTAGAGAAGGTTGGCGTTTCACCCGTCGAAGGGATAAACACAGGAGGTAAGATAGGACGTACGCGCGGTAGATCACTGCTCAGCATATCGTCGCGCAAGGTAATGACATCTAAGTAAATATTCGGATATCGATTGGCACGTTCCGCTTGTTTCAAGAACCGTACGTTTTCACCCTTGCCAATGCCATGGAAAATAAAGTGAACAGGCACCTTTGCATTTTTTAGAGGCGTATCCAATAACGCCTTTATGTAACGATACGTAGAGGTCGGAATAATTAGCGCATCACAATTGTATTCTTCTAATTTCTTAGCAGCCGAAGTAAACCATGCACGACGACGACGTTCACGTAATAGAGACAAGAACGGCTTTTTCCATTTCGATACACCTGCATAGGTCACTACCTCTCCGCCCTCAAGATAAATAACGTCAACGCCATAATCAACCTTAAAGGTAAAATTCTCCGGCACCATCAATACCGGTTCATGACCTTGGCGTTTTAATTCATTGATGATCATGCGGTCAAATTCCACCTCATGACCGGCAGGCATAATGATGCTTTCCAAAATGGCTACGCGCATTGTGGTCCTTCCTTTCTCTACTAACACTCATCTGTTATCCAGAATTTATTATCTAGATCTGTTATAGTTTCCCATTAGATTTCAATAAATAATATAGCTTTACGTACTTAATCATGGTGTAGAAATAATGGTTCACGGATAGAATAAATCCCATTTTTCCATCTAAAAAACCTCTATCTAAAATGTACACCTTGAAAAAAGCCCAGCTTGGACGGATAAGAATATCCTTTACAAAAGAACAGGATTTTCCGTTTTCCTTATATTTCTTAGCAGCCAATGTCGTATAATTGTTGAATTTGTTGAAGTATTGATGCCAATTATCATAGGTGTAGTGATACATTTTGCCATGTAGTTTAGCCTCAGGGTATGTACTAGATATGGTTTCGTGTACAAATCCCTCAATATTCGTGCCTTCTTTTGGCATAAATCGCAACACGTAATCAGGACGCAACACACCGTGGGTAGCCTTGTTGTGATGGAACACATTGGACCGTTCAATCCAGTATGCTTTTTTCTCATTCTTAGCCAGCACATCTTGTACTTCTCGTTGTAATTCTGGCGAAATGCGTTCATCCGCATCGAGGAAGAAAATCCATTCAGACCGAGCCTCTTCGACAGCAAAACGTCGTTGTTGAGACCAATCGCCATTCATAGCGTGATGTACGACGCGAGCCCCCATGGATTCGGCAATCTCTACCGTTTTATCCGTGCTGCCATCGTCGATAAGAAGTACTTCATCGGCAAATTGTGCAGATGTGATGCAGTCTTTCATATGTTGTTCTTCATTTTTAGCCAAAATAATGACCGTTAGTGTTGCCATGTATGTCTCTCCTATTGGATACTATCCCCATGTTTTAACCGCCAAGCCGTTAATTCTCGCATGGTTTTCATAGAGTTAGCATATGCTTGTGGCATTTTCTCATCTTCCACATATATGCCAGTCTTATCCATCCACAAACGGTGATTGAATACGAAAGGCCCTTGATTAAATAGACTCGGTACCATAGCCTCATAGGTTTGCCCTGTACGTCCTACAAGTTCAGCTAATGTTGGAATGATTTGAATACTCATGCCAAATGCATCTTGTAAAAGCCATTCTTTTTTGATGCCTTGACCGTAGAAAATAATCGGAATCGTGGATGCTACCTTAAGACCTTCCTCATGAGCAAAAGTAAAACGTTCGCTATGATCACCAGTGATAACAAATAATGAAGTTGGATCAGATTGTTCCTCTTTGCTAATAAATTCACCCATCACATGGTCTGCATACCATATGTGGCCCATTTCGTTAATTTGCTTATCCGTATTGGCAATGGAATCTGGCAAGTTCTTACGAACCTTATCCGCATCATAGCCTTCCTTCGCCACATTCACACTATATGGAGGATGATTCGACGTGGTCATGATGACATTGATGATCTTTTCGCCACGATGTTTGTCCATGTATGCATTGATAGCCTTGAACATATCTCCATCGGCTACGCCCCAAGCATTTGTTTCGTTGCTCGGCATTTCAGATGCATCGTGGAATTCATCAAAACCTTGTTCTAAGGCAAAGTTCTTAACATTTTGCCAAGTACTAAAACCGCCATACCAAAATACGGTCTTATAACCTAGTTTTTTCATAACCGGTCCAATACCGAGGCCATACGGTTCTTGTAACATACCTACGCTATAATTTGGATACATCCCCGTATCCGGCATGCCCGTTAATAAACCAATAATGGCAGGCATCGTACCTGTTCCTTGAGCTAAGGCCATTTGCGTACCCATCGCCTGTGGACTAGCCGCGTACTTACGACCTTGCTCTACAAGATAAGCACCAGGTTCGTTGAATTCAGCAAGGAATGGCCATAAACCATAGGATTCACCGAGAATGATATTAATAGATTGCGATTGTTGTTGTAATCGCTCTGTTTTTATCGTTTTTGTGAAAGCTTCATCAAATCTTGTACTATTAGGATTACCGTCAATGGATTGTATTTTTTCATGTAATTCAGCAGGTGTTAAATGAATATCTTCTAATTCTGAGGTCCTTTTAGCAATGGATTTTACACGGTATAATGCTTGTGCATCGTCCAAAATCATTTCATTTAATAGATTTGAATTAAGTCGAGCTGCGCTTTCCCAGTTAATGGAATTCGTGTACCCAAAAGCTCCACCAAAGCGGAAAAATACGAATAGTACACCAAATCCAACAAAACTTAGAATACCAGTGATCCACTTATTACGCTTAGTGCTAGGTGCCCATTCATATGTGTTGATATTTAGTACTTTCACTAAAAGCCAACTGAAAACAATACTAAGCGCAATGCCACCAATTAAATATGGTATACCATGATATTCATTGATAGCCGTATTGATAATGGCATGAATATCGTCATGTTTGCCATTGATAAGCATCGCATTATAAGAGGAGTTGAATATGGTATAAAACGGGATACGCCCCATAAAGAGCAATGTAAAGAAGATGGTAACAAATCCGTACCAAACCTTGCGTACACCTTGGGCCTTCCATTTCGGCCACACTATAGATGGCAATGTAGCAAATAGCAAACTTACAAGGACAATCGATCCAACGGTCTTCAAACTCAACCGAAAACCAAGCCATAAAGACATTAAAATACTGTCCATTGTAGTCGTATCTAATTGAGATTGAAATATAATTAAAAATACGATTCTAAAAAGTGTAAACAAGATAGAAAAGAACAAAAATGCCTTTAATTCCTGTTGAATGCCCTTTATCCAGTTCAACCATCGATACATACCATGTTCCAATTTACACACCAGCCCTACAATTTATTCAAAATACAAATGTATCCCCCTATTTACACGTATCATATGTACCATCACAGTTATACACGTGAATACTTCTTGCAACTCGGCCCCTTGCACCGCTTGCATTTTCCACAGCCCTTATCCGTAGTTTTCTGGCCGTGGTCATTTATAAAATCTACGGTTAGTCCTTTTTTGTGGACTTTTGAGACTCCTTCTTCAAGGCTTTTTCTAATTTTTTAGCCTTTTTATCCTTCTTAGCATCCTTGTCTTTTTTAGCTTTTTTAGAATCCTTATCCTTCTTGCTCTTTTTGGACTTCTTAGATTCCTTTACAAGTTCGAATTCTTTGTTAGACTGCTTGTCTTTCTTGTCCTTTTTTTTATCTTTGTCTTTCTTTTTCTTATCTTTTTTATTCTTTTTACCTGAAAGCTTCGCCCATTCTTCTTCTACGCGTTTCAGTTGTTTTTTGATAAGCTTGTCGATTTCCTTTTGTTGTTTAGTTTTATCCTTATCGCCCGTAGATTGTTTGGAATATAACAAGGAATTTACCATATCATAAGGATCTAAAGATGTATGAATATCTCGGTCTAGGGTACTTTCATCATCAATATCTTCGATGTCATGATCTATATCGTGCAACTTAATTTGCTCCATTGCATAGTCCAAATTATCTTGATTGGACGCACCATAGCCCATCGGTTTATCAAAGGAAAGAACATCGCCAAATAAATCGCGTTCCAAGCTTTCATAAGAATTAAGCATGCTCATGCGTTCCTGAACGACCTCAATTTGATTCCACAATTCCATCAAATTCGCCGTATACTGCATGCGTTCCTTAACCTCTAAATAGGCTTGGTGAATAACAAACAGTTCTTTTTCATTAAGACCTTCTTCAGCGCCGATTTCTTCAATCATTTGCTGAATCTCTTGATCACGATTATAACGCTCCACTAAGGCACTGCGAATTTCTTCAATAAGACTTGCTGACACGCGTTCCATACGTTCCTCCTTTATGGTATATACTCAGCCCTAATCACTACGATTAATCATTACGAATCAATACATACCATGGTGAATAGAAAAAATAAATTTTTATACTCTCTAATCTATTATTATATCAGAAAATATGCGGATTTTCTGCGTGTTTTAGTGAAAGTACTAAAACACATTCACCCTATACACCAATATTCGTTCTTTTTCATCATTTTCTTGAAATAAATCACCGCATTGTATTGATTCTTCTGCTTCTAGACGCACATGGTTATTTAAGAAATTTTCTACTTCTTCATTAACATAGTAAAAAAATAGTAGAATTTCTCTCGGATGATGATATATAGAATCAAATATATTACCTAGTACTCGTTTGGTGGTATGAAGTGCAAAGGGGTTAAAGAAGAAGCAGCGATCTACAGTATCTGGCAATGTATAGGTAGCTGCATCACCAAGAATAAAGGATACCCGATTCTTAGCAGCTAGGCTTTCACCATTTACGACAGCTCGTTCATACAAACGTTCATCGTATTCAATACCGATGGAATGGCACCGCGTCTGATTAGCCATGAAAATACTGACACGTCCCTTACCACTACCGTAATCGATGAGGGTATTTTGTTTCGTAATATAACCGCTATTGGCAAGGCGTTCTAGAACACAATAATCCGTTGGCTCATACGGATGATGTTCTGTATCAGAACGGCTGTCATCACGACCTGTTGTTTTAATTTGTAATACTTGTTCCCATTTCTGTTCACTTGTCATATATCTAATCCCATCATAAATTCCCAATTGTATGACCTATTTTTAATACTAAATTGATATTTACATATACTGTACCCTTATTAGAGCAATATTTACAAATTAAATATAATCATGTATCATAATATATGACAAAGGAAGTTAATGCGTTCAATATGTTGCACGCAAAAATGAAAAAGCAGGGTTGCCGCCCTGCTTTTTCTATGCTACTTACCAGTATGGGGCAGTAACACCTATAGTATATACCAAAAGTACCCTTATATATAGGGTGCTTTTCTTGTATATAAACATTTATTGCTGCTAATATGGTATACTAAAAAGTAATATTTCAATTTTTCTCATGTGCAGAATTATATCTCATAAAAAGGAGTATTTACTTACATGGACAGTGATCTGACCTTAGATTTTATAATTATTATAATATTAATCATCGCCAATGGTTTATTTTCCATGACAGAGTTAGCCATCGTCAATGCCAAGAAGCGCCGTCTCGAGGAGATGGCCGAGTCTGGCAATGAGCGTGCAAAAAAAGCTTTTGAGTTGGCGGAGAATCCGAACGAGATGTTCTCTACCATCCAAATTGGTATCACCCTCGTCGGCATTTTGACTGGTTTGTATTCCGGTGCTACCTTTTCCGCACCATTAGAGGACGTTTTGGTGAAAGCCTTCCCTAGTATCGCTCCTTATGCGGCTTCTATCAGTTCCTTCTTGATTGTTGCCATTATCACCTATTTATCGCTTGTCATCGGTGAATTAGTGCCAAAACGCCTAGCCATCAACAACCCTGAAGCGATTGCCGTTGTTGTTTCCAAGCCAATTTACTGGCTTTCACAAGCATTAAAACCAATCGTACTATTCCTCGGCGTATCGACGGATTTTCTATTGAAAATATTGGGCGTCACTGTGAAAGAAGAAGCGCCTGTAACGGAGTCGGAAATCAACAAAATGCTCACCGAAGGCGTAGCCATGGGGGCCTTTGAAGAAGAAGAACCAATTCTCGTAGAAAATATTTTCCACCTAGCAGACATGAACGCAGGCGATGTCATGACACCACGGACGCAGCTCAAATGGATTGATTTGAACTCATCTGAAGAAGAAATCATGGAGGTCCTAAAAACGGCGAACCAATACCGCATTCCGGTAGGTGAAGACTCACTCGACGAATTGCGCGGCGTAGTCAATGTAACCGATGTGATGGTCCAATGCTTACAAGGCGAAAAATCCTTGCACCATGTCATCCATTCTTGTCTGAAAGAACCATTGCTCGTACCTGAGTCCATTTCTCTTATGAAATTACTCAACACATTGCGTAACGAAGGCGTTCACGAAACCATCGTCCTCGACGAATACGGCGGCTTTAGCGGCCTCGTTACCTTGCACGACATCATGGAAGAAATCGTAGGCCTCATGCCATCCGGCGAAGAAGAGCGCCAAGAAGAAGAAAACCGCATCGTCGAACGCGAAGACGGCACTTGGCTCGTAGACGGTCTACTCGACGTAGACGAATTCAAAGAATTCTTCCACATCGTCAAAGAACTACCACGTGAAGAAGACGACCTCTACAAAACACTGGGCGGCCTCATGAACCTTCTATTCGGTAGAATTCCACTCGAAGGCGACAAAACCACCTGGGACGGATACACATTCGAAATCGTGGACATGGATAATACACGGATAGACAAAATTTTGGTTAGTTATGTTGAACCAGTTGTGGAACAAACAGAAGAATAAAATTTAGAGCACGTATCGTCATAAATACTAATATAAAAAAATAGACTCCCAAAAACTCCACCAACCGGGTCTGACTCCGGCCTACGGCCTCCGCAGGGCCAAAGTCGTTTTTGGGAGTCTATTTTTTTATTACTACTATCCTATGATCCTACGTGCTCAAATTTTCATTTCTACTGTAATTCGCACAACTGGTTAAACATAATCTATGAGAGAAACACGCTACGCAGAGCCCGAAGTCGTTTTCAGGAGGGGTTCTCTCATCTTCTATTCTACGTTTGTTGCACAACTTGGTTAAAATAAATCAGAATATGATCCAGTATCTGATAAAGTTAAAGTTAAAATATCATTTTCAATATAATAAATTAATAATCAATCTGGTTTTATATGACATTCTCTATATCCTTCATAATTTCCAGTTAACGCATGATCTCTATATTTTATATCTAATGTTTGACCTTTTCTCAACATATCAATTACATTATCTAGCAATCTAATATCTAACTCACGTTTTTTCATTAACTTATAGCTTTTTTTAAAAGTAGAAGTAAATTTAACTTTATACACTAATCAGATTCCAAAGCAGCCTTTAACTCATCCATTGTTTCATAGGATGGTACATTAGGATCTCTAGAAATTTTTTTTGCTTCTACCAAAGCTTCTAATGTCTTTTTATTATAATGTGGATCTTCAACTGTAAAAGGTAATCCACCTTTTATCAAACATTGCCGTAAAAATATATTGATTGCACTAGATAAATCTAAACCTAAATTTCTCCCCGAAGGTCCCCTCTCTCCAATTATTAGAAAATATATATGTTTGTATAGGCTCTGGTTAATGATATTTTTTAACGAAGAGGCACCTTTCTAAAACCGACTTTACTAGGTCAAGCCATCAGGCGCAGACCATCAAGGTAGCTGGAGGTTTTAGGAAGGTGCCTCGTAGTTACTATAATCAGAAAACATATATATTTTCTAATGTACTTATAGAATTTTTATCTAAAGTGTAGTATTATTTAATTGTATAAAATATATATTTTGTAGTAGTTATTGCTTTCACAATAACCTCTATTATGTGTGTGAAGGAGGGGATTATGAATCGTAGTGTATTAGGTTTGACCACGGCGCTATTGATGAGTGCACTTATCATCGGCGGTTGTGGGTCGAATCAAGATGATCATGATACGAGTCTCAAGGTGCGGACGATCACGATTGGCGAAGAGGCTGGCACAACGAGTGCTGGGTATTCGGGAACTATCAAGAATCGGACGGAAACGAATTTGGCGTTCCAGGTGGGCGGCCGTGTGATTAACAAGTTTGTCAGTGTTGGTACTGCTGTGCAGGCCGGTCAGGTGATTGTTCAAATTAACGGAGCTGACACGGCGAGTCAAGTACAAAATGCGCAAGGTGCTGTTACAGCGGCGCAATCGGCCTATGATTTAGCTAGTACGAATGCTGAAAGATACCGCGCTTTGTACGCTGAGCAGGCTATCAGTAAATTGCAATTGGATCAAGCGGAAAATCAACTGAATGCGGCGAAGGCTCAGTTGCAACAGGCTCAAGCGGATCTTAATTTAAGTAACAATCAAAATAGTTATACTACTTTGGTTGCTCCAGACAGCGGTATTATTACGGCTCTCAATGTCGAGGCCGGTCAGGTCGTGGCAGCAGGCCAGGCTATTGGTACCTTGGCGGCCGGTCACGAACCTGAGGCAGTCATCGCTTTGCCAGAACAGGAAATGAGCAAAATTCACCCTGGTAGTACGGCGACCATCACATTTTGGGCTTTGCCTGATGTGAAAGTACAAGGTATTGTCCGTGAAATTTCACCGGTTCCAGACCCTGTAGCGCGGACGTATACGGTCAAAATTACCTTACAAAACCCTCCAAAAGAGGTGCAGCTCGGTATGACCATCAATGCCATCCTCAATCAAACGGATACAACGGATATTTCCATACCGTTGACGGCGTTGGTGAAAGACAAACAAGGTAATAACGCAGTGTATATTATTCGAGACAAGAAAGCACATCTCGTTCCTATTCAAACCGGCGAATTTGGTAATAATTCGGTCATTGTAAAAAATGGCCTCGCTAAAGGGGATATCGTCATCACCGCAGGAACTCAACAATTACAAGAAGGAACGGCGGTGCATGAATGAAGAAGTTTAATTTAGCAGATTGGGCATTACGCCATAAATCCATTATCTACTACTTCATCGCTGTACTCCTCACCTTTGGTATATTCTCGTTCACCCACATGGGACGCATGGAAGACCCAGACTTTACGATGCGTACTATGGTTGTAGGCGTTTCTTGGCCCGGTGCTTCACCGCAACAAATGTCGGATCAAGTAACAGATAAGCTCGAAGAAAAACTACGGGATTTACCGGGTGTGGATTATACGAAGTCTTTCACAGATGGCAGCAAATCGGTTATTTATATCAATCTGAAAGAAGATTTGCCATCGAACAAGATTCGTCCCGCTTGGGAAGAAGCGAGAAATATGATCAATGATGAATGGAAATCTTTGCCATCCGGCGTACAAGGCCCTTCTATCAACGATCGATTCGATGATGTATATGGCACCATTTATGCACTTTCAGGTGACGAATTCTCATATGAAGAGAAACGGCAACAGGCGGAAGATTTAAAACGGCAGCTCTTGTCCGTTCCGAATGTTAAGAAGATCACTCTCATCGGGGTACAAGAAAAGTCCTTGGATGTAACGATTAACAAGGACAAGCTCGCATCGTATCAGGTGAGCACCCAACAATTATTGACGGCCCTCAAACAGCAAAGCGCCATGGTGCCGGCGGGCATGGTCAATACGGATACGAATAATGTATATTTACGCATTAACGGCGTCTTTGATAGCGTGGATGCGGTCAAAAATATGCCGGTTCGCATCAATAACCAGACGATTCGCCTTGGCGATATTGCGAACGTAACGATGACCTATAAGGACCCATCCAGTCCTCAATTCTATTACGAAGGCAAGCCGGCCATTGGCATCGCCATTTCCATGGATGCTGGTGCAAATAACATCGAGTTTGGCAAGGCTATCGATACGAAACTGAAAGAGCTTAAAACGACGATTCCTGCAGGTTTAAGCCTCGACCAAGTGTCGAATCAGCCGCACATTGTTAAGGAATCCATTGGCGATTTCTCCCAATCTTTATTCGAAGCCATCGCCATCGTATTACTCGTCAGCTTTGCGTCTCTTGGCATTCGAACGGGTATCGTGGTGGCCCTCATCATTCCGGTCGTCGTGTCCACTACCTTTGTACTGATGTATGAAAATGGCATTTATTTGCATAAGGTTAGCCTTGGCGCCCTCATTTTGGCGCTTGGCCTACTCGTTGATGATGCCATCATCGTCGTGGAAATGATGAGCGTTAAGCTCGAAGAAGGCTTTAACCACTGGCGTGCCGCTACGTTCGCCTACGACTCAACGGCCTTTCCGATGCTGTCCGGTACGCTTATTACCTGCGCCGGATTCTTGCCTCTCGCCTTGGCGGAGGGCATGGTTGCGGAATTCACGAAATCCCTGTCCATCGTTGTTTTTATGGCCCTCATTCTATCCTGGATTGCGTCCGTTTTGGTCAGTCCGGTATTGGGCTACAAGATTATCGAAAACAAGGCCGAGAAACCCGAGTCAGAATGGACTCGTCGCGATCATATCATGCATCGTCTGAAAACCGTTTTTTATGCTCGTTTTGAAAGCCTCCTTCACTGGGCACTAGGTCATCATAAGGCCGTATTACTCCTAACATTAGGGGCTTTCATCCTATCATTGCTTTCATTCCCGCTTATCAAACAGGAATTTTTCCCATCATCAACGCGGAATGAAATCATCGTATCCATGCAATTTCCTCAAAGCTCATCCATCGATTATACCCAAAGCCAAGCTAAATCACTGGATGCTTTGTTAAAGGATAACGAACATATCGACCATTTCACCACCTATGTAGGCAAAGGGTCGCCGCGGTTTGTATTGACCTTAGAACCGGAATTGCCGCGCGCTAATTTCATGCAAACCATCATCGTTACAAAATCCTTAGAGGATCGAGATGCATTATTCAAGGATTTACAAGATCAACTAAACAATCAATATCCATCAGCGCTCATCAATATGCAATTCGTCCAAATTGGACCACCATCAAAATACCCTGTTATGCTCCGTGTATCGGGTCCTGATGCGTCTGAGGTTAAAACGATTGCAAACGATGTGAAAGCCAAGATGCAGGGGGATAAGGATTTACATAATATCGCCTTCGATTGGCCGGATACAGAGCCAGTTGCTCAAGTTCACATCGACCCAGATAAGGCGCGTTTACTTGGCATTGATAGCTACGCTGTATCGCTTCATTTACAAAGTCTATTATCCGGTACCAAATCCGGTGAATACTACGAAGGAAACCAAACCATTCCTGTTACTTTCAGATTGGGCGGCAATGAAAACCACAACTTATCGGCTCTTTCATCATTACCAATCCAAACAGGAAATGGTTCCTATGTACCGCTCAGCCAAATCGCAACGATTTCTATGAGCCAAGAGGAAGGCATTATTTGGCACCGCAACATGATGCCAACCATTAGCATTCATGCTAATGTAGGCCCTGGCGTGCTCGGCAATGCTAAGACTAAGGAAATTTACAAAAACCTTGAAGAATACCGTCAAAACTTGCCAACCGGCTATACTATCGACCTCGATGGTTCCGCTGAAAAGAGCGTCACTGCCGTTCAAAAATTGCTCGTGCCAATGCCAATCATGCTCTTTGCAATCATGACGATTCTCATGTTCCAATTAAAGAAAATTGCCCTCATGTTTATGGCCCTATTTACCGCTCCGCTTGGACTCATCGGTGTTGTACTAGCCCTAAACATTACGCGCACACCACTTGGATTTATGGCTATACTCGGCATCATTGCCCTCTCCGGCATGATCATTCGTAACTCCATCATTTTATTAGACCAAATCGAAATCCACCGCGCCGAAGGACAATCTGCCCGCGAAGCCATCATCAACTCCGCTACATTACGTTTCAGACCAATCATGCTAACTGCCATCGCGGCCATCCTTGGTATGATACCACTCATGGGATCCGTATTCTGGAGCCCACTCGCCATCGCATTCAGCGGCGGCCTACTTGTAGCAACCATACTAACACTTATCGTACTACCAGTTATGTACGCAACATGGTATAAGGTTAAATAAGTTGCAATGTATTTACGCAACAAAGAAAAAAACAGCAGGGTGGCAGCCCTGCTGTTTTTTATTGCCTTACATACATATCCCTATTTATCAGGAGCACTATACATACCTTTCTTAAATTAGTACACGCCTGTTCTATTTTTTAAGAACCCCATTATTGCACACTAAAAGGCAGCAGATTTCAAAACCTGCTGCCTCACACCCTACTTATGGCCCTTATCACCAAGACCTAGCCGGTGGAGCAGAGAAGTCATGCTCAGCTTTTTCCCCTTATTAAATTACAACGGCCGTCCCATTACATGTCACCATAAGCATGCCATTTTGAGCACCTACTGTGCTGTATTGGAATGATACGCCAATAACGGCATTAGCGCCGATTTTACTAGCCCGTTTTGCCATTTCATCGATTGCTGCTTGGCGTGCGTTCATTAGGGAATCTTCGTAGCTGCCGCTACGGCCACCAACGATGTCTCGAATGCCGGACATAAAGTCTTTTACAAAGTTACGGCCTTCTACGACCTCGCCAAATACGATGCCTTTGTACTCTTGTACAGGTTTATTTTCAATATGCATAGTTGTAGTAATAATCATAGTTGTGTCCTCTCTAATTGACTACAATATATTTTGATTTATTATAGCAAGGCTTTTACAGAAATACAATTACATATTATAGCATATACAAAAAAAGACCTATTCACTACTTTCATAATGAACAGGTCTAGTTTTATTGCATTTTTATTTATCAAAATCGCGGTCTAGGTTTACTTCTTTCAACGGAACGAGTTTAGTTTTGTTGATGTATTTGTAACCTAGGTAAACAACGAAGAAGATAGGCAATCCAATGTACGCAACAGATACGCCATACCAGTCTATGGTGTCGCCTGTAAAAGCGGAGTAGTTTTGGCCACAGATGATGATGACGCATAAAATGAACGCCAAGATTGGACCAAATGGGAACAACCACGCCTTATAAGGCAATTCTTTAAGATCTCTGCCTTGTGCAATGAACGCACGGCGGAAGCGATAATGGGAAATGGCAATGCCTACCCAAGCGATGAAACCACAAAGGCCAGAGATGTTAACAATCCATGTATACGCTGTACCTTCACCGATAAAGCTTGTAAGGAATGCAAACAAGCCGATGGCTGTAGTCAATACCAATGCAGGTACTGGAACGCCGCGTTTGTTGAGCTTTGCAAAGATTTGTGGCGCTTGACCTTCCTTAGCGAGTGCGTAAAGCATACGCGTAGAGGAATATAAGCCAGAGTTACCAGCACTCAATACGGCTGTTAAGATGATAGCATTGATAAAGCTAGCGGCGAATGCAAATCCAAAACGGTCAAATACGAGTGTAAATGGAGAGATGGATACATTTTCTACACTAGAATTCAATAGGTTTGGATCAGTGTAAGGAATGAGGAAACCGATAACTGTGAAAGCCCCAATATAGAACAATAGGATGCGCCAAAAGATGGAGTTAATCGCTTTTGGCACGTTCTTTTCAGGGTCTTCTGCTTCCCCAGCGGCTACGCCGATAAGCTCAGTACCTTGGAAGGAAAAACCAGCCACCATGAAGATAGCGAGGATGGATTCCCAACCACCTACGAATGGTGCTTCCCCTACTGTCCAGTTCTCAAATCCAGGGGATGTACCGCCGATACCAAAGATGAGCATAAAGCCACAAAATAGGAATACGAAAACGGTAATAACCTTGATGGACGAGAACACGTACTCGCTTTCACCAAAGGAACGAGTGGACAAATAGTTAAGCCCAAATAGAATTAACAGGAACAATGCGGACCAAACGATGGCTGGCACGTCAGGGAACCAATATTTCATGATGAGCGCCCCTGCTAGTACTTCGGCAGCCAATGTAATCGCCCAGTTAAACCAATAGTTCCAACCTAAGGCAAAGCCAAAGGCAGGGTCTACATAGCGTTTTGCGTAGGTTCCGAAAGAACCTGGAATCGGTAAGTACGTCGCCATTTCCCCAAGGGATGTCATGAGGAAATATACCATGATGCCGATGAGGCCATACGCCACAAGAGCACCACCAGGACCAGCGGTACTTACCACTTCGCCACCGGCTACGAATAAGCCTGTACCGATGGCACCACCCAAGGCGATCATATTCATATGACGCGCTTTGAGGGATCGTTTTAAATGTTTTTGAGTATTAGAAGTATACTCTACGTTAGTATTCTGATTATCTACCATGGGTCACCTCTTACAAATCTAGATTGCGCACATATTTTGCGTTATCTTCAATAAATTTACGTCGAGGTTCAACCTTGTCGCCCATGAGCACCGTAAAGATTTTATCAGCTTCGATAGAATCCTCTAAGCTAACTTGTAAAATCGTACGATTTTCTGGGTTCATTGTTGTTTCCCACAATTGTTCAGGGTTCATTTCACCTAAACCTTTGTAACGTTGAATTGTAATACCATCACGGCCTACTTCATCAAGCTTAGCTGTAAGTTCTGCATCAGAGTATACATACCAATGAGATTTGCCTTTTTTGATTTGGTATAAAGGCGGTTGTGCGATATAGATATGGCCTTCTTCTACTAATGGTTTCATATAGCGGTAGAAGAATGTGAGAAGCAATGTACGGATGTGAGCGCCGTCAACGTCCGCATCTGTCATGATGATAATCTTG
>ERZ773083.1641-NODE-1641-length-14945-cov-9.556279_pt1 | contig 14945 bp, 23 predicted proteins | sample MGYA00511465_ERZ773083 | MGnify/ENA primary metagenome ERZ773083 (study PRJEB29015, sample SAMEA2738001) | human oral metagenome | biome: human oral; feature: human-associated habitat; material: dental | place: China | collected 2060 ... | reverse complement strand
ATTCACTTGACAATATCTAACTAATATGCTATAATGAATTATGAAAATAAAAATTTATGTACAAAGGAGTGATAGTATGAAAAATAAAATAGTAAAACCTATTGAACCAAAATTAGAATGTATGACCTTAGATAAGTGGGAAGCATTACAAGAAGAATTAAAAATGTGGAGTTATGACTTAGAATTAAAGGATATGAAACTCGAATTACACTTTTCTAAGCATTATGAAATAGAGGATACAGTATATTATAAAGCTATTGCTGTCTTAGAGGATACAATTTATGTTTTGGTTAAAGCCAATTTAATAAAAATTAATATATCTGAATTAAAAGAAGATATAGATTTTATGCAATTAGTAGAAGATAAATATTATAAAAGGGGATGATATTATGCTAGAAACAACAATATTCTTAAATTTTAATAGAGGGAGATTAAGAATACCCAAACAACAATGTATTATACATACTAAGGGGGAAGAATTAAAGTCTATTAAAATTTATAAACAGTATTTAGTTACTGACCATCAAACAAAAAATACCAATATAAAGAAAGAGGAGATTATTAAAGGTAGACTACAGTCAATAGATGTAGTTATGTATGATGACAAAAATCATACTTCAATAACTGCTACCTATAAACCAAAAGAGTTGATAATTAATAAACAAAATGTATTACAAGTAGTAGATGATAAACCTACATTAGCTTATTATACATTTAAAGATTTTGCTTTTGAGGTTATAGACTTTAATAATAATCCATTAATATTAGTTAAGAATATGAAGTCTTTTGAACCTTATAAGGACAAAGTAAATATACCTTATAAAGAGTTAAAAAAGACTACTAAAAAAAGAATATGACAGAAGTACAGGGCTTGGATTTAAACTTCATTCTGTTAAATAGTAAACATTCTAGGAAAAGAAAATATAGAGCATTATATTATGCACCTATATATAAGGTGTATCTTGAACCTATTAAGAATGTATATCATTTTTTATTAATGAATGGAAAGCTATTAGTAGTATCTAAGACACATATATTAATAACTTTTTATAATCTTAATCAGAAGAAAATAGAGGATAGATATGTATTAACAGATGAAGAAAGACAATCTAAAAGATATATAGAATTAATAACTAATATTAATAAATTATATGGTAAAAGAGTAAAAAAGAAGTAATATATGATATACAGAGTGTCTACTTTTGACACTCTTTTGTTATCTAAGGAGGATAATATGTATGAAATAGCACTATATACAGTAGAACAACCAAAGGAAAAAGAAAACTTAACAATAATAGGTAAAAGACATCTAGTACCTGATATTGAATGTTATTTGTCTTTATGGCAAACAGATACATTTAATAAAGAGGAATTAGACAATGATACCAATATTGTTAGATATATTATATTAACAAAAGGAGAACAAAATGCAAATAGTTAAAAGAAATGGGGAATTACAGGAATTTAATCCTGAAAAGATTGAAAAGGTAATTAGTAAAGCATTATTAGAAACAAAAGAACAAGGTAATGCTAAGGAATTATCTGAAATCGTTTGCAAAGCGATTAGAGAGGGTATGACAGTGGAGCAAATACAAGACTTAGTATTTGATACCCTAGTAAAAAATAACCTCATAATCACTGCGAGAGAGTTTGAGAGATACAGAACTAGACGAACTGTATTAAGAGAACAGAAGTTAGAAAAGACTTATGCAGATATGGATAGAATATTAAAACAAGGTAGTGATGAAAACTCTAATAAAGACTCTCAATTACTTAATGTAAAAAGAGATTTACTTGCAGGAGAATTTTATAGAAATAGGCTTTTACAAATATTACCTAAAAATGTATCTGAAGCTCATAGTAAAAAAGTTATACATATCCATGATTCCGACTTTGATACTCGTTCGACGAATTGCTGTATCCCAAATGTCCAAGATATGTTAGCTAACGGTTTTAAAAATTCCAATGCTTATATAGGTACTCCAAAATCAGTTCAAGTAGCTAGTACAGTTCTTATGCAAATAGTATTTAGTGTATCTAATTCGCAATACGGAGGGACATCTCTGTCAGACTTTAATGAATTACTAAGTATCTATGCTAAAAAGAATTTTAGAAAGAATTTTATAGATGTTTACAGACTAATACATAATGTATCTAATTCTAGCTTAGATGAGTGTATTTTAGAATTAGAGGATAATTATGGTAAGATAGATAGTGGAAATAAAGAGTTAGAAAAGATATATGAAAGAGAGTTTATAGAAGCCAAAAATAAGACAGATAAGGATATATATGATGCTTGTCAAACTTTTGAATATCAATGTAATTCTCTACAAAATGCCAATCAAGTTCCGTTTGTAACAATAACTATGGCTATCCCTACCTCTTGGGAAAGTGAAAGAGTTATTAGTAATTATTTTAAAGTTAGACAAAAAGGTTTAACAGATGGTAAACATACAACAATAGCTGTATTCCCTAAAATATCTATGTTTGTGGTAGATGGATATAATTTAAAAGAGGGAGATAAATATTATTATTTATTAAAAGAAGCATCAAAATGTATAGCGAGTACATACTACCCTGATTTACTGATGTACTCAAAATATGACTATGATAATAATAAATATTATGCTCGTATGGGTTAATAAGATAGCCCAACGATGGTGAACTTATATTAAAAAGGTGGCTATTATATATATATATATATATATAATAGACTAACGGTCTACCCCATAGTAATATGTTTAAATATAGTGATATATTTGGGTGGTAAGTAAGACTAAGTCCTATATTATTAGGGTACGCTAATACCGTGCTAAGATTTATATTAAAAATATAAATAAAGTGTAACGACTATTGGATGTATGTAGAGAAGTCCAAGTACACTGGAGATTAATACCATTGGAAGTGCCATCGCCACTCTATGAGTGGAAGAGCTAGTCTAGCTCTCAATAATATAATATATTATAAATAGGAAACTATTTAGGGAGTTGTGTAGGAGCAGAGTAAACCATGAATATAAAGAAAATGGGGAATATGTAAAATATGGTAGAGCAAACTTTGGGGTTATTACTTTAAATTTACCTCACTTATGTTTAGAAACTTTAAAAGAAAATGGAAATATAGATATGTTATTGGATAAAATAAATAAAGTAAGTAATACTACTATGAGAGATGCTTTTCAATTTAGATTTAATCAAGTTAAAACCCTAAAACCTAAAGAAGTGCCAATACTTTTTATGAATGGTGGATTAGCAAGATTAAAACCTAACGAGGATATAGAACCTTTACTAAGAAGTGATAGATTTAGTTTATCCTATGGATATTTAGGTATAGATGATTGTGTTAGAATGCTAACAAATAATGAAGAAAATATATCTACGGATAAAGGATATGAATTAGGTATACAAATAATGAATTGTTTAGTAAAGAATGTAGAGGAGCTTAAAAAAGACCTTAAATTACCAATTAGCTTATATTCTACGCCTAGTGAAGCATCCATAGGTACATTCTTTGAGAAAGATAAAGAACAATTTGCTGATGTAATGCCTGATTGGTTATTAAAAAGAGAATATTATACAAATAGTTTTCATTTTTCAAGTGAATTGCCAATAGACCCTTTTGATAAAATAAGAGTTGAAAGTAAATTTACTCAATTAGCCAATGGTGGAAATATTAGTTATGTAGAAAATGGGGGTAAAATACACAATTATAAAGCTATTATAGAATTAATACAATATGCTTATAAGTGTGGAACTCAATATTTTGCTATTAATACAATAAGCGATGTATGTTATAAATGTGGATATGTAGGAGAAATGAATTATGATTTGAATAGACATCAATATACTTGTCCTAATTGTGGAAATACAGATGGAACGACAATGAAAGTTCAAAGAAGGAGCTGTGGCTTAAATAAATAGGTCATTCATTATGGTAACATAGTGTCTAAAAGGATTAAAATGCTGGAAATTCTTAAAGCCTTATAGCCAATATAAATTGGAGCGTGAGCAGAAATAAGTATAAGGATGTGAATTGGAGATGAAATAAAATGGTTATTTAACCTTCTCTCAACACAAAAAAATAGATAATCAGCAGCCAAATCTTGATAAAAGAAAGGTTCAGAGCGTATAATATCCTATACCTTAAATAAGGTATAATGTGTACGCCACTCCCTACCCACTTAATAAGGAAAGTGATAATGTGATATTAGAAGAATTTATAAAAGAAAATTATGGTAAAGTTAAAGCAAAAGAAATAGCAAAATTATATAATGTATCATTATATAAGGTTTATGGATTGGCTAAAAAACTAAAAATAAAAACTAATAAATCCAGAAATAAAAATTTTATTATCAATAAAGATATGGAACAAATATTATTATCTGGAAAATTTGGTGATGGAAATTTTAGAAGAATGGGCAATGGTGCAATATATAGAGAAAAACACGCTATGGATGAAAAAGATTATTGTTTATGGAAGTATAATATGTTAGGAGATTTAACCTCTCTTAATAAAATATATTATTATAAAGATTTATATGTAAACTTTGACACATCAAATAGTAAAGAATTATTATATTATATAAACGAAACAAAAGAAAATATGATAGATAAATTATCTGATTTAGGATTATTATTATATTTTCTTGATGATGGTTGGAGTTTAAAAAGAAAAGGATATTATGCTGGTGCTATTTCATCTGTTAAACTAACATTTGAGCAAATGTGTTTGATTGCAGAAAAATATAGAAAACTATGTAATTGTAATATTAAAGTATCACAATGGCATAAACCATCTGGTCAAGAACCATATGTAATATATATTCAAAATATAACAAAATTAATAAACATAGCAAATGAGTATAAAATGCAAAATTTAGATATATATATAAAGAAATTTAAAAAATAAAATAAAAAATAGTGGGTAGTTAAAGTACAGAGAAATCTGGGGTATAAAGGATATTTCTAACTACAATATAACAAAAGCAGTTAAAGGAAGAATGAAAGAAATAACAAATAGATTTGTTCATACAAATATTATAAAATAAAATTTATGCTTGACAAACTATAAAATTAATGCTATAATATGTGTATAAAATAAATGAACTTATGAGAGGCTGTTTAAAGCATTTTAAAAGACATAGGTATATATAATTTATCATTTAATCTTTTAAAATCGTTTTAAAGGGTATCTCACAGGTTCAAAATTAAAATTATAAGGAGTGATTTTATGGTTAAGATAAAAAATAGAAGTGAAAAAGATAAAAATATCTTTGGTAAGATAATTAAAGCAGATATTAAAATTAATTACCAAGATAATGTAAATTTTCATTTTTGGGAAACAGAAGATAAAAGAGGTTATTATGATTGTGTAAATGAAATAGTGAATAAAAAAGTAATAAATATGTCAGATACTTGTGGTAAAAATACTTGTAAAGTATTACAAAAGATGTTTCATAGTAATATAATTCCAATTTATTGGCAATACTTTACTGATGAGGGATTTAGTATGTATTTCTTTACAGAAGATACTAGAATATTACCTTATATGGCTATTTCAGGAATTAGAGTTTCAGAGTTTGATGATACTATTGAATTAATTGTTGTATCAGGTGTTAAGAAATATACTTTAAAAACAGATATCAAACAATTAATGAAATGTAGTAAAATAGAAACACATACAATAGTTAAATTGAGAGAGAAAGAATTGATAGTATGATTAGTAAAGTAAATTTACAGAAATATGATGTATTAGATAGACATTTTAATTTTAAAATACATAGTAAAAGTAGAAAAAATCATAAAGATTTATTTAAAATATTAGATAAATTTGATTTTACTAAATGTAATGAACAATATGCTAAAAATACTTTGGGAGTAATAGAAATGCTTTTTAGAGAGGGAGAGTATCTAAGAGTATCCAATATTTATGTAAATTATGAAAACAATATAAATATTGAATTTAAAGATGTTATGAAAACAACAGATTTATATGCTGTATTAGATATTACAGGGTTAAGTATTAGTATAGCAGATAAGATAACATTTACTTATTGGGTATCTTCAACAGATAAATGGGCTGAACATAAGTCTTATGAAATATCTTTAGAAGAACTAACAAAGTATTTTACTATTACTACAAGCATTTATGGACATTTTAGAAAAGAAATATAGGAGGTATTTATGCAAATTTTTATTTTAGTATTGGTATTTTTAATAGCAATTATGATTGCTGGAAAAATTATTTTAGGTAAAAGAGATAAGAAAAAGGAACAGCCAAAACCTGAAAAGAGTAGAAAAGAATTAGCAAAAGAAGAATTTGAAGATAGAATAAAAACTCTTGCTGATAACAAAGTTAAAGGTGTTCCTATGGCTACAATCTTTTGGTATAAGGAAAATGTTAAGGACTTTATAAATTATGTTATGAGAGAATATAATATACCAAGAGAACAAATAACTGTGGAAGAGTTACAAGACTTTACAAAGGTGGGGATATTTTGGAAATTATAATTAGTGCGATAGTGTTTATAGTTGTTATAGGTGTATGGGCATTTAATATTATAACCCCTATTACTTTTATTTTATGGTTCTTAAATCTATTAGGTATATTTACTATAAATAGAATAGGAACAATATTATTAATAGAGATAGGAGTATGGTTCATATTCTTTATAATATCATTCTATGCTGGATTAAAAGGTTGGTTACTTAAGAAGAAATAACCCAATTCCCTTAGAGGATATACCCCATTACCCTTTACCCCTATTCCCATTTTCAGATTTTCAAAATTTGAAATTTCAGAAATTGAGAAATAGAAGTGTAGAGAATATGAGGTATGAAAGAAAACTAAATATAGTAGTTAAGTTACAACCTTAAAATAGTGTGAGTAAAATCACACTATTTTACTATGTTATGTGAATATACTCACATTTTTAAATAATTAAAAGGATATGATAATATGAGAATTGCTAGTATTGTAGATAATGATAGCATTAATAGTTTAACAGGATTTACAACATCAATATACTTTCAGGGGTGTCTCTCCATCATTGTGAAGGTTGCTATTCAAGACAAACTTGGGATATAAACGGGGGACAAGAAATATATTATGAAGATGTGTGGAGTATTATTAAAAATTCTAAATGTAAGAATGTATCCATAATTGGGGGGGATGTATTTCATCCCAAGAATAGACAAATAGGAATAAATCTTATATATACAATAAAACAAAACACAAACAAAACATTATATGTATGGACAGGCTACTCAAAAGAAGAAGTGGAACAGTGGATAGATATATCTATGATTGATTTTTTAATAACAGATAAGTTTGAAGTAAAAAATAAAAATTTAAAAATACTTTTAAGAGGTAGTAGCAATCAAAGAATATTTTGCAATGGGGTTCAAAAGACAGATAAAGAAATATTAGAAATGTTAAATGATTAAAACAAAAAGGACATCTAATTAATAGGTGTCCTTTTCATATTCATTTATTTTTGAAAGGAGGTTCAAAATAATGAAAACAAGAAATTTTAGATACTTGACAATTAAAGAAGTCAAGCTATTTATATAATAAACTCTACTGGATTAGAGTTATTACTAAGAGGTTGCTAGGGTACTTTAATTATTTGAAAGGAGTGTACCCTAGACTTTTGATTTACAATGTACTATGAATTATAATTATAGTAAATGTAGAAAACAAAGAGTATTAATAATTAATATAAGATACCTAATATCACGACAAATGAAAATGCCTCGACCGAAGTTAAGATTTAGCCTCGACCATCACGACCTCACGAGCCTCGACCTCGCTGGGCTAGTTCCAAATAATAAGAGGAAAGGAGAAGTAGGTCGCCTGTGACTATTTCTAGGTGTTTGCATTTAAGACATTCTATTCTAATTTTGAACTGTTTACTTTTAAGACATTTTGTTCTATTCATAAACATTTACAAAATTAGAATAGAATGTTTGATTTTTGAGTGAATGCTTTGAACAGAAAGCAAATTCTAAAATCTTAAATGGTGATACTAATTATACTTAATTTTAAAAGCAACTTTAATTATAAGGTATCTTATTTAATTGCTAAAGTACAGGCTTAAAGGTTGCTATCTTTTAAGTTAAAAACATTATAGCATACTATTTAAAAAATTGCAAGAAATTTTTTATAAATTTTTAAAATAATTTTGTAATGCTGATAAATGCTGGAATTTAAAAGAGGTAAAAAGAAAATGCTATACTATTATATATGATTTATGAGTTGATGCTGGACTATAGAATTTATGAATAGTTAAGATGTATTTTAAAAGTTATGAATATTTTTAAAATTTTTTATTGACATATTTTATTTTTAATGATATAATAAGGCAACGAAATTAAAAAAGGAGTGAAGTTATATGAAAATAAAAAATATTAAAATGAAAGAAAATATCATAGTTTTAAAAGGGAAAAGATTTAAAATAGTATCTAACTTAGGAGCAGTTAAAAAACTTATAAGAAATTTTAAAAATTATTGTTATCAAAATTCAATTTTGAATGTTACAGAAAATCAAAACAATTTAGAATTTAAAATTTTTAGTGATAAACTAAAAACTAATATAATTCACTTTAATTGTGATGTTGTAGCATTATAAAATAATAATTGACATTCCTAAAAGAAAATGTTATAATTAACTATCTTAAATATTTTAAAAGGAGGCTTGAGGTTATGCAAGTTTATAATTATGAATTTAAAGGTCATATTTTTAAAGCAGGAACAATAGGAATAAAGATTAAATTAATATGTAAATTAGATATTAATTTAAAAAAACATTATTATTTTATGTATGAACAAAATAATAATTTTATAAGTATGTTTAAAATTAGCTATAAAAGTATGAAAATATTAAAAGATATATTTGAAAATACAGATATAACTTATTTGAATGAATTAATTATATCTTTTAATGAAGAATTAAAAAGAGTAGAAATTTTATACAGTATAGATGAAATTTTACATTGTATAAATGATAGAATTAAATACTTATATAAATATATTTAGGAGGCAAAAATGTTAAGAATTAAAAATTATAAATTTAATTACTATGATATTGATGTGATTGAAACTGTAGGAGAAACTAAAAAATACAATTTAATATTTTATAAAAACATTATAGGAAAAGATGGAAGAACTAAGAAATTAAAAACATTCTATAATTTAATGAAAGATTATACATTAAAAGAATGTTTAGACATTTTAGATAAATGTTTAAATGTAGAAAAGACGGGAGAAAGCATTATGGATATAGGTTATTACTCAGGAAATATGGGACTTGTAATTTCTTATAATGATGAAATTAAATATATAATTAAGTGTATAAAGCACTTTTAAAACTATTTAAGACTAATTATCAATTTAATTAGTCTTTTTTATTGCTGGAACTGGAAGCAGGTTATAAAAATATCCAATAATTTTTATTAAATTTAAAATAGCTTTTAAGAGGTTTATACAAGTTAGGTATATAATTATATAGCTTATATGTATAAAATGATTTTAAAATGTATCTGATAGCTTTAAAATAACAAATGCTAGAAAAATAAATAATAGAAAATTAAAAGGTTGGAACTAATTACATTTATAAAAATACTTTTAATACTGGAACATTAAGTAAAATTGTTCATTCTGGAGAAATTATAAAAATATTTAAAATTTAGTATTGACATTTTTTAAGAAGTGTGATATTATATAGACACTTAGAAAATCAGATAGCAAAAAAAAAGAAATTTATAAAAATCTTAAAAAAAGATTGACATAAATTCAAAAATATGCTATAATGATTTTATAAGTTAAAAAGGACATTTGAAATTAAATATTTTTTAAAATTTTAAGGAGGAGAAATTATGAAAATTAATTTTAATGAAATTGGAGTAAAAGCAGATACTATAAAAGATATTGAAATAAATAATATAGTATCAAATCACGGAAACAGTATTCCAAATCAGTATGAAGTGTACATAGATAGTACAGAAGGTACTTATAGATGTTTTTATTCTTATAAGAGTTTAATTCTAGTTTGTAAAAATGGTAAACTTATAAAAGTAGGTTCAAACTATGATTATAGCAGGACTACAGGAAAATATAGAAATGATTTTTTGAGATTGAATAAAAGCACTCTTGAAAGTTATATGAATAGAAATATGTATTTTAATAAGGATTCTAATATGTATGAACTATTATAATGTAAATACACAAGTTGCATAAAATTATAAAAGTTTTATGCAACTTGTAAAAAAATATTTGACAAAATAAAAAATATATGTTAATATAAGGTATCTTAAAAATATGGAGGTCGTAAAATGAAAAGAAAAGCCGAAATCTTGCTAGATTTAGCAAGAGAAGTAAATAGTTATAACGGAAGTTTTGAGGATTTAGTCTATACTTATAAAGACTTAGATGAATTAGTTGAAGCTTCTGGAAAATCTGGAAGTGAACTTGTGAGAGCTACATTTTTCGGAGACATAAGAAATTGGTTGGATGACTATTTCTATATAGATAGTTACGGAAATTTCTCAAGTTGTTCTGAGAAGACATTCGAAAGAGAAATTTTGAGGTGTAAAGATGAAATTATAGAAGAATTTTTAGATGTTTATAGAGATAGTTTGGAATACTATCAAAAAGAATGGTTGGAAGAATTGGGAGTTGAAGTAAATGATTAAAAGAAATTATAATAATTTAGAAAAAAATTTAAAAGATTATAAAAGATATACAAACTTGCTAGGTTCAGATATAGCAAGTTTAAAAATAGAAGCTGTAATGATAGCATATATGATTAATTTTGGAGAAGATGGAACTTATAAAGTATATACTACAAAAGATTATACTGAGAGCGAAATTCCATCATACTATACAAAATTATATGAATTTAAAAATTCTATAAAATTAATAGATGATGATGATTTTATAGAATTCGAAGCTGGAATTATTGAAATTTATAAAGCTGGATTTTCTGTACTTATAAACTTAAAAGGTGTTTAAAATGCAGAAAATTAATTTAAAAGCCAAAATTGTTATAGTATACATAATTCTTTTATGTATACTATACATATGGTTTAGTGAGTGGTTAAGAGGTTTATTTTTGCCGAGTGCTTTAGGCTTGGTTTGTGTATTAAATAATATAAAAGATTAATAGTGTTTACCTTTTTACCTTATCCCTTTTTATCAAAATAGAAAATTTTAGATTTTGGGAGTTGATAAAAAGGTAAATACAAATTAAAAAAGGAGTGAAGTTATATGAAAAAACAAGATTTAATTAAATTAGGAGAAACTTTAAATTTAAGAGGAATTAAAAACACTAAGAAAATTTTAAATAATTATCTGTATTTTTTAGCAGAAAATAAAGTTAAAATTAATGAAATTGTGGAAAATACAGGACATATAAACATCAAATATTCTACAAAAGCAGGTAAAAAAGAATATTTGCTACACTTAGACAATACTTGTTTGAAAGCGAATAGTACAATAGTTACTGTTTGTTAGTTGGAATTAGATTTTAATGCTAGAGGTGGAGCTGTGGGAAAATACAAGTATACATTGTTATTCGTATATCTTATAAGTAGTAGTATTATAATTAAATTAAGTTAAAAAGATTTAAGACATCTATACAATTATAGATGTCTTTTTTAATTGGTTCAGGAAAAGAGTTATATTATAACTTTAAAAGCTATCTGATAATGTTATTTAAGGTTTTAAAGTGTTATACTATAAATTTATATATCTTTAATATTAGAACACTTTAAAACATACTCTAATAGCTTTAAATTAGATTTAGAATATAAGTTATAATTAAAAGTTGTTGCTGGAACTGGAACATAACAAGTTTATAAAATTAAGATTATAGTTATAGATGTAATTTCTAATATAAAGAGTTTAGAGGCTATAATTTAAAGTTTTATAAGCTTAAAAGATAAATTATATAGGATGTATAATAAAACTTGTTTAAAGTGTTTATAAGGCTTTTAAAGGTTCATTCAGGGAAAAGATACAATTTATAAATGTTGTTGCTAGAAGAAATATAAAGGGAATCAGAGTAGGAATTGAAAGGATGTATATTGTGTAGTATAATTCTACTATTAATATAGAGATTATGAAAGATGAAACAGTTATATTTATTAGTAGTTGCACAAGAATGAAGATATCAAATATTGATAAATTAAAGAGTTGGATAGAGTGAGGAGGTGAGAAAGCTACGAGCCTCGACGCTTTTATATTATATATATAGGGAATAAAATTATTTATACAAGTTGAATAATTTATTATTTATTATAAAAAATAATTTTTATTAACAGTAATAATTATTAGTATAAGTTAAGTAATTTTTTGATGCTGGGATAGGCTAAAATAGACAATTTAAAGAGTATATCTATTTTAAAGTCTTGTGAGGTACTTTTAAAGAGTTTTAAAAATAAGGTATATAATTATATAGCTTGTGTATTTAAAGTTAAAAATAGAGGTGATGGAGAGGTTGGAGTTTTTAAATATAGGTAAATTATAGATTAGAGTAAAATTTTATAGATGTATAATTTAAGATGTTAGAATTTTTTTAAAGTTACAACTAAAATTATAAAAATTTTATTAAATTTTAGATGTAAAGTGTTATTTTATTAGTTGCAAGTGCTGGAGAAATGGAGAGTAAAAATTTTATGAAATTATTTAATAAAAGTATTGACATTTTTTTAAAAAAGGTGTATATTGTATTTACAGAGGTTAAGAAAGGCTTAACCTAAAAAATAAAATTTAAAAAGCCGATAAATTCGGCACTAGGGAGGTTTAAAATGGTTATAAATGGGAAAAATTGGACTGTAGAGGATTTAAAAAAGGTAGTAAAATCTATAAAAAGAAAAATGTATAAAAATAATACATTTTTAAAGAGTTATAAGGAGTATAAATTATATATAGCATTATATTCTTAATTAAAAGGTGGTAAAATGGACGGTTTAGGTATTTATATTGGAGTTGTTATAGTATTTTATGTATTTTTAATTAAAAAGTGGTAAAAATAAAATTTAATGTAAACGGTTTTAGTACAAGCCGTTCTGAAGGAGGACAAAATGAAAATAAAAGGAATATTGGTAAACAGTGTAAGTAAATTTATATTAATTAATGTTTCAAAATCAAAATATATGATTATATATTTTACAGATAGTGAAATATCTGAAAATGTAATAAACTATATTTTTAAAAATTGGCAACTTGTCAATAATTTGAACATAAAAATTGATTATGATATAACATTAATAAACAAAAAAAACAATAAAAGTTATATCATAAAAGAAAATTTAATAAAAAGAATAGAATTACATTTTTAAAACTATAAAAATTTATTAAGCTAGTCAATTAAGACTAGCTTTTTATTTTAGTTTAGGAAAATTAAGTTTATAAAATTTTTCTTGCAATATGTATAAAAATATAGTATAATTAGATAGTAAAATATTAAATTTTTAGGAGGTAAACAAATGAAAATCGAAAGCAAATTTGCAATTTTAGAGGTGTTAGGGGATGTTTTAATTTTTAAAAATAAAGTTGTAAACAAGTATAAAAAGAATATTTACAATTTTAAAATTGAAAAGGTGGAGGATATAGAGAAATTAAAGGACTTTTTAAAGAAATTCAATAAAAATATGTATATTAATTTCTTTTATGATATAGAAAATGATAAAATAGAAATTGAATTAGAAAATAATAAGACATCTAAGATTATAGATAGTATAATTATAGATGTTATAGATTAAAAATTAAAGCTATCTAAAAATAGATAGCTTTAATTTTTGGAGTAAAATTTTAGTGTACATTTTTAATATAATATAATGAATTTATAATTAATTGCAAACACTAATGAAATGGACTGTTAAAAATTAATTGACATTTTAAAGCATTTTATTGACATAACCGATATTATTATACCAAAAAATAAAATAACACCTGTTAAAATTGATTATAGAAGTTCATTGTTGTAATACTGGAAAAATGTATAGTTGCTAGTGTTAGAATATAGGATTTATGTACTAAAAGGGATAAAATAACAGTAGTATACATAGTTACATACAAAAACTATCAGATAGTATGTAGGATATTGATACAGGAGAGAAAAGAGGTTGTAATAAAGGTAAATATAGGAGTATAGATGGTAGTAATAGAGTAGTTGTATTAAATAGACACAGATGTTTTAAATTATTAATGTTTTAGACTATACTTGAATGAGTGTAACGAATGAAAGTCAGATACATGACACAAGGATAGGAAAAAAGGCTATAGGAGAGTGGAGTTGTATTATATAATAACAAATTGATTGTGTTATTAAAATATTGTACGACATTAGTTAAATATGTGGTAGAGGTGTATGTGTTCTGGTAGGCACTGTACTCTTTTAACACATAAAAGGGAACACCTGTTTAAGTTTGGTACACTATGCTTTTTCATATTACATTTTATTTTATTAATAAACATAAATAATAATTATTACTAATAATATTTATTATTGTTTATTAATAATATTTATTTACATTAATTATTATTTTTACTAATTGAATAATTTTTTAATTGCTGGTACTAATCTATTATTAAATTCATATCTAATATTTAAAATCTAAATCAAACTAATTAAATACTTATATCTTAAATCTATATAAGTAGTATCCTTTAATCATTTTAGTTTGGCAACGAATAATTATAAAAAATTAGAATAATATACATAAACCAAAATCATAAGTTCAATATCTTATTGTATTTATAAGATTAAATTTAATTTTAAATACACAAATTCATACATATACATAATTGATTGGTTTGTTTTTGGCACAAATAAAATAATTTAAGATTATAATTAAAATTATAATAATAGTAATTATATATTAAAGTACCAAACTAAAAAGATTAATTATTATTCTATTATAAAATTAAATTAATTAAATGCT
>ERZ773083.1639-NODE-1639-length-14959-cov-8.549181_pt1 | contig 14959 bp, 14 predicted proteins | sample MGYA00511465_ERZ773083 | MGnify/ENA primary metagenome ERZ773083 (study PRJEB29015, sample SAMEA2738001) | human oral metagenome | biome: human oral; feature: human-associated habitat; material: dental | place: China | collected 2060 ... | reverse complement strand
TGGATCGACGAGGCGGCGGCCGCCTCGCTCTGGTTCGTGTCCGTCATGGGCACCATCTTAGGGGCGGGCACCGGAGCGGGCGAGGGTCGAAAGCGCGGCTCGGGCGTGCCACACTAGTGGGGTGAATGGAACACATCAGCACGGAAGCCGGGCACCTGGCGCGCTCGCGGACGCCGCCCCCGATCGGCGGGACGCTCGCGGGAGGGGAACCCCGGCCTCGTCGGTGAGCCTCGCCGGGCGCCTCCTGGCGTGGGTGCGCGAGTTCATCCAATTCGGGCTGGTTGGCGCCACCGCCTACGTCGTTGACGCCGGACTGTTCAACCTCCTCCAGTACGGACCCCTCGCCGTCCTCGCCGGGCACCCCAACACCGCCCAGTTCGTCGCGGCCACGATCGCCACCGGCTACTCGTGGGTGGCCAACCGAGTGTGGACCTACAGGGGGCGCACCCGCGACAACGCCACTCGCGAAGCCGTCCTCTTCTTCTTCGCCAACGCGTGCGGCATCGGCATCTCCCAGTTCTGCCTGCTCTTCACCCACCACATCCTGGAACTGTCCTCCGCGCTCGCCGACAACGTCGCCGTCTACGTCGTCGGCTTCGCCCTCGGAACGGCGTTCCGCTTCTTCTTCTACCACTACGTGGTCTTCACGGGAGGTACGCGCGCGTAGGTTCGAGGCGCGGCTGTAGGGTCGAAGCGTGAAGGAAACACCAGAGCGCTACCCGACCCCCGAGCAGTCCATCGGCACGATGGTCACCATCGACGACACCGCCCTCGTCTTTGAGGGCGGGGGGATGCGCAACGCCTACACGGCCGCGCTCGTCGCGAGGCTGATTGCCGAGGGCATCAACTTCCCGCACGTCTCGGGGGTTTCCGCGGGATCCAGCCACCTGTGTAACTTCACCTCCCGCGACGCCCGTCGCTCGCACGCGACCTTCGTCGACCTGGTTGACGACCCGGAGTTCGGTGGCCTCAAACACTTCCGAAAGGGGCACGGCTACTTCAACGCCGAGTACATCTACGAGCGAATCTGCTACCCCGATGGTGCCTACCCCTTCAACATGGACGCGTTTCTTGCCAACCCGGCGCGCACTCGCGTCGCCGCCTTCAACGCGTCGCGCGGCGAGGTGCGCTGGTTCTCCAAGGAAGACATGAGCACACTGGACACGCTCGGCCCCATCATTCGCGCGTCCTCCACGCTGCCCGTCCTCATGCCGCCCGTCGAGATCGAGGGCGACACCTACGTCGATGGCGCACTGGGCCCCAACGGTGGCCTGCCCTTCGATCAGCCCCTGCGCGAGGGCTACCGCAAGCTGCTGGTCGTCCTCACCCGCCCGCGCGACTACGTCAAGGGGCCGATGTCGGCCAGCGTTGGGGCTCTCCTGCGAGCCACCTATCACTCCTACCCGTCCGTCTACGAGGGAGTCGCGCGTCGGCCCGACCGTTACAACGCCGGGCGACGCCTCCTGTTCGACCTGGAGGAGCGCGGGCGGGCCTACGTCTTTGCGCCCGACAACCTCTGGATTAACAACACCGAATCTCGACGCGAGCGCCTGGAAGCCACCTACCGCGCCGGGCTGGTTCAGGCGGTGCGTGAGATGCCCGCGATCAGGGCCTTCCTCGGGCTGTAGGGGAGGCGGCTTCCGGCTGCCCACCCCAGGGGCTTTGCTTGTGGCTGGCGTGCGGCCGTTCGCCCCGCCGCCGGTGATCGTCGTCCGGCGCGGGGCTGGTTTCTGCCGGTGGGATTTCTGCCGGCGGGGTTGGTTCCGCATGCTGTGCTGGTGCGGGTGGCCCCGGTCGTGCGCAGGTTAACCCACTTGGTGGTGGGTGGGCGGCGTTGCCCAGGCTCCACTTACTGGGTTAACGTGCGCGGTAGGTGGGTTGCGAATGCCAGTGGGTGGGTTTGTTTGCCGCTGGGCCGGTTGCGCCTGATTGGTTGGGTTGCGCCTGGCTGGTGTGGACGTGGGGCTGGTGGGGCGCTAATACCGGTGCGGACGTGTTGGTCCGGCCTGTGGCAGGCGTGTGGGTTGGGTGGGCTGTGCGCGCGTCGCAGCGCCCGTGACACCGGGGCCGCCCCTGCTTGGCGCGAGGGTGGGGCAAGATGAAACCGGGGCCGCCCCTGCGCACGGTTGACTCGGTGAAACGGGCGGATTTGCCTGTGCCGGGGCGGTCGCGGTTTCCCGAGCTGTGCCTGAGGGGCATGCCGGGGGCGGCTGAATGCGGGACGATACGAATGCCGTGCGGGCCGGTCCTACCTGCCAGCGCCGCCGGGCTGGATCCGGCCAGGCGCGTCACTGTCCAGGCTCCGAGTCCCTCTCTCGCCTCGGGGGCTCGGCGAAGGGCCGGGACGGAGATGGGCGGGTGGGCAGGAGAGTCTCATCGAAAGCGCCGCCCCTAGATGTAGGGGCGATTAGTCGCCAACAGCCCCTACATATGCGGGTGCGACACGCCCAAGATGCCGCGTCGCGGTGTGACGCTTGACATTATTTTGATGCCTGCTGGATGGTTATGCACAGGTTGGTGATGGAGGCGTCCACGGCTCCATCCGAGGTTGTGTCAAGCGCGCGTCCTCGGGGCGCCGCTCGGGTTGGTGGACCTTCAATCCCTGCATTTGTGCCTGTTTGGACGATCCCTATCCGCAGGGGTGACAAGGAATGATGGCCGGTTGTTGGGGCTGACCGGATGCTCCGTCCACAGAGGCCTCGCCCCTCGTCCACAGTGACGCACGATCGGAGCGTTCGACACAACATCTAGGGGTCGCTTGCGCCTTGGGCCACGAGGTGTAGTGTTGTGGTGTTCGCGGCGAACGAGCCGCACGAGAATGTACAAACGAAGCAATCGTCCGGCCCCTGGCCGCAAGGAGACACGAACATGTCGATCACTGTCTACTCCAAGCCCCGCTGCCCCCAGTGCGACGCGACCTACCGCGCCCTCGACAAGCAGGGCGTCTCCTACGAGAGGATCGACGTCACCCAGGACCCGGAGTCCCTGGCATTCATCAAGGGGCTCGGCTACCAGCAGGCCCCCGTCGTCGTCGCCGGCGAGGACCACTGGTCCGGTTTCCGTCCCGACCGCATCAAGGCCGTGGCTGCGGCTGCCGCCCCCTTGGCCCTTCAGGCCTGAGTCTCGCCGTCGGCCCCGGCCTGAAGGTCGGGGCCGACGTGTATCCGCTCCGCCGACTGCCCCTCGCCCCCTCCCAGGTGCGGAAGGTCATTGATCCGTCGCCCGTCGACGCTCGTTCTGCCGCCGCGTCGACCATCCCACACGGGACACGCGTCGCCGAGGCGGACGCCGGGGCCTCGCGGGTGAGACACTAGAGGTCCACCGACCCGACAAGCTGGAAGGATCATCATGGGCAGCGTCGTCTACTTCTCGTCGGCAACGGGCAACACCCGTCGTTTTGTTGAGAAACTCGGCGTGCCGGCGGCGCGCATTCCGCTGCTGCCCAAGGACGATCCCCTGCGCGTGAGCGACGAATATGTCCTCATCGTGCCCACCTACGGTGGCGGGAATGTCAGGGGAGCGGTACCCAAGCAGGTCATCAGGTTCCTGAATGACCCCGACAATCGAGCCCTGTGCAGGGGCGTTATCTCGTCGGGAAACACCAACTTCGGCAAGGCCTACTGCATCGCGGGCGACATCATCGCGGCCAAGCTGGGGGTCCCCCACATGTACAAGTTCGAGCTCCTCGGAACGCCCGAGGATGTCTCCAGAGTTCGCGAAGGACTGGAACAGTTTTGGCACAAAACTACACCGATACGGGCGTAGAGGAAGCTCCCTCACCGGAGCTGGACTACCACGCGCTGAACGCGCAGCTCAACCTGTACGACGCGGACGGGCGCATCCAGTTCGACGCGGATCGTGCGGCTGCACGCCAGTACTTCCTCCAGCACGTCAACCAGAACACGGTGTTCTTCCATGATCTGGAGGAGAAGCTGACGTACCTGGTGGACGAGGGCTACTACGAGAAGCATGTCCTGGATCAGTACGACTTCGCCGACATCAAGGAGCTGTACAAGCAGGCCTACGCCCACAAGTTCCGCTTCCCCACGTTCCTGGGTGCCTTCAAGTACTACACGTCGTACACCCTTAAGACCTTTGACGGCAAGCGCTACCTGGAGCGCTTCGAAGACCGCGTGGCTATGGTCTCCCTCTACCTGGCGCGCGGCGACATCGAACTGGCTCGCCAGTTCGTGGACGAGATCATGACCGGCCGCTTCCAGCCCGCGACCCCGACGTTCCTGAACGCGGGAAAGGCGGCGCGCGGCGAGCTGGTCTCCTGCTTCCTGCTGCGCATCGAGGACAACATGGAGTCGATCGCGCGCGGCATCAACTCGGCGCTGCAGCTGTCCAAGCGCGGCGGCGGTGTCGCGCTGCAGCTGACGAACCTGCGCGAGTCGGGCGCCCCCATCAAGAAGATTCAGAACCAGTCCAGCGGCGTCGTTCCGGTCATGAAGCTCCTCGAGGACTCGTTCTCCTACGCGAATCAGCTGGGGGCGCGTCAGGGTGCGGGCGCCGTGTACCTGCACGCCCACCATCCCGACATCATGGCGTTCCTCGACACCAAGCGCGAGAACGCGGATGAGAAGATCCGCATCAAGACGCTGTCCCTGGGCGTTGTCATCCCGGACATCACGTTCGAGCTGGCCCGCAAGAACGAGGATATGTACCTGTTCAGTCCCTACGACGTGGAGCGCGTCTACGGCGTTCCCTTCTCCGAGATCTCGGTGACGGAGAAGTATCACGAGATGGTGGACGACGGGCGGATCCACAAGAGGAAGATCAACGCGCGTCGCTTCTTCCAGACGATCGCGGAGATCCAGTTCGAGTCGGGCTACCCCTACATCGTCTTCGAAGACACGGTGAATGCGGCGAACCCCATCAAGGGGCGCATCACCATGTCGAACCTGTGCTCGGAGATCCTGCAGGTCTCGGAGGCTTCGACGTACAACGACGACCTGTCGTATGCGCACGTCGGCAAGGACATCTCCTGCAACCTCGGGTCGTTGAACATTGCCAAGACCATGGATTCCCCGGACTTTTCCAAGACGATCGAGACCGCTATCCGGGGGTTGACGGCCGTGTCGGACCTGTCCGACATCGGTGCGGTCCCCTCGATCGCGCGAGGCAACGCGATGAGCCACGCCATCGGTCTGGGGCAGATGAACCTGCACGGCTACCTGGCCCGCGAGCACGTGTACTACGGCAGCGAGGAGGCGCTGGACTTCACGAACATCTACTTCATGACCGTCCTCTACGAGGCGATCAAGGCCTCGTGCACGATCGCGCGCGAGCGTGGGGAGACCTTCGAGGGCTTCGAGGACTCGACGTACGCGTCCGGTGAGTTCTTCCGCAAGTACATTGACGAGGCGTGGGAGCCGACCACGGACAAGTGCCGCGAACTGCTTGCGGCCTCGTCGATCCACGTTCCAACCCGGCAGGACTGGGAGGCGCTGGCCTCCGACGTGGCGCGTTACGGCATGTACAACCAGAACCTCCAGGCGGTTCCGCCGACGGGATCCATCTCCTACATCAACAACTCGACGTCATCGATTCACCCGATCGTTTCCCGCGTGGAGATCCGCAAGGAAGGCAAGATCGGTCGCGTCTACTATCCCGCGCCCTACATGTCGAACGAGAACCTCCAGTACTACCAGGACGCGTACGAGATCGGCCCGGAGAAGATCATCGACACCTACGCGGTGGCCACCCAGCACGTCGACCAGGGCCTGTCGCTCACCCTGTTCTACCCGGACACGGTGACGACGCGCGACCTGAACAAGTCCTACATCTACGCGTGGAGGAAGGGAATCAAGACCCTGTACTACATGCGTCTGCGTCAGATGGCCCTGGAGGGTACCGAGGTCGAGGGCTGTGTGTCCTGCATGCTGTGAGGGCGCACTCTTGTTTTTCGCCGGAGGCTCGTATGATGTGGGAGGCAAGTACCCCACGTTGGACCGGAGAGAGCAATGAGTGATCCGATGAATCCCTACGGTGTGCCCGGTGGCTACGGGCAGTCGCCCTACGATCAGCAGGGATCCTACGGTGCCCAGCCGCCCTACGGCTCGGGGCAGGCGGGATACGGTGGGGGCCAGCCCGGTGTCCAGTCGCCCTATGGGCAGCCGCAGGGAGCATACGGTCAGCCCGTCTATGGCCAAACCGCTTACCGGCTCAATCCCGCGGTTGAGCGTGTTCGCTCGAATGCATCGATGGTGCGCATCATGGCGTTCGTCAGTTTCGTGACCCTCGGGCCGATCCTCTCGGTAGGCGCCTGGATCTGGGGCGGCAGCCTGATGAAAGAGGCGCAGATGGTGGACGCACCGGCCGACGTGGTCAGAGACCTCCAGGGCGCGCGCACGACAGCGATCGCGTGTGCGCTCATCGAGGTGGTTGGCTTCGTCCTCCTCATCGGCATTCCCCTCTTGCTGGCCCTCCTCGACCCCTCCTACGTCTGAGGGGTGAGCGGCGTGAGCGGAGCAACGAATCCGAGCATGTGGGCCCCCTATGGCGGGCAGCAACAGCCATCCTCGACCCCGCCCGCGGGGTATGGGGCTCAGCCGGTCGCGCCTCCTGCGGCGTACGGGGCCCAGCCGGCGCCTCCCTACGGCCTCCAGCCGGTGGGGTATGAGCAGTTTCCGCCCCCGCAGCAGATGCCCTCCCTGCAGCAGTTGGCCATCTCCCAGGCCAAGTCGGAGGCGACCTTCGTCATCGTCTTCGCCGTCATTGGTTTCTTCACCACGCCGCTGCTGTTCTTGGCCGCCGCGTGGGCTCGCGGCCAGCGCCTGTGTCGGCGAGTGCGCGAGATCGGGGCGCCTGCCGACGTCGTCACCAAGGCGCACATCGCGCGAGGCATCGCGGTAGGGGGCTTTGCGCTTCAGGTCGTTCTCATCGTAGCCCTCATCATCTCCGAGAACCTCTGATGTCCGAAAACCTCTGACGAGTGGCGCGCCGCCTCGGCCCTCGTGGGATCGGGCGGGGTCGGCGCGAGGAGGCCACGGGTCGTTGCGCTTGCGACAAGAAGGCGGCAGAAGTTGGCTGCATCACTCGTTTTTCTTTGGGATGGAGCATAGGTTACGATGAACCCCGTATCCGATGATCGCGTCCAGTTGGAGTTTTCTATGAGTGATCCCACGAACCCGTACCCCTCGTCTCCGTCTCCGGAGCAGCCCGCCTACGGACAGCAGGCCCCGCAGGGACAGCCCGCCTACGGACAGCAGGCGTACGGACAGCAGGCATACGGCCAGCCGATGTACGCGCTCAACCCCGCGGTTGAGAAGATTCGTTCGAACGCGTCGACCGCCCGCATGCTCTCGTTCCTGAGCTTCCTGTTCGGCGGCATGTTCCTGTCCGGCGGCATGTGGTTCTGGGCGAACAAGCTGATGGAAGAGGCCCAGGCCTACGGTGCGCCGATGGACGTCGTGACCGACGTTCAGGGCGCGCGTTCGGCCGCCAAGATCTGCACGATCATTCACGGCGTCATCATTGCCGTGTTCCTCGTTTTCGTCATCATCATTCCGATCATTATCGCCCTCACCGAAGCGGGTTCCGGCGCGTTCTCCTGAGCAGACCGCGAGTGTGAGGCCCGGGGAGCATCACGCTCCCCGGGCCTCGCTTCCATTGGTGCGCACAATCCGCAGCTTCTTGTACCCCGACTCGGTCGCGGCGTCTGGGTTCGCCTCCCGGGGTCGCGGGACCCGTGCGTTACGATGGGCGGGAAGGTTGGCACACGGATGAGGAGCGACCGATGAGTGATTCCACGGAATACCAGGCATCGGAGGAAGAGACCTTCGGCCGCCGAGCGGGTGAGTTCGCGGGCGCGGGCCAGGGAGCACAGGGGACGTATGCGCGCCAGGCCCCCTTCTCCCAGCCGATGTACGCCCAGCCGATGTATGCGCTCAACCCCGCGATCGAGAAGATTCGTTCGAACGCGTCGACGGCCCGCATGTTCTCCTACCTGAGTTTTCTCTTCGGCGGCATGTTCCTCTCCGGCGGCATGTGGTTCTGGGCCGACAAGCTGATGGAAGAGGTCCGGCTGTACGGCGCCCCGATGGACGTCGCGGCCGAGGTCGAGCGTGCTCGTTCGGCCGCCAAGGCGTGCACGATTGCTCACGGGGTGATTACCGGGGTGATCCTCGTGTCCACCTTCCTCGTTCTCATTGGCTCCGCGCTCATCATGGCGTTGTTTGCCACCTGGGTGCAGGCGTATTCCTGAGCGACGGGCGGCGAGGAGGCACGCGTCGGCTAGGATGATCCGAGACCTTGGTAGCGATGCAGTGAGGAGCAACCCGTGACCGATCCCTCGAACCCCTACGCCTCCCTGCCTCCCGGCGGCCAGGCCCCGACCTGGCAGGCGCCTCAGTACGGTCACTCCCAGCCCGGATACGACCAGGCCCCGTACGGCTACGGGCAGGGGGCCTACGGGCAGGCCACGTACGGATATGGGCAGGCCCCGTACGGCTACGGGCAGCCGGTGTATGGCCAGCCGGGATACGTGGCTCCGTACGACTCCAGGTACGACGGCATGCGAACGCAGGCGATCGTCGCCATCGTCCTGTCGGTCGTCAGCTGGTTCCTCTTCCACATCTTCATGTCGGTCCCGGCGATGATCTGGGCGATCATCCTCGCGGGAAAGGCGCGCGGCGAGGAGGTTCCCTCCGGCGTGCGGAGCCTGGTGAATGCTGCTCGCCTGGTGACCATCATCATGGTTGTTCTCCAGCTCCTCATCGTGATCGGGATCATTGCACTCTTCATGCTCTATCCGCATTAGGGACTGGTCGAGTGACCGACGCGAGGCGGGTGCCCGCACATTCTTCACCTGCGTGCCCATTGTCGGCGCAGCGGCGAGGGCTACACTGAGGGGAGTATCGCCAGCGACATGATGGAGTTGCCCATGAACGATCCCACGACGCCGGGCGCTTCGAGCCTCGCGGCCCGGCCAGCCGATGGCGAATCGCCGCGCGGTGGTCCCGCTGATCAGCCCGCCTTCGCGGCCGCTCGCTTCGAGGGCCTGCGAGTCTACTCGATCACGGTCATCGTCCTGTCCCTCCTCAGCTGGTTCACGCTGTTCCTCCTCGTGTCGGTGTCGTCGATGATCTGGGCGATCGTCCTGGCGGCAAGGGCGCGCTCTACCGATGCGCCCTCGGATGTGCGAACCATGACCAGGGTCGCCCTCGGCGTCTCGGCGGTCATGGTTGTCCTCCAGCTTCTTGGCGTTGCCTACGTCGTGTGGTACCTCATTCAAGCGGCCCAGAACGTCGCGTGAGCCCCGCGCGGGCGCCGGCGCCTCGGCCCGGACGCAGGCCACTGCCTCGCAGCCGGGAGGTCCACCTGTATTCTTGAGGGCATGACCCCCCGATACGAGGCCCCCTCCCGCTCAGTCGCCGGAACCGACGCGGACCTGCTGGATCAGCTGCGCCACGCCGACGGACGCCCCTACGGCTTCTACAAGAAAGTCGCCGGAGCCTGGGACTACGGCGACTTCACCCTCGCGATCGATCACGTCCAAGCCGACCCCTTTGCTCCGCCCACGGCGCTGCGAGCCTACGCGACCCCCCAGGCGATGGGACTGCCGGAGGAGGCCCTGGCCTCGCCGGATGCGCGCCTGGCGGCCGCCGACTTCCTGGCCCGTGCCTTCGACGAGGCCATCCGCGCGCGGGGAGCGCGGGACGTGTCGATCGCCCGCGCGGGTGCCCTCATCCTGCAGCGCTCCTACGCCAGCGTGCTTCCCGATCGCGTCGAGGTCCGCTTCCAGGTCAAGCTCCCGGCCCGCGGGCGCACGATCCTCGGCAAGAGCGCGGCCCGACTCTTCGACGTGGACGTTCCCAACGTCGTCATGGACTGCTTCGACTTCGTGTCGCACGACCCGGATACGACGCGCAAGCGCTCGCGTTTGCTGGCCCACATTGCCTCCTACGAGGACCACCGGGCGCTGCAGGAACAGCTGGAAACCAACGGGTGGGTGACCTTCGTCGCCGACGACTCCCTCCTGGCGCGCCGCTCGGGGGTTTCCGAGGCGCCCCTGACCGGCGACGGGGTCGTCGCCTTCCGCTCCCCCGACTCGCTTCGCGTATCCGTGAGCCTGCCGCACGCGGGCGAGGTGTCGGGCATGGCGATCCCGCGGGGGCTGACGCTGATCGTGGGCGGAGGCTACCACGGAAAGTCGACCCTGCTGGAGGCGATTGCCCGCGGCGTCTACGCCCACGTGCCGGGCGATGGCCGCGAGCTGGTCGCAACCGATCCGAGCGCCATGAAGGTGCGTGCCGCCGACGGGCGAGCCGTGACGGGCGTCGACATCTCTGCCTTCATCAGTCACCTGCCCGGCGGCATCGACACCACCAACTTCTCGACGGAGAACGCCTCGGGTTCGACGTCGCAGGCCGCCTCGATCATCGAGTCCCTGCAGCTGGGTGCGCGCAGCCTTCTCATCGACGAGGACACCTCAGCGACAAACCTCCTCATTCGGGACACCCGCATGCGTGACCTGGTCGCCGCCGACAAGGAACCGATCACCCCGCTCGTGGACCGAGTGTCCTCCCTGACCGGGGCTGGGACCTCGCTCATCATGGTGGTCGGTGGCTCGGGTGCCTTCCTGGACGCTGCCGACCGCGTCCTCATGATGGACAACTACCGCTGTCTCGACGTCACCGAACGCGCCAAGCAGGTTGCCGCCGATCTTCCGCGTCCTCGCACCGATGCCCCCGCCTCCTGGGACAGCGCGCCCCGGGTCCCTCTCGCCAAAGCGCGAGTGGACCGTCCTCGCACGAAGGCAACCGGTACGCACGCCCTGACCGTGGATCGGCAGGTCGTCGATATCTCTGACGTTGAGGCGGTCCTCGACCCCGGCCAGGCCGAAGCCATCGCGTGGTGCGTGCGCGGGGTCCTCGAGGAGATGGCGGGGAAGCAGGACCTGGTCGACCTGATGGCGAAGCTGGGCAGGCGGCTGGCGTCTGAAGGGCTCGACGCGGTCTGCAAGTTCGGTGCCCGCCCCTATCCGGCGTTCCTCGCGCGCCCGCGCCTCATCGACGTGGGTGCGGCGATCAACCGGTACCGGGGACTGATCCTGCGCGGCGACGAGGAGTGGGAGCCGAGCGAGTCCTGACGCTTCCCCGGGGGGATTCAGGGGGTAATCAGGGTAGCTACCCCTAGCGCTGAGGCGCGTGGAGAAGCAGGATGGGGACATGAGCACAAACTACGTTCCCGTCCCGCCCCAAGCCGCGCCCCAGGGGGCTCCGGCTTACCCGGCGCCTCAAGGGGCCCCAGCCTACGCGGCACCCCAGGGGGCTCCGGCCTATCCCGCACCCCAGGGGGCTCCGGCCTACGCGGCACCTCAAGGGTCCCCGGCCTACGCGGCGCCCCAAAGCGGGCAGGCCATGCCGATCGTTCAGCTTCAGGCCGTCTCCAAGCTCTACGGGCAGGGAGACGCCCAGGTGCGCGCCCTCGTCGACGTGACCGTCGGCTTCGGCGCCGGTGAGTTCACCGCAATCATGGGTCCCTCCGGATCCGGCAAGTCGACGATGATGCACATTCTCGCCGGTCTCGACGCCCCCACCTCCGGGCGCGTCTACGTCGAGGGGACCGACATCACGGCCCTGAATGACACCGCGCTGACGAAGCTGCGGCGCGACCGCATTGGCTTCGTGTTCCAGTCCTTCAACCTGGTTCCCACCCTGGACGCCCGCGCCAACATCCTTCTCCCGATGCGCCTGGCGGGTGCCACTCCCGACCCCGCCTGGTTCGACATGATCGTCGCCTCCCTGGGCATCGGAGACCGCCTGGACCACCGGCCCTCCGAGATGTCGGGCGGCCAGCAGCAGCGCGTCGCCGTCGCCCGCGCCCTCATGAGCCGACCGGCCGTCATCGTCGCGGACGAACCCACCGGCAACCTCGACTCCCGCTCGACGGGAGAGGTCATGGAGCTCCTGCGACGGGCGGTTGACGAACTGGGGCAAAGCGTCATCATGGTCACTCACGACACGAGGACGGCAGCCTACGCGGACCGCGTCCTCGTCTGCCGCGACGGTCAGGTCGTCTCCGACCTGCGTGACGTCACCGCCGACTCGCTGGCCGCGTCGCTTCGCTGAGCGCCCCACACGAACCAGAGGCTTCACCCATGTCTGCAACAAGCACACTCCTGAGCGCCAACCTGCGCACCCACGGCCGCCGCTACGTCTCCACCGGTCTGGCTGTGGCCATCTCCACCGCCTTCATCGCGATCACCCTGATCGTCATGACCACCCTGGCAGCTAGCCTCAGCGCGGGCGTCTACTCTCGCTATCAGGGAGGAACCATTGTCGTCGAGCGGGATAAGGGCGGGACAGAAGAGTCGATGTCGCGCGCCACCGACGCTCTGAAGGCGCTGCCCGGCGTATCCGGCATCAAGGAAATGGGGCAGTGGCCTGGCGACGCCCAGAGCGATTACAGCCGCGGCAAGCTCTACGTCTCGATCCTCCCGTCCGATCCTTTCGAAAAGCCCCGATTGACACGAGGAAAGCTCCCCGAATCGGAGACCGAAATTGTCATCCCCGAATCAACTGCCTCGACCTTGAAGCTGTCGGTCGGCGATACGCTGGGCATCCGCCCCGGATACTCCTCGAGAGAGTACCGCTCCGTGAGCATCGTCGGACTCACCCCCTCGCGCACCTCCGGTGCCGACCTGCCCGCCTCCTACCTGACCGATAAGGGTTTTGCCGCCGTCTATGGCACGTCCAGCACGGGAGCGATGCTCGTGGCCACGTCCTCCACCGATGCGGACCAGAACGCAAACCCTCCCGTGGCCACCCAGGAGACCTGGGTGGCATCCGCGAACTCGGCGCTCGCAGGGATCCCCGACATAACGGTGAGCACCGTCAAGGACAAGATCAAGGAAGACCTGGAACAAGCACAAATTGGAAGCACAGCCACAATGGCAATCATGCTGGTCTTCCCGGCGATTGCAGCGCTCGTTGCCTCTATCGTCGTCTCCTCGACCTTCCGCGTCGTGCTCGCGCAACGCACCAGAGAGTTGGCGCTGCTGCGCACCCTCGGGGCAACGAGGGGACAGGTGCGCTCGCTGGTCGTCCGAGAGGCGTTCGCGATCGGAGCGATCTCATCCGCGATTGGCGTCGCAGCCGGTGCGCTGATCGGTACGCTCGCGGCGTGGGGTACTGGTCTGGCCGATAGCTTCCCCGCCGCAATCGGGGCGCTGTCGCCCGTGCAGCTCATCGGCACGTGGCTGGGAGCAACCCTCTTTACGACCCTCGTCGGGGTCTTCCCCGCACGCGCCGCCTCGCGAGTTGCCCCCATCGCCGCGCTCGCCCCCGTCAACGAGGTGGGAGCCGCCGCCCGCAAGAAGCACACGGTGCGCTTCATCATCGGCCTGCTCATGACCGTGGGATCCTGCGCGCTCGTGGCCCTCGCCCTGAGCGCGAAGGACAACTCGGCAAAGTTCCTGGGGGCCTTCGGCGGATCGATCCTTGCCCTCATCGGCGCCATTCTTGTGATCTCAGTGCTCCTGCCGTCGATCACCCGTGGATTTGGTCTCTTGTTCCCCGGCATGCTGTCGGCCATGGCTCGCGAGAACACGACCCGCAACCCCGGACGCACCTCCGCCACGGGTACCGCGATCATCATCGGCGTCACCCTGGTGGTCACCATCATGGTGGGAGCTGCCTCCATGCGCACCACCTTGGTCGACGCGGTCAACTCCGCCAGGCCCTTCGACCTCATTGCGGTGAGCAGGACCGGTGTCCTGACCGACGAGCAGAAGTCAGGCATCGTCTCGACAGAGGGGGTGGCGGCCACGGTCGACCAGTACGGTGCCTCCGGTGAGCTGACCAAGACGTCGGGAGCGCCCGCCTACAAGCCGCTCGGGGACAGCGACCTGGATGCTGAGATCGCAGCCTCGGTCTCGGTGTCCGGCGAGCCGGACTACACCCCGGTGGTTCATTCTCCCGTGACACAGCTCAGCGACGATCAGGTTCGCGTCGGCGAGAAGTCCGTGGAGGGTCAGAAGCTAAAGCTGTGCGCCGACTCCTGCGTTGAGCTGACGGCCGTCTACTCAAACTCCCTTTCCTTTGGCCAGGCTGCCGTCTCCGAGGCGACTCTGCGCCGCATCTCCGAGCCCGAGCGTCAAGCCGTCATTATCAAGATGGTTGACGGGTCCGATCCTGAGACCGTCCAGTCGGCGTTGCTCAAGGACGCTTCCCTGGACGTGTCCGGAAGCGCCCTCGAACGCAAGATATACATGACGATGATCGACCGGCTGATGCTCGTCCTGGTTGGTCTCCTGGGCGTGTCCGTCCTGGTGTCTCTTGTGGGTGTGGCCAACACGCTGTCGCTGTCGGTGGCCGAACGCACCCGCGAGAACGGGCTCCTGCGGGCACTCGGCCTGACGAAGCGCCAGATGAAGGGGCTCATGGCCGTCGAGGCGCTCATCCTGTCGCTCACGGGCGCGCTCATCGGCCTTGTCCTGGGTGCCTGCTTCGGGTGGATTGGTGTCCTGGCCCTTCCTCTTGAGGACGCGACCCCGGTGCTGAGCATTCCATGGGGCCAGCTGGCCATCGTCTTCGTGATCGCAGTCGTCTGCGCTCTCGTGGCCTCCTGGCTGCCGGGACGCCGCGCCGCTCGCGTCAGCCCCTCCGAGGCCCTGGCTACGGAGTAGCGGACACGGGTCGTGGCCTCGGGTCGCACAATCGAGGGGAACCCAGCTATCGGTTGAACCGGCGGCCATGAAACCGAGACCACCCCTGCTTGTGGCTTCGTGGGGCCTGGCGAAACCGAGACCACCCCTGCCTCCCAACAATCGGCCGTATTGGGCACTTGTGGCGAGGCGGGGGTGGTCTGGGTTGCATGAGGAGATGCTGAGGCAAGACAGGGGCGGTCTGGGTTTCAGGCGGGGGCGGGGCGCACCCTGCGTACGCTGCCCTGCACGGTCCTTGACCGCGTCGTGCTGTCCGCGGTCGGCGGCCCGCCGGAACCGCGGCCC
>ERZ773083.1638-NODE-1638-length-14963-cov-15.748591_pt1 | contig 14963 bp, 15 predicted proteins | sample MGYA00511465_ERZ773083 | MGnify/ENA primary metagenome ERZ773083 (study PRJEB29015, sample SAMEA2738001) | human oral metagenome | biome: human oral; feature: human-associated habitat; material: dental | place: China | collected 2060 ... | reverse complement strand
TGAACTTGCCGCGCTCCTCGTCCGTAAAGCCCGCGTTGCGGCGGTTGCTCTTCGGGTTCTTGAGGTCGATCTCCGTGTGCGCGACGTTGAGATCGCCGCAGACGACGACGGGCTTCTTCGCACGCAGATCAAGCAGGAACGCGCGAAACGCGTCCTCCCAGACCATGCGGTAGTCGAGCCGCGCAAGCGCGTTCTTCGAGTTCGGCGTGTAGACGGTGACAAGGTAGAGCTCCTCAAACTCCATCGTGATGACGCGCCCCTCGTGATCGTGTTCATCGATGCCGATGCCGCAGCTGACCGAGAGCGGCTTTACGCGCGTAAAGATCGCCGTGCCGGAGTAGCCCTTTTTCTCCGCGCTGTAAAAATACTGCTCGTAGCCCGGCAGATCGAGGATCGCCTGCCCCTCCTGCATCTTTGTCTCCTGCAGGCAGAAGGCGTCGGCGTCAAGTTCCTTGAAGGACTCCATAAAGCCCTTTTTCAGCGCGGCGCGCAGCCCGTTGACGTTCCATGATACAAAGCGCATAGAGTCCTCCATCAGAGTGTCTTATACTGCGAAATCGGCCAGAACACGAGGATCGCCTTTCCCTTGATGAGATCATACGGCACAAAGCCGACATCGGCGAAGCGGCTGTCCTCGGAGTTGTTGCGGTTGTCACCCATGACGAAGATGCGCCCCTCGGGCACGGTCGACTTCGGATACTCGCTGCGCGTCTTTTCGAGGATGTAGTCCTCGGTCAGCAGCTGATCGTTGACGAGCACGCGCCCCTCGCGGATCTCAATCGTATCCCCGGGTGTCGCGATCACGCGCTTGATGAAGTCGCGGCTCGGGTCGCGCGGGTACTGAAAGACGAGGACTTCGCCCTTCTCCGGCGTGCGGAAACGGTAGATGAATTTATTGACGACGAGGCGCTCCTCCGACTCAAGCGTCGGGCGCATCGACGGACCGTCGACGACATAGAGCTCCACGATGAATGTACGGATGAACATGGCAAGCGCGACGGCTATGACGATGGATACAATCCAGTCCTTGATCTCCGACGCGGTTGACGTTTCTTTTTCCATAAAAACCTCCTCTCATACGGCGAATACAGCAAAAATAGGGACTGCCGCAGCAGTCCCTATCCATCGTACAATTAGCGCTTTTCCCGAATACGAGCCGCCTTGCCCGTGAGTCCGCGCAGATAGTAGAGCTTCGCACGGCGGACGATACCGCGGCGCGTCACCTCGATCTTGGCGATACGCGGGGAGTGCACGGGAAAGAGACGCTCGACGCCGACACCCGAAGCGATGCGGCGCACGGTGAAGGTCTCACGGACGCCTGTGCCCTGACGTGCGATGACAACGCCCTCGAACACCTGAATGCGCTCGCGCGTTCCCTCGACGATGCGCGCATGGACGCGAACCGTGTCGCCGGGCGCAAACTCCGGAATGTCGGAGCGAAGCTGCTCCTTCTCAAGGATCTCGATGATATTCATATGTTTTCCTCCTTTGCTCGGACGTTCATAGCCGGCTCATGCCGTCCAGCGGACCATCCACACACATACTAAGTGAATATAGCATAAGATGCGCCCATGTGCAAGAAAAATTTTCCTCAGCGATCCCAGATGCCCTTCAGGCTGTCCTCGGGATAATTGATCTCGTCAGGCCTTGCGACGGGCTTTCCTTTTGCACGGCGCGGCGGCATATGTGCCCGCCAGTCCGGCTCGCAGGTGATGCGATTGCGCCCGTTCTCCTTCGACTGGTAGAGCGCCATGTCCGCACGCTTCACCACATGATCTGCCGTATCCTCATCCGTCCCGTACCAAATAGCAACGCCGCCGCTGCACGTCACCTGTTCCGACGGGTGAATATGTGCCCTCGAAACGGCCTCACGAATGATATTCGCGAATGCCTCCGCCTCCGTTCCGTCATAGTGAAGACAGAGCAGAATGAACTCCTCACCGCCCCAACGGATGAGAATGTGCCGGCGATCGAGGAATCCGCTGATCGTCTGCGCGAAACCAACGAGCACCACATCGCCGACATCGTGGCCATAGGTGTCATTGATCTTCTTGAAATGATCGATGTCAAACATGATGAGGGCAAACGGCTCCTTGGTCTCGAGCGAGATCCGCATGAAGTCACGCGTCGCCGCAAGGAATTTATTGCGGTTGAACACGCCTGTGAGCGGGTCGACCTCCATGCGCTTTGTCACCACAGAGACCTCGTTCTCAAGGCTCGCGGACAGCTCGGTGAGATAACGCTCATGCGCGGCGCGTTCCAAAATCAGCCGGACAATAAAGAAACCGATCGTATAGATTCCAAATGGAACGAGGTACACGTGCCAAGCAAACAGACGGTACTGCAGCGCCATGCCATCGATGACGGCAAGCGCCGATAGTGTCCCAAAGGCGATGAGCAGAGGGCGGCAGCGCCGATTGCCGCGCTCGTGGCACGACCAGAGCCAGTATGCGGTCATGAGGCCGCAGACAAGGAGCGCGGGATAGTAAAAGAATCGCATGAGATAGAGTCCATTCTGTCCCAAAAGTTCAAACAGAACGGCAAGAAATAAAATAAGTCCGTAGATGCAGGAAACCTGAAGAATGTTCTTTTTGTAGCGTTCGTCAATGACGCTGTAGATGAGCAGATTGGCGCTGAGGGGGATAAGATAGGCCGAGATCAATTCCAAATTCCACCAGAACACCGGCCAATCCAGCCAGAGGGGCATAAGACTCGACGAGCTGATCATCCAGACGAAAAAAATGACCAGAACAACAATCAGCCGCAGATAGATATCGCGGAGCTTCTTTTCTGTGAAAAAATAAACACCGAGCAGTATGATGAAGATGAGGAGCGCCGTAATGCCGCTGACATAGGGAAAGTCGTAGAGAAATACGACCTCAATCTGATGGGCAGCGCGATCCAGGCGAATGCGATCGAACTGGCCGAGCACCCAGATATTGTCCGAGTGCGCCTGAATGTAAATATGACGCCCAACCGCCCACGCAGGCAGATCGACGAGATGCCACTTGCGCCCATAGGAGAAATCATGCAGACTCAGATCGCCGTAGCGATAGATGGAAACGCCATCGATGAAGATCTGCACCGCCTGATCCGTTGTGGAGAAGAACAGACTCTCGTCCACGCCCGTATCGGGCGGAATGTAGACACGTATCCAAACATAATGTGTTCCCTCGGGCACGGCAACGCCGAACTGTGGGTTGAATTTCCGCCAGCGCCCCTCCTCCTTGGGGAATGCAGGAACACTCTTCGCTGCCTTTTCATCGGCATCGGGCCTGTTTGGCTGCCAGTACTCCCATGAAAGTTCGGAGGTTTCAGCAGAGACCGTATGACATGTGCACAGCATCCACACAAAAAAAATTGCCTGCACAAATATGCACCATCTACGGTTCACCATTGCTCACCCCCTCTTTTTAGGGAAGCACTGATAAATTCAGCACCATCATCTTGGCACATCTTTTTTGCCCGCTTTTCGTTAGCAAATCCTCCACATAGCTTTGGCTATGCGTCCGGTTTGCCTCCTTGTTCGGACGAAAAAATCTACGCCAATCTGACGGACTTCATTTTATCAGCGATTCCTTAAGTTATTCGTTATAAAATGAAGGTTACTTAAGTTTTTCAGGAAGAAAGTCCTACTAATGTTTTGTGTACGATCTCCTCAGGAACATCACTGTGCACGGACACTGTTCCGATCTTCTCCGCGAGTACCCAATGAATACGCCCGCCGACGGTCTTCTTGTCGTGGAAGAGATCGGCATACATCGCGTCTGCCGTCACACCGTCGGCAGAGAGCGGCAATCCCATCGCAGAGATCAGCGCGTTCATACGCACACGCTCCCCGTCCGCGAGGAGCCCCATCTGCACGCTGATATCCGCCGCACCCACCATACCGATCGCGACCGCCTCGCCGTGCCGATAGCGCACATAGCCCGTCTCCTTCTCGATCGCGTGCGCGATCGTATGTCCGAAGTTCAGGATGCGCCGCAGCCCGCCCTCGCGCTCATCCTGCCGCACAACATCCGCCTTGATCTCACAGGAGCGTGCGATCATATATGCCGTTGCTGCAGGTTCGAGGGCGAGCACATCCGCGCGATTCGCCTCAAGCCACGCAAAGAAATCGGGATCGTAGATGATGCCGTATTTGATGATCTCGCCGAGTCCCGTGGCGATCTCACGTGCGGGCAGTGTCTTCAGAAAATCCAGCTCCATAAAGACAGCGTCCGGCTGATAGAACGCACCGATGAGATTCTTGCCGAGCGGATGGTTGACGGCAACCTTGCCGCCGACGCTCGAGTCTACCTGTGCGAGGAGACTTGTCGGGATCTGGATGAAGGGCACACCGCGCATGTAGGTCGCCGCAACAAAGCCCGCAAGATCGCCGACCACGCCGCCGCCAAGCGCGAAGATCGGCGAACGGCGATCCAGCCCCAGCTCAATTGCGCGCGTAAAGAGTTCATTCGCCTGCGTGAGGCTCTTCGAGGACTCCCCAGCAGGAATCGTCGCGATCTCTGCCTGCACGCCTGCATCTGCGAGGAGCGCTGCAATCTGCCCGGCGCAGAGTGGTGCGATATTTGTATCCGTGACGATCATGCCGTGCGGGGAGTATTCCGCCTGACGGACAAACGCACGTATTTCGTCCACGATGCCGCTGCCGATCACAAGCGAATAGCTGCGCTCCCCGAGTTCAACGTCTACCCTCTGCATCATATCATTTTCTCCAAATCCGTGTTGCCTGTACGATATACTCCGCCACCTCAAGCGGCGAGCGCCCGCTCGTATCCACCGTGACGTCCGCGTCCTCATAGAGATGCCGCCGTTCCTCAAGAAGCTGCACCACTGCAGCGCGGCGATCCCCGGCATCGGCACCGTCGAGAACGGGGCGCGCACCGCGCGCTTCCGTCCGCCGGAGGATGGTATCGACATCGGCGGTCAACGCAACAAGCACGCCGTTCCGGCGCAGCAGCGCCACATTCTCCGGATCCTTGACCGTTCCGCCGCCGGTTGCAATGACGAGGTTCGTACGTGCCGCCGCATCGCGCACAGCCTCCTTCTCGCGTACGCGAAAATACGGCTCACCGTGCTCAGCAAACATCGCAGGGATGCTCATGCCGTGCTGCTCTTCGATCGTTCGGTCGAGATCGTGAAAGACACAACCGAGCCGCCCTGCGAGCAGCCGCCCGACGCTGGTCTTGCCCGTCCCCATGAAGCCGATCAGTACGACGTTCTTCATCCCTTCTGCCATATCCTTTCAAGCCGCGCACGGTAAGAGGCAAGCGAAGCACTGAGATCCGTCATCGTATCCGCATGAAACTGTGTGCAGATCGCGTCCGCAAGAACAAAGGAGATCATAGCCTCGCCGACCACCGAGGCGGCAGGCACGGCGCAGGCATCGCTGCGCTCCTTGCTCGCGGAGACCTCGTTGTGCGTTGCAATGTCCACTGTCCGAAGCGGCGCCATCAGCGTCGGAATGGGTTTCATCGCCGCGCGTACGACGAGCGTCTCACCGTTCGTCATGCCGCCCTCGATACCGCCTGCGCGGTTCGTCTTACGATAGGGATGCCCATCCGTCCTCATAAAGAGTTCATCGTGAATCTCGCTGCCGGGCAGATGTGCGCACCGGAAGCCCGCACCGATCTCCACTCCCTTAATCGCCTGAATGGACATCAGAGCTCCTGCGATTTGCCCGTCGAGGCGGCGATCCCACTGCGTATGGGAGCCGAGCCCGATGGGAAGCCCGCGCACGACGATCTCAAAGACGCCGCCGAGCGTATCGCCTGCCGCCTTCGCCTCATCGATGCGAGCCTTCATGTGCGCCTCTGCCGCAGGATCGCAGCAGTTCAGATCGGCGCTGTTCGTCACGCCGATGTCCTCATCGCGGATTGCCGCGCGATCCACCGTCACGCCGCCGATCTCCGTCACATGAGAGGCGACGGTTACATCGAGTGCGGCAAGCAGCTGACGGCAGACGGCACCGACGGCAACGCGCATCGTCGTCTCGCGCGCACTCGAGCGCTCAAGAATGTCACGCGCATCGGTGCGCTCATATTTCAGAACGCCCGTGAGATCGGCATGTCCCGGGCGCACAGCGGTAACCTTTGGACCGGCGGGCGTGCCAAAGGGATCCATGCGCTCCGTCCAGTTTGCAAAATCGCGGTTCACGACCTGAAGCGTGATCGGTGAGCCGAGCGTCTCACCGAAACGCAGCCCCGAGAGAACAAGGGCGTGATCCGTCTCGATCTTCATGCGGTCGCCGCGTCCATAGCCCCGTTGACGACGTGCAAGCTGTGCGTCGATCGCCGCACGCGTGAGCCGCAGTCCGGCGGGCATCCCATCGAGAATCGCCGTCAGTGCGGCACCGTGCGACTCCCCGCCTGTGACAAAACGCAGATGACTCATTCAAATCCCCCCATTAACATTCACAGTTTCTAAAGTAGATTCGATGTATCGGCGTCTTTTCCTGCAAGACTGCCCCGTTTTGCCACAAGGATGAAGGCGCCACCACACAGAACGTCGTTATTCCGCCGCGCGTGTTGCGATCCTCAGAAGAAGCACGCAGTGCAGCCCATTCCCCTCTGCCGTGAGTGTAAAATCTCCATATGAAACACTGCGTCCCTGCTCCTGCACTGCACGCAGAAATGTAAGCACATCAAAATAATTCCCATGAAACTTGAGCACAATTGGCTGTATCACGATCGCACCGCTTTGCTCCGACATGCGCGGCTCAAAGGCTTCAATCGTCACGCCGCTCCGCTGTGCAAGATGCTCCACAGCATGAACAAACGCCCCCTGCCCGCGTTCCTCCGGCAGCGCATCCGCGAGACGCGCCTGCCGTGCACGCAGTTTTGCCTCCGCCTGTACATCGTCCCGCAATGTGCGCTGATAGCTCTCCATGTCTGCAAGTGCTGCCTCAGCCGCTGTCCGCTCAGCAATTGCCGATGCGCGCTCCGCCGTGAAGACGGGAGAAACGACCTGCAGATAGAGGAAGAGCAAGCCAAGCACCCAGATCAGTGCGATTTCGATGCGCTGCCGCGCAGAAAACTGTCCCATTGTGCCCCCTACCAGCTGCTGCGCAGGATGAAGTGAATGCGCTCCGTCGTATCTGCCGCACGCTGTACCTTTCCCGCGTTTTCGAGCGTAACCTCCGCAGAGAAAAAATCATCATCCTCCATCGCTCCCATGAAGGAGGCGAGCGCAGCATAGTTTATGGCTTCCCCATCGATCCGAATGTCGCGGGCCTCTGCCTGCACTTCCGAAATGCGCACACCGTCCACGGTCATGGAGCCAAGATGAACGAGCAGTGCGCGGAGCGGCAGCGATTCTGCCGCAAAGGCATCCAGCATTTGCTCATATTTTGCCACGTTGGCACGCAGGGCATGAAACTCCTGCATACGCGCCCGCTCCGACGCACGCAGTGCAAGCTCTTCCACTGCGTAGTCACGCGCCGTGCGCGCTGTCATGCAGGAAGTGATATCCGCTGCCACATTTGCCAGAAAAAACGCCGTGCCAAGGACGGCAATCAGTGTTGCCGCATGCGCGTGCAGTTGCTCTAAAATATTTTGCTGCACCGTCCAATATAAATTCTCCGGCATCCCTGTGCGCATGAGCAGCCCCGCATAAATGGCGGGTTCCTCATCATCGCTCGTCGTTTCCCACGGCATACGCGGTTCACGCGCCGCCTCGATCTGCGCCGCAAGGACACCCCCGTGCGGTGGGCAAACCGTAAGGCGACGCAGCTTCAATCCCAATGCAGAAAATGCAGAGAAATAGTCCTGTATGCGTTGTTCTTCCATCCGAGCCACCCAATAGCGATGTACGCCCGTATCCGGCAGAGGCATACAACAGATTCGGACGGCGTTCTCCTCGTTCGTTTCGTCCATCTCTGCACACAGTGCCCAAAGAAGAGCCGCCCGCAGTTCCGTTCCTTCAAGCCGAACGGGCAGCTCCCGCTCCTCTATCGCCGCTTCCGATGCAGGGAGGGAAAGTGCGAGCGGCATCTTTTCCCAGCCTGCCCGAATCAGGTGTGTATGAACGAAGGAGGCAAGCGCTTCCGCATCCGAAGGCACAGGGCAGGACTCCTCCGACGTGCGCGATTCGGTCACCATCCATGCTCCCCCATGCTCCTCTGCAGCGCACAAGCGGACAAGTACAAGTCCATGCGGCGCAGGATAGAGCCCCACTGCCTCACGAACGCTCCACGGCAGCTTAATACCAGCGCCGCCAGACATAGCGATCCCCCTTTTTCTCCATCCGTCCGTGGACAATCTTCGCCCGATCCCAGTTCTCACCATCGGGTATGCGTGTCGTCTCCACACCAAAAGAATCCGTTGCTACAGCGATGACATCAAGCGTCCCCTCCATCGGTACCCGAACAAAAACACAGAGCTCGATATTCTCCCCCACGGGAATCATATTCACTCCAACTTCCTTGTCAACTTTCTTATATACGCCCGGATCAGGCAATGGATCGAAGGCGGATGGCGTCCGCTCAAGTCTCGCAACAGCCGTCTCCACACCACTCTCTGCAGCAAGACGCAGCTGCATCTCGCGCTCATACTCTGCGGCGACACTTGCCCCGCCGCGCATAAACTGCGCCGCAGCAAACGCAAGCAGGAGCACCGTTGTTAGCACGCAGAGTCCGACGGCAGATACGGTGCCGCGCTCATCATTACGTCCCACCCATATCCTCCCGCAAATAGACACTCGTTGAGATGCTGTACGTCCGTCCCGTCACAGTGCTCGTCCCCGTCATCTCAATATGGTAGAGCCGTGGATACAGCGGATCCTCCTGTACCAAGAACGCATCAATGTACACCCTCGCCCCCACAAATCCGCCGGTGATGGGTTCTGTGACAGCCTTGTAAAAGAGCCGCCCGTCGTTGATCCAGTATTGATCCAACGAGCCCCCGCCTCTTTCCTTTACAGCCTGCCGCATCTCATAGAATCCCTTGCGGCGCTGTCGGACGTGATCCGAGGTCAGTGCCGACTCCACAATTCGTACGGCGACAATCTGCATTTCCTGCTGCAGCTCCGCATCTGCAATTTCATACCGATAATTGCGCCATGACCACACGAGTGCAAAGGCGAGAAAAGTAAGGAGAAGCACAAAGATCGGCAGACTGACGGCGAGTTCCATGAGCAGGTATCCCCGCTCATTACCGCTCTCAGGGACTGCTTTGCACCTGCACATGCCGCCTCAACCTCCGCACAAACTCTACCTGTTCCTCATCCCCCAGAATCTGCCATGAAAGGCGCAGAGACACATCGTAAAAATCTCCCGTTCGTGTGACTCTCCTCTCGATCTGGTAGCTGCGATCGTTCGATGTCATCTGCAGGGCTGCGTTCAGCGGATCTGCACCCTGATCCAGCTCTGCCTCCATTGTGGAGAACTGCGCACGCGCAATGAGTGCCGCCTCCATGCGTGCCGCTGCACGTTCTTCGAGCAGTGCCGTGCGGACAAAAATCCCGAGTGCAGCCGCTGTTCCAAGTACAATAACGCCAAGCAATACCGTCTCGAGGAGAATCCAACCGGTCTCCTCAGCTCTCCTCATCAACCGCATCCGCTTCTCCCCGCTGCAGACGAATCCGCGCTGCCTTGTCAATCACAACGCACAACGCATCTTCCTCGTACCCCATGACATAGACACGGATCGTCATATTATGGCTCCAATTCCCCGAAACATTGCCGTTCCAGTCGAATGCCACAAGTGTATTTTCCATCGTCTCCTGCCTCAGACGCACCAACGGGAGCATGTTATATATACGCAGATCCGAACCAAAAGGACGCCGCAGCACATAATGGTCGGGATGAATCCGAATGCTCGGCATACGCTCCCACGAACGACGCCCCTGAAACATATCGAGCGGCATTGCCGTCATGCGGCTGATTGCCTGTACACGCCGCAGCTCACCGATGAGGTGCATCGCCTCATATTCCACGGCCGCCCGCGCATAGAGCGAAAGTGCGGCAGGAAGTGCGACCGAGAGAATCCCCCCTATAATGGAGACAGCGATCAGAACATTCAAGAGAGCCATCCCCCGCATTCCTCTGTCCCACATCAGAAGATCCCCCAATAGAGCCGCCAAATCTGCATCCCGGCAACAAAGGCAATATAGCCGCCAACGGCAAGAAAGGGACCGAACGGAATCCCATCATGCCGCCCCCTGCGCCCCGTGATGAGAAGAAGTGCCGCAGCAACACCACCCATCATAAACGCAATCCAGACAGCGATGACTGCCGCCTCCCAGCCGAGCCAAACGCCGAGTCCCGCAGCAAGCTTCACATCACCGCCGCCAAGCCCGCCGTGTGCAAGGATATACAGGCAATAAAATAAGACGCCGCAAAGCGTCCCACCGATCAGTGCCTCCCACAGGGAAATCAGCCCTGCGAGCACCGGAACAAGTCCGAGCAGGGCAAACGGTATCGTGATTGCGTCATAGAGCAACCCATCCCGCAGATCGAGATAGGAGAGCCAGATGAGCACAGCCGCAAATATACTCCCGCAAAAGCTGCGTAAATTCAGCCCGACAAGAAAGAAGATCCCCATGACAGAGAACAGCCAAAGAACGGTAAGAGGAAGCAATGCACTGCGTGCCGGAAAAAGCGCCTGCGCCTCTTCCTGCATATCATGTGCCTCCCCTATTTCTTCGCATGAAACTCTTCTGCCGTCTTTCCGTCGCAGGTCGCGCGGATAACATCTCCCTTCTTCTCAATCTGATACGTTTTGCCTTCCATGGATATTTCCTGTTCGCCAACACGCACATTGCCCGAAGGGGGTCTCAGATTTTTGACATCGGTCACATAGTCTGTCAGATCATTGATACTCGCGGGATTCTGTCCCTTCGCCGTCTGATAGAGCACGATCGCCGTATCGAGCGCCGTGAGATCTGCCTGTACCTTCACCGTATTTGCCGTCGTGATGGCAGATGTAAAACGCGGCACGGCAATCGACAGGATCACCGCAAGGATCATCACGGCGAGCAGTGTCGAGAGCAGCGAAAAGCCCCGTTGATCGTGCACAGCATGACGTGCAGACACGAATCGTTTACTTAAAATCGACAAACTCATCAATGCGCGCACCGCCCTTTGCCATCGGCTCAACGAAACTGCGCCACACATCCATCACAATGACACGCGGGTGCGTGCGATCCTCCAGCGCATTTTTGAATGCCGCAGCGAACTCCTCCTGCGTCGAGACACCCACCGCCTTGATGCCAAAGCACTCCACGTATTTCACATAATCCATCTCGTGATCGAGTTCACAGGCGATGTAGCGCTCATCGTAGAGCACCTTCTGCAGCTGACGGATCATGCCAAGACTGCGATTGTTCACAAGGATCGAGATAACGGGCAGCCCGAGACGCGCAATCGTGTAGAACTCATTGCCCGTCATCTTGATGCCGCCATCCCCCGCAATGTGAATCACACGGCGCTGATCGCCCCATGCTACCTGCGCCCCCATCGCTGCCGGCAGCCCGTAGCCCATCGTGCCGAGACCGCCTGAGGTCAGCCACGTCCGGGGCTCCTCGACGCGCAGGTGGAGCGCCGCCCACATCTGGTGCTGTCCGACATCCGTCGCATAAGCATACGCCTTCCCCGTCGTACTCTGCGCCACCTGATGCAACGCCCAAGGCACCGTCAGACGACCGACGTGGTAGTCGTAGTCATACTCCTCCTGCCACGAGCGGATCTGCTCCCACCATGCGGCGAGATCGCTCCTCGGCGACTGGCGCATGAGAAGCCCCAGAATCGTCCGCATATCGCCCGCAAGACCGAGACTGTTCTCAATGTTCTTATCGATCTCAGCGGGGTCGATGTCAATGTGGATAAACTTGCGGTTCGCCGTGTACTTGCTGAGATTGCCCGTCTGCCGATCAGCAAAACGGCTGCCGAGCGCAATGACGAGGTCGGCAGCGCCAATGGCATAGTTCGCCGCCTTTTCCCCGTGCATCCCCGCAAACCCAAGCATCTGCGGATGCGTGCTCGGCACAGCACCCATGCCCATGAGCGTATGCACCACGGGCAGATGATATTTTTCGATGAACGCCGTGACCTCGGCCGACGTACCCGCCGAAATCACGCCGCCGCCCACAATGACGAGCGGACGCTCTGCGGATACGATCTCCGCCGCCGCCTCTGCCGCACAGATCATAAAGTCCGCATCGGGCTTGCCCGGTGTGCGCACCTGCGGCTCCTCACGCGTATAAGAAACCTCCTCAAAGAAGAGATTGCGCGGCACATCAAGGAGTACAGGACCCGGACGACCGCTGCGTGCAAGATCGAACGCCTCACGGATCGTCGGTACAAGATCCGCCGCATTCTTTACCTTATAGTTGTGCTTTGTCACGGGCATGGTCACGTCGAGAATGTCCGTCTCCTGAAAGGCGTCGCGGCCGAGCATGGCGATATCCACCTGCCCCGTGATCGCTACCATTGGAATCGAGTCCATATACGCCGTCGCAAGCCCCGTCACGAGATTCGTCGCGCCCGGTCCCGACGTAGCGATGCAGACACCGACACGCCCCGTCGCCCGCGCATAGCCGTCCGCCGCATGCGCGGCATTCTGCTCATGCGTCACGAGAATCTGATGCACAGCATCCTGCCCATAGAGTGCATCATAAAGAGGCAGGATCATCCCGCCGGGGTAGCCGAACAAAGTATCAACGCCCTGCTCCTGCAGACACGCCAGAACAGCTTCCGCACCTCTCATACACACACTCCTCAACTTCACGAAACAATGATAGGAATATTATAGCATACGTAAGACAACTATAGCAAGCTGTGTACTTTGCCAATTTCCCGATTTTTTCGACCGACATCTCCGACACACGCGCAATCATATCGAGCGGGAGTTTTTCCTTCAGCATATTGAGAATGATTTTTTCGCATGCCTGCTCATAGCCTTCTTCGATTTTTGTTTTTTCAACAAGTTGCTGAACAGATCTTATTTTTCACAGACCATTCTCCCCTTTACACCCCATCCCCATCTAATGTATAATTATCGTGTATGATTTTATAGTTTCCGCACTTTATCACGACAGGCATCGACAAGAGTTTCACCGGCGCTTTCGGATGCTTTTTCTGCATCGCCCAAAGGGGAGGGCGGACGGCGCGATGAAGGCGGAGGGGGAAAGGGGTTACGTTATGAAAGATGAAATCTTTAGTGTGCTCCAACGCGTCGGGCGCAGCTTCATGCTGCCGGTCGCGATCCTGCCGATTGCAGGTATCCTGCTCGGCATCGGCGCGTCGTTCACGAACCCGACAACGATCGAGACGTACGGGCTCGGCGGTGTCCTCGGTGCGGGCACGGCACTGCATTCACTGCTCTCGATCATGGCAAGTGCAGGCAGCACGATCTTCGGCAATTTGCCGATCATCTTCGCGGTCGGTGTCGCCATCGGCATGGCAAAGGCGGAGAAGGAGGTCGCGGCACTCTCGGCGATGATCGCCTTCTTCGTCATGCACACCGCCTGCAACGCGATGCTGAAAATCGGCGGACAGATCCTGCCGGACGGTTCGATTGCACCGACGGTCCTCGAAGGCACGATTGCCGCCTCCTGCGGCATCATGTCATTCCAGATGGGCGTGTTCGGCGGCATCATCGTCGGGATCGGCGTGGCGTGGCTGCACAACAAGTATCACAAGATCGTTCTGCCGAATGCACTCTCCTTCTTCGGCGGTTCACGCTTCGTGCCGATCATCTCGACGGTTGTCTTCCTCTTTGTCGGCATCGCGATGTACTTCCTCTGGCCGCTCGCGCAGCAGGGCATTTTCGCCCTTGGCAGTCTTGTCACGGGTACGGGCTACATTGGCACGCTGATCTTCGGCATCGTCAAGCGTGCACTCATCCCGTTCGGTCTGCACCACGTCTTCTACCTGCCGTTCTGGCAGACGGGCGTCGGCGGCTCAATGATGATCGACGGTCAGCTCATCCAGGGCGGTCAGAACATCTTCTTTGCACAGCTCGCCTCCCCGAACGTCGCGCATTTCAGTGCGGACGCGACGCGGTATTTCTCGGGCGAGTTCATCTTTATGATCTTCGGTCTGCCGGGCGCGGCACTCGCAATGTACCACTGCGCACGTCCTGAGAAAAAGGCGGTCGCGCGCGGACTTCTGCTCTCGGCGGCGCTCACCTGTATGCTCACGGGCATCACGGAGCCGATCGAGTTCTCCTTCCTCTTCGTGGCTCCCGCACTTTTCGCCGTGCAGGTCGCACTCGCGGGCGCAGCATACATGATCGCGCACATGCTGAACATCGCCGTGGGACTTACGTTCTCGGGCGGTCTGCTTGACTTCTTCATCTTCGGTATTTTGCAGGGTGAGGCAAAGACGAGCTGGATGTACGTCATCCCCGTCGGCGTGATCTACTTCTTCCTCTACTATTTCATCTTCCGCTGGATGATTCAGCACTTCAACTTCAAGACGCCGGGCCGCGAGGACGACGACGAGGAGACGAAACTCTTCACAAAGGCGGACTATCAGGCACGTGAGGGTGCGGGCGGATCTGCCGCCGACGGAGCTTCGGGGGACGCAAAGAGCGCTGCGATCGCGCGCGGGCTCGGCAGCAAGCGCAACATCACGTCCGTTGACTGCTGCGCGACGCGTCTGCGCTGCTCCGTGGCAGACTCCTCACTTGTAAATGAAAAACTGCTCAAGGCGACGGGCGCGGTCGGCGTCATCGTCAAGGGCACGGGCGTGCAGATCATCTACGGTCCGCAGGTCGCCGTCATCAAGTCGAACCTCGAGACCTATCTTGAGACAGCCCCCGATGTCGAGCCGGAGGACGATGCGCCTGCCACAGCGCCCGCCGAGGAAAAACCGGCAGCGGAGGCAAAGGCAGCGGCTCCCGTAGGCGAGGGACACACACTTTGCAGCCCCGTCACAGGCACGGTGCATCCGATCACGGAGGCGCCCGACGAGGCGTTTGCGAGCAAGATGATGGGCGACGGCTTCTTCATCTACCCGA
>ERZ773083.1636-NODE-1636-length-14969-cov-12.456149_pt1 | contig 14969 bp, 15 predicted proteins | sample MGYA00511465_ERZ773083 | MGnify/ENA primary metagenome ERZ773083 (study PRJEB29015, sample SAMEA2738001) | human oral metagenome | biome: human oral; feature: human-associated habitat; material: dental | place: China | collected 2060 ... | reverse complement strand
GATTGGCGAACTCTTTTCCTACAAACTGTTTGATTCCTTCTTTTCGCGCTTGATCTATCGTCAGAGTGACTGCTGAATAACTGGCTGGAAGAACCAATAATACAATCAAGGATGTCAAGCCAATTTTCATTTTAATGTTTAGCTCTTTAAATGAACTTAAGGGAGATTTTCTCATCAAAATTCTTGTTCCAACAATGTTGGCTAGCATGATAAAGACACAGTTGATCAAGAAAAGATAGAGAGCCCCAAATAAAAATCGTACATTTCCATTAGCTAAACCATAGCCTGCAGTACAGATAGGTGGCATCAGAGCTGTTGCAATGGCTACTCCTGGCACGATATTGTTTGATTCTTTTTTCCTTGAACCAATTACGCCTGCTATCCCACCAGCAATAGCAATGAGAACATCCCAAATGGTTGGAGAGGTTCGTGCAATCAATTCGCTACTTTCATAAGATAAGGGAGAAATCCAGAAATACAGAGTCGAGACAAGCAAGCTAACCAATACTTGAGTAAATAAAACCTCTATAGATTGCTTGATTAAACGCGTATCAAAAATAGCTAAACCAAATCCGAGTCCAACAATCGGTGTCATAAGAGGGGAAATCAGCATGGCTCCAATAATGACAGCTGTTGAATTCATATTTAGACCTATAGAGGCAATAAAAATCGCACACATCAAAATCACTGTATCTCTTAATCAAACATGAAGATCATCATATAATTTCTCACGGTATTCCCGTGTTGAATAGTTTCCGGTCATCGGTTACTCCTTTTATTTCATATAATTTTGTTTCTGCCTGGATGATGGTAGAGAGACTTCTGTCCAATCTTACATACTTTAAATTCTCACCTATTATTCTTTTGAAAATTTTCCTTTAAGTAGCCATCAGTCCATCCTTAACATTATATCAAAAATTTTACAGCCTTTTTCTGAAGAAATCTATCAATTGAACAGATAGAGAAAGCCAGAAATTTTAGATTCCTTATTCAAAGAAGGAAGAACGGTATCTCCTATAAAAGAAGACGCAGTTTAATGATTAAACATGATGAGTGTGTTTGACAATCCATTGCTCCATTTTTATTTGCAACCAGAAGCCATAGATTCCAAACGTGATGATGGTTAGAAGAAACCACTTAATCCAGTTACCGAACAGTTGTGCTCCAGTCCCGTCAAAGTACAGACGTTGACCATCCACTACCGTATGCTTGGTTTTCCAATTTTGCATCTGCAAACCGCCCAAGGTGTTGCGATCCCATCGGAAATCACACAAACATAAGGCACTAAAACGTTACTGGAAACTCATTCAACAGGAGAGCCGTAAACTCAGTGATAAACGTTTTTATCTCCCAACTTTTCGCTCACACTTGACCAATAAAGAGATTCTCGAAAACCTTCTTGCATACTCTCAAGAACTTAGAGAGCACTATGACTTCTATCAACTATTACTCTTTCATTTTCAAGAGAAACAAGCTGACCATCTCTTTGAGCTTATTGAAGAAACAATTTCTTGTGTAAATCCTATTTTTCAAACTGTTTTTAAGACCTTTTTGAAAGATAAGGGCAAGATCATAAATGCACTAGAACCGCCCTACTCAAACGCAAAACTAGAAGCTACTAATAACCTCATCAAGATCATCAAACGAAATGCTTTTGGCTTCCGGAACTTTAAAACTTCAAAACTAGAATCCTCATTGCATTGAACATCAAAAAGGAGAGAACCAATTTGGTCCTCTCCAGGGTATAATTTTCCATCAACCCACTACAGTTGACAAAGAGCCGTTATTCTCAAATGAGACAACTCCTTTTAGTTTTTATAACCTCAGCTTCTCGGTCTCTTACCTACTTTTAATAGAAAGACTACGAAGGACGATTCTTAAAGTAGTCAGATTGTGCAATATCGAAAGATTAGATGGGCTTAACCAATTTAACAACCCAAATCCAATTAAACTTCCATTTATTACAACTGTTTCTTGAATATTTCTTTGAATTAATTTCTGCAACGATTCAGATAAAGAATTCAATTCCTCGAAGAAATCTAAACGATTATCTAATAATAAAATATCACTCATCTGCTTAGAAATATCAGCACTTTCATTCATCACAACCCCAATATCTGCAAGCGTCAAGGCAGCAGAGTCGTTTAACCCGTCTCCAACCATCAAAATAGTTCGGCCAGCTTTCTGTAATTCCTGAACCAACTGAAACTTACCATCTGGTTTTAAATCAGTATAGACGTTGTCAAATGGCAGATCTTTAACCAACTCTTCTGTTCTAGCCAACGTATCACCAGTTGCCAGAATCAGTTTTTTCCCTTGGCGTTTTAGCTTTTTCAATGCAGCTTTCGCCTCGCTTCTCAAGGGAGTGTGGATACAAAACATCCCAATTAATTCTTTCTTATAAGCCAAAAACAATAAATTGTAATGAGTCTTATATTGCTCAATCAAGGCCAGCTGCTCAGAACTAATTCTTACCTGTTCGTCTTGCATTAGTACATAATTTCCAATGACAACCGATTGACCATCAATTTGCGATTTAATCCCTTTGCTTGCAACATACTGAAGCTTGCCATGCATTTCTTCGTGTTCAATGCCTTCAATTTCAGCTTGTTTAACAATTGCATTGGCAATAGGATGATAGATATGTTCCTCCAAACATGCACTTATTCTTAAAATATCTTTCTCAGTATAATCTCCGAAAGGAAGAACCTTTTCAACCAAAGGATAACTCGTCGTGATGGTACCCGTTTTATCAAACAAGAAAGTATCCACTTCCAGATATTTTTCTAATACATCACCATCTTTAATAACCATTTCTCGATTTAGACCTTCCTTTATGGCCGTAAGGTAGGCTACAGGTGTGGATATTTTTAGAGCACATGAAAAATCCACCAATAAAAAGGAAATGGCTTTTGAAAACGAACCTGTTAACAGATAAGTCAAACCAGCACCTAAGAAGTTATATTTTACAACCTTGTCTGCCATCCTAATAAAATGACGTTGTTTTGTCTTCTTACTCTCTTCAGATTTTTTCATCAGATTGATGAGTTGCAAAATACGACTGTTTATCTGATTATCAGTCACACGAATTCTTAACTCTCCTGTTTCCAAAACAGTATTCGCACATACAGAATCTCCCTCTTTCTTTTCAACAGGGAAGCTCTCTCCAGTCAAGGAACTCTCATTGACCATGCCTAATCCTGAAACCACTTGGCCGTCAAACAAGATTTCATTCCCTTGGGAGACAACTAATACATCACCTACTTGAACATCAGAACTCTTGATGCTGATGACCATGTCTCCCTGCACTAAGAAAACATCACTTTCTTTAGCAAGAAGGCTTTGTTCCAAATCTGTTGCTGTTTTTTTCAAAGACCACTGATCCAGATGATTACCCAGATCAAGCATAAACATGATGTTGCTAGCTGTCTTGGATTGGTTCATAAACAAGGACAACAAAATGGCCGAACAGTCCAAGACTTCCATGGTTAGTTCCTTGCGCGCTAAAGTTTGATAGGCTTCTTTGACATAACCCAAAGCCTGATAACAAGTCCAAATATAACGAATAGGGTAGGGTACAAAACTTCGAAACAGACAACGCTTAATCGCTGCACCCGATACAATTGAATAAGCACTCTCTTCTCTACGAATGGGAAGAGTCATCAAGTCCAAAACTTTCCCCTTATCAATTCTTTTTAAAAAGGCCTCTGCATTTTCTAATACAGAGAAGCCTTCTCTCATACGTAGAGTAAAGTGCTGCTGATCCATATAAAACTGAATAGAGTCGATCCCTTTTTCATCTCTAGCCAAGGAACGAAGATAAGCTTGAATATCCAAGGTCAGTGAAAACGAGGATGACAATCGGATATGTTGATATCCTCTGTGTAGCACTTTAAAAGACATATTATTCACCTATCAGGCTATCTAATTGTTCTTCTTTCTTTTCCTGTTCGTATAAATATTTAGCGTCTTGTAAAACATCATCACCGTGTTGTTTTACAACAGAAACAGATGCATCCAGTCCATCTTTCAATTTGTAACCTTTAGCCAAGGCCTTAGAATAGGCTTTTTTAGCTTCTTTACTTGCTAAGACTTTCAAGCCAAGCGTCCCAAATGCTACCCCTCCTAAGAAGAGAGATGATTTTTTCGCAACTTTTGCGACGTTTAATACTTCTTTTAACATGTTTATTTCCTCCTTGTAACTATTGTAGCGAAAAATGACAGCAAAAGCAATTGCTGATATCTGATATATAGATAAAATTCTCTATACTGATATCTAATTATATTATGATGAAAACAATATACTTTATTTTTTGATACTGTCAATAATTATGTGTAAACACTCAAGTAGAGTTACGGAGTGTTAATCAAATAAGCTTTCAAGTGTATCAGAACATTGACCAAACCCTTTATGGATTCGTTGACTTTGCTTGAAATTATAATCTTCAAACAACGTAACTAAGTAACGTTCCAGAGCCTCCTCATTAGGAAAAAGAACCTTCTTTTTCGTTTGATGTTTGATTTCTTTGTTAAGAGACTCAATGAGGTTTGTCGAATACATGCTGTGCCAAATCTGGTAGGGAAACTGATAAAAAGTTAAAAGATTATCCGTCTTCTCAAGACTTTCCATGACTTTCCTATACTTTGGTTTCCATTCGGCGAGAAAGTCCTCTAAAGCTTGTACTGCCATTTCTAAATTTTCAGCACGATAAATCATTTTAAATTGCCCCAGAATAACCGCTCTATCTGCTCGTTTCACTTTACTAGCTAGATTTCGACTAATATGAATTAAGCAACATTGTTGTTTAGCTAATGGGTAAGCCTGACTGATAATCTGCTCAAGCCCCTTAAAGCCATCTGTAACTACAAGAGAAACCTGTTGGATTCCTTGGTTTTGAAGCTTGTCTAACAGGGTGGACCAAGAAGCATTGTTTTCTTGAGGCAACTGTGCATAGCATATCTCTATGCGACTAAAGTCGCTAGAGCTATCCTAATTGCGCACCGCCAGTTCTCATAGAAAAAAACACCTTGCAAGATGCAAAGTGTTTTCGTTTGTATTCTGCTGTCCAGTAACTAATTAACGTTTTGAGAATTGTGAAGCTTTACGAGCTTTCTTAAGACCTGGTTTGGAAAGTGTGGGTTTCAGTTGGGTAAGAAACAGCGTAATATCAAAGCTTTTCAGGACTAAATCTACTTATTAATTTCAAAAAATTTATATAAGTTTTATTGAATGAGGGAAACTTTAAATTTTGTTATGTAAAATTAATTAGAGAGTATTATGTAAAACTTCCGATTTTTATGAAATTCAACAGCATTTCCTATATAGCTCTATATTTCTTAAGAAAATACGTATTTAATAAGGTAAATATCATAGAACACACTACAAGAGCTATTAAATCTAAAATCATTGATGAAAAAGGAAGATTATCAATACTTAATTTCTTAAATGATTGTGCCCCATAATAAATTGGCATAATATACCGTAACTTTTCTAAACTAAATGGTAATTTATCGATCGGTAATATCCCCGAATATAGTATCTGAGGAATAATAACGATAGGAATAAATTGAACCATTTGAAACTCCGTATTAGCAAATATAGCAACAAACATTCCAATAGATACAGCAGAGACTGATAAGCAGATAATAATTACTTCCAAAAAATATAAATGACCTACAAATGGAACTTTTAGTATGTACTTGGTGAAAAATAATAATAAGGTTCCTTGTAATATTCCAAATATGCTAAATCCAAGTGTATATCCTAAAACTAACTTAATTTTAGATATTGGATTTATTAAGATGCGTTCTAAAGTTCCAAGAACTTGCTCTCTCACAAATGCAATACCAGATATTAAAAAAATAAGGAAAAAAGCAACAATAGGTATTAGTGCATAAGCTAACTTTTCGAAGTTAGTTTTTAGCTTATCGCCATAAATTAACTTACTGTTTATTGAAGATTCAGGACGTTCTTTTTCTTGAATATCTGTCAATATCTCATGAACTTGTTTACTATAAAGTGAATTTTCCTCAAGAAAGTAAACATCTATTCCATGAGTTGTAAAGTCAATGTAAGCTTGGATTTCACCACTTTTTAACAAGCTTTTTGCTTCAGCTAGATCTTTTTGTTTTATATAAGAAGCTTTCTTTTTAATAAGTCTTTCAATATTACTATTTTGACTATTAGTAGATATAGTTAAGTCTGTTTTACCTTCTCCCAAAAGGAAATACAGAAATGATGTTATTATGAGAGGAACTACAAAAATCATTAGTATAGATCTCTTATCATGAATAATTTGCTTAACAACTCTTATACTCGTTGCAATCATTTCTCATCCTCCTGTTGAAGAAATAACTCCTCAATATCATTATGACTTATCTCTAATAACTTCTCCATTTTATCATCAGCAATAATTTTTCCTTCACGAATCAATATACCTCGGTCACAATATTGAACTTCATCCAACACATGTGTTGAAATAAGAATTGTCTTTCCTTCAGATTGTAAATTTCGAAACTCTTGCCAAATCTTCTTACGAAGAAGTGGATCAATTCCTACTGTTGGTTCATCTAAAATAAGAAAACTAGGATTGTGAAGCAAGGCAATCATTAGAGATAAACGCTTTTTCATGCCTCCCGAATAAGTTGAAACAAGACGTTCTAATGAACTTTCCATATTTAATAATGTACCTAAATATAATATCCTGTTTCGCAACTGAACTCTATTCATGCCTTGTAGACGTCCAAAAAACAACAGATTATCATATCCTGATAAATCTAGGTATACCGAATCACTTTGAGGCATGAAGCCAATATTAACTAGTTCTTTATGGGATAATTGTTTACCATTAATCTCAATCTTTCCTGATGTAGGAATGTCGGCACCAATCATAAGTTTCATCATGGTTGTTTTCCCCGAACCAGAGGGCCCTAATAAACAAGTTAAACTTCCTTTGGGAATAGCAAAATTCATATTATCCAAGACTTTTATGTTACTAAATGATTTTGTAACATCTTTAAATAAAACACTATTCATTATTTGCTCCTAATTAAGAACTTCCAGAATTTGTTGATTTCCGTAATTTTTACAAATATTGCAGGAGTCGCAATCATATATTCTTTATACTCTTTGTTAAAACGATTAAGAAGATCCCTCTCCTCGTATACTCTCAGCCATACTAATTGCATTAATGGTAATACAAGAGAACATAATATTGAGTTACTAGTTCCAACAAGAAATCCTAACCCGATAGATACCCTAGACATTGCGGAGTAGATGGGATGCCTTAATAGCTTATGTATCTCTGACTCAGTTTTCTTTCCCAATTCAGGATAATATACATAGTACATAAATAAATTATCTAAACCAAATATTTTTATTGATTTTCTATGTAAGACCATACCAGTTAATATAAAATACAGTCCAACTAATCGTAACAACCAGGTAAAAATATTTAGATCATACTGAAAATGAGAAACAAATAAAGGGTGTAATGCAGAGACATATATTAAAGGCATCGCAGTTACATGGTATCTGTAAAAAGCTAAATTGTAGCCCCTTTTTTTTCCATACTTTTCAATATATTTATTTTTTTTAACATAAAACATTCCTAGCACTACAACAGCTATTGTCATAATAATGAATTCAGATATTATAGCTCCATAAAAAGCTAGTCTATCAATAAGACAATAAAAAAGCAATGTTAAAACTGAATTCACCATGGTAATTAAAAAAAAATTTAATTTCTTTATCTTTTGGTTTTCATAAACTATATCATTTAAAAATTTACTATTTTCCATATATTCTCCTATTCTACTATTGCAACTACCCTCGACCAAGAAGCACTAGCATCCTTTAATTTTATTGGGAGTGCAATAATCTTAAAATTTTCAATTTTTACTAGTTGATCTAAATTATTCAACTTTTCTATCATAAAAAAGGGATCGTAACTTCCTTTCATGTGAATTGGCCACAAGTTTCTTTTATCTCCAGATTCTTCGTATTTGGCATTCATATAGTCAAATGGTTGATCTAAACTGAAAGCATCTGTTCCTATTACTTTTATACCACGAGATAGCAAGAACTGCAGAACCTCTTCTGAAATACCATAATAACTTGTAAGATATTCCTTAACCCCATAGTTTTTACTGGCTCCTGTGTAAAATAATATAATATTATTCGCTTGAATGTCTATCTTATTTTTTTCTATATAATCTATTACCTCTATCAACTGCAATGGAGTTGTCAGTTCCCGATTTGAAAAATCAAATAATACTCCTTTATTATAGAAAGTTTCTAAATTAGCTTCACTTATCTTAATTCCTCTTTTACTATAATGATATGGACTGTCTATATGAGTACCTGTATGTGAAGTAATTCTCACAAATTCAGTTGATAAGCCCTCATTATTAATAAATGATTTATGATTTAACACTCTACAAAATAGTATTTTTTTCAACATACTAGGAAATTGCACGAACATTTTCTGATTCCTATTAAAAATAGACGACAAGCCTAGTAAGAGAGCTCCTTTTTTATGAGGTATATATTTTATTTTTGTCTTGACTTCCTCTGAAGGATTTTTATTATCAATCTCAACACTCAAATCTATTATTTTCATTTATCCCACCTTCCTACTCAGGGGTTGAAACAATAACACCAGAAATCTTTCCGTCAGTCCAGTTCTTATGGATGATTAAAATATTTTCTACATCAATATTTCTCTTTCTTTTTACAACAAAAATATTTTCAAGCTCCTCACTCCCTAATTGGGGAACATAGGGAAAAGCGGGTACTTCCCTATGCTCAATCATTAGTAATGCTGTAATAATATCAACAGCACAACTAACTCCCATAGAATTACCAATAACTGATCTAGGGGTATAAACAAAATGCTTACGTTTCTCAAAAATCCTTTGTAAAGCCATTGCTTCATAGTAATCTGTTGTATTCACAGATTCTCCCGTTGGGATAACTACTGTAATATCATCCTTAGTTAAATTATTTTCAGCAAGTAATAAATCAACTAACTGAGAATATGCTTCAATAAGACTAGCATTCATATCAAAAGTGCATTCTAAACAATTAACACTTACTGGTCTTGATATATTCGCATATTTGTGGGCTCCTCTTTTATTAGCCGTAGTGGTCCGTTCTAAGGAAAAAATTGCAGCTCCATTTGTAAGTCTGACCCCCTTTAGATTTTTGTTAAAAGGTAAGATGTTATTTTTAAAATTACCCCCATTTAAATCCATAAGAGAAGTCCTTATCATGTCGTAATTTACATTTTCACCTCCTCCAACTAACACTACATCATTCCGTTCAAAATCAATCATTGTTTCAGCCACATCTACTCCATCCAACACTAAACTGGTACCACCGAGTACTGCACAATTTTCTCCCCTAGTTTTTAATAAACAAGATATTTCACCAACGTTAGCCCCATAATAAAATGCCATTCCAGTATACGGAGATATATTAGTTTTATGTTCATTAACTATTTTAGAAACCTGTTTTATACCAAAATTCATTTGAGCAAACATCGACCCTGATACAACACCTATTTTACTTCTCTCTATTGTTCCTTCATCTTTATCTAATAGAAACTCTAAGTTCGCTTTTTCCAAACATTCTTTAACTGAGATGAAATGAAAAATTGATTGTAAATCAGAATGTTTGAGCTTCTTTCTCGGAATATAAGGATAATCTGATAAGATTCTTTCAATCATTTCTAAAGTAATTATATTCATATCCTGACTAAAATCACTATTACTATTAATAAGGTTTTCCCAAAGACTCGCTGTGCTATATATTTCAGGCAAACACAGTCCATATCCTGTAATTGTGTATTTATTCATCGCAATCCCAACCTTTTAATACCATAGCTAAATTTGAACCACCAAAACCAGTTGCAGTTTTTAAAACATATTTACATTTGTGATACTCTTTTCTATTATTTACTATACATCCTTTTCCTTCTCCAATACGAAAGTTTGTAAAATTAATTGTAGGCGGAATCCATCCTGTCTCCAATGTTTTAATTAACTGAATTATCTCAATTGCACATGCTCCTCCAAAAGAATGACCCAACATTGATTTTATTGAACCAATTCTAATGTTGTTTGATATTGAGTTTTTAATAGCGCGCATTTCTGCTTCATCATTCAATATAGTACCGGTCCCATGGCAACTTACAAAATCAATCTTATTACTTGAAATTCCAGCCTCATTTAGTGCGGAATCAATTGCATCAGACCACCTACTACCAGTTCTAGATGGGTGCACCATATTTTCACCATCTGAACTTACTGAATAACCCAATACTTCAGCATATATTTTTGCATCCCTAGCTAAGGCATGCTCTAGACTCTCTAAAACACAAAATGCACTACCTTCTCCAAAAACCATACCGCCTCTTTCCTTGGAGAAAGGCCTACATGCTTCAGCAGGTTTTTCACCTTCATAACTAATTGCAGCTCCAATATTTTTAAAACTTAAGTAATTAGTTGTCACTATCGGAGCATCTAAACCACCAGCTAAAGCAACCTTCAATCTCCCAGACTTTATTTCTCTGAAAGCTGCACCAACCGATTCTCCTCCAGCATAACAACTAGTTCCAACAACCTGAAGTTTACCTTGTGCTTTAACATGATGTGCTATTAGAGCAGGCCATGAACTTGGTGGGAACTTATAAATTATTTTATCGTCCAACACTTCCCCTGAGTTAATGTATTCCCTTGCAGAAGTATATGCACTACAAATACCACCCGTGGTAGTTCCTACATAGACACCAAAATCGTTATTTTTTTCTGTTATATAAGTATTCTTCCCTAACGAATCTTTAAAAGCTTCATCTGCAGCCACTAAGCCAAATTTCATCCCTCTATCTAAATATTTTTCATATTGAGATAAATGAGGAAACTGGTTTTTAAAATTAAAGTTAGCTATTTCAGCTAAAATTGGCTGTGGTTTAATGTCAATCTCTTTAAACTTATCTGAAAAGCTAATAGTACTTCTTCCTTCTAAAATATTTTTCCACCATTCCTTCGTATTTAATCCTAGCGAAGAAACAACACCTATTCCTGTAACTACTACTCTGTTCATCGTCAATCCTCTTGTAATTTTATAAAATCATTGAGTTCTGTTTGATAGTCTAATACATGCTCTTCAATTATTTTTTCAATCTTATTTTGCAAAATATTATAAATAAATCTTGGTAACCTAAGCTGAAACTCCCGATGAATAATAAATTTTGAATGAACATCATCTAATTTTAGAAAGTCCCAATGTATTATCATAGATTTTATTGGAAATCTTGGATTAATATGTTGATAGTATACTCTTAGTTTTTCCCCATCCTTCCTCATAAAAATTCGAGAACTTAATTTCCATTTTCCTACTAGCTCAACTAAATAAAAATCCACCATCTGTTCTGACTCTCTTTGGACATTTACCATCTTAGCCGTATTTCCATATAATTCTGTCCAAATAATTGGATTTGAAATAATTTTATAGCACTTTTCTACAGGAATCTTTAAATCAAATTCATGTTTTAAGTATCTCGAATTATCACTAACCAACGAAAAATTTCCTACGATAAATTCAGACTCTAATTTAAGTGTCTCAAGAGTAGAAACTGCATTCTTCCGTACATAATTTTTCCAAACAAATTTACTTATCAATTTTGAAATTATTCCTATGTCCCCTACTTTTAGTTTATGGAGACTTTCTACAATTGTTCCTTCTCCACTTTTATAAAATAACCAACTTCCAGAATGTTCTGTAATAATACTATTACTATTCAATTGTTTGAAATTTATGCACTCGTCAATTTTGCCAGTTCGTTCGGTTTCAATAGTATAAGATTTATTGTGGCTTTTTATTTTCATATAAACATGTTGATAATTTTCAGTACTATCAATATCAATAATCCCTTCTACATGAGGGATTATTCTATCCCACTCAAATATATTCCAAAATACACTATAAACAGTTGATATATCCGCATTAATAAAAATTCTTTCGAACATGTTATTTCCTCTCACAATAATCTTTCAATCCTATTAATTCTTTTTCACTATTTCTATCTACATATATTTTTTTTATTAATACCTCTATTAAATGAGAAATACTATTATTTTTTTTATGAATTGAATAATCGTGAACTAAAGTAACTTTCGTTCCCTCTTCAAAATTTCGAACCTCCCAAGTTCCTGACATTTCTATTAGTGGAAAAACAGGCTTAAGTTGTTTAAATTTCACTTTCTTGCGTTTATAATCAATTTCTCTAATACTATTCCATTCATACGTATTAACAAACGTCTTTGCAGAAATTCTCATCTTCTGCTTCCCATCCTTTACTGTTTCCAAGGTAACAGATTGGCAAGGTTTAAAAATTTTCGGCCATATATCTACATTAACTATACTTTCAAAAACCATCTGGGGAGCCGCCTCTATAAATATTTCACTAGATGTTTTCATTTACTTGCCTCAATACTTTCTATTGTTTTTTTGATCCCCTCACGTAATGAAATTTTTGCTGTATAATTCGTATCTCTCTTTAACTTTGAAATATCACAGACCCAGTAATCCTTTGTCATCCAATTCACTTCTCTCACCCCAACCGGCATCTCTTTGTGCAAGATTTTACTAATAAAATCAAAAATACGAGCAATGATAATGCAAAAGAATGTGGAGTAATACTTGCTAGGAGGAGTTATTCCATATGCTAGACAAACTGCATCTACAATCTCCTGGATTGAATACGACTGATTATCCGATGCAAAGTATACTCCCCCAATTGTTCTATTAGTAATCTCTGCACAAATTAGAGCTTCTACCAAATTGTCTACATAACAGAAGTCTATTTTATTCTTATGATTACCAGGAAGAAATAATTTTCTATCATTAATTGAAGCTAACTTTATCATCTTAAAGAAACTGCTCCAGTCACGATCCCCTACTCCGTATACCATTGGCGGACGAACAACAACAATTGGTAAACCATATTCTAGATAGTACTCTCTTGCTAATAATTCCACCATCTTTTTACTCTCACCATAGGAAGTAATAGGTAACATTGGACTCTCCTCAGTCAATGGTTTTCCATTCAGTGACGGTCCTGTTGCTGCTATAGAGCTTACAATAACTATTTTCTTTATATTGCCTAAGTAATTACAAAGACTATCGAGTAATATCTTTGTTCCTTCTGTATTTATTTTATAACTATCTAATTGCGAAAAATTATTTGGCTTTGTATTTCCAGCTAAGTGGTAAACTATTTCTACATCTACTAACTCTTTGCTGTATGAAGTAGCTTCCAAAATATCACCATAAATAAATTCCACTCCTAATGAAGAGAGGTAGGCAATATCGGAACTATTTCTTACTAAACATTTTACCCTTCTTCCCTCATCGACCAACCGTTTTACTAATCTTTTTCCAATAAAACCTGTAGCTCCTGTAACTAACGTATACATTCTTTTTCCCCCACGATCTTTTTTTGGTAGTGTAAAATAAGTTGTGTAAACACAAAAAGGAATAAATCCGTTATAGTAGAGTTGCGAAACATTACTAGAAAGAGATTTATTCCTATAACTCAGTTTACCATAGAACTACTTAACTTCCTAGCCCAAAAGCAAGATATTGATGAATTTTTCCGTACTTCTCTTGAAACAGCTATGAATGATCTGCTTCAAGCAGAATTGTCAGCCTTTTTAGGGTATGAGCCTTACGAAAAAGTAGGCTATAATTCTGGTAATAGTCGTAACGGAACCTATCTTCCATTAAGACGTGAAACCGTTAGTAAAGAATGTATTCATATCGCACTTGGCATTACACCAGAAGGACAGAAGGCTGTTCTTGGATATGAAATCGCCCCAAATGAAAACAATGCTTCTTGGTCCACCCTGTTAGACAAGCTTCAAAACCAAGGAATCCAACAGGTTTCTCTTGTAGTGACTGATGGCTTCAAGGCGCTTGAGCAGATTATCAGTCAGGCTTACCCATTTCCCAACGAGGAGGCTCTGGGACGTTATTTAGTTACTTTGCTTGAAGATTATAATTTTAAGCAAAGTCAACGAAACCATAAGGGATTTGGCCAATGTTCTGACACACTTGAAAGCTTATTTGCTTAGCGCTTCGTAATTCTGCTTGAGTGTTTACACAAAATTATTGACAGTATCACATAAGTTCAAACAACTCATCTGTCATTAGTGTTCTCACATTTCTCCATTCCTTAAGAAATGTGTAATCAATTTCAATATTCTCTTTAAAAAACTTAGACTTTTCTCTAATTGTTTGTGCATTACTAACTATAAAATCATGCATTTTTAACCTCACTTAAAAATCTATCAATATAATAACCCATGATCTGAAGCAACTGTTTTAAACAATTCTAGGTATATTATAATTCCATTACATCGACTTAAAAATTCTGTACTCAAAAGTTATCCCAATTTACTACAAAAATTTTCATATTAAATAAAGTATTATTTTTAAAATTATCAATATTTATGTTAAAAAAATATGATTATATATAAGAATCCGCCTTACCATCAATTAGTCCTAAACGCTCTGATTTGACAATTTTACTTAAATATATCTTACTAGATACATCATCATTTACATTCAAAACATTATTATAAATGTTACCAAAGTTAACTAAAAGTAAAAATCCTAATAAAGTAATAAACAATTTCTTCATTTTGAACCCCCTTTCACATCTTTCAAGTGAATTATATAACATTAATTTTTATAAGTCAATATATTTTAGGTTGTTTGCGTTATTCTATTTATTATATTTCTTTAGAGATATTTTATCGAATACTTAAATTACTTATTCTTAGTGGTTATTATTTTGCATTTTAACCTTGTATAACACTACAACTGAGTTTTAATCTTTGACAATATATTTGTTATGAGATAGAATAAGTTCTAGTAATTAATTTAGCAATTTCAATATAAAAAA
>ERZ773083.1632-NODE-1632-length-14994-cov-3.311333_pt1 | contig 14994 bp, 12 predicted proteins | sample MGYA00511465_ERZ773083 | MGnify/ENA primary metagenome ERZ773083 (study PRJEB29015, sample SAMEA2738001) | human oral metagenome | biome: human oral; feature: human-associated habitat; material: dental | place: China | collected 2060 ... | reverse complement strand
GCTCGCTCGTATCGGCGCCGAAGATTAGGGCGTAGCGATAGTCGCCGTCCACCTGCGCCACGCGGTAAACGGTGTCAGAGATGAACCCTTTTTGATAGAGCAGGCCTATGTTTTTATCGCCCGCGAACTCCAGTACGTGCTGCTCGTTTTTGATTTTGCCCGAGCTCGTCTGGGCTGATTTTAGGAGGTTGATGGTGGAATTTTTATCGACGAAGCACTCGTACGCGGTGTTTTGCAGATCGTCGCCGCCGCCCTTCATACGGGCGATCTCATACCAGCCGCCGCTAAATTTAGCGATGTCGAAATTTTTTACCAGCGGCGCTTTTGGGCTCAGGCTTTTAGCGCATGAGGCCAAAAATAGCGCGCAAAACGCCAATATAATTAAGTTTTTAAATTTCATCGTTCATCCTTTTTAGAAGATAAAAAAATTCCCTATTCCCCTCTTTGCCCATGATTTTGCAGGCGCTAGCGTGCAGCGTGGCAAGCCCCAGCTCGGCGCATAGCCGCTCAAATTTCACCCGTGCGGCACACACCGCTTTTTCGTCCTTGAGCACGCCTTTTTTATTTCGCTTGATCTCCGCACCCACCTCAAATTGCGGCTTAAATAGCACGATGAGAGCGCTTTTTGCGAGGCTCGCTAGACTTTTTAAGATCAAATTTAGTGAGATGAAGCTCACGTCGCAGGTGATGAGATCAAATTTTTTCTCGCTCGCAAACTCCCTAATGTCGGTGTTTTCGCGCACGATCACGCGAGGATCGCGCCGCAAAATTTCGCTTAGCTGCGAGCTGCCGACGTCAAGCGCGGTCACGCTCTTTGCGCCGCGCTGAAGCAAAATCTGCACAAATCCGCCCGTGCTACTGCCCACGTCCAAAACATCGGCTCCCGCTAAATTTAAAATATCTTTTTGCGAGGGCTTTGTTTGTGCTAGCTTCGCGCTGCCTTCACTGCAGCGCGCGCCCACCTTGCCGCCCGATTTGGAGGCTTTCGCCGCATTTAAAATCTCTGCCGTTTCGGCGCCTGCGTCCGTTTGCAAATGCCCTGTCGTCTCGACTCCTGCGCTCGTCTGTAAAAATTCCACTGTTTGCTTGTCTGCATCGGTTTGCAAAAGTTTCGCCGTTTCAGCGCTAGTTTTTGCGGTACGGATCGCCTTAGTATTTGTTTCTGCGATCTTTGTCGCCGTTGCGCTTGGAATTTCGGTCGTCTCGTTCGCGCCAAAAATTTTATCCGTAGCCGCGAAATCTGCACTTGAAATTTGCGTCATTACTCCGCCTGCTCTTTGCGTCGCTGTCGCTTTGCTATCCGCGTCCTTTGCGGCGCTGCACGGCTTTGAAATTTCTGCCGCCGCGCTAGGCAAATTTGCGTCGCAGCTTGCTAAAAGCCCGTTTTCGGCGAGCTCGTCCAAAAAGCCCGCAAGCTTGAGCGCGCCCCTGCTTACGTAAATTTGATCAATCGCGCTGATTTCGCCGCTCTGCTCGGGCGCGATCTGCGCGGAGGGTCTGTTTTGCACGGCGCCTCGCAGTAAAATTTTATCCTGTTTTATCAGCGCGGCGGCCTGATTTCTGCTGATTTTAAGCGTGTTTGCTACGAGCAGATCAAATCTCATTTTGTTTTTTCTCCGCGCCGCGATGAAATTTTAAAGCTTGCGCAGTTTTTGCGCGAGCTTGAGTTTAAAATTTTATCGCGCATAGCAAAGTTGCGGGCAGCAGTACCGCAAGGCTCAAATTTTAAGTTGCGCGCCGTAAATTTAACCATACCGCGCATTGTAAATTTTAGCTCGCCGTGCGTTGTAAATTTGATCTCATCGCTAGCGAAAATTTTAAAATTTTTCCTATCGGCGCAGTGTTTGAGCGGCGCAAAATTTGAGATATTCTTGCTTGCAGCCGTATCTATCGGCATCGTGCGCGCCGTTTTAGCGCCGCGGCAGGCAGAGCTCGCCCGCCTCGCAGAAACCGCCTCTCGGTCCTCCCCTTTTACGTACGCCTTAGAGCCCAGCGATCTTACAGCGGCCGCTCGATTTGTCGCTTTTGCTCTTGCCGCTTGCTCGTACGCTACAAAATTTTTAAAATTCTCGCGCCTTGTAAAAGATATAAGCCCCGCAGGGCGGAGATTGCTTTTAAAATTTAATCCCGCGCCGTTTGAGTGCGGGTTTGGCGCCAAACAAAAAACCTTCACTCGCCGCTCCCTGCGAGTGCTTCAGGCTCGCTCTTACCAGGTGGATTTGCGCCGGGCGTTTGCAACGAGTTCGCAAGCGCTTCAAACTCGCTCTCGTCGATCACCCGCACGCCAAGCGAGCGGGCTTTTTGCAGCTTGGAGCCCGCTTCTGCGCCTGCGAGTACGAAGTCGGTCTTGGCAGATACCGAGCCCTGCACCTTCGCGCCCATTGCCAAAAGCCTGGCCTTAAACTCGTCGCGCGGGCGACTTAGAGTGCCCGTGATGACGACGCTACGGTCCGTGAAGGCGCTTTTGGCGGTCTGCGTCTCTGGGGGGCGCGGGTTGATGATTTCGCTTAGATTTAGAATTTTTTCGCGATTTATCTTGCAAAACTCCGCTAGGCTCCTTGCCATCGCCTCTCCAAAGCCCTCCAGCCGCAGAATTTCATCCTCGCTCGCATCCAGCCAATCCTGCCCGAATGCCGCAGCGATCTTGCGCGCGGCCACCTCGCCGATGTGTTCGATCCCCAAAGAAGCGATGAAGCGCTCAAGCGGCGCGTTTTTGCTCGCGTTTATCGCGCCCAAAAGGTTTGAAATTTTTTTATCCGCAAAGCCCTCAAGATCCGCCAAATCCTGCGCGCCGAGGGCGTAAATGTCGCCGATCTTTGAAATTTTGCCGCTTTCAAAAAGCTGCGTGATCGTCGCGTCGCTTAGTCCTTCGATATTCATGCATTTTTTGGAGCAGAAATAGATCAGCGAGCCTATCACGCGCGCCTTGCAATCGAGGTTTTGACACTTTATGAGCGCGCCTTCGTCAAGCAGCCTCTCGCCGCAGACAGGGCAGCGATCTGGGCGCGAAATTTCGCTCTGTGTGCCGTCTCTGCGCTGTTTGTAAACGCTCGTGATCTTCGGGATCACGTCGCCGCTGCGGATGATGCCTACGAAGTCGTTTTTCATCAGCCCAAGTCGCGCGATCTCGTCGAAATTATGAAGCGTCGCGTTTGAAACGTTCGCGCCGTCGATATTTACGCTATCTACGACGGCTACGGGGGTGACCGCGCCGGTGCGGCCGACCTGCAGATTGATCTCGCGCAGCCGCGTTACCTTTTCGACCGCGGGGAATTTATACGCGACCATAAAGCGCGGGAATTTCACCGTATAGCCCATCTGGGCGCACTTTGAAAGCTCGTTTACGCGGATTACCATGCCGTCAAGCATCAGGTCTTTGCTCGCGCGCATGCTATGCAGCGCCTCGTATGCGCTCCTGATCTCGCTCGCGCTCTTGCAGATGCGGCAAAACTCGTCGCGCAAAAAACCTAGGCTACGCACAAACTCCATTATCTGCGAGTGCAGCGCAAAGCTTAACGAATGCTCGCCCACTCCCCACGGGATAAATTTCAGCTTCCGCTTCGCTACGATCGCGCTATCCAGCTGGCGCAGGCTGCCTGCGGCGGCGTTGCGCGGGTTTGAAAATAGGCTCTCGCCGTTTGCGGCGCGCTCATCGTTTAGCGCGTCAAAATCGCTCTTTGCGATCAGCGTCTCGCCGCGGATCTCGATCCTTTGCGCGTAGGGGATCTGAAGCGGCACCGATTTGATCGCTCTTGCGTTTCGCGTCACGTCCTCGCCTATAAGTCCGTCGCCGCGCGTCGCCGCGCTTATCAGCACGCCGCCTTCGTAGGTCAAATTTAAGCTCGCGCCGTCAAATTTCGGCTCGACGTAAAACTGCGCGCCGCTCTTTTCGCCGCGAGCTAGCCACGCTAAAAGGTCTGCGTCGCCAAAAATATCCTCCATCGACCACATCTGCGCGCCGTGAGCGAGCTTGGAAAAGCCCTCGCTGATCGCGCCTCCGATGCGCCGCGTAGGCGAGTAGGGCAGCGCGAGCTCGGGGTTTTGCTGCTCGAATTTCTCCGCTTGCGAATAAAGTTCGTCGTACTCCTCGTCGCTCGCGATCGGCTTATCGTCGGTGTAATATGCCCGCGCCCACGCATTTAGCGTATCTACTGCGGATCTGTATTCATCGTAGTTCATCTTGCGCTCGCATCTTTAAATTTTAAAATTCCGCGCTCCACTAAAATTTTACGTCGCATTAGAATTTTACGCTCCGCGGCTAGTCTCTCCACTCCAAACATTGCGCCATATAACGAGTAAATTTTAAATTCCATTGCCGAACTCCTTTAGCGCGCGCTCGTAATCAGCCGGCGTGTCGATGCCGATGCTTGCAGTTTCGATACCTAGCATCGCGATCTTTTCGCCCGCGCTTATGGCGCGAAGCTGCTCGAGTTTTTCGGTATCTTCCAGCACCGAGGCGGGCAGGGCGCAAAAGCGCTTTAAATTTCGCACGCTGTATGCGTAGATGCCGATGTGTCCGAGGTAGCACTCGCATGCCGCGCGCGGGTAAGGGATGAGCGAGCGTGAAAAATAGATCGCAAAGCCCGCATTATCGAGCACGAGCTTGACTAAATTTGGATCTTCGGCCGCCTGCTGGCTTATGTATTTGTAGCAGCTCGCCATGAATGCGCCCTTTTGCGCGATCATGGCGCTGGCGAAATCTTTAAATTTAATCAAATTTTCGCTCTCGAAAAAGGGCTCGTCGGCTTGGATATTGATGATGATCTCATCCTCCGCAAGCGCTGCGTTCGCGACCGCTTCAGCGATGCGGTCGGTGCCGCTTTGATGCTCGCGCGCGGTAAGAACGGCGTCAAAGCCGTAATCTTGCGCGATCTTTAAAATTTGCGGCTCATCCACGGCGATTAGCACGTGATCCGCCTTGGCGGCATTTTGAGCCGTTTTGATAAACATCGGCACGCCGCCAAACTCACATAAAATTTTATTTTTAAAGCGCGTCGAAGCAAGGCGCGCGGGGATTACTATCATTTTTTGATCCACTCCATTATGGCGTTTTTGATCTCGCTTTGTTCCACGATGCTGGAGTGCACCTGCGGCGCGCTAAAAAGGCGTGAGATCTGCGGCGGAATGTCGCTGCGAAATTCCTTCGAAAGCGCGATCATATCGGCTCGCTCGTCTTTGCAAGCCCTGCCTTTGATCGCGCCGATCATCGACGGCGTAAATTTGATCCACTTCGCGGTCGAGATGACGAGATTTAGGCGGCTTTCGTCAAGTAGCTTAAAGCAGGTCGCCGTGTGCGGGTCGATCAGCACGCCGCGGCTGCTCTTTTGCTTGATAAACTTAGCACACTGCGCATCGTCGCAAAAATCCGCCTCAAAGACCTCCTGCAGCTTCGCAAGCTCGCTCGCGCTAAGTTTATAAAATTTATCTCGCGCCAGGCTTTGCATCAGCTCGCTCGTGCGCGCATCGCCGAACATATCGCTAAGCAGCCGCTCGACGTTGGAGCTAACTAAAATATCCATCGCAGGGCTAATCGTGCGGATGAGCTCGCGCCCGCGCAAATCGTAGATCCCGCGCGTAAAAAGCTCGGTTAGGATATTGTTCGCGTTTGAAGCGATCTTGATTTTACTGATCTTTGCGCCCATTTTTTTGGCGAAATACGCTCCCAGCGCGTTGCCGAAATTTCCGCTAGGAACTATGACGTCGAAGGTGTTAAATTTAGAACCCTGTTTTGCGCTCTGCGCGCTGTTTGCGCCCGCTGCGGCGTCAAAATTTTTACCGCACGCCGCACGCCGATCGCTTTCGTTTAAATTTCGTTCGGAGCTCAATACGCCGTGCTTTGAGAAATAGATGCTAGCATAGAGGTAGTAGATGATCTGAAATAAAATCCTGCCGAAATTTACCGAGTTTGCGGCGCTTAGATTTAAATTTGCTCGCGCGAGCTCGTTTTTGAAATCATCGTCAGCCAGTAGCGATTTTAGCGCGCGTTGCGTATCGTCGAAGTTGCCGCGCACGCCTAAAATTTTAAGATTTGCCGCGCTTTGCTTTACCATCTGCTGGCGCTGTATCTCGCTCGTGCCGCCCTGTGGGTAGAGGCAGACCGCTTTGATATTCTCGTCGTCCGCAAAAGCCTCCAGCGTCGCAGGCCCCGTGTCGCCGCTCGTGGCGCACATTATTAAAAATTTTTCATTTCTAGCTTTTGCGATGCTTTTTAAAAGCGCGCCGAAGGGCTGCAGCGCCATATCCTTAAACGCGAGCGTCGGGCCGTGATAAAGCTCCAAAATATAGGCGTTCTCGCTTAGTTTTTTGATCTGGACGGGGCAGGCGGGATTTTCAAATTTATCGTAGCGCCCAAGCGCGCTCTCAAAAACCTCGCTGCTTACGTCAAAATCGAAACTCTCGATGACTTTAAGCGCGATCTGTTTGTAGCTCAGATCCTCGCACTGCTTAAAAAAATCCTCGCTCAAAAGCGGCAGCCGCTCGGGGCTGAAAAGCCCGCCGCCGCTCGCGCTCGGATTTAGCAGCGCGTAGCTAAGATCCGCTTTTTGCGAAAAATCTCTCGTTGAAACCAGTTTCATCTTTTTCCTTTTTAAAATTTTAAAATTTACGCCCGCCCAGGCGCTTTAAATTTGATCGTTTGGACTTTTTGCACGGACTTGCGGCATTGCTGCTTTAAGCCTGCCGCCTCCGCGCTCGCGTCTAAATTTCTTCCTTTATCAAACTTCCTATGCCGCCGTCCGTGAAAAGCTCAAGCAGGATCGAGTGCGGAATTTTGCCGTTGATGATATGCGCGGCATTTGCGCCGTTTCGCACGCATTGCAGGCACGCATCGACCTTTGGGATCATACCGCCTGCGATCGTTCCGTCCTTTTTGAGTTTCGAAATGAGCACGGCATCGAGCTTGCTGATTAAATTTCCCTCTTTATCGAGCACTCCGTCAATGTCGCTTAAAAATATCGCCTTGCTCGCTTTTAGCGCGGCTGCGATCCTGCTGGCGCAGAGATCGGCGTTGATATTAAAGCTCACGTTTTCGTCCGTCTCGCCGCCTGCAAGCGGGGCGATCACCGGCAGATAGTCCTTTTGTAACAGGTCATTTATCAGCTTGGTGTTTACCTCGGTGATCTCGCCTACGAAGCCGTATTTTTTCTCATCGAGGAATTTTGCCCTTAAAAGCCCGCCGTCCTTGCCGCTAATGCCGATCGCTGGCGCGCCGTTTTGGTTCAAAAGCGCCGTGATCTCTTTATTTACCGCGCCGCTTAGCACCATCTCAGTAATTTCGATCGCGTCTTTATTCGTTACGCGAAGTCCATCGCAAAATTCGCTCTGCACGCCGATCTTGTCCAGGGTCTGATTGATCTTTTTGCCGCCGCCGTGCACGACGATGATTTTGATGCCGACCATATGCAAAAGCACGATATCGCGGGCAAAATCAAGCTTGAGCGCATCGTCGGTTTGCGCCGCGCCGCCGTATTTAACGACGAAAATTTTATCTCTAAATTTACGGATATAGGGCAGCGCAGAGATGATGACTTCGGCGGTTTTGCTCTTTTTTATCATAAAATTCCTTTTAAAACCTTATTTTATCATAGCTTGGTTTATGTAGTTTTGAATTTTGCGGATAAAGTTTTCGCTTAGCTTTAAATTTAGCAAAATCACCGAAATTTCCGCGCTCAAATCCCTTAATTTCACGTAATCTTTCGCCGTGCATAGGATATGCTCCGCGTCCTCGCGCCTTAGCAGCTCTAAAATCTGCTCTTTTTTGAAATCGTAATGATCGGGAAAGAAGGCGTGTGCTTTTACGAGCGGCAAAAAGCGCTCTAAGCGCCAAGGCTTGGCGATAGCGCTGATTAAGATCGTGCGGGATCTCTCAAAGCCCGCCTCTTTGGAGTTTGAAATTTTATCCTCGGTAGGGTTTAAATTTGAAATTTTATCTGCGGCGGTTTTTAAATTTAAATCCGAAATTTTATCCGCGGTGGAATTTGAAATTTCATCTGCGTCGGAATTTGAAATTTCATCCGTGCCGTTTAGCTTGCCTTGCAGATCCGTCGCCGAAACGATCCTAAGCTCCTGCGAAATGTCGCTCGGAAAGGGTATGAAGTCTGCAAATTTATAAAAAAACGGCGGGTAGCGATACGCGGCGAAGGGCAGGCAAAAGGGCAGCTTCGGCGCGCTTTGTGGGCGCAGCAAGATATCAAATTTAGAGATATTAAATTTAGAAAATCCGTCGTCCAAGATCACTAGCTCAAAGCCGAGAGTTTGCGCGCGCAAGATCCCTGCGGCGCGATCTTCGCTGACGATCACGTTTGCGCCGCGCAGAAACAGCGCGTACTCCATCGCCTCATCTCCGCTTTGCTCTACGTCGCAAAGTATCCGTCCGCTGAGCGCCACTTCGAGCAAGCCTCTGCTTTTGCGCCCGTATCCGCGAAGGATGATACATGTTTTGAGCTCCTCGCTAAATTCTTTAAAAAGCGCCCGCACTAGCGGGGTTTTGCCGCTTCCGCCGAGGGTTAAATTTCCGACGCTGATTATTGGAATTTTAAATTTTTGCGGCTTAGCAAAGAGCCTTTTTAGGCAGACGATCAGCGTATAAAGTAGCGATAACGGTGCTAAAATCACTCCGAGCGCAAGCCACGCGGGGCTCGGGTCGTATAGGTTTCGCTCAATTAGGAGTTTAAACACGATTTTGCGCTATCTCTTTGATCTGCTCGCAAATGTAGCTCACATCGTCGTCGCTAAGCGCCGTGTAGATCGGCAGGGATAAAATTTGCTGATAGTTTTTAAGCGCATTCGGGAAATCATTGACTTTATAGTTGTATTTGCTTTTGTAGTAGCTTAGCAGGTGCACCGGCACATAGTGCAGCGAAACGCTCACTCCGCGCGAGATCAGCGCTTTGGCAAAATCGTCGCGGTTTTTGTCGATCTTTACGATGAATTGAGTATAGATATGCTCCTCGCTGTCGCTTGGAAGCGTTACGTGCGGGCAGTTTGCAAGCTGCTCGCGGTAGGCTGCGGCGATCTGCTTGCGGCGCTTTATAAAAGCGTCGGTTTTTTCAAACTGAGCGATGGCGTAGGCGGAATTTATAGCGTTAAGATCGTATTTTTGACCGATGCGATCGACATCGTAAGTAAAGGACATATTGCCGTCTTTGTAAAAGGCGTCCCCTACGATGCCGCCGTTTCTTAAAATTTGCGCGGCGCTTGCGATCTCATCGTCGTTCGTGACGAAAAAGCCCGCCGTAGAGATCGCGTCTTGCGCTTGAGGATTGATCTGAAAGCACGATATGAGCGAGCTTTTAAGCGCTCCGATTTTTGCGCCTTTATAGGTAGCGCCCATAGCGCGGCACGCATCGTCTATAAGGATGATATTTTCGCTTTTGGCGACCTCGCTGATGGCGTCTATATCCGCAGCAAGCCCCGCGATGTGCGAGATGAAAGCGCATTTTAGCTTCTTGTGGCGGTTCTGATCTATCGTGCGAGCAAGGCTTTCGCTCGTGATGTTAAAGCTTATCGGATCGATATCTACGAAAACGGGTTCGGCGTCGAAGTGGCGGATCACTTCGGCGACATTGGGGAAGGAATTTACGGAGCATAAAATTTTATCTCCGCGCTTAATATCCATCGCGCAAAGCGCCAGATGCAGCGCCGTCGTGCCGCTCGTGGTAGATACGGCGTGCTTTACGCCGAAATATTTACAAATATCCTCTTCAAAAATTTCGCTATATCTTATATCGCTGTTGTAGAGGGCGCTTTTAATTAAGTCTTCCTCTTTTTTATCGATTTGAGCCTTATAAAACGGTATCTCTTTCATAAATCTCTCCTTAGTGTGCGGGCTCTATGCGGGCGACCGCGGGCGCGCGAAGCTTAAAATTATTTTTAAGAATTCTACGGACGATAAATTTCACCAGCTCTTGATTGTGGTGCGAGTTTTGCAGATATTTTAGATCGTTTGCGGTTATTTGCTCGCCTGAGCGAAATTTCGTCCGCAGCGTTTCGTGCGAAAAAATATCTCTTAGCACGCTATCTAAAATCTCGTAGCTGTATCCAAGCTCACGTTCGTCGCTTTGATTTTCCCATAGATCGGCGCTTGGGGTTTTTTTGATGATCGCATCGTCTATGCATAAAATTTTTGCAAATTTAAACAGATCGGTTTTAAAAATTTCTCCGATCGGATTAAACGCGCAGGCCAGATCGCCGTAGATCGTGCCGTAGCCTAGCATCCTCTCACTAAGATTGCTCGTGCCTACGACTACGCCGCGTTTAGCCGCGCTATAATCATAAAGCAAGCTCATTCTTACGCGCGCGGCGAAATTTCCGATGCGAAGAGCGCTTGCACCGGGATTTAAAGCGGTAAAATTTTCTACAAATGGCGCGATCTCTTGGATTTCGTAGGGGATATTAAAGGATTCGCAGTGAAAGATGCCGTCTGCCATATTTTCTAAATTTGAACCAGCGCTAGGTAGGATAAGCCCGTAAGTGGGGATCTCGGTAAGCGCACAAAGCGCAGAAACCACGGCGCTGTCAAGCCCACCGCTGATACCCACTACAAAGGCGTCCGCGCCCGTTTCATCGAGTCTCTCCGATAAAAAATCGGTCAGTTGCGGCAGCAAATCGTCCAAAAACATAATATTTAGCCTTAAAATTTTACGTTAAATTGTGCGAATTTTAACTATTTTTGGCTAAATTACGGCTTTAATTTAAGCTTAAAAGGAGGATTTAAATGCAAATTTTAAAAAAAGCTTTCGGCGAATACGTGACGAACTGCTACATTCTAAAGGGCGAGCAGGGCGATTTGGTGATCGATCCGGGCGAGGGCAGCTTTGATTGGGTGATGCAAAATACGGGAAAGATCGCCGCGGTTTTGAATACGCACGGGCATTTCGATCATGTTTACGACGACGCCAAGCTGCAAAGGGCGGGCGCTAAAATTTATATCCACGAGGAAGATGCTTTTATGCTGCGGGCGGATCCTTTTGAGACGATGCCCGAGCCCATAGAAGCTGACGTACTAGTAAAAGGGCAGGAGCAAAGCCTTGAAATAGCGGGCTTTAACGTTAAATTTAGCCTTTTTGCAGGACATACGCCGGGCAGCTGTATGATTGAAGTGGACGGCGTGATCTTTAGCGGCGACGTCATATTCAAAGGCTCTATCGGCAGGTGGGATTTTCCCTTTTCAAGCGGCGAGCAGATGAGAGAGTCTTTGCATAAAATTTTGCAGATAAAGGGCGATTTTACGCTCTATCCGGGACACGGAGCAAATACTAGCCTAGCGGCCGAGAGGCAAAATTTAAAATATTTTTTGCAATTTTTTGAGCGCTGATCGTTTAAATTTAACTGCGTTTCGCCGCACAATAAGCGGTAAAGCGGTGTAAAGCGGTGTAAAGCGGTGTAAAGCGGTGTGAAGCGGTGTGAAGCGGTGTGAAGCTGCTCGGCGCCGGAAAATTTATACCGCTTTGCTTGCAGGCACCGGAATTGATGCTGCTTTACTTGCATTGCAGGCATTAAAATTTGCAACTTTATTTGTCGCCGCGAGCGTTGAATTCTGCGCTACGTTCGCACGATGCGCGCATTGGCGTGCTCTGCGTAGATAAAATTTTAAAATCTACCGCCGCTTGATTAAATTTAGAAAAATTCCGTGCCGTGTGCGCATGCAAGACGCAAAGCGTAACGCAAAAGGCGAAATTTAAAATTTGCGCCGCTGCGCTGATCCTGGCCGCTACAATGCGATCTAATCCAATTTGGGGCTCGCTAAATTTATCTAAATTTCACATCCCGCCGAATGTAAAATTTTCCCCCGCGAGCCGATAAATTCGATAAAATTTTACACGTTCTTAAAGGCACAGATATCATTCCATATCGATGCACGGGTGGTGCACGAAAGATGTTTTAAAGGCGCAGATCACGCTCGAAGCCGCACGTAGATACGCCGCGGGGCGGGGTAGCCCTCGATCGTGCGCTAGCTGTCGTGCGGATCTAGGAAATTCTCCAAGCTCTGCCCGTCGATCCACTCCGTTTTGCGCTGTTCGTTCGGATCCGTGGGCTTTTGAGCCAAAATTTCAAAATCTTTAAATTTCGCCCTCTCACACCAATTCTGCAGCGCGCCGACGGTCGGGACGAAGTAGATATTTGAAATTTTTGAGTAGCTGTTTTTCGGACACAGCGCGAAATCGCCTTCTCCTTCGATATACATCGTGTCTAAAAACACCTCGCCGCCCGCATTTAGCGAGGCGCGCAGATCTTTTAGCATCTTTACGGGATCGCTGCGATGGTAGATGACGCCGAGGCAGAAGATCGTATCGAATTTGTGCTCGTAAAAAGGCAGATGTTCCACGCCTAAAAGCTCGAATTTCGCGCTGCTGCGGAGGAATTTTTCGATGAAGCGAAACTGCAGATAAAATAGCGCGCTCGGATCAAACCCCACTAGCTGCGCAGGTGCTAGCTCGCTTGCGCGAAACATATAGTAGCCGTTGTTGCAGCCCACGTCGGCGACGGTTTTGCCGCGCAGATCTAAAAACGGCCGCAGCAGGTTAAATTTCACGAAGCTTCGCCACTCGGCGTCGATAAAAAGATCATTCAGCGCGAAAGGCCCCTTGCGCCACGGCTTTAGCGCTCGCGCGATACGCAAAATTTCATTCTCTTGCTCCGCGCTAGCGCTAAAGCTTGCACGCACGACGTCGCCGCACTCGCAGCCGCACTCGCCTATTTGCAGCGCCTCGATCGCGCTTAAAATTTCGCGGTTTTGCCCGCTTTGTAGCTTTTTAAAGTTCTCGTCTCTGATTTTTTGCATATCCATTTTAGTCCTAAAATTTCAAAATTTAGCGCCATTTTAACATAAAATTTTATCCATTTTAAGGCGCAAAGAGATAAAATCGACTTGCAATTCAAGCAAAGGAGCAAAAAATGCAAGAAGCAAAAACGAGAAAATTTAGTCTCAGGTTTAATCACGAAATTTCAAGTAGTGGCGCAGAGGTGCGGCTTTGGCTGCCGTTAGTGCTGCAAGAGCCCTATCAGAGGTTGCTTGGCGAATATCATGCCCGCTCAAATGCGCAAGAGTCGGCTATCTGCGGAGATCATATAAGCACGTACTACGCGCGCTTCGCACCCGATAAAGAGGCAAGAGCGGGCGTCGGCAAATACGGCGAGCAAGGTGTCGTAGGCGAAGAGGATGATTATTTTGAGCTTAGCTTCGATATTGAAATTTCGGAGCGAAACACCGATTTTAGCAAGGTAAGCTTTAATGAAAATGAGCGCTTGAGCCCCGAAATCGAGGAGTTTTTAAAGCCATCAAAGCTAATTCCGGCAAGCGGCGCTGCGAAACAAAAATCAGACGAGATCACCGGCTCGCTTAAAGGCGATCTAGAAAAGGCGCGCGCGATTTATGAGTGGGTCGCTAAAAATATGAGCCGCGATAATAGCGTGATCGCATGCGGCAGCGGCGATGCAGCAGCGATTTTAAGCAGCGGTAAGCTAAGCGGCAAATGCGCCGATATTAATAGCGTGTTCGTCGCGCTCTGCAGGGCAGCTGGCATTCCTGCGCGCGCTATTTACGGCATCCGCACGGGCGCGGCGCAGAAATTTTCGCCTGAAATGGGCGTCATGGGCGTTCTAAACGGCGGTGCGCTTGAAATTTCGGGCGCGCAGCACTGCAGAGCGGAATTTTATCTAAAAGGCTATGGCTGGATCCCTGTCGATCCTGCGGACGTTACGAAGGTGCGACTCGGCGAAGGCTTAAGCGAGGATGATTCCAAGCTGGCGCGGGTGCGCGAATATCTTTTCGGTAACTGGGAGCCGTGCTGGCTGGGCTTTAACTACGCTCGCGAAATCGTGCTAAATCCGCGTCCGGCGCACGTTCCGATCGAAATTTTTTCGCATCCATATTGCGAAGTGGGCGGCACGCCGAAAGATCCGTACTCTCCTAAAAATTTTATCTACGAGTATTTTTCGCGCGAAATTTAGCCTTCTGACGGCTTGCATTTTACCGCCGCGATTTGCTTAAGCTAAGCCGCCGCGCTTCGTCGAGGCTCAACCGTTTCATCGAAGCGTACGCTTGGCTTTTGCGACAGCGGCGCTTTTTGCGTGGTTTAGCCTACGCCGCCGATACATACTGCCTGCGCGCCTAGGTTGCGGGCTATCATGCCCGCTTTGGCGAAATTTCGCGCTATGTCTTGAAGCGAAATTTTAAAATTTTAAAGCTGGTGAAATTTTAAATTTAGCGATTTCAAAGCCGCAAAAGGTTAAAATCCACGCGTAATTAGGGCTAAGGCTTAGCCATTTTATTTTGAAGGCATTTCATGCAAAGACGCGATTTTTTAAGAAACACTGCGATTTTAGGCGCCGTTATGGCAACTCCGAGTACCATTTTGGGCGGAGAAAAAGTCATTGGCAAAAAGAGAGCTTTCGGGCTATCGCTAAATCACGAAATTTTGGAGGAGGGCAAGCAGACGCGGCTTTGGATACCGCTTCCTCTTATCACGGAGTATCAAAAGGTAAGCGACATAAAATTTGACGGCAATTTCAACGATCCGTCCGTGGACTATGGCGAAATTCCGACGCTCTATGCCGGCTACGTTGGTGTGGCAAAGCCCACGCTAAACATTAAATTTAGCGTCGAGACCTTTGAGCGAAATACCGACTTTAGCAAGGTAAAATTTAATCCGAACGAAAAGCTTAGCCCCGAGGTAGCGAAGTTTTTAGAGCCTAGTGCGCAGATTCAAATCGACGGCGTCGTCAAGCAAAAATCAGACGAGATCGCAGGCGGCATAAAGGGCGATTTGGAAAAGGCGCGCGCGATTTATACGTGGGTGGCGAACACTATGCAGCGCGATAACAGTGTGCTAGGCTGCGGGCTAGGGGACGTGAAGCAAATTTTAAGCAGCGGCAAGCTAAGCGGCAAATGCACCGACATAAATAGCGTTTTCGTTGCACTTTGCCGCGCGCAGGGTATCGCTGCAAGAGAGATGTTTGGCATCCGCGTCGGCGCATCGAGATTTAGCGCTCAAA
>ERZ773083.1631-NODE-1631-length-14994-cov-3.569583_pt1 | contig 14994 bp, 10 predicted proteins | sample MGYA00511465_ERZ773083 | MGnify/ENA primary metagenome ERZ773083 (study PRJEB29015, sample SAMEA2738001) | human oral metagenome | biome: human oral; feature: human-associated habitat; material: dental | place: China | collected 2060 ... | reverse complement strand
GGCGCTCCCCGTCGGCGTCGGTGCCGTCGATACCGCCGGCTTCGCGGCGGGCGGCGCCCGGGCCACCCCCGACTCCGGCGACATCGTCCAGGAGGGAAACGATGACTGACCAGACCTCCGACGCCTCCCGCATCCCGGAAGAGCGGCCGAGCACGGACCACGACCAGTGGCTGCGCGACCCTCCCGGCCCCGTGGGACGCTTCTTCGCGCCCGTCGCCGGCTACGGCGTGACCATCTCCTCGATGTTCCGGCCCACCGTCACCGAGCTGTACCCCTTCGAGGCGCCGGTCCTCATGCCGCGCTACCACGGGCGCCACCAGCTCAACCGCTACGACGACGGCTTGGAGAAGTGCATCGGCTGCGAGCTGTGCGCCTGGGCCTGCCCGGCGGACGCCATCTACGTCGAGGCGGCCTCGAACACCCCGGGGGCCCAGTACTCCCCCGGCGAGCGCTACGGCCGCGTCTACCAGATCAACTACCTGCGCTGCATCTTCTGCGGCATGTGCATCGAGGCCTGCCCCACGCGCGCGCTGACCATGACCAACGAGTTCAAGCTCGCCGACAAGACCCGCGGGAAGCTGATCTACGAGAAGCAGGATCTTCTGGCGCCGCTGGTTGCGGGCATGGAGCAGCCACCGCATCCGCGTCGCCTCGGCGACGACGAGAAGGACTATTTCCTGGGGCTGCCTCCCACCGGTCAGCCCGACACCCGAACGGCACCCGAGCAAGGAGCGGTGAAATGATTCCCCTTCCCCCGCTGACGGGCGAGGTCGTCGCCTTCGTGGTGTGCGCGCCGATCATGGTGCTGCTCGCCATCGGCATTGTCGTCGCCCGCAAACCCGTTCACTCGGCCCTCTGCATGGCCGGGGTGATGGTGGGGCTCGCGGTCCTCTACGCCGCCCAGGACGCCCCGTTCCTGTTCGTGGTGCAGATCATCGTCTACACGGGCGCCATCCTGATGCTGTTCCTGTTCGTGGTGATGCTGATCGGCGTCGACAGCCGCGACTCCGTGGTGGAGACCCTCAAGGGCCAGCGGGTGGCGGGCATCCTGGCGGTGCTCGGCCTGGCAGGTCTGCTGGTGTTCGCCGTCGGGCAGGCGGTCTTCGCCGGTGGCCCGGTGGGGCTGACGCGGGCCAACGAGACCCAGGGCGGCAACGCCCAGGGCGTGGCGGCGCTGCTGTTCTCCCGCTACGTGGTGCTGCTGGAGGCCACCTCGGCGCTGCTGATCACTGCGGCGGTGGGTGCCATGGTTCTGGCCCACGGCGACCGGCTCCGCAAGCCGAGGCGCCAGGCCGAGCACATGGAGGCCCGCATCGAAGGCTACGCGGTCGGTGGCGTGCACCCGGGTCCGGACCCGAACTCCGGCGTCTACGCCCGTTCCAACGCCATTCACGCGCCTGCGTTGCTTCCCGACGGCACCGTCGCCGAGAAGTCGGTGAGCCGCACCCTGACCACCCGTGGCGCGGTGGTGGCGGTCGACGACCTGCGCAACCCGACGACCACCACCTTTGGTGAGATCGAGAAGGTTGCCGCTGAACTGGAAGGAGAGGCCAAGTGAACACCGAGGCCTACCTGGTGCTGGCGGTGCTGCTGTTCGCCGTCGGTGCGCTCGGATTCCTGCTGCGCCGCAACGCGATCATCGCTTTCATGAGCGTGGAGCTGATGCTCAACGCCGCGAACCTGGTGTTCGTGACCTTCGCCCGCCAGCACGGCGGACTCGACGGTCAGGTGGCGTCCTTCTTCGTCATGGTGGTGGCCGCCGCCGAGGTCGTGGTCGGCCTGGCCATCATCGTCGCCGTCTATCGCGCCCGTCGCTCGGCCTCCGTCGACGACGCGAACCTGCTGAAGTTCTGAGGAGGCTGCCGTGCTGTTGTTGGAAACCATGGCGACGGTACCCGCAACGGGGCTGTTCAGCCTCGCCTGGCTCCTGATCGTGATTCCCCTGGCCGGGGCGGCATTGCTGCTGGTCCTCGGGCGTTTCTCCGACTCGTGGGGTCACTGGCTGGCGACCGCCTGCTGTCTGGCCTCGTTCACCATCGGGGTGCTGCTGTTCAGTTCGATGCTGGGAGCTAACGAGGGGCAGCGGGCCGTCACCGTTCACCTCTACGACTGGATCAGCACCGGGTCCTGGAACCTCAGTTTCGGGATGCTGATCGACCAGCTGTCGATTCTGTTCGTGCTGCTCATCACCGGCGTCGGGTCGCTGATCCACATCTACTCGATTGGCTACATGGCCCACGACGAGCGGCGTCGCAGGTTCTTCGCCTACCTGAACCTGTTCATCGCGGCGATGCTCACACTTGTGCTGGCCAACAGCTACCTGGTGCTGTTCCTCGGCTGGGAGGGCGTCGGCCTGGCCTCCTACCTGCTGATCTCCTTCTGGCAGCACAAACCCTCCGCAGCCGCCGCGGGCCGCAAGGCGTTCGTCGTCAACCGCGTCGGTGACCTGGGAATGTCGATGGCCATCTTCACGATGCTGTCGCTGTTCGGCAGCACCGCCTTCTCCGAGGTCAACGCCGGTATGCCGCGACTTGACGTCGCCACCGCGACGCTGCTCGGTTTCCTGCTGCTGCTCGCAGCGTGCGGCAAGTCGGCGCAGGTGCCGTTGCAGTCGTGGCTGCTCGACGCAATGGAGGGCCCCACCCCTGTCTCCGCCCTGATCCACGCGGCCACGATGGTCACGGCGGGCGTCTACCTGGTTGTGCGCAGCCACGCGATCTACGAGATCAGCGAGGCCGCAACCCTCGCGGTGGCGATCGTGGGTGTCGTGACACTGCTCGCCGGCGCCTGGATCGGCACCGCCAAGGACGACATCAAGAAGGTCCTGGCCGGCTCCACCATGTCGCAGATCGGCTACATGATGCTGGCCGCGGGTCTCGGGCCGGTGGGCGCGGCCTTCGCGATCTTCCACCTGCTCACCCACGGCTTCTTCAAGGCGAACATGTTCCTCGGCGCCGGGTCCGTGATGCACGGCATGAACGACGACGTGAACATGCGCAACTTCGGGGCACTGGCCAGGGCGATGCGGTGGACCTTCCTGACCTTCGCGATGGGGTATCTGGCCATCATCGGTTTCCCGTTCACCGCGGGCTACTACTCCAAGGACCACATCATCGAGGCCGCCTTCGAACGCAACATCGTCCTGGGCATCCTGGCGCTCATCGGCGCGGGCATCACCGCGTACTACATGACGCGCCTGATGATGATGACCTTCCTGGGGCGCAGCCGCTGGGAGGAGGGCGTGCACCCGCACGAATCCCCGGCTGTGATGACAGCCCCGCTGGTGATCCTGGCCATCGCCTCACTGGGCGCAGGTCTTGTGATGAACAACTGGATCCAGGGTTGGCTGGCCCCGGCCACCGGGTCACATCCCCACGAGACCGGTCTGCTGGCCTTCAGCTGGATCGGCGCGGCCACGCTGGTCGTCGTGGCTGCGGGCGTCGCGCTCGGCTGGTGGTTGCACAGCGGTCTCATCCCGAAGCGGGCGCCGCAGACCCACAACCCGCTGGTGCTGATCGGCCGCAACGACCTCTACGGGGATGCCGTGAACACCTACGCGGTGATCTGGCCCGTGAGCGGGATAGCGACCGCGCTGAGCCTCGCGGACCAGGGCGTGGTCGACGGTCTCGTCCGGGGCTCCGGATACGGGGTGAGAGGCCTGGCGGGCCTGTTGCGGAAGGCACAGAACGGCTATTCCCGCACCTATGGTCTGACGCTGGTGATCGGCGTCGTGATTCTCGGGGCCATCGTGGTTTTCGGGCAGCTGGGCTGAGGAAGGAAGAACTCACGTGATCAACGACTCGATTCCCCTCCTGAGCATCCTCGCGCTGCTCCCGTTGCTCGGCGCCCTGGTCCTGACGTGCGTGCGTGGCGCCGCCGCCCGTGTCGTCGGCCTGTGTTTCGCCTTCGCGACCACCGTTGTCGGAGTGTTCGCCTTCGTCCTGGGGTTCGGCACCCACTTGTCGGAGACACTGCCGTGGATCCGGGTGATCGGCGCCTCCTACGCCCTGGAACTGGACCCCATGAGCGCCGTCATGGTGCTGCTGACCGTGATCCTCACCCCGCTGGTGCTGATCGCCGAGTGGCACGTCGGCGACGCGGAGGGTGCCCGCTGGTCGACACGGACCTTCTTCGCCCTCACCCTTGCCCTCGAAGGGCTCTCCCTCCTGGTGTTCCTGGCCAGCGACGTGCTGCTGTTCTACGTGATGTTCGAGGCCACGCTGATCCCGATGTACTTCATGATCTCGGGTTTCGGCGGGCCGGAACGGGCCGCGGCGGCCGTGAAGTTCCTGCTGTTCTCGCTGGCCGGTGGGCTGGTGATGCTGGTCGGGGTCGCCGGGTTGTACGCGGTTTCTGCGGGGACCGGGGAACCGAGTTTCCTGATCCGCGACCTGATCGTCCTCGACCTGGGCGGCGATATCGGCCGCTGGCTGTTCGCGGCCTTCTTCTTCGCGTTCGCGGTGAAGGCGCCGATGGCCGGTCTGCACACGTGGCTGCCGGACACCGCCGAGCAGGCCACCGCCGGTTCGTCGACGATGCTGGTGGGCATCCTCGACAAGATCGGCACCTTCGGGATGGTCAAGATCTGCCTGACGATCTTCCCCGAGGCCTCGCACTGGGCCACGCCGGTCATCCTGGTGTGGGCGGTGGTCTCGATGTTCTACGGCGCCCTGATGGCGCTCGGCAGCCCCGATTTGCTGCGGTTCGTGTCCTACACCTCCGTCAGTCATTTCGGTTTCATGGTGTTCGGGATCTTCGCTTTGACCACGCAGTCGCTGAGCGGGTCGATCTTCTACATGCTGAACCATGGCTTCTCCACGGCCGCGATGTTCCTGGTCGTCGGTTTCCTCGTGAAACGCCGCGGCACCGCCGCCATCGAGGCCTACGGCGGGGTGCAGAAAACCGCCCCGGTGCTGGCTGGTTTCCTGCTGATGTCGGGCCTGTCGGTGCTCGCCCTGCCCGGCATGTCCAGCTTCGTCTCGGAGTTCTTGGTGCTGGCCGGTTCTTGGCAGCGCCACCCGGTGCACACCGCGGTGCTCACCCTCGGGATGGTGCTGGCAGCGGCCTACGTGCTCACCGTCTACAAGAGAACCATGACCGGCCCCGTGCCCGATGACGTGCGCAAACACGTCTCCACGGACCTGAACCTGCGCGAACGTCTCGCAGTGGCGCCGTTGCTGGTGCTGTTGATCTTCTTCGGTTTCTTCCCGAGGCCTCTGCTCCAGGTGGCCGATGATGCGGCACGGAACGTGATGCAGACCGTCGGCGAGACCGATCCCGCCCCCACGATCCAGGGAGAGAACTGATGAGCCCGCTTGAGATCACCGTTCCGGTCATGGAGTGGATGCTCGAGGCCCCCCTGATCATGCTGCTGGCCGGCGCCACCCTGGGGGTGCTCCTCGAGGCCGTGGTTCCCCGCGAGTACCGCTATTCCGCACAGACGGGGCTGGCGATGCTGACGGTCCTGACCGCCATGGGGTTCACCGCGTACAACTGGGTGGGCGGGGACTTCAAGGTGGTCGCGCCCGGAAGCATCGCCGTGGACGGGCCGACGTATTTCTTCTGGTTGCTGCTGTTGCTGGTCGGCCTGGGCGGGGTGGCATTGTTCGCCGAACGTGCCGTCGCCGGCGGGGTGTCGGCCTTCGCCGCATCGGCCGCCACCGTTCCGGGGTCGCCTCTGGAGCGGGAGGCCGAACGCCAGCACCGCGAACACACCGAGATCTTCCCTCTGATCCTGTTCACGCTGTTCGGGATGCTACTGTTCGCGGCCGCCAACGACCTGTTGACGCTGTTCGTCGCCCTGGAGATCTTCTCCCTGCCGCTGTACCTGCTCTCCGGGATGGCGCGGCGCCGCCGTTGGCTGAGTCAGGAGGCCGCGCTGAAGTACTTCCTGCTCGGTGCCTTCAGTTCCGCGTTCTTCCTGTTCGGCGTGGCGCTGCTGTACGGCTATGCAGGTACCTTCACCTACGCCGGTGTGGCGCAGGCCATCGTCGCCGACGATTCCCCGTGGGTGCTGCTGCTGACCGGCTTGGTGATGCTGGCCGTCGGGCTGCTGTTCAAGGTGGGTGCGGTGCCGTTCCACACCTGGACACCGGACGTCTACACCGGCGCCCCTACCCCCGTTACCGGTTTCATGGCGATCGCCACCAAGACGGCAGCCGTGGCCGCGCTGCTGCGGGTGTTCTACGTGGCCCTGGGCGGGGCGCGCTGGGATTGGCAACCGATCATCGCCACCGTCGCGGTGGCGACCATGGTGATTGGCGCGGTGGTGGGCCTGGTGCAGCAGGACATCAAACGCCTGCTGGCCTACTCCTCGATCGCCCATGCCGGGTTCATCCTGGCGGGTTTCGTCGCCGCCGTGGGCGCCACGGCAGAGGGTGGTGTCTCGTCGGTCGGGTCGATCTCCTTCTACCTGCTGGCCTACGGTTTCGCGACCCTCGGTGGATTCGGGATCATCACGATGGTGAGGCGGGCCGGGGGAGAAGCGAACGGGATCGCCGCCTGGCAGGGGCTGGGACGGACCAACCCGTTCGTCGCCGGGACCATGACCCTGTTCCTGCTCAGCTTCGCCGGTATTCCGTTGACCGCGGGTTTCGTCGGAAAACTGGTGGTCTTCGCCGCCGCCTGGCAGGGCGGGTACGGCTGGCTGGTGCTGGTCGCGGTGATCGCGAGCCTCGTGGCCGCCTTCTTCTACCTGAAGGTCGTGGTGGCGATGTGGTTCAAGGAACCTGAACGTGGCGGACAGGGCAGGGTGGCTGGGGCCTCCGGCTGGACCTGGGCCGTCGTTGCCGTGGCCGCTGTGGCGACGATCATTCTCGGTTTGGTTCCGGGTAGCATTCTTGACCTGGCGGCTGGAGCCGCTCAGTTCATCCGCTGACCCCTGGAGTCATCTTGACCCTCGACATCGAAGCCCTCTCAATCCGCTTCGAGGAGCAGCTGCGGCAGGTCGCCGTCGCTGACTCCCCGTTCGTCACCGAGGCCGCCGGTCACTTGATAGCTGCCGGGGGAAAACGGTTCCGGCCCCAGCTGGTGTATCTCGCATCGGAGTTCGGCGGCGAGGTGGACGAGGAGATGCTGTTGAAGGCCGCTCTCGTGATGGAGCTGACCCACGTCGCGAGCCTCTACCACGACGACGTCATGGATGAGGCCGAGGTGCGTCGTTCCGCGCCGTCCGCGAACTCCCGGTGGGGCAACTCCATCGCGATCCTGATCGGCGACTACCTGTTCGCGAAGGCGTCGATTCTGGTGGCGGATCTCGGTACCGACTATGTGCGGCTTCAGGCGGAAACCTTCACCCGGCTGGTACAGGGGCAGATCGCGGAGACCCGTGGCCCGGAAACGGGGGAAGTGGCGTTGGAGCACTACCTGCAGGTGATCGCCGACAAGACGGGCTCCCTGATCGCTGCCTCCGCGTTGTTCGGGGCGATGATCGCGGGGGCGCCGCAAACGATCCGGGAAGCCCTGGCAGCCTACGGCGAGGAGGTCGGGTTGGTGTTCCAGCTGAGCGACGACATCATCGACATCACCAGCGACGTCACCGGCAAGACCCCGGGCACGGACCTGCGCGAGGGGGTGCCGACGCTGCCAACGCTGCTGCTGGAGGCCTCCAGTAACCCCGCCGATCAGCCCCTGAAGGATCTTCTCGCCGGGGATCTGAGCGACGACGCGGCCCTCGCGGAGGCGTTGGCGGCGCTGCGTGCCCATCCTGTCGTCGAGAAGGCACGGGCTGAGGTTCGCCGCCACGCCGACCTGGCGAGGCAGCACTTGGCGCCGCTCCCCGAGGGCGAGGCCAAACAGCTGCTGCTCCAGGTCTGCGACGACCTGGCGGAACGCTCCACCTGACCTTTCGGCCGCTCTCCTCGCTCAACAAGGGCAGTTGACCCAGGAGCGCTCATGTCCCCGGCTGGTCGGTACCACAACGACGTCTTGGACGTTCACGTCCGCGGGCAAGGTCAGTTCGTGGTGCACTGTCCCCATCTGATTGCCGGTGCTGGTCACCAAAGCATCCACATGCTCCTCCGTTGCGGACGATTCCTGTGAGGGCGGCGCGGGCGGCGTCCGCCCCGAGCAGATCGCACTTCACCAGCCGGGCATTCACCGGTTCGAGGGGGCCCGGATGCCGACGATGATGATGCGCCAACCGTCGGCGACGGCCCTCTGGGCGGTGGCCGGTCCGATGCCGACGAGCATCGATCCGGCACTGACGTGCCGGTGGTTCCGGCGGTCCGGCCTCCATGTCGTAGCTGGTTGTGCGCGTCATGTGCGTGCCGATTCCGTGTCGGCGTGTTCGCGGCCCGGAGATTCCACAGATGGACGTGGTGTGTGAAAACCGCCGCGGTAACAGCTTCGCCACACCATCCCCATTCTCGTTTCGGCACCTTCGTGGATGCAACTTCTGAGGGCGTCTAAATCAGTGTGTGCCGGACCCCGATGCGCCCACTGGGGCGGGATGTCGTCCCGTGGAAGCGACCTGCCGGAACCTCGTAATTCACGGTTCTGCTTCCGGATTGCGGCGTGGTGCGGGGATCCCAGGTTGGTCGCCGAAGGGAAGGGTGTGCGACGAAAGTTGAGGAGGTCAACCGCCTGCGATTGGTCGAATGGTGTGAATCCCGGCCAACTTGTGTTAACGTTCGTCAGTCCCTGATTGGTCAGCCGATCGGATGACAAGAAGCAGAAGTATGAATTTGGGAGGGAAACTACGTGTTGAAGAGAACCAAACCTCGCAGCGAGTGGAGGCCGATGGCTTTCCTGTTCGCATTCCTGATCGGCGTGGCCGGTCTGGTCGTCGGGAATCCCGTTGCGCAGGCCGCCGAGGTGGACGCCATTGACCGGGGAAGTATCCGGCTTTCAAAACTTGAGGCTGACGATCCCGCGGTCTACCTGTGGAGCAAGGTGCGGATCGACGCCAAGTGGAGGATTCCCGATCAGAGCGGAAAGGCAGGGGACACCTTCAGGCTCAAGCTGCCCGAGGAGATCGGAGGCTCCTCCGGAAGTTTCGAGCTCAAGGGAGCCGAGGGCGACCCGCTGACCTACGGAACCTGTGAGGTCGGGGAGGCCGAGGTGGTCTGCACCTTCAACGAGAACGTCGAGGGCAAGAACAATGTCGGTGGCTCTCTGTGGGTGAGCGCACAGGTGGCTGCCCTGGTCAACACCGACAAAGTCACTTTTCCCCTGAGCGGCGGTCCACTCGAAGTGCCGCTGCCCGATGGACAGAAGAACATCGGCTACAACCCCAAGGTTCCCACCGAGATCGACAAGTCCGGATGGTTTCCCACCGACGAACTGAGCGTCATCCACTGGCGCATCGTGGTTCCCGGATCCCGGGTTGCCGATCGTTCCCGTATGGTCATCACGGACAATTACGCGGTGGCGGGGACCGAGCTGACCGTCGTCGACGGCAACCCGTCCGTTTACTGGCTCCCCAACACCCCGAAGTGCTGGAACGAGAACCACACCGATGAATGCCACAAGCGCATGGACACCTCCACCTCGCCGTCACTCCGGGTCTCCGTTGATGACTCCAAGGACGTCGTCACCGCCACCATCGACAACAAGGGCAAGAAGTTCGAAACTGATCGGCTGTACGTGTTCGACCTGCAGCTGAGGGTCGACGGGCCGATTCCCGCAGGGGCGCAGTACACCAACAAAGCCACCGTCGATGCCGAACACCGCACCGCGACTGCCGTCAAGAGCGTCTCGGGTGGCGGCACCGGTTCCGGTGACACCGTCGGGCATCTTGCCGTGAAGAAGGCAGTCGTTGGTGGGCAGGTCCCCGGCGACACCACCTACCCGGTGACCTGGTCCTACCAGTACAAGGGTCAGATGCGCAGCGGCGAGCTGGCGGTGAAGGCCGACGGCACCCTCGAGATCCTCAACAACGTTCCGAACGGTACCGTGGTCACCCTGACCGAGAAGGTTTCCGCCGGCGGCGACATCGACTACGGCGACCCGGTGTTCTCGGGCCAGGGCGTCAAGGACGGGGTTCCTGACGCCAACAGCGCCCAGGTCACCATCGAGGGCCTCAAGACCGTCGAGGTTTCCCTCACCAACCACGTGAACCCGAAACTGGCCGCCGTCGAGGTCACCCCCGGCGTCTGCAAACCGGGATCCAGCGAACCTACCGAACCCACAGTCAAGGTGGGCGAGACTGACGGCATCACCTACTCCACCCCGAAACTCGCCACCTCCGGTGACAAGGTGACCGTCGAGGTCACCGCCACCCCCGCAGCGGGCAGGGAGATCGACGACCAGCACCTGCCGAACGGATGGAAGGCCAACGGTGACGGCACCTACACCTTCACCACCACCATCACCCAGCCGAGCTGCGTGAAGACCGTCACCCCGGTCATCCCGTCCATCGGGGCGCAGGTGTGCCCCGTCGACTCCACGACCCCGGTGCCGCCGTCGGTGACCGGCGTCGAGGACACCGACGAGATCGACTACAGCGAACCCCAGGTCACCAGCAGCAACGGCCAGGTCACCGTTGTCGTCACCGCCACGGCGAAGCCCGGCTACCGGATTGACACCGACAAACTGCCTGAGGGGTGGAAGCTCGTCAACGGTGTGGTCACCTACACCAGGACCATCACCCAGCTCGCGTGCGACGTTCCCGTGGCGCCCACCATCTATCCAGGCGTCTGCACCCCGGGATCCACCACGCCGTCGCAGCCCACCGCCAAGGTGGCCGAAACCCCTGGGGTCACCTACGGTGAACCGGAGATCAAGGTCGTTGACGGCAAGGTGAGTGTCACCGTCACCGCCACCGCCCAGGACGGCCACGAGTTCGGTGGCCCGATGCCGGAGGGCTGGAAACTGATCGACGCCAAGACCGCTGTCTTCACCGGCGAGGCCAATGTCCCCGTCTGTGAGGTCCCGGCGGCACCCACGCCGACCCCTTCACCAACCCCGACCCTTTCGCCCACCCCGACCCCCACGGTGACCCCGGCCAAACCCGTCCCTGTGAAACCGGGTCTGCCGAAGACCGGCTCCTGATCCCGCACCTGTGCTGGTTGGGCCCCGATTCTCCGGAATCGGGGCCCGCTTCCTGTCCCGCCCACCTGCATGCTGGCTCTGTTCCTGGTTTCCTCCGGTCGGCTGAGTTTGTCGGCTGTGTGAATCATCACCGGCCCGCGACGGCCTCTGGCGTCACCTGCCCGCCACAAGCCGATTCTCGGAACCGTGGCCTGTGCAGGGAGGGAGACTTATCCACAGTCGCCTTCAAACGCGGCTTGACTAGGTATTTCACTGCTCGGAGGGTAGCCCGTGAAGAAGCCTCGGGGAGCTATCTGAAAGTTCTGGTTTCCCGAGAAGCGCCATCCGGCGGGACCAGGTATTCGGTCCGTTCATTCGTTGGTGCCCATGTGCTTGGATTCGCATCCCCGCGAAACCCCAGTCGTTCTTCGGGGGCGACAATGAGCAAAATTTTTGCTCATTGTCGCTGCTCTTGGTGGTTGACTTTCGGGCCGGAACAGGAGATTTCCTGGACTAACAGCCAGAGTTTTCATGCGTCACCCGTGCGAGAAAGTGTAACTTCTGTTAGGTTACGTTCTGTTCAAAGTTTCAACTCCTTGGAGAGGTGGGGGCAGGTTGAAGTTCGGGGGTAGGTGCAGAACCCATGGGGTCGGTGGCCTTTCGGGAATGATCATGATCGGTTTTCTGATCGTAATTTTGATTACCGGGGCGTGGATTGCTGCCGGGGATGGGGTCGTCCCTGGGGAAACGGATCCAGATCGGGGAACAGCCGTTCTGGAGAATCGACAGGATCTGTTGATGGAGCTCATGGAAGCCAGGAGAGAAATTGCCTCTGGTGAGGTGAACAACATCTCCTCACCCAATCGATTCCTCCGTGCAGATTCCGGTGAAACCGCGGCTTCCCGAAACCATTTGCCGGTATTGAATCTCCGATCCGGGGTCGCCCTGGTGGCCGGGGATCCGGACGACTTGCGGGAAGTGGAGCCCTCCGGATTCCCGGTAGTTGGATGGGTTTTCCTCGTGGGTGACTACAGGGCCGGCTCCGGTGAAAATCCTTTCTTTGCCCTCGCGTCCGCAGCTTGCAGTTCTCTGGATTCCGGTCGGGCGTTCGACGCGCATCCGGAAGTTGCGGTAGAACGATCCACGTCTTTTCCCCTCACCGGAAATGACGAGCGGGTCGTGGCCGCATCCTCGGGGATGGTTCCCTGGGCGCTCATCGCCAACCAGCAGGTGCAGGCAACCCCGGATTCTCCAGGCGCGACGGCCGAAGAGCCGGTCCTTCCCGGCCCCGCGGTGGGGCTGCTGTGCGTGGTTGCTGCGGCAGGCGCGCTGGTAGGAAGATATGCCGGATACCCGGCCGGGAAACGGGAGGGGAGAAAATGACCAGATCCGATGTGTGGTGCGGCATTCCCTCCAAGCTTTCTCCGGATTGCAGCCGTTTTCCTGCTGCCTTGTTCGTGTGCATGGTGGGGTGAGGAAGTACGGAAAGAATCCAGCTGTCCTCTTGTGTGCGACAGGGTTTCCTCTTCCAAGAAGGGCAGAGGCGGAGGTGAGGGGCAAAAATTCGGCTGATCAGGTGTGACTCCAGGTTTGGGGTGGCGGGTGAGACTCCCTGTTGCCCGCCAACTGGATCAAAGGGATTTCACACTGCTCATCTTGAACGAGAGCTCGTTTCGATGGGCGCGCGGAACGCTGAACAATGGTGATCAGGAATCGGCGCCCAACGGAGGGAAAGAAAGGTCATCCGCGGTGACGCCTTTCAAGCGGGTGGTGAGAATTTATTGCGCACGTGATTCTGGCTTCTCGGTGATTCGTTGGAGCGGGGAGTCGTGCGTGTCCTAGGGAAAAGAGCCACGTCCCCGCGGCATGTGGTGCGGTGGCGCGCCGAGCCCCTGTGAAGGGGAAATCGGTTCTGCCAAGAAACCCTGCTCCTCCCTGCTGCATGACCGTTCGGCAAGTAGCCAGCTATCGTCATCCTTTTGAGGGACATGTTTTCCTGATAGCTTCAACGCGCTGCCGATTCATGCGAATGAGTTCAGGGGAATCCGGGATGGGAAGACAGGTCGACGCGCGAAGCGCGCGCATGGTCGTCATGGGGGTGGCTGCCATGCGTGGCGCGTCGACCGTCCTCACGGGTGTGCCGGTGTCCTACACGGGAACCGGTACACCTTTGGAAAAGAACCTGAAAGGCGGCGAGCCGGGGGCCGAATCTGGTTCTCCCGTCCGTTTTCCGGCGCTGGTGGCGTCGGAAAACGGACGGTGGGCGGAGTCGGATCCGAGGCATATGTGACGCGGGGGTGCGTCCTGAGAGGAGGGGCCTGTGGCTGGATGAGTCTGGCCCCTCCACATGCTTCTCATGCCCGAGCAACACTCGCTGAATCGTAACCAGGTCCGTGCCAGGACACCGGGTCCAGCGTTTCGTGAGCTCCGCAATGTGTGGTGAATCAACGGTCCAACCGATGGCATCTCGGGTTCGGGTTCATTGGGAAGGGCGGGGAAATACCCCACCCAGGGCTCGGGACAACCGGCTGCTGGCCAGCGGATCAGCTCCGGGGCCAGAATCCCGAAAACCTTCGGTGAATGGGGTTTGCTGTACCCTGCTGGAAGCAGGAGAGCAGTGGTTGGTTCACGACCTCGATGTGACGGAGCTCCGGCTTTCCTGAGCTGGGCGAACTGCTCCGGAAACCAACGAGGAGGGAAACGAGTTGTCGACACCGAGCGGTCCGAGAAGCCCCGATCAACCCGGAGGAACCGGAGACCCCACCCAGCCGCCGGGAATGCCGCAGTTCTTCCCGCCGGGGCAGGGGCAACCGCAAGGGTATCAAGGCTCTCCCCAAGGGTATGCGGAAAACATGAACGTGCCCCCGCAGGGGCCGGTGACGCAGGGATGGCCCGGACCGCCCCTCTATGCGGCGGGTTACCCTCCGCAGGGTCCGGAGCAGTTCCCGAAGAAGTCGAGAACAGGTCTGTGGGTTGGGATCGGGGTCGTCGTGGTTGCGGTGGCCGTGGTGTTGGCGCTGGTACTCCCGCGTTTCTTCTCAGGAGGAGGAACCAGTCCCGATGAAACGGCGTCGCCGTCCGAGGTGCCGACGTCCGAGGAACCGACATCCGAGGAACCGACGGATCCCGAGGGAATCGCCAAGAACGTCGCCAAGAAATACCTCACCGCGATCTCCGAGGGGCGCGCAGAAGACGCCAAGAGACTCCTGGACCGTATTGCGGGCGATGCCTCATCGCTCACCAACGAGGTGCTGAAGGATTCGCTGACCCGGGCCCCGATCACTGACATCAAGATCGGCGAACCCGCTGCTGAAGAGGACGGTCGCTACGATGTTTCCGTCACCTACAAAGTGGGTGACATATCGGCCAGCGACAATTACAAGGTGAACCCCAAAAATGGAAAGCTGGCCACGGGGCTTCCCAGTCTGAATTTCCATCCCCTCAAGAGGAGCGACATTACAGTGAACGGTGAGGTGATAAAGGGCAGTGCGAACATCCTGAAGGTATTCCCGGGAAGCTACGTCGTCGCATCCACCAACAAGTACCTCGAGATCGACGAGAACACCGTCGTCTTGACTAATTCGAGGGACAAAGTGCCATGGTCGAGTCTCAAGCCCAAGGCGAGCCAGGCGGGCATCGACCTGTTCCGTGAAAAGGTCGTGTCCGAGGCGAAAGCGTGCTTGGCCTCCAAAGCCATTGACCCGGGGTGTGGCATCGCCATCAAGAGTAAGAGGGTGACCGTGGTCGAGGGCAGCGTCACACGTACCCAGAATTCCGAGAACACCTCCAAACTGGAGAACGTCGTCCCCAAGCCCGGCCTCTTGGTGGGCACCATCCTCTTGGTGCTCATCTATCTTCCCCACGTGGTGAAACCCGTCAAGGCAAAGCCGTGGAATCGCTTTGCCCGTTTCACCGACATTTCGTTGGAGCGCAAGCGAGGCGTAGTATGGGCGATTGTGCTGCTTACGGGGGTGTTGGGCTATTTTAGCTTGCAGACAAAGTTCGATGCCAACATGAGCCACA
>ERZ773083.1627-NODE-1627-length-15015-cov-4.043783_pt1 | contig 15015 bp, 17 predicted proteins | sample MGYA00511465_ERZ773083 | MGnify/ENA primary metagenome ERZ773083 (study PRJEB29015, sample SAMEA2738001) | human oral metagenome | biome: human oral; feature: human-associated habitat; material: dental | place: China | collected 2060 ... | reverse complement strand
CTGTCATCCAAATTGTTTAATTGCGGGAGCATTAACTTTTGATGACGCGTTAAAATTAGCTCATCTTGCACTTCTTCATTAATATGTGAGGTCGGAATCTTTTCCGGCCTTATTTTATGATTTTTGTAGATTTTTATGGAAAATATGTTATAATAGTAGATCAGAGCTCAGAATTGGCTGAGTTTGTACTTTTGGAGGATGAAAAAATGGAAAAGAGCTTTGAACTTGAAGAACTGAAAAAGGAGATGGAGAATGCTTTTCAGGAAAAACAAGAAAAACTACATGAGTATCTGCTTGCAAAGAGTAGAACTAAGGTAGCATGGGACGTTCGGCAATCGGTTCAAAAAGAGCGTATTGCCGCGAAAGAGAAGATGCTCAGTGAATATGACAAACTGAAAGAACATGATGAGGAAATGAATTCTGTCTGGAATGAATACAGGAGGTTGTATGAGGAGCATAATCTAAGAATCGGCGACATACAGGTGTCGTCGAATGAAAATCACCAATTTATGGTGAAGGCTTTCGAGGGATCAAGAGCTGCTTATGAAAGTGGAGACAAGGACAAGGCACGTGAACTTGCGTCGATGGCGCGATACTACAAAGGATTGCGTGACGATCTGAATCGTTCTGCTCAAAGATTGATTCAGGAAATTAAGGACGCCAAAGAAAGTGCTCAATGGCGTACTTCCGTTGACTGTTCGTCGTATAAAACGAATAAGGCGATTTTTGATGAGGTACGTGATCGCTATTGCTCGGTGAAAGAGGAATTTTATCGTTTAAAAGCTGAACAGGACGAGAAGAAGGAGGCTTTTTACGAATCGCGTGAGAGGTTCTATCAATTAAGATCGTTATTTCAGAGTAAATTAAAAGATCTTAGAGCCGCAGAGACAGAAAAATGTAGATCGGAACTTGCACAGGCTGGAGTTCTAAAACAAAATGCAAAAATCGTTATGAAAGATGGTAGACAGATTCAAGTCTACTATGGCGGTTTAGGCAAGAGTGATGGATTTGGACATGGTCATATTGTGGTTGAATCTGGACGTAAAGTTTATGAGCGTCCGGCTCTTACTGATGCTAAGTAAAATAGATCTAGGAATTTTATTTTTCCATATTGTTTTCATTCTAGAGCCGATGTTTGTCGGCTCTTTTTTATGAAGAATATTAACTAGATTGGCTTGATGATAGCTTAAAAACGATAAAAATATGTTATGATATATTTTACGTAAGATTCAATTTGGTTGGATTTTTGTACATTTATAGGAGGAATTATTATGAATATGAATCATGGGTAAAATATGCATTTGATTGAAGTTTGATGGTATCTTTTTTGCTTAAAAGGGGGGTGTCTTATGCAAGATAGTTTTGTAATTGCTGCAATGGAAGAGAAGGAACGAGCGGCGTTTCTACGAAGGCAAAAAATATTTAAGATGTATGCTGAAACCCGAGATCTCGTAAATGATCTATCCCAGAGTTTGGAGCTTGTTTCGTTTGCTGCTTCTCAAACACGGTTTAAGATGGAACGTGCTTGGGACGATTTGAGGCCAGATATTATTTATAATGATTGTATTTGGGCTAAATGTAGGCAAAAACGGCATGAGCTTTACCTTAGGATCAATAAGCTTCTGCATAAATCAAATAACGAACAGCAGATGGCGCTTCGGTGTGCAAAAAAAGAACGCAAGAAATTTGCTAGTGGAAAAAAGATTGCGGCAAGTAAACATGCTATGGACCGCAAGATACACGTGAAGCGTCGAGAAAGAAGGAATGCTGAGATAGAAGAACTGATTTCAGAAAGACGGGAAGCCTATGAGGAGGCAAAGCGTAAGGAGATTGTGATCGACTATTCGATTTTCAATCGATTAAAGAGAATCTATGAGGATGCCGTTTTTTTGAAAAAAGCTTTAAATTTGAAACTAATTTATTTGCGGCAAAAAAGAGACTCTCTGCATGATGAATTTGTAAAGTTGCGTACTGAACATGAGAAAATCCAAGAATCTCTTGAGCAGATGAGAGGGTAGTGATAATAATTCAACTAAAAAAGGCTAACTTTATGTTAGCCTATTTTTTGGTAGTAAAAAGCCCAGATAATTTGCTTGAGCTAGTGGAGCTGGCTAATGAGAAGCTTAAATGTATATATGATGAAGCCTCTCCAACTGCTTTTCTGTTAGAATACTGGAATCGGTGGCGATTCCAAGCCTATGAAAAGTTCTTGAGACTGGATAGTCCATACCTTTTTTGTTGATATAGACTACATTCCCTTCTGTGTCCTTCAACTTGAAAATCTCAGTTATAATGAACCTGTAGTCCATGACTTTTTCGACGGAAAGTAACTTCTTGAAGGTTACCTTTTCTCTTTCCTGCTTTCCGGTATTGTCGCCGATGATCGTTCCGGTAATATTAACCGGAACAAATAGCTGCATTTCTGTAGCTTCTTCGTCGCCGAAAAGCTTAGAAAACTCTCGAAGCGTGTTTTCTTCGTCTTTCTCGTTTTGGAATTCAAAACTCCAATTGAGGAGTTGCGGTTCATATCCGCAACTAAGAAGAACCGTTTCATTAATTGCCATACTTTTACTCCTTTTCTAATGTGCTCGTTTTTTGATGAAGAAAAAATATTTTCTTAAATAAAAATAATCACATTCTTCATCAAGTGATTCGTGTTGCTTAATTATATCATGATATTATATTTTGTCAAATTCAGTGTGAAGTTTATGTTTAATAGTTGTTAGTTATTTAACTATTTATAATGATAAATGGGAAATATCTGTTATACTCTTGCTAAGGGAATGGTCTTTAAAAGGAGGTGATCGTATGCGTCTTCATCTAATTGCTGATGTTATTGTTTATAGAGACCGTCTTGGCGAATTTAAGTATACCTTGGCAAGATTCAACTGTAGGTTTAAAGATTTATCTGACGACGGCTCTGAATATAACTTGGAGATTGAATTTGACGGTGATTTTGACGTTGGTTCGATGGTCATGGATTTAATTGAAAAACGTCCGCATCAATACATCTTAGCTTGCACTAAAGACAGTATTAAAACTGTTCCGCTTATGGAAAAGTTCCTTACTACATCCTAGTACTTTTAGCCCCTATATTTTAGGGGCTTTATTTTTTAAAAAACTGCTCAAGATAATTTGAGCAGTTTTGATGGAGAAAAAATGAGAAAAACGGGTGTGAAACAGTTTTTGATCTACGAAACGAATAAGATCGTTCCCTTCTTTTTCTTTGTGTCATAGTATGCTATGTATTTGTAGTATACGGGTCTTGCTGATACTGAACGTGATTCGATCAGATCTGCCTTCATCGTTCCGTGGATGTTAAGTTTCGTACCTGACCCATCTTCGTGTTCAATACCGATAACTTTGACGTCTGAAATCTGCATCTTGTAGTACTTCAGCTTGTCTTCGGTATATTTTAAGGCTATATCGAAGTGTATATTGATTTTGCTTTCATCATATGCGTACTTGCATGCGTCAAATAGAGCTTCTCTACTTGGTCCGCCCTGGATATCGAAACATTTGTTATTGTCCATAATTCCTCCTTTTAAAGTACTAGTCATACTTCCTGTGAGACTTAGTGTTTTTTTTGCAAAAATGCAAATATATGGTGTATTATAATTTGTTTTCTAGATTATGTCAAATTTAACATTAGAGGCTTAAAAACTAATAGATTATTGACAAAATATGATAATTATTGTATTATACAACCAGTTGACCTAATAGGAGGTTAATAAAACAGCCCTTTTGCGTATGCATCTGGGAGCACATTGAAAAAGGAGGTGTATTCGTATGAATACCAAGAAAGAAAGGTACTACGATATTATATCGGGTCCGAATAAGGACGCGCTGTTCGATGCATGTAAATATGCATGTAGTGACTCCGCGAGACTTGACATCAAGTTCGTCGTTCCGATCGGGTACACGATGCCAGTGGGCGATCCCGGTTGTGCTTATGTTGCAATGGCGATTACCGATATTAAGATTATCGGGATCGAGCATGAGGACGGGTCCGGTGAAAGCTTTAACTTACATGGTTACTGTAAGTGCGATTTGGACTCCTTCGGGGGAAAAGATGCGTCTTATAGTCTATACATGTTTAAGGCATACTATAATGCCAAAAACCGCCGTGGTCATATCGTTTTTTATTAATTTCTAAACCCCCTTTCTATTTATTCAATCGCCTAGGCTTATGCCTAGGCGAATTTTTTGATTATTATCTTGTATAAGTTTGGTCAATAAAAAACGACCCTATATTTCATGCCGCAACTTTTGGAGCAATAAAAGCTTTATAAACTTATTGCTTATGTGTATTATATTACATTGAGAGCTTACATGGTAGAATATATTTATGAGTGTTAGGTTTAGACGTTCAATAAAGATTATGCCAGGCGTAAAAGTTAATCTTTCAAAACGTGGTATATCTACCTCTTTTGGTACGAGAGGGGTGCATTATACTATTGGAAGTAACGGCAGACGTACTTCATCCGTCGGCATTCCTGGGACAGGAATTTCTAGTGTATCAACTTGGAGTAAAAAATGTAAAAATAATGATGTATCTCAGGTATCGCTGTATTCAAAAAACATCACATTGATTCTATGTATTTTCTTGGGTATGTTTGGAATACACCGTTTTTATGTAAAAAAGTCTGGAACTGGGATTCTTTGGATGTTTTCTGTTGGACTCTTTCTATTCGGCTGGATAGCTGATATTATCTCAATACTAAACGGAACATTCACAGATGGTTTAGGCCGCCCTTTGCGATGAAATATGTTGTAATGCTTTGGTTCACTTAAATGATTCAGAAAGGATCAATAACTAAAAAAGAACGATCCTGTAAAATAGTAGTTAGTAAATAACAACTAAAGAAAAAAAGATTGTTCCTATGAAGAGTTTAACAAGATATTCCATCAGAAATCTTAATGATTTAGAGAATACTAAGAGAATGGAAAAACAGACATAATATCCAGGTCTATTCTATAATGAAGATAACTATTTAAAGACAGCTTGTTCCGAATTGTTTAGGTAAGCTGCCATCTAAGGCTGTCTTGGCAAAAAGCATAATATAATATATAAGAAAATTTAACAAATTTTAATTGAGAAGATAATAATGAATGTATATGTACTCAGACATGGGCAAACCAACTGGAATGCTAAGCAAGTAGTTCAAGGTAAAATGAATGAAAGCCATCTCGATGAAACTGGTACAAAACAGGCTACGGTAATTCGAGAAAAACTTTTAAATAATGTTTTTGATGCCGTATTAGTATCTCCTCTTCATAGAGCTCAAGAAACAGCCAAAATCGTAAATAATGGTATACGTAAATATGTTATTGATGAAAGACTTACCGAAAGAAGCTACGAGGCAGTAAAAGAAAAAGGTTGTTCGCTTTCTGCGGGTCAATATTTTGAAATCAAAATAAAACACCTAGACATTTCAACTGACGAGTTTGAAGCAAGACTTGCTAGTTATAGAAATAGTCTAAGCAGTCTGTTTAATGAATCGCACGACCTGGAAGACCGAATTTCAAGTAAATTCAAGGACTTAAAATATGACGAATGAGAAAAATATCGCAATGTCCGAACAAGACATATTTATTATGCGGTTATATTCCTCTGCGAGATCATGGAATGATGCCTGCCAGCTCTTAGTTGAGGCGGAAAAAATAGATCACAGATTAAGATTTTCATTAAATTCTTCGCTCTCTTTAGCTACAGAATTATCAATTAAAACGATTCTAGCTATAGCTGGGCACAATGAAAAATGCCTAACAAGTTCAAAGCATAGACTTTCTGAGTTATTCGACAAGCTGGGCGAAGAAAATTTAAATGTAATATCGAGTGCTTTTTCTGCAGCTTATAAAACTAATATTGGTGAAGAGATAGATTTTAAAAAATTAATCAAACAACATGATGGGGCGTTTATAGAATGGCGATATTTGAACTTCGTTAAAGACGCAAACAATTTGAAAGATAATTTTGACTATCAATTTATGGTTAATTTGCAGAAAACGACCGGAAATATGATGGAAAAAATTCATAAATTATATATGCAGGGGGCGAAATGACTACAATAAAGATCAGAGAAATCGGCGATGTAAAAATGTGTCGTAGGATCCTGAAAAATCAGACAACCACAAATCCTGCCGATGTGCCATTTTATAAGATTTCCACATTCGGCGGTACCGCTGAGAACTATATTTTATGGAACACATATCGTGAATATAGAAACAAGTATCCATTTCCTAAAATTGGCTCCATTCTAATTTCTGCAGCAGGAACAATTGGCCGAACTGTTATTTATCGTGGAGAAGATGCCTATTTCCAAGATTCAAACATCGTTTGGGTAGACAATGACGAAACTAAGGTTCTAAATAGTTTTCTGTACTATGCATTCAAATTAAGTAATTGGAGAACAACTAACGGAAGTACTATAAAAAGACTATATAGTGATAACATTCTTGATCTTGATCTTGATCTTGATATACCTTATTTCGATAAAAAAGCGCAACAAGAAATATCTAACATGTTGTCAATATTGGACGAAAAGATTTCAGTGAATAGATCTATCATAGCTACCACCGAAAAACTCTTACGCGAAGTTTACGAGTATTGGTTTGTACAGTTTGATTTTCCTGACGAGAAAGGCCGCCCATATAAAACTTCCGGTGGAGAGATGGTTTATTCTGAAGAATTAAAACGAGATATTCCAAAGAATTGGGGCATAGCAAAGATTGGGGATTATCTAAACGAGCATTCTAAATCGAGCGTAAAAGTTAATGACGTAAACGATGGCAACAAGGGGGAAATTCCTTTCTATACCAGTGGCGAAGATATCTTACCATACAACGAATCATTCGTTGATGGTCTCAATACCTTTCTTAATACTGGAGGGAATGCTGGTGTTAAAACGCATTATGGCAAAGCCGCGTATTCGACAGATACCTACTGTATAGATTTTGGGAACTACACGGCTTATATTTCGCAATATCTTAAATATATCTTGCCAAATATGAACACGTTGTTCTTTGCTGGCTCGGGTCTGAAGCATCTCCAAAAAGGTGCATTAAAATCCCATAAAATCGTTGCTCCGGACATAGTAATAGCCAATAAGTATAACGATATCGTTACGGAATCAGAAAAAACTATCTCGGCCCTAATAAGAGAAAACAATAAACTAGTCGAGCTTCGCGATTGGCTTCTTCCGATATTAATGAACGGTCAAGCAAAGGTGCAAGACTAGATGGAGAGCGGCGCTAACGAACCGGTAAAGTTGAGCTTCAAAAACGGCTATGAGCTCGAGCTCGCCATTGATGCCAAGAACGAGGTCGGCGTCGTAAAAATATTGTCGAAATTCTTCGGCGATAGAATGATGCGCGAAGTATCTTTTTCGGAAATTGGGAAATATGGAGATCTATTCTTTATCAAACATTGATTTACCGAAGAAGAATTGACTGATGATGTTTATAAGAAAATCTTGAAGGATAGTCGCATTATAATAATTAGCGATGTACTATCTCTTAAGCGCGGTAGCCAGGTTATTAAAAAGTGTCTTACAGTAGAAGTTTTTCTAAAAAGACTCCTAACTTATGTATATCCGGGTATTCTTGATGCGCTAGACGGAAAACCAGACAAAAAGAAGCGCGTTAAAATTTGCCGACAAATTAATAGTTGGTACCTTAAGGAAATTTTAGATAGGATCGAATTTGATATGACAGCTAAAGTCCGCGAGCAATTGTTAGTAGATAATGGTGCGATAATTGCAAATGCACTAAACGACGCTTCGGACTTTACCGACTTTAAAAAACGAATGAATGACTATATAAAGCCTAATACGGTCTGGGATCAGATTAACACAATTTTAGAGAAACCTATCGATTACTCAGAAATTAAAGTCCAGCTTCATGAGTTGTCGAGGCTGAGAAATGATGCCGCCCATGCGAACACCATTCTAAAAGAGGACGTATTAACAGCGACTAAATATTCAAAATCAGTTATCAGAAAGATGGGGGCGGTAAAAAATGATTATAATAAAGCCCTCCTAGAATCGATGTCCAAATTGACAGAGACATTTAGCAAATTTACTAAAAATATTACATCTGAGCTCTTTAAAGAGCTTAATACTAATATGGGCAAAATGATATCTGACACAATGAGCGCCGCAGTTTCCTCAATTCACCAAAGCTTGCCACAGATCTATCAGCCACCGAATCTAGCCGAAATTTTCAAAGGAGTCGACTGGGTATCCCTAGATAGCAAACTCCGAAATGAAGACCCTGAGATGAAAGAAATTCTAGAACGTTTCGATGATCACCCAGTCGGCGAAGTTCTGGACGATATGAACGACGAAATAACTGAGTTATCCCAGGAAACCGAAGAAGACCGCGACGACAAAGAAGATGAAAATGAAGATATTAAGAGAAAGGAATGACCTTGGAAGAAAAATATACTATTCATAATGACAAAATCAGTGTTCTGCTTGGATGGGTAGAATCCGGCGCGATTGCGATGATTATTTCATGTTTGATAAAACCTGATTGAACGGTTAAAAATTATATCGGTATTTATTATTGAAAGACAACCGTTAGAAGATATGCTGTCTTTTAAAGGCAATTTGGCCGACTTAATGTATTCTATAGTATTATATTAAATATGAATAAAATAAACGTGTTGATCACTCGCGCTAACGGAAATCTAGATAGCAAAGTAGAAACTATAGTAAAAGCTGTCAAAGAAGCTGAGTGTTATGTCTTTCCAAAATTAAAAATAGATTGGGATATTGATTTGCTTGTGACAAATCGTCTATATGATATTATCATCCCTGAAGATGGAGTTGGTGGACACACTCGGACTAGCGATTTTATTGAGTTTGCAATAAATGAAGAGAAAGCAACCGAAAACCTGATTTCCGAGATGGTTGCGCATGAACTTTGTCACGCAGCTCGCTGGGGCAAAAACGATGAGTGAATCAACTCGTTATTTGATGGAGTGATTAACGAAGGTATCGCAACTTATTTTGAGGCAGAATTTGTTAAGGATCGCACTGAAAAAACAGTATTCATTAAAACTATTCTGGAACGAAGCGACGAGGAGAATGAAAAGATTCTTGAGAAACTTCGTAGCCAGCTGGATTCAAATTATTACGATTATGACACGATCTTCTTTAATGGAAGTAATGAACTTCCCCGCTGGTCTGGTTATTCACTCGGATATTATTTAGTTAGAAAATATCTTAAGAAAACTGGTAAGAAAATCGAAGACGCTTTTGCCGATAAATATGCCGATTTTAATGCAGTGGTATTGTAAATGAAAAAGCACGGAGTGTTCCGTTTTTGTTAGAATTCATAGAACGTATCCAGGTCGTATTTCGCTTCCTGAATTGATTTTAGGATAGTGTCCTTAAACTTTGACTTATTGATTGTTGTCGTAGCACCGCTAATAAAATATGGATATCCATGAGTTATAGAGAGTGGATGAGGGACGTGCGATTTAATCCGAATGTGGAGCCAAGTTGAGTATTGACGATTATGTCGTAGATGTCTGTGGGGGTGTTGCATTTTGTGATATAGTTAGATAGTGAGTAATAAAACCCAACGCGGAAAAGTAATTATTCCTGCCGGTCGCCGACCGTGGCTGCATGAACTTCGCATTGCGGATATTCTTGCTCTTGCCGGTCACAGCGTCGAATTTCTCGAAGAAACTAATATTAAGACCGCCGATATTCTACTTGACGGAGTCGAATTTGAGATTAAATCTCCAATCACAAATAAACCAGATAAGCTAGAACGCAACATTAAGCGTGCTCTTAAACAGGCTAAAAATGTGATTATCGATTCGTCTCGGATTAAAAATATGAAAGACGATAATTTGCGTAGGTTTCTAGTTGAAAAAGCTAGAAACCAGAAACAGATTGGCGAGTTAATTTTGATCACAAAACGCGGTCAAATTATTGACATTTCTGCATTAGTTTGATATAGTTAAGTCGACGAAGTTCTTGCACGGGGCAGTATGCTCCTACCGCAGGAGCTTCTTTTTCTTATATAAAATAAAGACTGCGATGTGTTAAAAACATAAAATCGTCCCCATTCGGCTAGTTTCGGCCAATCGTAGTAATCGGGCTGATTTATTGTGCAGTTTATAACATAATTTTAATAGTTAAACAGGACTCGTTATGGGCGAAAAACTTGGAAGAAGTGAGGTAATTGAATCGACATCTGATAATACTGAAACTACTTGGGATGATCTTAGAAAAATACCTTTTGTGCAAGAAACTAAAAACTCCTATTTTTACACAGGAGTTCTGTTAACTCCTTGCGGAGTCATTTTTCGCAGTCAACTTGGTACTTAACATTATAGCATAAGGTTTAAAAAAATACAAATCTACCTAGCGACAAAAAAGAGCGATTATTATATCACTAAACGCATAAATTTCAAAAAAATACCGGTTATGTAATATAATGTATACAAGGAATTTTATAAGTTAATTGCGAAGAAAATTATGATAAACGAGCCTGAAAAACTAGCGCGCACTTCATCGACGGTAATTGATGAGGCGAACTTTATCTGGGGTATTGCTAATAAATTACGTGGTGCATTTATGCCAGATAAGTATGGTGACGTAATCATCCCGATGACAATTGTACGCAGGTTTGAATGCTCACTCGAAAAGACTAAGGATGAAGTCATAAAAGCACATAAAGACAATCAGAATCTACCTGCTCAATTCTTTTACAGGCTGACTGGCTATCAGTTTTATAATACCAGCCAATACTCATTAGTCGAACTTTGCAACGACCCAAATAATATCGAAGCTAACTTCAAAGAATATATTGGTGGATTCTCTAAAAATGTGCAAGAAATCCTAGACGGACTAAAGCTCTCCGACCATATTAAGACTATGCAGAAAGAGGGCTGTTTATACTCTGTAGTAAAGGCTTTTTCGGAAAGAGACCTTCATCCTACGACTTACGACAGCATCCAGATGGGTTATATTTTCGAAAATCTAATTGGGCGGTTCTTTGAAAACGTTGATGCCGGTCAATTTTATACTGGGCGTGATATTATCAAAATGCTAGTAGAGGTTTTGATGAGTGAGGGTTGCGAAGATCTGCTGGATCCGCAAAAAGTCGTGACAGTCTGCGATCAAGCCTGCGGAACGGGCGGTATGCTCAGTACGGCTTATGATTCCATCAAAGCTATCAATCCAACTGCTAATGTGCGATTGTTTGGGCAAGAATATAACTCCGTGAGCTGGTCTATCGGACTTGCGGAAATGTTGATTAAGGGACAAAATGCCGAGAATTTTCGCCATGCTGACACTTTCAAAGAAGATTGCTTCCAAAATACTAAAATGCGCCTGGTGATTGAGAATCCACCATTTGGTACGCCATGGTCTGGGAAAGATGCCAAACAAGGACAAGAAGACGCGGTGCGCGAAGAATATGCTCGTCCAAATGGTCGTTGGAGCGCTGGTCTGCCATCTGGTGGCGACTCTCAGCTGTTATTTATGCAGTCAGCAATCGACAAGATGGATGATAAACTTGGTCGCGCGGCAATTATTCAAAACGGTAGTCCACTCTTTACTGGCAACACTATGTCTGGCGAGTCGCAGATTCGGCGCTATATGCTGGAGCATGATTTAATCGAAGCAATTATCGCCTTGCCAACCGATCTATTCTATAACACCGGCATCCAGACTTATGCTTGGATTTTGTCGAAAAATAAACGTCAAGAACGTAAAGGCAAAATTCAACTAATCGACGCTTCATCAATTTTCCATAAACTTCGTAAGCCTCTTGGTATGAAGAAAAATGAGTTTAAGAAAAGCGACATTGCTAAAGTAGTCAGCCTCTATTGTGGCTTTGATAAATCTGACGAAGAATTCTCGCGCGTTTATAAAAACACCGAATTTATTTATCGTGAATATACCGTAATGCAACCATTGCAACGTAGCTACGCTTTTAACGTAGAGCGTATTGAAAATCTACTATCCAATAATACTCTAAGTTCCCTATATGATGAAGCAAAAGTTTTGGCGTTGGAAGAAGAGGAAGAAAAACTAAACAGTAAAGACAAGAAAAAGCTAGAAACCTACCGCGCCTCTAAGCCGACCTATGATGCGATTTTAGAAGCACTACGAACGGTCACCGACCATAAAAAATACAAAAATAAGTCAGATTTCTTGCCAGCACTAGAAGATTTATTGGATGGTATTACTAATGATAAGAAGCTGATAGATAAAATCGCCGATGGGCTTTCCCTAATTGACAAAGAAGCTGATATTGAAACTAACAAAAAAGGCGAAGTGATTTACGATAAAACGACCAAAGATTCAGAAATCGTAAAATTTGATGAGGATGTCGAAGAATATATGAAGCGCGAAGTTTGGTCACATGTGCCAGACGCTAAGTATTTTGACGAGGATAAAATTGGTGCTGAGATCCCATTCACCAGATATTTCTATAAGTACGAAGCTCCGAAGCCTAGCGAAGAACTCGAGAAAGAGTTTATCGAGTTAGAAAAATCCGTTAATAAGCGCGTCTCGAAGTTATTTAAGGAGGCTTGATGGCGGAGGCGTTGAAAGATAGCAAGGTTGAGTGGGTTGGTAAAATACCGCTAAGTTGGACAGTTACTAAAAATAAATACTGTTTCACGAATAAAAAACAACTTGTCGGAGAGAAATGGGATGAAACTCAATTACTATCCCTTACAAAAAACGGGGTTAAGAAAAAAGATATAAATGACAGAGGAGGAAAACAGCCAGATTCATTCTCTACGTACCAGTACGTTGTTCCGAACCAAATTGTTATGTGTCTTTTTGACCTTGATCAGTCCGCAGTCTTTTCCGGAATTAGCCAATACGGTGGCATGATCTCCCCCGCATATAAGGTTTTAACCTGTATGAATAATACTATTCCAAAATATATCTCATATTGGTTTGATTTTGTATTCCAGAGGAGAAAATTTAAGACTTATTCAAAGAATATTCGGTACACATTAGATTATGACGAATTCGGAAAACTCCCTATAATATTGCCGCCTAAAGACGAACAAGAAAAGATTGCGGATTTTCTGGATGAAAAGTGTGGCGAGATTGACAACTTGAGCGAAGATATCAAAAAGCAAATTGAGACTTTGAGAGACTACAAAAAATCCGTAATCACCCGCGCTGTTACTAAAGGCCTAGATGAAACGGTCAAAATAAAAGACTCCGGCGTAGAATGGATTGGCGAGATGCCAGAGCATTGGAAAGTTAGCAGGGTCAAGTATTTATTTAAGTTTGGAAAAGGCTTAAATATAACAAAAACAGACTTAACACCCGATGGACTGCCCGTAATTAGCTATGGTCAAATACACTCTAAACTAAACGATGGAGTTTCGCTTGACGATAGACTGCTTCGTTTTACAGACGTAAAACTCAAAGATAGATTTCCGCAATGCGAAGTGAAACAAAATGATTTTGTCTTTGCCGATACATCTGAGGATTACGATGGTTGTGGTAACTGCGTACTCAAGAGAAATTCATCTACGATATTTGCTGGGTATCATTCCATAATACTAAAAAGCAAAAAACAGATCGATAATAGATATCTTGCGTATCTATTTCAAACAGACAACTGGCGTAAACAGATTAGAACTGCAGTTTCCGGCGTTAAGGTTTTTAGTATTACTCAAAATGTCCTCTCTAGAGCTTCAGTAGTTTTGCCACCAGAATCGGAGCGGAAAGAAATAGCTGACTTTCTTGATAAAATCTGCGCCGAAATTGACGAAGCCATTATCGGCAAAGAACAACAACTCACTAAGCTTGTTGATTATAAAAAATCCATTATCTATGAATATGTTACCGGCAAAAAGCGCGTGAAAGGAGCTTTATGAAAACATTGATAGATGAAAATACCGATTATCGGGATTATTTCGTGGAGCGCCTAGTGGCGCACGGCTACCGCGAAAGAATCGCTAAAACTGATTACGATAAGCGCTTTGCCTTTGACACGGAAGAGCTACTAGCATTTCTAAAAGATACTCAGCCTGAGCAAATGGCGGAACTGGCTAAGATTCATCAAGAAAGAGTTAATGAGGTAATTATTGCACAGATCAATCAAGCGATCATCCACGGCGGGTTAATTGAAACTTTGAAATCTAGTGTGGAAATTAACGGCGTTCCCCTGAAACTAATTTTCTCAAAACCTGCTACTTCGTATAACCAAACCCTTGGGGAGTTGTATCACAAGAATCGTTTTACGGTAATGAAAGAAGTGACAATTGACGAATCTTCGCGCGTGGATTTGGTACTATTCGTCAATGGTATTGCTGTAATAAGTTGCGAGCTAAAGAGTGAATATTCTAGACAGACTTACCGTAATGCAATTCACCAATACGGCTACAACCGTGACCCGATGAACCGTTTGTTTTTATTCAAGGCTGGCACGGTAGTAAACTTTGCGATGGACTTAAACGAAGTCTATATGACTACTAAATTAAACGGTCCCGAGACAAAGTTTTTGCCGTTTAACCGTGGAAATGGCGAAGGTGTTAAGACTGGCGCTGGTAACCCGCTAGACGACGGAAGTAAAGACTATCCAGTGCATTATATGTGGGATGACGTGTTGCTCCCCGATAGCTTAGTGGAGCTTTTGATGAGTTTTTGCTTTACAATTCGCGAGCAAAAAGAAAATCCCGACACCGGCGAAAAAACGCAATCCGAAAAATTAATCTTCCCCCGCTATCATCAGCGCGATGCGGTACGAAAACTACTAAACGATGTTTACAATAATGGCACGAAATTAAATTATCTAATCCAACATAGTGCCGGTTCTGGCAAGACTAATACAATTTGTTGGCTAGCACACCGATTGTCTAGTTTGCACGATGCCTTCGATAAACAAATCTTCGATAATGTTTTAATCATCACCGATCGCCTAGTGGTTGATCAACAATTGCAAAAAGCCGTCAAAAGCATTGACCACCAACCAGGACTAATCCGAGCAATCGGCGAAGAACAAGGTGACGATTCATCA
>ERZ773083.1626-NODE-1626-length-15018-cov-86.294460_pt1 | contig 15018 bp, 14 predicted proteins | sample MGYA00511465_ERZ773083 | MGnify/ENA primary metagenome ERZ773083 (study PRJEB29015, sample SAMEA2738001) | human oral metagenome | biome: human oral; feature: human-associated habitat; material: dental | place: China | collected 2060 ... | reverse complement strand
CCAGCGCCGCCCACGCGGCCCCGGCGGCGAGCAGGGCCACGGCGACGGCCGCGCGACGGCTGTGCGTTCCCTCCATGAGGACCTCCCCTCAGCCGACGCTGCCTGGATTTGACTCGTGGCTCAGCTCGCCTGCGGGAATGATCCCATTTCTGCCGATGTCGAACACATGCCACACGGTCCCCGCGCCCTTGTCCCTGGGAACGTAATACGTTGCCATAAGACCATTGCCACTGTAGACCCTAACGAAAGCCCCCGATAGGGAGAGCTCCCTCGAGTCTGGTCTACTTCGATTGCTGTAGTCGTGAACAAAATATCTTATCAGCTCGTTCTCGCCCAGTGAAGCCACATCCACGGTCATTGTCACGGTCTCCGGCCCAAACGATGTCGTGTCATCGAGGTCCAGCCTCGCCGATATCCTACCCCATCCACGGAATCCGACTTGTGGTAGTAACAGACGTGCAACCTCTTCTCGCCCCCCGAGCGAAGTGTCAGGTGCGAGTCAAGATCTCGTGGGGTATCCCCCCACGTAAGGATGATGCGATACTCATCTTGGGGCAGGGTCGGGGACAGCGCCATAGACGTCACATCGTCACTAGTAGTCGCGACGACGTTGTAGCGCCCCGTCACATAGCCGTCCTTTGAAACCTCGACGGTGTAAGAACCTGGCGTTATGGACAAATCGAATCCTCCTCTGGAACGGAGCAGCTACGCCAAACTCATCTAATCACCATAATAACCCTGTACCGTGAGTTCAGCAAGCGATATGCGATCTTTTGTAAGAGAATCGGCCCCCTGGCCTCTCGCCACCTACTTGTGCTGTTCTCGACGGGCCTTTCGGGCAGCCTTTTTCGCTGCCTTCGCCTCGACTTTTGCGGCGTCCCGCTTCCGGGCCTCCTCGGCGTCCCTCTCCAAGATCTGCGAGACTTTTTTCTCGCTCATGCCCCCAACAAGGTCTCTGGTAGAGTTGCGTATCGGTCGCACCTTGATGAGGTAGTAGATGGCCGCCGCAATGAGCACCACGTAGGCAAGCACGATCATAGAGACGTACGCAAAGGCATGGGGATGCTCCGATCCCGCCTCGCCCCCCGAGAGCGCGGTCGCGCCAAACGTCAGGACAAAGCACACGCCCACAAGAATCCACCACAGGCGAGAACCGCGCCTATAGGCCGGGTCATTTCTGCATAGGATCTGAATCGCAGACTCGCGACGATCATCCCGGTCGCGCTGCCTCCTGCGTAGCTCACGCCGCTCCTCGCGGCTCATCTCCGACTCGGACCGGCCGGACTCGCTTTGCTGACCCGAGCGAACCTTGGCCGAGTTGACGACGCGCACCCCGCGCGCGGCCTCCCGTGTCGGCTTGGCCCGCGAGGCGGAGCGCCTCGAGAAGCCGCCGCGCTTCTCGCCCGCGCCGGTCTCGCTCTGGCCGCTCGCTTTGTCGCCTTGACCTTTTGCCGCCCGCGCAGGCAGGTTGCCGGCCTTCTCGGCCTCGCGACGAGCGGCCTCTATCGTATCACGCAGTGACATGTGACTCCCTCATGGGCCTGAACTGGGTGCCGCAGATGAGCTGGAACGCCTCCTCGTAGCGGCCCGTCGTGCCCTCGATGACCTCTGTGGGCAGGTGTGGGGGCTGTCCGGTCATATCCCAGTTCGCCTTGAGCCAGTCGCGCACATACTGTTTGTCGTAGCTGGGCTGGACATGACCCGGCGTATAGCCTGCGGCGGGCCAGAAGCGACTGGAGTCGGGTGTGAGCGCCTCGTCGATGAGCGCAAGACGACCGTCGATGAAGCCAAACTCGAACTTGGTGTCGGCGATGATGACGCCGCGACCCGCTGCGTATGCGGAGGCGGCGGCATAGATCCGAAGGGAGGCATCGCGGATCTGCTCGGCCACCTCCACACCCACGATGTCGCAGCAGCGCTCAAACGAGATGTTCTCGTCGTGCTCTCCTAGCGCCGCTTTGGTCGAGGGCGTAAAGATGGCCTCGGGGATCTTCGAGGCCTCGACAAGACCCGCAGGAAGGCTGATGCCGCAGACGGTACCGTCCTGGTCGTAGGTCTTCTTTCCCGAGCCGGTAAGGTAGCCGCGCACAATGCACTCGATGGGAACGGGCCTGGCCTTCCTCACGAGCATGGAGCGACCCGTGAGGTAGTCGGCATACCGTTGGTACTCTGCGGGGTAGTCTGCCACGTCCATCGAGATCAGGTGGTTGGGCATGACGTCCTTGAACCTGTTAAACCAGAATGCCGAGAGGCGCGTGAGCACCTCCCCCTTGTGGGGAATCTCGTCTGGAAGGATAACGTCAAACGCGCTAATGCGGTCACTCGCGACCATGAGCAGGCTGTCGCCACAGTCGTAGATGTCACGAACCTTACCACGCGAATCCGGGCGAAGCTCCATAGCCCCCATATGTTCTCCTCACATCGTGTCCTGCTCCCTGCGTCGCTGCGCGCGCAGGCAGTCATGATTGTACTGTATGGGAGCGGCCACGGGCACCCGCGCGTCGCCTTCCTAGCAAGCCTCCCTGGCGTCCGTGGCGCCCTTGTGCGCAACCTGCCCCGCGTTCGGCGCGGCCCACTGCTGTGACCTGGCCTGGGTCAGCGGAATTCTCAGTGTGAAGGTAGTCCCCTTGCCTAGCTCGGACTCGACGATGATGCTGCCGTTGTGCCTGTCGGCGATCTCCTTGGTAAGGGAAAGTCCAACGCCGAGCCCTCCAGAGACCCTCTCGCGACTCGCATCCGAGCGCCAGAAGCGCGAGAACACGCGCGAGATGTCCTCCTTCGCGATACCGATGCCCGTATCCCTGACGCTGATGAGCGCGTCCGTTCGCTCGCGCTCGATGGAGATGACCACCGACCCTCCCTCAGGCGTGTAGCGCATCGCATTGGACATGAGGTTGGTTATGGCCTCACGTATGAGGTCGGGGTTGATCTCTGCGTTGAGCTCATGCGAGGGCGTCCTGTCATCAAAGCGCAGGCTGAGGTCCTTTTCCTTGAAGAGCTGCTCCTGCATGGAGACAAGGCTCCTCATGAGGTAGACGAGGTCGGTCCTCTCGACCACAAGGTCGCTCGTGTCGCTCTCGATGCGCGAGAGGTGGAGCATCGCATCGACGAGGCGAGAGAGCCTCCTGACCTCAGACGCGACCGTCTCGAAGTGCTCATCATCTGCGGGAAGGACGCCGTCCTGCATCGCCTCGACGGTGGCTAGGGTCGCCATGAGCGGGGTCCTGAGCTCGTGGGCGACATCGCTCGTAAGGCGATGCTCGAACTTTATGTCGTGCTCCACCTCGCTCGCCATGCTATCGAAGGTCTCGCCAAGCCGACCAAACTCGTCGTCTCCCGTGAGGCCGGTGCGCGCCGTGAGGTCACCGTTCCTGATGCGGGCGGCCGTGTTCGTGATTCGCTGGATAGGCTGTGCCAGGGAGCGCGAGAACAGATAGCCGATGACAAGGGCCACGGTGATGGCGATGGCGGCCGCGACGGCAATAGCATTGTACGAGCTGGTCCTGAAGGCGACATCGCTCCTGGTGAGAAGCGCGTCCGACTCAAGGGTCCACATGCGCACCGAGCCGACGACGGTCCCCGTGCCGGTGGTGACGTTTGCCGAAACCATCGAGTCCACGCCAACCGGAATAAAGCGGCCCACGCGACCCGGCTCCCTCGCGTCTCCGCCAGGCGTGCCATCCCCATCCTCGCCCACGGGATCGTCGTAGATCAGGTTGCCACGCGCGTCAAGCACCTGAACGCTGACATCGGGAAACGACTTTGACGCATAGGTCGCGTAGCTCAGCACGTCAACGGTCCATCCACCCTCGGCCTCATACTGGAGCGCAAGGTTCTCTGCGGTTTGCTCGGCCAGTCTCTGCATGTTCTGGCGCGTGTAGCTCTGGAACTGTCCCTCCCAGGTGAAGGCGAGAACCACGGAGAGGACAAGTGCCGTCGTGATCGACGTCAGGACAAAGTAGAACGCCATCCTGCCGCTGAAGGTCTTGGTCGCCCCCGGGGGCCTCGTCTTGTGCGGGACCGTGCTGAAACTTGCCCTTGGCGGATCGCTGCGGCTTGGTCCAGCATCACCGTGGTAGTGCTCCAGCTCATCAAGAGAGTCTGTCACGGGCAGGGCCTATTTCTTCTCGCCCTCGCTACTAGCGCCCTCGCTAAACCTCTGCGTAGCCTCAAAGCGATAGCCCACGCCGTGGACGGTATAGAGCCAACGTGGGTTGCGTGGGTCATCGCCAAGCTTTGCGCGGAGGTTCTTGACATGGGAGTCTATAGTGCGCTCATAGCCCTCGAAGTCGTAGCCCAAGACCTTCTCCACAAGCTCCATGCGCGTGTAGACGCGTCCCGGATAGCGCGCCAGCGTCGTCAACAGTTTGAACTCCGACGCCGTGAGATCGACCTCCTTGCCCTCGACAAGCACCTTGTGACCCGAGATATCAATCACGAGGTCACCAAAGTCAAGAATCTCGAGCTGCGGCTCAGTCTCGGTGTGGGCACGACGCAGCAGGGCGCGCACGCGGGCGACGAGCTCGCGAGGCGAGAAGGGCTTGATGAGGTAGTCATCTGCCCCCAGCTCGAGGCCGATGATGCGATCCTCGACCTCGCCCTTGGCAGTGAGCATGATGATGGGCACGTTCGAGGTCTCGCGAACCGTGCGGCACACACGCTCGCCCGAGAGCTTGGGAAGCATGAGGTCCAGCACGATGAGGTCAAAGCTGTGCTTCTCGAACTCCTCCAGCGCGCTCTGTCCGTCACCCACCCCGCGCACGATGTAGCCCTCGCGCTCGAGATACGCCGCCACTGCGTCGCGAATCGTCTTTTCGTCCTCAACCAGGAGAATCTTCTTCTCTTCGGATGTCATGAGAGTCCCTCCTATCTTGTTGCGGTCCTTACGGCACACAAAATACTGTCAATCTCTACATATATTAGCGCATGTCGGATTTCTTCGCACGGAAACTATAGCGAGAAGCTTCGCACGTTCACCGATTCGGGATAGCCGGTGTTCTGCGCCTTGATCGTGGCAAAGGTCACGAAGTTGGAGCACTCTCCTGCGCGGGCGGGATACTCGCCGTAGTCGACGCAGCGGTTTGCGGCAATGAGGGTGGAGTAGCTGCGCTCGGTCGTGTTGACGACAAAGTACGAGGAGCTTGCCCTGATGACATAGAGGCCATCCTTGCCCGCCACTGCTGCGGCCGGCTCGCGCGGGAGCGCCACGAAAGGACCGCTACCACGGCCGATGTAGGTGCCCATGACCCCAAGGAGCCCTCCCGATGAGTAGGTCGCCTCTATCGAAAACGCGAACTTATCACCTATGCGCACCGCGTTGAGCGGCCTGACGGTCTGGGGGAGCACCAGACGGTCTATCTGGGTGGCAAGGTTGTCCGACAGCGAGTAGGCCGTGATGCCGTAGTAGGTGCCCTGGCTCGCGTTGACGCGCGGCACCAGCGTCACCGTGTCATTCGACACGAGTGGCTCGGTGGCAAAGCGGCCGGGTGACTCCACCACCGAGCGCGCGTCGCTATCCCCGACGCTCCAGACATAGCAGAAGGAATGCTCGGTGGTTTTGTGTCCCGAGATAGACGGCATGACCTGCCAGATGACCCGCTTGCCCGTCACCGCAAAAGGCGCTGGGTCGAAGTCGGAGTTCGCACTCCACAGCGCCGTCGGAGAGCCGCTGAGCACGCCACCAGAAAACGCGGAGGCATAGAGCGCCCAGTCGTGGGTGAGGAGGTTTAGCTCGACCCAGGCAAAGACGGAGTCTGAGCAGCGCACGTCATAGATCACAACGCTCGTCTTGTCGTCCGCGAGCGGCTCTTTGACGACCTCCTTTAGGGTTCCGGTCTCGGTCGAGAAGGCCGAGGCCTTCACCATCGGCGCGGCGGAGGAACCCGCCGTCGTGACAGGCACCCATTTGCCCTCGGCGGGATGGAGGACGTTACCGAGGGCTATCGTCCAGCTGGCGCCCTGCGTGAGGGAAAGCTCGACTGACGAGTAGTTGCTCTGGTTGGTCTTGGGGTCTATGACGTAGTCTGCCTTGTTCGAGTCAACGACCGTCGGCGTGCCGTCCTCCCCCCGTTTTGACGTACAGCTCCTCACCACGCCTATCGTGCCAGCAGCCGCAGCGACGATACCAACTCCCGCAGCCGCCCTGATGACGGTGCGACGCGTGAGGGTAAAGCGGGGGCGGGGCCTTGGAGCGCCTGCGGAGGACGAGCCGGAGGCCTTGGAGCTATGATGGCCCTGCGCACCCTGTGAGGGCGAGGGGCCCTGTCGCGTCGCAGGCCCGCCCGGGCGAGGGGCCCTCGACGAGGACGACGTGGGGGTCGAGGCCTGTCGCTTCTTTGTGGCACGAGGACCTCTGGCGACACCTTGCCCCTGTGCGTTGTCGGAAAGCTGCGTCAAGGAGCCTCTCCTCTATCGGCGTGAATGCTACTGAGCTCCAAGTATACCCAGCAAGACACGGCACTCTCAGTCACAGCGTGGCCTCCTCAGCTCACCTGCAGCGCCAGACTAGCGGCGGCGCCACTCGCGCAGGGCCCGTTTTCGCACAGAGCCCGTTTTTCCGACCAGGGGAGAGGTGGCCACCGAGGGTGCGCCGCCGACGCGCCATGGCGATTGAGCCACTCGCGCCGCCCGCCGCAGCGCGCGTCGCAACTCACGGCGCAGCTCACGGTGCAACAGTGTACACAAATGCCCCAAAACGGGCCCGAGAGGCTATTTTCGCCAATCTGTGTACACTCCTGCGTCCCCACGTCTGTCCACAATGGCGCAACAGTGTACACAAATGCCCTAAAACGGACCCGAGAGGCCGTTTTAGCCGATCTGTGTACACTCCTGCGTCCCCCACCCACGTCTGCCCGCGCGACCGGGCGGGATCACGGGTCCCACGACGTCAACGGCCCCATGGCACCCGCGATGCCAGGGCGCTCGGGCCTGAGGACCACGCCGCCGGAGCGATGACGCAACCAGCTACCCACACGAGCTCATGAAGCCTCGCTTTTTTCTTCCTTCTTGCTGTCTATAGCACTAAGATCCGCCCGTCTAGGCCCCGCAGGACTGCCCCTCATCGTCGAAGCTCAGCCCCTCCAGACGCTCGAAGACGACGCCCACGCGGGCCAGAAAGCTCTTGGGGTCAAAGATGGCGTCGAGCTGGCCCGTCGTGAGTGTGCAGCGCTCATCGGCCTCAAGCCTCTCGCGAAAGCTCTTCCCCGCCTCGCACCGCTGCACCTCTGCCCACGTGGCCATGGCGCTCTCCTGCACGATCTGGTAGGCATCCTCGCGCGTGAGGCCCGTGTCCACAAGGGCCAGCAGCACCTTGGACGAGAAGATGAGCCCCCGCGTCCTGTTGAGGTTGGCGCGCATCTGCTCTGGGTAGAGCACCAGGCCGTCTATGACGCGGATAAGGCACTGGAACATGTGGTCGAGGGCGACGAAGGAATCCGCCTGGGCGACGCGCTCGGCCGAGGAGTGACTGATGTCACGCTCATGCCAGAGGGCGACGTTGTCGAAGGCTACCTGCGCGTTGGCCTTGACGACGCGCGAGAGGCCACAGACCTTCTCCATCGTGATGGGGTTGCGCTTGTGGGGCATGGCCGAAGAACCCTTCTGCCCCTTCTTGAACGGTTCCTCGGCCTCGAGGGTGTCGGTCTTTTGGAGGCTGCGGACCTCAGTCGCGATGCGCTCGCAGGTGGACGCGACGGTCGCGAGCACGCCCGCCAAGAAGGCATGGTGGTCGCGGGAGATGACCTGCGTGGAGAGCGGGTCGACGGCAAGACCCAGCCGCTCACAGACGTATCGCTCGACGCGCGGGTCGATGCTCGAGTAGCTGCCCACCGCGCCCGAGATCGCGCCGCAGGAGATGCCCTTCCTAGCGTCGATAAGACGGTCGAGGTCACGCCTCAGTTCCCAGGCCCAGGAGCCAAACTTCATGCCAAAGGTCATGGGCTCGGCGTGGATGCCGTGCGTGCGCCCCACGCAGAGCGTGTCTTTCTCCTCAAGGGCGCGACGCCTACAGACCCTGCCAAGTGCCCTGCAATCCTCGATGAGGATGTCCGTGGCCTGCGAGAGCTGGTAGCACAGGGCAGTGTCGCCAAGGTCCGAGCTCGTCATGCCGTAGTGGATCCATCGACTGGGCTTGGGGCCATCCTTCGGGACATCCGCGTCCACGTAGGAGCCCATGTTGGTGAGAAAGGCGATGACGTCGTGGTTGGTCACGGCCTCTATCTTGTCTATCTCGTCCTTGTCAAAGGAGGCGTGCTCGCGAATCCAGGAGGCCTCCTCGCGCGTGATGCCGATCTCACCCAGCTCGGCATGGGCATCGCAGGCAAGGACCTCGATTTTCTGCCAGATGGCGTACTTGTTCTGGAGCGAGAAGACGTGGCCCATCTCGGGGCGCGTGTAGCGATCGATCATGGGATTCCCTTCCTGCGGGGCAACGCGAGCGACAGGCTCGCGCATAGACGTATGCTAGCGACTTTCACCATAGCGAGCCCACCCCACAAGAGAGGCAACACTCGCAACCCCTTCATATTTTTGCCAAAGAGGAGAAAGCCACAAAGACGCAGACGCGCGGTATCTCACTTGTCCTTGGCTCTCGCTGCAAGCACCAGCTCGACCACCAATCCCATTCCAAGGGTGCAGGCCATACCAATGATGGACATGTTCGCACCGACTGCCTGGCCCACAGGACCATTGGAAGAACTTGTAATCTCATATATTGGAAGACCAAAGCAGGTGACCATATAGGATGGCGCCTGTGTGCTTGATACACTGGCGTAACCAACAAAAATCAGTGCGAAAAAGATGACACCGGTTATAGCAAAACCCCCGATAACATAGGAAACTAAGCGCGCTGGCAGACTATTCTTCAGTTTGTGAGAAATCTTTGACATTCCTATCACCGTCCCTATAACTTATGCCTTCTAAAGCGCCACAATCCAAAAAGAAACAGCAGCGACACGCCTATGTGTGCCATACAGATACGAAATGTATCAGCATCAAAGCGGACTGAACCCTGCCAGACATTGAAAAGATCGTTCATCCCATACTTCATCGGGATATAGCACCCAATCAACTGGACGGTCTCAGGAAGGTCAGCAAAGGGCCCAAAGACCCCACAAAACAAAAACAGGGAGAACATGATAGTCAGGCCAAGGGGCATCAGAACTTGCTGGCTTGGAAAGCACAGTGCTAGGACTGCTCCAATCAGTAGGTACGTGATAAGTATCATCAAATAGTGTAATAGAAACGAGAAAAACGCGATCATACTCGGTATGTGCAGGCCAAAGAACAGCAGCGCACATATGAAGCAGAGTAAAAACGTGAGGATTCCCATCGCGATATGCACGATTATATCGCTCGCTATCATGTATGATGCGCGTACCCCAAGGAAGGTAAGACGCTTCAGGCTCCCATCCTCAATACGATTAGCAATCCAAATGGGAAACGATATCAGCGTCAAAGGCAGAACACCTATACCCAACGCAACCAAAAGGTACTTATCAATGAGATGTAACCCCCCCCCGATGTCAATATTGCCATACGACACCATAATCACAACCATCATGAGCAGGGGAAACGCGAGGGAGAAGAAGACTGCGATGGGAATGCGCATCATAACCTTAAAATCTACCAAAAGATACCTAAGCACGGTCGCTCCCCCTCTCCTGCGCGTAGCGATACATCGAGTAGAAGTCAGGGGGACGAGACGTGTGGTTTATTCCGTGTCTCTGCAGGAAACGCTCCGCCTCTCTTGCCTGATCTTCATCCTCAAGGATAACGGCACACAAAGCACCCTCGTACTGCCTGATAAAGAGTGCGCCAGAGAAATTGACGTCCTGCGACAACGACAAGGAATCCTCTTGGGATACAAGGATGACTCCGGGATGACGGTATCGCTCCTTAAACGCATCGATAGTTCCCCAAAACACAACTTGTCCCCTGTCGAGCATAAGTATCTTGCCCGCCCATCCCACGATCTCCTCAAAATAGTGAGTCACCACGAGAACCGTCTTTGAGGCCGTTCGCTCTCTTACGAGATGGAGCAGATGCATACGTTTCTCAAAATCTAGACCAGTAGTCAGCTCGTCAAAGATGAGAAAATCCGAATCACGGTACAGGACAAGTGCGAGGGAGAGACGCTGAAGCTCTCCCTGAGAAAGCCCACCAACCCGTGAATCAAGAATACCTGCTAGATCGAAGTCATGGACCATCTGCACGACTGAGGCATCCTTTAAGTTCTTTTGCGCAACTATACTGATAAGTTCCTTAACCTTCATCAGATGACCATAGTCATTGTTCTGAAAGAGAATCCCCACATCTCTAAAACTCGGACCCTTACGGATGGTACCTGAATATGGTCTTTGATCGATGATGCAATTCACCAAGGTCGTTTTACCTGCACCATTTGGGCCGACAATAGCAACTACATCCCCATGTAGAATGTCGATCGTCTGGTCAATGGCAAGGATGTTCTTGCCGCCCAAAACAACAGACAGGTCAGTTATAGTCAGCGAATCATCCATGAAACCTCATGACTCTTCTCAGTGGGCTGGGCCACCCGATGGGATTACCCGTCCTTTTTCCTTCGCACATGCGCGACTGCGGCCTGCACTGGTAGAGCAGGGGCAGAGGCTACCAAGAGGGCTTCAAGTCTACCCGAAGAAACATGGAGGCGCAACGGGTGGATGGAATTGAGGGTCACTAAACAGCATCAACGCTATCTTTCACGGATAGACCAATGCTGTCCTTTCAGGGCTCTTCGGGGGTTAGTGTGGGTTGACGCCTCGGCGAATCGCGTCGCAACAGTGTACGCAAATGCTCCACTCTGCAACCGGCAACTCACGGAAAGGCGCATTCTGGGAGTGTCACTCTCACGGAAAAGCGCAGTCTGGGCGGGCGACGTCACGGAAAGGCGCATTCTGGGCGGGCGACGCGACCTCGACGTCACGGAAAAGCGCATTCTGCGTGTGGGCCTCACCAAAAGGCGCACTCTGCATGCGAGCGGACGCACAGAGTGCGCCTTTCCGTGAGGTGGCGGGTGCAGACTGCGCTTTTACGTGAGACCGTCTGCGCAGAATGCGCCTTTGCGTGAGGTGGCTCCACGTTTGCGCAGGTGAGGAAAAGCGCGCTCTACGGAAAAGCGCATTCTGTGCCGGTGACGTCACGGAAAAGCGCATTTTGTGTGCGGCCTCTCACGGAAAAGCGCAGTCTATGCCGGCGACGTCACGGAAAAGCGCACTCTGGGCGGGCGACGTCACGGAAAAGCGCATTCTGCGTGTGGGCCGACCATAGAGAGCGCTTTTCCGTGAGATCCGGCGTACAGAGTGCGCCTTTCCGTGAGGTGGCGGGTGCAGACTGCGCTTTTACGTGAGACCGTCTGCGCAGAATGCGCCTTTGCGTGAGGTGGCTCCACGTTTGCGCAGGTGAGGAAAAGCGCACTCTACGGAAAAGCGCATTCTGCGTACGGGCCCTCACGGAAAAGCGCATTCTGTGCCGGCGACGCCACCTCGACGTCACGGAAAAGCGCATTTTGCACCAGCGACGCCACCGCGACGTGACCAAAGGGCGCACTCTGCATGCGAGCGGTGGTTGCGCCGAGAGGCCATTTTCGCCGATCTGTGTACACTCCTGCGTACCCACGGCCGCTCGCGCGACCGGGCGGGACGCTCGGACCTGAGGCCCACGCCACCGGGGCGGTGACGCAACCACCTACCCACACGAGCTCACGAAGCCCCCCTTTAGCCTGCAAAAAGCATCCTGCCATCCTGCCGCGCCTTATGCGCCAGGCCTGCCCTCGCTCTTGTCCCGCAGGGCCTTGACCTGGCGACGGTCGTGCTTGAGCAGCTTGGACGCCTCGTGCATCTGGAGCCTCACCGCCTCGTGGCCGGTGCCTCCATAGGTATCCCTCGCCCTCACGATGCCCTCTGGGTTCAGGTCCTCGACGACGTCCTTGCCAAAAAGCGGCGAGAACTTCTGGAACTCCTCTGCGGTCAGGTCCTCGAGCCCCACGCGGTGCCTCTCGCAGTAGAGCACGAGCCTGCCCACGATCTCGTGCGCCTTGCGGAAGGGCAACCCGCGCTTGGCAAGGTAGTCCGCCACGTCCGTCGCCGCCGTAAAGCCCAGGCCCGCCTCGGCAAGCATCTGATGTGAGTGGACCTCCCAGCTGTCTATCATGCCCTCCATGCAGATCATGGCGTCACGCAGGGTGTGCGCGGCGTCGACGGCACCCTCCTTGCACTCCTGGAGATCCTTGTTGTAGGCCAACGGCAACGACTTCATGGTGACCAGTAGCCCCATGAGGTCACCATAGACGCGTCCCGTCTTGCCGCGCGTGAGCTCGGCGAAGTCGGGATTCTTCTTCTGCGGCATGATGGACGAGCCCGTGGAGTAGGCGTCCGAGAGCGTGATAAAGCCGAACTCCGTCGTGGACCAGGTGATGATCTCCTCGCAGAGACGCGAGAGGTGCATCATGCCCATGCTGCAGGCATAGAGCAGGTCAATCAGGTAGTCGCGGTCGCTCACGGCGTCCATCGAGTTGGGAACGGGATGGTCAAAGCCCAGAAGCTCGGCCGTGTAGAAGCGATCGAGCGGGTAGGTGGTGCCGGCGAGGGCCGCCGCGCCAAGCGGGCTGGCGTCCGCCGCCTGGTAGGCAGCCATGAGGCGCGTATAGTCACGAGAGAACATCCAGAAATAGGCGAGCAGGTGATGGGAGAAGAGCACCGGCTGGGCGTGCTGCATGTGGGTGTAGCCCGGCATGATGGTACCGAAGTTCTTGCGAGCGGCACGGACGATGACCTTGCGCAGGGAGTAGTTCTCGGAGATAAGGGTCATGAGCAGGTGCTTGGCATAGAGGCGGATGTCGGTCGCCACCTGGTCGTTGCGCGAGCGCCCCGTGTGCAGGCGCGCCCCAGCGGCACCTATGTCCTCAATGAGCTCGGACTCCACGGCCATGTGGATGTCCTCGTCGTTGATGTTCCACTTGAACTTGCCCTGGTCTATCTGGTGCTCAATCTCAAGAAGGCCCACCTCTATGTGCTCGACGTCGGTGTCAGAGAGGATCCCCTGCCTGCCCAGCATCCTCGCGTGCGCGATGGAGCCCGCGATATCCTGCTTGTACATTCGCTTGTCGACGGGCAGAGACGCCCCAAAGCGCTGCGTGAACTCGCTCACGCTCTGCTCGAACCTACCTGACCAGAGTGCCATGTGACGTCCCTCCTCCGTGATCGGCCTCCCAAACCCGCCTTAAGGCAGGGCGCCCTGCCCCACATGTCAGGCAAGGCGCCACATACATACTATCTCCTGCGCCGCACAAGACGGCCGACGTTTCGCGTCGTCACGCAGAGAGGCTGTCGGCGACCATGAAGGCGGATCCATCCTCCTCGCATGTCTTGCTATTCAGCTGTGCCGCTGGTCCCTGCACGCCCGACCAAGTCTTGCTGGGCAGGCTGTGGAGGTCGATGAAGCCCTTGGACGCGCTGCGGTCGAAGCTGTCCCCGACGCCGTAGGTCGCTAGGTTGAAGTCATAGAGCGAGTAGGCGCTCCTGCGGCCGATGACGCTCAGCGAACCCTTGTAGAGCTTGGCCTTGACCTCGCCGCTCACAAAGGCCTGAGTGCTGGCGCAGAAGGCGTCCAGGGCCTCCTTGAGCTGCGAGAACCAGAGGCCGTCATAGACGACGGTCGCCCACTGTTGATCGATCAGGTGCTTGTACTTGAGCGTGTCGGCATCGAGGCAGAGGGTCTCGAGGGCATGGTGCATGGTGATGAGAGCCAGCGACGCCGGGCACTCGTAGCACTCGTGGCTCTTGAGACCCACGACGCGATCCTCGATCATATCGAGGCGACCATAGCCGTGCTTGCCGCAGATCTCGTTCATCTTGATGATGAGCGGCAGCAGGTCCATCTGCTCGCCGTTCAGCGAGACGGGCTTGCCCTGCTCGAAGCCGAGCACGATCTCCTCGGGCGTGTCGGGGGCGTCCTCTGCAGAGGCGGTCATCGTCCAGATGTCCGCAGGCGGCTCCATCCAGGGATCCTCAAGGACACCGCACTCGATGGCACGGCCCCAGAGGTTATCGTCGATGGAGTAGGGCTTCGCCGCAGTGGTGGGGACGGGCACGCCGTGGGCCTTGGCCCACTCCATCTCTTGCTCGCGGGTAAGGAGGTCCCACTCGCGCACGGGAGCGAGGATCTTGAGCTTGGGGTCAAGAGCGTGGATGCAGGTCTCGAAGCGTACCTGGTCGTTGCCCTTGCCGGTGCAGCCGTGGGCGATGTAGGAGGCGCCGGTCTTATGCGCGATGTCAACGAGCTTGCTCACGATCAGCGGACGCGAGAGCGCCGAGAGCAGCGGGTAGCTGTCCTCGTAAAGTCCATTGGCCGCGATGGCCTTGGTCAGAAACTCCTCGGCATACTCCTCACGCATGTCGAGCGCCTCGGAATAGACGGCGCCCATGTCATAGGCCTTCTTCTCGACCCAGGCGAGGTCCTCTGCGTCCTGGCCGACGTTTCCGCAGATGGCCACCACGTCGAGGCCCTTCTCGAGCTGCAGCCACTTGACCATGACCGAGGTGTCGAGACCGCCGGAGTATGCAAGTACGACCTTCTCCTTGGCGTTGCCATGTACGTTTTCATATACGTTTGCCATGATGTCCTACCTTCTTGATATTGATTGCGCAGGTGTGAGTTAACAAGAGACTGGATAGTGCTGCGACACCTGAGGTAAAAGAAAGGCCCCGGCGATGCCGGGTGCCGAATCAGTCCGTCTGTCGTGGTGAGGGTGTAAGTTTCCTCAGAGGACCGAAGCTACACGCGCTGGCGTCGCAGCGAGATTCGTCGATCCTGGCGTCGGGAGGAGCCTGCAAGCTGTGCGTTGTTCAGTTTCATGCTTCCCTCCCATCCAATGGATTGGCCCGTGTGGCGTGTCCTGAGGGCGTCTACAGCCTGTGACGCCGACGCCCTCTCGTTCTCTATAGGAAGATAATAACCTATGTGGACATTCCCTCGCTGTCAAGTCATATTCGGTAGCCTACT
>ERZ773083.1622-NODE-1622-length-15032-cov-70.716632_pt1 | contig 15032 bp, 14 predicted proteins | sample MGYA00511465_ERZ773083 | MGnify/ENA primary metagenome ERZ773083 (study PRJEB29015, sample SAMEA2738001) | human oral metagenome | biome: human oral; feature: human-associated habitat; material: dental | place: China | collected 2060 ... | reverse complement strand
CGTGAGGGCCTCGAAGGAGGCCGCCGAGACCAGGGGCGCCGGCGCCGTCTGGCCCGTCGGGTCGGGCAGGGCGTCGGCGAGGTGGGGCACCAGGCGGTCGCGGAAGTCGGCCGCCTCCAGCGCCCGCACCTGCTCGGCGTTGATGGCCTCGCACTTGACGGGGTCGAAGCGGGCCGGGTTGGGGCCCACGTCATGGATGTCGAAGGCCTCGACCATCTCCTCGCGGCTGAAGACGTCGCGGTCCTTGGACAGGGACCAGCCCAGCAGCGCCAGGTAGTTGAGCAGGCCCTCGGGGATCATGCCGCGGTAGCGGTGGATGAGGAGGTTGGACTGGGGATCGCGCTTGGACAGCTTCCGGTTGCCCTGGCCCATGACGTAGGGCAGGTGGCCGAATTCGGGCACGGCCCGCGCCCGGCCGATGGCGATCAGGGCGCGGTACAGGGCGATCTGACGGGGCGTGGAGGACAGCAGGTCCTCCCCGCGCAGCACGTGGGTGATGCCCATGGCGGCGTCGTCGACGGGGTTGACCAGCGTGTAGAGCGGATCCCCGCCGGCGCGCACGACGACGTAGTCGGGCACGGACCCGGCCCTGAAGGTGATGGGGCCGCGCACCAGGTCGGTGAAGGTGATGTCCTCCTCGGGCATGCGCATGCGCAGCACCGGCTCGCGCCCGGCGGCGCGCAGGGCGTCCCTCTGCGCTTCGGTCAGGTCGCGGTCGTACCCGTCGTAGCCGAGCTTGGGGTCGCGCCCGGCGGCGCGGTGGCGGGCCTCGACCTCCTCGGGGGTGGAGAAGGACTCGTACAGGTAGCCGGCCTCCAGCAGCTCGTCCGCGACCCGCCGGTACAGGTCCATGCGCTGGGACTGGCGGTAGGGCGCATGGGGGCCGCCCCTGCCCACGCCCTCGTCCCAGTCCAGGCCGAGCCAGGTCAGGGAGTCCAGGATCGCCGCGAGGGACTCCTCGGAGTCGCGGGCGGCGTCGGTGTCCTCGATGCGGAACACGAAGGTGCCGCCGGTGTGGCGGGCCCAGGCCCAGTTGAACAGGCAGGTGCGGACCATGCCGACGTGCGGGGTGCCCGTGGGCGAGGGGCAGAAGCGCACGCGGATCGGGCCCGGGTCGGCGGCGGGGATGCCCCGGGAGCCGCGGCGCTCGGCTCGGAGCAGGCGCCCCGATGGAAGACCAATCGAGTCTGAGCAGCAGGTGCTCGAAGAGGCACATCTGCAGGACCTCCTGGACGCGCAGACCGTTCTTCTTGGCGACGGCGCGCACCTTGCCGCGCAGGCTCGCATCGTTACTGATCCCGGCCATCCTCACATCACCTCCAGGTAGACCTGCAGCTCCTCCCTGACCTCGAGCGCCTCGCACATCTCAGCGAGCTTGGGAAGATCCTTGTCCGCTCGCTTGAAATATCCCGTCACCGAGTCGCGAACGAGCTGGGCGTCGGCCCCATCCCTCTTCCTCTGGCGGATGAGGTCGGCGATCGAGCGCTCGGCGTCGTAGCACCGGACCGTGTTGCCCACAGGCGTCTTCACGGTAGTCTCGCCGAGGGGATAGAGCTCGGAGCTGACCCAGTGCATCCCGATTCCCGGGTAGGCGTTCTTCAGCCCCTTCGGGTTGTATCCCCTGGGGACCGTTACGTGCTGCTCGGAGGGCAGCCTGTCGGAAAGGCCCAGCAGGTACAAAGCGCTCGCGTGCGAGAACACGCACTTGCGCCAGCGGTAGCTGATTATCGCGAAATCATCCTCGAAAACATCCGGAGCGCAGTACACCCCGCGCGTGAGCCTGTCTATCGAGCCCGTCTCGAGGGCGTACGCTATCGCGCCGGCAGAGAAGCCTGCCGACTTCAGCTCGGACGACGTCGCGATGCCACCGAGGCCGTTGATCTGCTCAGATATGTCTACACCTGCCATTCGCAACCCCCAGTCAGACGTATAGACAACATATTAATCGATAAGATGCATGAACGTCTGAACACCATGTAAAGATGGGATATCCGATTCCGCAACCTTCACATATCCCCACACCACCATTCGAACGCCGCATAGTCCTCGAGCCCGTCCCTCACTCCCTTGACGGGGGCGTCGAGGTTGAGGAAATCGGTTGCGAGGGCGCACCCGTCCTTCTCGAGGTAGCGCTGCACGCCCCGGGCGCTCGTATGGCCCGAGATGCATTTGACGTAAGGCATGGCCAGATGGAGACGATCGCGTGGCTGGAGATCTCCCTCACGTCGTTCCGGAGCTCGATCACCGCGACGCTCAGGTCATCGAGGCTGCCGGAGGCTTTGCCAAGCAGCACAACAACTTTCGAAGCGCATACTGGAAATGGCGTGCCAAGCAGCACATAGAAAGGAACCATTGATGAACAAGGGCATTGGGGGCATTATCGCCGACTATGGCAAAGACGACTCGTTTACCCGTATTGCGCCCACTGAGCGAATGCTCGAAAAACACAGGTACCCAAGGGACGACCAGGCTCCCCAGCTGTGATACACCCCGGAAGGTCCGGGCTCCCGCAAGCTAGCGCAAATCGGTCTTGGGACATCGCCAAAGAAGGCTACCTTCCCGGCCTCCGTGCAACCGAAACCCCGATGTGCTCATAGAGACCATCCTCGAAGGGCGCCTCGAGCTGAGCCCCCAGCACGAGCCCCTTCGCGAGGAGCGCATAGGCGAGCTGCGCCCCATCGCCTCATGCCGTGCTCGTGACAGATCTTTGAGAGGGCCTCGAGCTCCATGAGCGAGTAGAGGGTGCCACACTCGGTGGGCTACGACAGGTAAGCCATCCCCAGCTGGACCATATGATCCCTGTTGGCGTCACGCTCCCATGCGAGCGCGCATATGTCAAGCTGCTCCGCAGTGACCTTACCAAGACATACGGCCAGCTCGATGACCTGGTGCCCGTCGCGCTCGATGACCCCCTCCTTGTGCATGCTCACATGCCCACTCGTCGGTGCGACGACCCCCTGCCAGGGCATGAGGGCGATGACGGTGGTGTTGGGCTGTGCGAGGCCAAGGACGAACACCCCACTTGGCGGTATGTTACTCGTGAGCCCTCCCTCTCCCGTCACCATCCTCTCCTAAGTCGCTCGGCCCGAGCGGCCCCTCGCGAGGAGGAGATCCCTGCTCCCACAGCACGGCCTTTTTGCCCTCACCGACGACCACGACCTGGCGGAGCGGACGGCCGGCGTCGATGCTGACCCTCCCGAGGGGGTTCACGGAGTACATCTGGCCCCTAGGAATGCTAACCCTCTTCGGAGGGTTTGTGAACGGCTCCAGCAGCGGACCCCCGTCGAAATAGCTCATGTAGAGCCTCAGGTAGAGGCAGTCGCCTTCCACCCTCCACGAGTAGTCGCTCACATAGCCGATCGTCATGGTCCACTCCGGGTTGAAGGAAACCACCCCATTCGACACGCGAACGTCACGGAAGTAGACGAATCCTGTTGGACTGGTCTCGCAGTGGAAGAGCGAGTTTGTGAACCACAGCGTGAAGGCGACGCCGAGCAGGCCGACGAGCGCCCTGCGCACCCTATGGCCGCTCCGAACGCATGGGCTTTCTGACCTCATATCCCCCCTCCCTGCCGCATATGGCATGCCGAGAGCCTCAGACTCGGCCATGGCCCCTTTGTGAGCAAGCCATCGTCAAACATGCCATTCCACACATCGGCGGCAAATGCCGAGCGGCTATGCGGAACGTCAGAACCTGTCCCGCCACAAGCTTGCAGGCGATGGCATCTGCCCCTGCCTGCCCGGTGGCGGCCTGCACCACCACCCCTGGCAGGCAGCTCGGGGCGGCCATCGCTAATAACGAGCATAAAGCCAGAGATGCCCTTGCGACACATCGCATCGTCCCCAGCATCTCTCTGCCCATGATCAATCCTTCTCACAGCTCAAAGGGCTCTTGATGTCCATGAGCATACGACAGATACAACATCATAACTACATTCCATACGTCACGCACAACTCGTTCGGACACCCGCTTCCCAGTGTCAATCAGGCGGCCAAAAGGGAGGCTTCGTGAGTTCGTGTGGGTAGGTGGTCGCGTCACTGCCCTGGCAGCGTGGGCCTCAGATCCAAGAGCCCTGGCATCACAAGAGCCATAGGGCCGTCGATGTCGTGGGACCCATAACCCCACCCGGTCGCGCGAGCGGCCGTGGGGACGCAGGAGTGTACACAGATCGACGAAAAGTGCCTCACGGCGCCGTTTTGAGGCATTCGTGTACACTGTTGCGCCGTTATGGACAGACGTAGGGACGCAGGAGTGTACACGGATCGGCGAAACTGGCCTCTCGGAGCCGTTTTGGAGCATTCGTGTACACTGTTGCGACGCTAGTTGCGACGCGAACCGCGTCGGGTGGCACGAGCGCCCCAACCACCATGACGTGCCGGCGGCACTCCCTCGGTGGCCACCTCCCCCTTGGTCGGGAAAACAGGCTCTGCACGAGCGGAGCCGCCGCTAGGTTGGCGTCTTCGCCGAGGCAGCAACCCACACAAACCCCCGAGGAGCCCCAGAAGGCAATGGGACCCTCCCTTGGCAGGCAACAACGCGTCATCCCGATTACTTGGACGCCAAGAAATCAAAGGTATCATCGATGCTCACTACCAGACGGCAAGCCATCCCTGGTCTCAAGGCGTGCAAGCGGCCACCTGCCCATGAGACTATCGTCAGCGGGAAGGGAGCGTAGGACATGAACCTTGGAGCCGAATCAGAGCAAGTGGAGTTCAAGAGGTCCACGGGTGAGCATCGTGAAGCCATGGAGTCCATCGCATCGATCCTCAACAAGCACGGCAGCGGCGTGCTCTACTTTGGCGTACGAAACGACGGGGAGGTCATGGGCCAAGATGTCTCGGACAAGACGCTGCGTTCCATCAGCCAAGAGATTGGATCCAAGATCGAGCCGAGGATCACGCCACAGATACGCACAGAATGTGAGGACAGCGGCAAGACGTACATCCGCATCGACTTCGAGGGGGACGAAACGCCGTACGCCTGCGAGGGGCGCTACCGCATCCGCCGTGCCGACGAGGATGTGCTCATGACACCTGCGCAAGTCAAGCGCATGTTCGCCGCGGCCATAGACAGGGAGGTGCCATGGGACACGCGCCTCTCGGGTTGTCCTGTGTCCGATGTCAGGGCAGCGCTTCTCCATGCGTACATCGATGCGGGCATCAAGAAGAATCGCATTCCCACGACATATGCCAGGTCTTCTGATGCTGCCAACGTGCTTGAGCGCCTCGGACTCGCGCGCGATGGGCGCCTCACGAATGCCGCGACCGTGCTATTCTGCCGCTCACCCTCCCACAAGCGTCTGACCATGGGGGTGCTCGCCGGTAACGATCGCGTCAACATCCTTGATCTTCAGCAGGAAGATGCCCCTGTGCTTGAGCTTATCGACAAGGCGGAGTACTACGTCAGCTCCAATATCCGTCGCCGCATCGTGATTGACGGCAGCCCGACACGCGAGGAGATCCCTGAGATTCCACGTGAGGCCATCCGCGAGGCAGTCATCAATGCCTTCTGTCACAAAGAGCATCAAGGTGACAGCCGCGTGATGATCGATATCTTTACGGACACGGTACAGATCACGAATCCCGGCCTCTTCCCTGCAGGCACCACACCAGACGACTACCTCAAGGGAGTGGCGAGGGCACCACAGAACCGAAACCCACGCATTGCCGACGCCCTCTTCCGCGGCGGTTACATCGAGGCATTCGGTAGTGGTCTGCGCCGCATCAAGCAGGCCTGCGACGAGGCTGGCGTGAGGTTCGAGTACTTCCAAGAGGGCAACGCCACGCGTGTGGCGTTTCACCGTCCAGGTTCGCACGTAGAGCTCGTCTCATCTGGAAACTCGAACGAAGCGGACGCGAAAATCGGACGCGAAAATCGGACGCGAAAATCGGACGCGAAAATCGGACGCGAAAATCGGACGAAGGCAACCGATCGCACAAAGCGCCACATAGTTCAACATATCGCATCAGCCGCAGAGCCACTCGGCAGGGCAGCGATCATGGAGGCAACCGGGCTGGGCGCGTCACGGACAAGCGAGCTGCTCGGCGATCTGGTAAGCGATGGCATCTTGGCTGCACAGGGCTCCAACCGCTGGCGCACGTACATGATCGCGAACGAGAGGGCTGCAAGGAGGTATCTGGAGGAGGGCGACTGACCTGCCTCGCGCCTCCCAATGGCCAGATGCGCATGGTGGAAAGACGCCTGCCGACAGGGGCGGCTTGTCCCAGCCCCTCCGACGGCCGATGTCCAAGCGCCTCACGCCACTCACGCCACGCCTTGGGGATGCAGCCCGAGATGAGCGTGACCGTGCGCTCGACGGACTTTGCACGCCTACCTTCCACCCATCGCGCAGTGATCGCCGTGATGCCCGTAAGGTAGAGCTACAGCAGATAGCGCCTGTCGGAGGGACTGTCGATGCCCCGCCTGCCAAAGTCGTCACCCACGCCCCCCTCTGTCGGTCCCCCTGACCTCACGGCAGGGGCAACCGCCCCCAGCCCTTCAGAAGGCGTCCGGTGCACCGTGCCCCGCAAGGCACACCTCCCACCGGGTGCGCTCCTTTGCAGGATGCATCGTATATTGTGCAGCTGGCATGCCGCCATGCCGTCTACGGTATAGTTCTCTGCTAGCATGTGGCTCACTTCTTGTCAACAGACGACCTCAGGAGGAACTCCATGGCAGACAACAGGGGCGACTGGCAATTCTGGTGCGACGGCATGCACATAGTCCAAGGCATCAGGCAACGGGCGACAAACGGCTTCATAGGCATCGATGGCTCAGACGAGCTCGTCCTCTTTGACAACGAGGGCAACGAGTTCGATCGTGCACCCATAGGCGAGGTGGAAGCGAAGCTCAAGACGTGGAGCGGTGACTCCATCAAAGTGAACGGCACGAAGTATCGCCTTGAGTTCTCACCCCTCAAGGCCGCGCTGGGACGCTCGTTTGGTGCCCTCGGCGCCATCGCGGCAAACGCCATGAGGGAGTCCAGCGAGGACTCGCGCACCCCAGCCCAGAGGCGCGACGAGTTCGCCGAGCTCGTGCATAAGCTGCAAGGCAGGTGAGCGGGCGTTCTCATAGGGACCTCCCCATACCTTCGCAACGTGACCCCCTCTGCGCTCCGCATATGCTCGCACCTCCCCACGGCCGCCGCGTCGACCTTTGCCCGCCTCACGGGCACCCGTACCCTTCGCACGAGAGCAGCTGACAGGTCCTCGCAATCTCGACCTCATGCCGCCCTATGAAGGCACGCGATACCGGCACCGAGCCCGACCACCACGGGTCCCCGACTCCTGCGCGCACGTCGAGGGGGACAGCGACGTCAGGGCGGCTGAGGAGAGGCGCAGGTCGAGGGGCTCGGGCAGACCCGGTAACAGGCAGCTCGCGGCCTACCGCGTCCTGTTTGAAAAGCGCATCGGAGGAGCGCATGACAGCGAGTACGTCGGTCTTGACTTCGGGCATCTGCGGGATCTCGCGGCCATCGACCACATGCTCAGGTACACCTTGCTCCCGATGACGCTGGACATCGAGCACTTTGCCAAGGTCAGGCTCATGCGCGAGGTCACCGAGCGAGCAGACGAGGACGGCTACTCGATCGTCGCCGACTACCTGGAAAGCCTGAGTGAAAGGAACCGATCGATTCGCGAAAAGGAGATGGAGCGGCTGAAGAGGGATAGGTACAGTGGGGGCATGGCCCGCAAGTACGACGAGGAGAAGCCCGTATGGGTCCTCATCGAGCTGCTCTCCTTCGGGGGCTTCATCAACTTCTATCTCTTCTGCGCAGATAGGTGGAAGGACCGGCGGATGAGAAGCGAGCACTACCTTTTCAGGCAATCCCAAGCCGTGAGGAACGCCTGCGCCCATTCTACCGACATCATAAACGGCTTCGCGCCAGGCGAGACAAGCACCATCCGCACCCCAAGAGAGGTCGCGCTGGCGCTCGACGAGATGGGCATCAATAGGCGTGCGAGGCGAGCGAAGATGGCCAACCCGCGCGTCCAGCAGATAACGATGATGGCGTTCGCCTACAGGGAGATGGTCGCGGGCTCCCACACGAGGGAGATGTGCAGGGACCTGGTCGGTGCCCTCAAGCATCGCGCCGTCAAGCACGCCGACTGGTATACGAACACCGATTGCGTGGTATCCGCTTACAGATTTCTTGCGAAGGTGTTCGACAACTGGGCGTAATCACCCATAATGGAACCAGACAAAAAACCTTCGGGTTTTGCGGGGCGGGGTTGCGAAGGCGGTCCTGCCCTAGTTTTTTGTCAATGGCTGCGTTAACCCCCGTTTGATATTTTTGACCCCACAGTCGTATGCCTCTCCCACACCCGGAGGTGAGGAAGGCGGCATGTCTGCGAAGGGGCCGAAGGCAATCGTCCGCACGATGCGCGACGACAAGCGGGAGAAGATGCCCGGGCTGCTGCTGGAGGCGATGGCGGAGGAGCTGCCGCCCGATTGCGTCCGCGCGCTCGCGGAGATGGGCGTAGCGGCGCACCAGAGGTTCGCCTCCTCGGGACCGAGGGCGCCGCCCGACCTCGCGAGTGCGACCCACTCGACACCTGAGGCGTTCCCTGCTAGGTTCCGTGACATGTCCACCAGGAGACCCCACGGCTACCTCGCGTGACATCGCGTGACTGCACGAAGCTCGTCGCCCCGACGACCCGATCGCCGAGCAGCTCCCATGCCTTCCACATCGACTGACGTGGAGACAGAGAGTCGCCGCGCCGTACCCGTTCTACCCCGAGCTCGCCGTATCAGGGTAAGGTTAACACAGTCCCCTCCATGAGTAATCACAACGTTATGGCGTCTAACGCCATGAACTTCGCGAAATGCGTCAGTAGATCATCTGCGAAAAATGCCTCGCATGAGATACCACAAGAACCCGATGCACAGCAGAGGCGGGAACAGCGCCTCGAACGCATTGATCGCCATGCCCACCATAAGGGGAACGACGAGGACGATGATGAGCCATATGCCCACGACCAGAAGCAGCGCGCGCCCTATCCTGTTCAAGACGGTTCCCGGGACGAAGAGGTCCCGAAAGAACCGACTGGAGGCATTGTCCCTCATAAACTCCGCAAGCTCGTGCTTAGACCTTTCATGCTCAACACGAATGTCGCTGAAAACCAGGTCGTAGTCGGGGTTAGCCGCGCCTTGGCCTGCTATCGGCTGAATAGACGTTCCGCTCTCACGCACTATCTCCTGCGAGGAGACAACGCCAGGTGACGCCTCGGGCGACATCCCCAGCCCAAGTCCCGTCATCAGCCGGTCAACATGATCGGCGTCACTCTCATGACAGTTCTGATCTGCGACAGACTCGTTCGAAGCAAGTGGGTGCAAGCGCGGATCAAGCCATTGTGCGGACGTCGCCCCCATCTCATCTTTCGAGCCAGCGACCGATGTCGACCCTTGCTGCTCCCGCAGCACAAAGTCCTCGTACCCCCTCCTCAACCGTTCGTCCTCGTCCTCTTCTATGTGAGCGGTGGAAGCGGAAGACGGCACGGACGCCTCTTGGGACGACATCACCGACCTGTTGCCATGGAAGGCCCGATAGCCGACAGCCACGAGCTCGTCGAGGGTCCGCATATCATCCACCGAAGGCGAGCCGCAGTAGGGGCAGAAGCTGACCCGATCGTCAAAGGCGACCTTGCACCTATCGCATCGCTTCACCATGTCAGTTCCATTCGTCTAGGTGATCGACGAGCGCCGGGTCGCCTCCCCAGACGACAAGCGCTCCGCGATCTGTTCCCATGAGGTCCTCTGGTCGCACGTTCTGCTCCTTGACCGTATGCTCGGCATACCCCTCGGAGTACGTCCCGAAGAGCCACCCATGACCCCTCGAGACACCGACGTTGCGGTCACGCACCACATGGTCGTATGTGCCAAAGATTGATGAGACGGACTCTGCGACCTGGCTGGTCGTACAGGGAAAGACGACTATCCGGTTCAACTTAGCAAAGAGCGCGGCCACGTCCTGCTGGTCATGCATGAGCGACAGTGGGTTACTGGAGGCAACGCCCACCGCATAGGACTGCCCGGCACCCTGCTCGCTGATAAGCCGTTGGCGCATGTCAGTGCCTGCGACGTCGATGCCCGACAGCACGAGCATGAACGGCACGCGCGAACGAACCAGGTAGTCAAGCTCAACGTCCAGGTAGTCAAGGGTCCCCGCATCTCCCGAGGGAAGGTAGACGCTCGTCACCGCACACATGGTGGAGAGTGCGACGAGGCTCGTCGTAGGCGTTGGGAGGGACATTCCGGGCTGAGCCAGCACAGGGCAGAGGGTGCCGCTGAGCCGCTGAGCCAAAGCAGACACCCTGCTGTACACATCCATCTGGACGCCCGGCATGGTTATGGACTGCACGAGATCTTGGGATAGCGCCGAGGAAAACACTTGCAGGACGTTTGTCTGAAGATTGACGACAGGCAGGGAGGAGAGTCTCAGAAGCGCGCCGAGGCTGTAGGCATAGCGCCCGAAGCGACCGGGACTCATCCTGTAAAGGGTGTCAAGGATCGTGAGGTAGTAGCCGACATACCTGGCTGCGGAGTGGTCGTCCGCAACGCCAAGCGCGCGAAGCACGCCGGAACGATCGAGGCCGTACAGCGGATCATAGCCTCCCGTCTGTCGTTGCGCCGCGCCAGAGGCACCGACCCTCACCATCGGTATTCCCAGCTGGGAGCAGAGGCTCGCGGCGGCAGCCTCGAGCTTGAGGTCCGCATGCAGCAGCACGACACCCATCCTGCCAAGGGCCGATCTCATGCCCCTCAGCACGACGGAGGAGCGCTGCGAGGGGTTCCCACAAAACGCCCCAAAGCTGATGAGGCGCCCATCGGGAAACAGGCTCGACAAGCGGCATGTGCGCCTCATGAGCACCCGCCTCGCATACGTCGTGTCACGCATGCTAGCTTCCCTCCTTCCGGAACCGAAACAGGAACGGGTCTGGCTGCGTGGCGAGCCCGACGATGGCCTCCCCGAGCCCAAGGAACCTCACTCTCCAGGGCTCGACGACACTGCTCTCGCGCTCCCTATCTATGGGCTGGCCGTTCAAATCGGGGTATCGATATGAGATGAGGTTCGCGCCAAAGCGGTCGGAGACATACGACATGGTCTTCGGGTCGACAGAACCAAACGCGATGATCGAGCCGAACCCACCGAGGAGGGTGCGACCCTCCTCGGAACCGTAGGTAGCATCAAGCTGCTCGACGCTCTGGAGCCCCGCGACAACCGAGACCCCCTTGCTCCTCCCGAAGTTAAGGGCGTCCTCAAGATGGTGTATCTGTGGGAGGAGCCTCAGCTCGTCGAGGTAGACAATCGTGTGACCCCTTGCATTCGATCCCAGGGCCTCCTTAAGGGCAAGGTCGAAGAGAAGGCGATAGACGGGCTGCAGGGACAGGCCCAGCGAGAGGTCATACTCCACGAAGAGGGCCCGTCCGCCCCTGCGCCTCACCAGCCTCCTCACCGACAGGCCGTCGGAGCCCGCGGGAGGACTGGATGCGAAGACGCCTTGGAAGCAGTCACGCAGCATGCTTCTTAGCTCGCTGAGAACGCCCATCCCCTGGTCGTTGGTCCCGTCGCCAAAGTACGTCGTCAGACCTTGCATGTCATCGTACGTGTTAAACGCCTTGGAGAGCGTGTTGGGACCTTTATCAAGGAAGCGCACCAGGTTGGCATTGTTGAGCTGCTTTGCCCCTGTGGACGGACGCTCCTGCGCCCGCCTCGTAAGGTAGACGAGGGCATTTGCAAAGATGTCGCTGGCGGCGTTGGCAAAGAAGGGCTGCGTCTTCGAGCCCCTCCCCTCGAACAGGGTCCTCGCGATCTCGTGGGCGTTCGACCTGATGTCACGTGCGTCGCGGCCATCGACGAGCACCTCGGCAAAGACGTTCCAGACGGCGCTCATGTCCCTGAAGCGACGGTTGTTGCCCACAAGCTCGTCGCCTCCCCTAAGAAAGCCCCTGTGGGTCACGTAGTCAGCCTTCGTGTCGAACACGATGTAGGACGCGTCACCAGCAACCGAGAGCTTGCGGGCCTGCCTGAACATCAGGTTCATGACGTTCGTCTTGCCCGTACCACTTCCTCCAAGGAGCAGCACGTGCCGGGATGCAGCCACGTCGTTGATGCACATGTGGCTCCTCTCATCACGCGCGTCCTGGAATACGTACCACGGCTCACCCCCCGGATGTCGAAAGCGTCCGTCATCAAGCGTCGCACCAAGGAGGACCTGCTGTCTGATTGCCATCAGGATCACATCCCCATCCCCTGGTGCCGATCGTTCTCCCTTGGTCTCTCCCAGGTAAGCGAGCTGTTGTCCCTACCGGACGACGGCTCGTCCTCCCAGAGCGGAATCGCGTCGTCAATGGTCTGCCGTGCGCCCGGCTGGTACTGGGCCTCGTTGCCCTGCCCCCTGCCCTGTGCCATCTGGCTGTCGAGGACCTGCGCGACCGCACGCTCGCCGGACGTCTGGTAGGAGCGGCTCACCCCATCGCGGTAGTCATTGACCACCGTGTCGACCGCCCGCTGGATATCAGGATCCTGGTAGTGCTCCTGTGCCTGCCTGAGGGCATCCTTATAGGTATATGTGGAGTTTACTGCGTAGTAATCCTCTTGGTTGGGGTCCTTGACACCAGTGACCTTCCGCACGTCGGCAAGCGCACGCGATGTCCCACGCTCACCCGCCTCGAATGCCTCGCGCTCGCAAGGCTGGATGCGATACAGGGGATACTCAGAGCTGGGCTCTATGTAGGCACTGCCCTGCGAGCGTCCCTCGTCATGCTGGACGCAGTGTTGGTGCTCATGGCAGACCGTATCGTAGATCATCCAGTTGGGGGCCAGGACTGGCATCGGATCCGCTTGCGCCATCCGCTGCTCGTCATAGGAAGGCCTGAAGGTTCCATCTCGAAGCACGTGGGCGTTCAGGGCGATGATGCTACCCTGCTGATAGCCATACGCCCTATTGGGCATGTCCTCACCGATCACGGTACGCGGAATCGTCCCATCCCTGTCTGCCAGCCGCATCTCCAGCTCCTGGCAGGCCTCGAGCCTTTCCTCGAAACCCATGTCAGGACGCTCCCAATAGCCCGTCGAGAAGACCATGTTCAGCTCCTGGTCAGTGAGGTTCGCGTATCGCGTGCGGGACGGGAAGCCGCTCATCGGGCCATCCCCCGCCGCGTGACAATCGCCCGTGCCCGTTTCGGGTCGCTCAGGGAGATGCTCATGACCTCCAAGGCCTCGAGGTAGGTAGAGCCCATGAGCGCACGCAAGCCGAGCACGGAGAATCCGTTTGCCTCGAAGTCCGTCTCGACTCCATCGCGGACATAGAGGGCAAGCGCGCGCAAGAGGCTGTCATCGATCACAGAAAGCAGGCGACGCGCCTCTGCCTCGGCCCCGCCAGCTGCCCAAGAGGGATGTTCCAGAAGCAGGCGGTGGCTGAGCTCTGGTACCGTCATAGAATCATGGGTCATGCTATACCTCCTAGATCCCGCCCCGAGGGGCAACAAAAGGCCAGGTCCAACGATCCCGGCGTGAGTATAGGACGCAGTCAGGCTCTTGTCCGTGATCACCCCTTTGGCTCGAGATCCTCGATGCAGCGCGCTATCTCGCGACACTTCTCGAGCTCCCTCCGCACGATCTCGACGAGCACCGGGGCCTTGGCCAAGAAGTCGGCGCAGATCGTCCGCTCGGCCTTGATGTCCTGGGGTCTCATCATGTCGGAAAGGAGATGCTCATTGGAATCGTACACACGATTGGAGTCCATGGCCCGCAGCTCATCCTGCACCTTGAGCTTGTCGACGATCGACAGTCCCTTCGCCACACCATGCTTTGCGCGGATGCCCCCCATGAACTCATCGGTCAAAGTTCGGATGTAGTAGCCCTTTTTGTGAGGGACAATCACGTCAGCGGCGAGCGCCTCGTTAAGCTTTTCCACCCATATGTCAGAATTCGAGAGACTCAGCGGAACGGGCGAGGGCAGATTCCCCCAGTCGCGGGACGCCTCGACCTCTGCGGAGTCCGAGACGCCCTCCACGTACACGGCGCGCTCGTAGAGGTGCCTGCCGGGCGCGGGCTGGTAGCCGGCCTCGCAGCGCGCGAGGGCACCATAGCCCCACAGGGGGACGCCGATCTTGAGCCGAAGGAAGCTCACGCGGTCGGTCGCGGAGGTCATGCGCACGCCGTAGCCGGCGCCCCAGGCCGCCGCAAAACCCTTGGCCGCGCTCGCGACCACGGCAGAGGTCTGCGGCACCGTGACGAAGCAGGGGGAGGAGCCATCGGGCGGCAGGGTGTACCTCCAGTCGGTGTCGAAGAGCACCTTGGCCCGATCGTCCAATTTCCTCAGGAGGTCACCTTGGACTTTCTGGGCGAGCAGCTTCGGGTCGTTGCGTATGCCATATTTGTCCCCAAGGTAGCCCTCCAGCGACCTCTTGGACCAGTCCTTGAACGTCTCCACGAAGTAGCCCGACACCAGGCGCGCCAGGAGCACGTCGTCGCCCCCGGGCCCCCAGGCGGCCCTGCCCCCCTCGCCCAGCAGGGCGTCGAGCAGCCCCTGGGCCACGCTATCGACGTTGCAGCCGGAGATCTCCTTGTCGAGCGCGGGGGCGATCTGACCCATCGTGACTATCGGCTGCTCGTAGGCGCCCGCGCCGTCCGCAAAGGCTTTGAGGTAGGACCGGTTCGCGTCAAAGGTGTCGATAAGCCCCTCCATGACCCTCTCGAAGGGGTCGGTGAGCTCGTCCGCGAGGCGCTTGATCTGCGCGGCCAAGCTACCCGCGAGGTTCTCGAGCGCCTCGTACGAGTCCCTCCTGATGCGGCAGAGGGTCAGCTCGCGGGTCGCCTCGACGAAGGCGTCGTACCTCCTCTTCAGAAGGACGGGTCTAAGAAGGGAGGGGCACTCGAAGAACTCGCTCCGCGCCCTGGCGAAGTGGTCCCCGATGAGCATGCCCTTCGCCTGCAGGGCCGCCTCGTGGTCGCGCCTCCGCTTCGCCTCGGCCTCGATGCCCCGGGCCGCCGCGAGCAGGTCGGTGCCCTTGGCGGAGCGCACGA
>ERZ773083.1618-NODE-1618-length-15055-cov-3.658400_pt1 | contig 15055 bp, 8 predicted proteins | sample MGYA00511465_ERZ773083 | MGnify/ENA primary metagenome ERZ773083 (study PRJEB29015, sample SAMEA2738001) | human oral metagenome | biome: human oral; feature: human-associated habitat; material: dental | place: China | collected 2060 ... | reverse complement strand
CTACAGTGGGTCTACAGTGGGTCTACAGTGGGTCTACAACGAACAAAAGACGAACAAAAGACGAACGATGAACGAACAATGAACGAACAATGAACGAAGGAAGAGTGTAGGTAAGTTAGTACTAAGTAGAAGAATACTTGAACGTGTAAGGCAAGTTTCTTCTATTTTTTATGCCTTTAAACTAACATTTTAGGCTTTAAATATTGTTAGTTGGTAATTATTCACTACCTTTGCACCAAATTAAATAGAAATGGCAAATACCAAATATATATTTGTAACTGGGGGCGTAACTTCTTCTTTGGGGAAGGGTATCATTGCGGCTTCGCTTGCTAAGCTCTTGCAGGCTCGTGGCTATAGGGTGACGATACAAAAATTTGACCCTTACATCAATGTAGACCCTGGTACGCTCAACCCTTATGAACACGGCGAATGTTTCGTGACCGAAGACGGTGCTGAGACTGACCTCGACTTAGGACATTATGAACGTTTTCTAAACGTACACACTTCGCAAGCTAATAATGTAACCACAGGGCGCGTTTACCAAAGCGTTATCGAGAAAGAACGCCGTGGTGAGTTCTTGGGCAAAACAGTACAAGTAATACCACACATTACCAACGAAATTAAGGAACGTATTCAGATACTTGGCAAAACAGGCGAATACGACATTGTGATTACCGAAATAGGTGGTACGGTGGGCGACATCGAATCGTTGCCTTATATAGAATCAGTAAGACAGCTTTTGTGGGACTTAGGAGAGCACAATGGCATCGTGATACATCTTACCTTAGTACCTTACCTTGCTGCGGCGGGTGAACTGAAAACCAAACCTACGCAACACAGCGTGAAAACCCTAATGGAAAGCGGTATTCAAGCTGATATATTAGTTTGCCGTACCGAACACGAACTTTCGGACGAGCTTCGATACAAGCTGGCGCTTTTCTGCAATGTGAAGCGAGAGGCAGTAATCCAGTCTATTGATGTGCCTACTATTTACGATGTACCTAATATGATGCTTTTAGAAGGGTTGGACAAAGTGACACTCAAGAAGCTGAACCTCCCTTGTAAAAACGAACCCGACCTCACCCAATGGAACACTTTTTTGCAACGCTACAAGAACCCCAAACACCGCATAAAAGTAGGGTTAGTAGGCAAATACGTAGAGCTACAAGATGCGTATAAGTCGATTTTAGAAGCCTTTATACACGCCGGAGCGGCGAACGAAGTGCGCGTGGATGTGGAGAGTATTCATTCAGAACACCTCAATGAAGAAAATATAGAAGCCAAATTAGGTCATCTGGACGCTGTGCTCGTAGCCCCAGGTTTTGGCGGTCGCGGTATTGAAGGCAAGATAAAAGCTATTGAATACGTGCGTGAACACCGCATTCCGTTTTTGGGAATTTGTCTTGGGATGCAAATGGCAGTCATTGAATTTGGGCGACACATAGCTGGACTTAAAGGGGCTAATTCTACCGAGATGAACGAGCAAACGCCTTATCCGGTAATCAGCTTGATGGAAAGTCAGAAGGAAATTACTCACAAAGGAGGCACTATGCGCCTTGGGGCTTGGGCTTGTGAGCTTAGCAAAGGCAGTAAGATATACGAAGCCTATGGCAAGAAAGAGATTTCGGAACGACACCGCCACCGCTATGAGTTTAACAACGACTACAAAGAACAGCTCGAAAAGGCAGGCTTGCAGTGTACCGGTATCAACCCCGATACGGGTTTGGTGGAAGTGATAGAATTGCCAAATCACCCTTGGTTTGTGGGCGTACAGTATCACCCCGAATACAAGAGCACCGTTGCCAATCCGCATCCGCTATTTGTAGCTTTTGTGAGAGCGGCCTTAAACAATAAACTAAAAAAGAACTAAAACACGGATAAAAACACTTATATGGAAGAAAAAAAATTCGATTTAAAGAGTATTATAGGTTTTACCTTGATTTTTATACTTTTGATATGGTTTATGAATAACAATAAACCAAGTGAAGAAGAATTAGCTAAACGCAAAGCTCAACAAGAACAACAAGCAAATCAAGCTACTAACACCCAAAAAGACACCCATACCGCTACCTTCCAAGGTATCCCTACTGATTCGGTAGCCTTAGAAAAGTACAAAGCCAGCTTAGGTGCTTTTGCCTATTCGGCTACTCTACCGTCGGCAAAAGACGGGGTAACTGTATTGGAAAACAAAGACATCAAGCTGACTATCAGCAACCGAGGCGGACAACCCAAGGAGGTTTTGCTCAAAGAATTTAAAACTTATGATTCTTTGCCTGTTTACTTAATTAAAGATTGGAATGCTACTTTTAACCTCAATTTTACTACCGCTCAGAACCAAACCCTAAGTTCTAAAGACTTGTATTTTGAACCTACGCTAAGCGAAAACAACGGCAACAAAGTGCTTTCGATGAAGCTCAAAACTTCAGAAAACGCTTATTTAGAATATGTGTACACCCTACCAAAAGAGGGGTATATGTTGGACGTGGCAGTGCGCTCACAAGGTTTATCGGGTGTTGTGAATACTTCTAAGCCTATGAACATCGACTGGAAGTTACAGGCACGCCGTATGGAGAAGAGCGTTACCTATGAAAACCGTTATACGCAAGCGACCGTGCAGTACGACGGCGACCGCATTAACCGCTTGAGTCAAGGGGGTAATGACGAGCAAAAAGAAGAGAAAGTGAACTGGGTGGCTTACAAACAGCACTTGTTTACATCGGTGCTCATTTCTGACAACCCGTTTGCCAAAGGCGATTTCGTTTCTCACAATATCGCTATGAGCGAAGGGAAAGATGTAAAATACACCAAGAACTTCCTCACTTCTTTGCCTATACAAGCGAAAAGCGGAGAGCTAAGCGAGTCGTTGCACTTCTATTTTGGACCTAGCGATTACAACGTGCTCAAACAGTACAACGACAAGTATGAACTCACTGAGCTCATTCCGTTAGGCTGGGGTATTTTTGGTTGGCTCAACAAATGGTTGTTCATTCCGCTTTACAACTTCCTCACTGATTATTTCTCGGTAGGATTGGTGATTATTTTGATGACCATTATCGTGCGTTTATTATTGTCGCCTATCGTTTACAAATCGTACGTATCGCAGGCTAAGATGAAGGTATTGCGCCCTGAGATTGAGGAAATCAACAAGAAATATGAAGAACCTATGAAACGCCAACAAGAAACTATGGCACTCTACAACAAAGCAGGTGTGAACCCACTCAGCGGTTGTATTCCTGCTCTGTTACAGTTGCCTGTGTTCTTAGCACTCTTTAACTTCTTCCCTACCGAATTTGGATTGAGACAAAAGAGTTTTTTATGGGCTCACGACCTATCGTCATACGATGCTATTTTTGAACTTCCTTTCTCTATACCGTTCTATGGAAGTCACGTGAGTTTGTTTCCATTGTTGGCTTCTGTGGCTATTTTCATCTACTCAATGATGACAATGGCACAGACTGCACAACCTCAGCAACCTGGAATGCCTAATATGAAGTTCCTCATCTACTTATCACCAGTGATGATGTTGTTCTTCTTTAACAACTACGCCAGCGGACTGAGTTTGTACTACTTTATATCTAACCTATTGACCATAGGCATTATGTTGGCTATCAAGTATTGGATTATAGACGAGCAGAAGATTCACGCACAGATACAAGAAAACAAGAAAAAACCTAAGAAGGAAAGTAAATTCCAAGCTAAGATGCGTGAGATGATGGAGCAAGCCGAAGCCCAACGCAAGGCACAACAGAAGAGATAACCGAAGGATTAAAAAATAATTATAAGGTACTCCGAGCCCTTAACATAAGGGGGATGGAGTACCTTTTTAGTTATAGATTAGGAAATTAGAGAATTAGCAAATGAGAAAATGAGAAAATGAGGAAATGGGAAAATGTGGAAATGAGGAAATGAGGAAATGGGGGAATGTGGAAATGGGGGAATGTGGAAATGGGGGAATGTGGAAATGAGGAAATGTGGGTGTGGGTTTGCTTAGGGTTTTAGGAGAGGCTCGGAGAGATGCTGAGAATCTCTGGGGGATGGATAGCCAAAAGGATTAATATATTAGGGGGAACGTTACTATTAGAATGCAAAGTGAAAAAAAACGTAAAAAAACTTGCATTATTCAAAAAAAGTTCTGACTTTTGCGGTCATATAACCAAAACCTGTTGGACAATGCTAAAGTATCTTATCTTCTTTTTAGGTACCCTTAGTATCTATGCTCAAAAAGAGTACTGTTTTCAGTACGACAGCGCGGGTAACCAGCGCAGTGCGCTTTTGTGCCTCAACGACAAAGACGACGCTACCGATGAGGAGCTCTTTGACGAACTGCCTGAGGCTTTGAAATCTTCAGAGACTGATAATTCTTCTAAAATTACTCTGCAAGGAGCCCCTAATCCTGTAACTGATAACTTGGCGGTGTATTGGCATCACAGTGAAAACGGAGTGCTGACGCAACTTGTTGTGTTTTCGGTAGACGGCAAGATGATGTATAGGACGGATCAAATTCCTGCGAATGAGCCTTTTCACATTAATGTATCGACTTGGTCGGTGGGGTATTACTTTTTGGTAGCTACGTTTTCTGACGGCAGTAGGAAGGTGTTTAAGGTAGTGAAACAATGATTGATGTTAAGTTATAAACGATTAAGCATATGAAAAAGTTGTTATTATTACTATCTGCTTGTTATACTCTTGGCAGTGTAGCTCAAGAGAGTTATCCTTTGCAGGCTATTGAACGCACTTCATTTTATGCAGAGCCTGTTGACCCTCCTACTGAAACGGCACTTCCTTCGGGGAACATAGCAGCACGAGATGGCGGGGGTAATACTGTGGGCTTGACTACAGGTGAACTGAGTGTATCAGGCACAGGAGCTGCAGTGTATACCGTGCCTATTGCGGTGCCTCAAGGGATTAAGGGCGTTGCTCCTACGTTGGCATTGACCTACAACAGCCAAAGTGGTAACGGCATTGCGGGTTACGGATGGCACTTAGCGGGGCTTTCGGTGATAAGCCGAGTGGGGAGCACGATGTATCACAACGACAAGATTACCGAAGTAAACCTTACGGAAACAGACCAGTTTGCTTTGGACGGACAGCGGTTGATGCTGAAAGAAGGCAAACACGGCGAAAGTGGAGCGGTGTACGAGACTGAAACTTTCTCGCAAGTACGTATTAAGGCGGTAGGCAAGAGCAAGAACGTGGCTTTTGGTCCTGATTACTTCGAGGTACTTTACCCTGATGGCTCTAAGGCGTATTATGGCAAGGAAAACAATAGCCAATCGCCTATGGAGTATGCGATAAGTTCTTGGGAGAATGCGCAAGGAGTAAGCATTGAGTATTATTATACCATAGAAAATAATTTTCTTCGTATTAAGCATATTGAATACGGTAATAATGCAAAGATTGAATTTAATTATGACGACCGTACACGTCCTGAAGTAGCATACGTAGGAGGTATGGAATTTATAAATGGAAAAATATTATCAACTATTAATGTAACTGATAATAATATTCCTTATAGAAGCTATATTCTCAGTTATAACACAAACGGTTTGCAATATAACCGCTTGACTTCTGTACAGGAAAAAGTGGGAGGAGAAAGTCGCTTGCCAATAGAATTTAAATATTGGGATACTGCTAAGAATCGAGAAGATTTGACTAATTTTAGTCTTACTTCATCTAAATCTACACTTTATTTCAATGTGAACCTTCAAAATTCTGTAACTGTACCTTTAGACATAGATGGAGACAATTACACTGACTTTATAATATATCCTACTGTAGGAGAAAAGGCATATAAGGAGCTTTTTATTTTTGATAACTTAAAAAAGGAAACGCCTTCATTTACTAAGGCAATTATTCCTGAAGGATTTAAAGATATATTTCCCGCAAAAATATTAGGAGGGACAGGGAATATTTTAAGAGGTCAAGGTATTGTACTTTATTCTGTTCAAGATGAAGGAGTGACCTTTAAAGTGTGTGCTAAAGGTTCTATGCTTTATGAACAATATGAGAGGAAGTTCAATTTTACGTCTTATCCCGATGAAAGAGGATATTATCAAACTATATTAGACAATAGAGGAACATCTAACCCTATCCCCGAAATGAAGTATAGTGTCAATAAATGGGTTGATTTTATTTCGGGTGATTTTGATGGTAATGGACTTACGGATATTATAGGAATAGAACACCCTTTTATGTATGAAAAATGTCATATAATGAAAAGGGAATGTGTTTGTGATCGTAGAGATACAGAAAATAGAGTATTTTTTATTGATTTAGATAAGCGCAAGGAAAGAGATTACATAAAGATAATAGGTAGACTCAATAATTCTTTAAGATTTGATAATGTTTTTCTATCTATGGATGTGACAGGTAATGGGAAAGATGATATCGTACATATTGTTGATGGTTGCTTATCTGTTTATGAAATCGATAATAATTATCAATTACAATTATTATATGAGTATCATAATTCCTCGATAAATACGAAAAAAAGAGTTCCTATTGCAGGCGACTATAATGGGGATGGTAAAAAAGATTTTTTAATCCCTATTGGTGATTATACAACTCACTATATATTACTTGTTAATACAGGAAAGGAGTTACTTCCTTTAGAGCAAGAATTTCCTTTTATTTATAAGGAGCCAGAAACGGAAATAAAGGTAACGAAAGCTAATAATTCTTTTTGGGGAAATTTTCTAAATATAAGATATCAAGTTTATCATTATGGTAGGCTTATACCTATTGATATTAATAATGATGGAAAAACAGATATCATTAGTACCTATGCTAGTATAGTTCCTGATAAATATAAAGAAGATAATAGAAGTGGAGCTTTTGTTGCATTTGTAAATAGTTCACAAAACGATAATTCAGTATCGTTTATAAGTGGCAAAAGGATAGAACTGTCATCAAAAGGTGTTATCCCACATACTATATTCTCATCTCCTGATGAACGAGATAGGCAAATGAATATCTCTTTTTATGCAGACAATAAATTAGAAACTTTTACTTTAAAGCAAAATAACAAAGAAGATATGTTATTACGACAGGTAGATTTAGGAGGTATACAGCAAAATATAACCTATCGACCAATGTCTATTGACTACTCTTATGAACATTTTAGAGATGAACTCTTTACTTACGATGCTAACACTAGCAATATTGTTTATCCTTACACTCCCCTAGAAAATGTATCACAAATACGTTTAGTAGGCAAAATAGAACGTTTGGTGGGTGGAATACCCAAAGTACAACGTATATTTAACTACTATAATGGTATTAGCCATGCTGAGGGATTAGGTTTTTTAGGATTTCAAGCAATGGGTAATACTAACTGGTATGATCCCGAAAAACGGAAAGAGCAGCTTCTTTATACTCATAAAATAATAAGTCCTTATTTGAGAGGAGCTGTATTAGATGAATATAGTATTGAAAATAATACTTATGGATTAAATAATGAACCTGTACGCGTACGCTCCTATTTTCAGCATACCACCTACCAATATACTGATGCCCTCAGTCCTAACAAGGTCTTCAAGCTCCAACTTACTCAGCAGACTACCGAAGATAAACTTTCGGGACTAACGACTACCAATAATTTTAGTTATGATGCGGACGGTAACCTCACGGAACAACGTACCCAAACGGACGGCTATAGCCAAAGTACGCGCGTGAGCTATTTGCCTAAAAGCGAAGTTCCGTATTTTGTAGGCTTACCTCAACAGAAAGAGACTACCACCACCTTGGCAGGCGATAGTTTTAGCACTGCTGAAACTTTTGCTTATGACAAAGGTTTGCTCACTACCCATAAAACCAAAGGTAATGGTACGGGTTGGCGTACTACTTCTTATGGTTATGACGAGTACGGCAATGTAACTGAACAAACTGCTACTGCTGAAGACGGACAACAACGCACCGAACGCTATACCTATGACCCAAGCCACCGTTTTGTAACAGCTCATACCGACTACGAAGGACAGGTAACCAAGTTTAGCTATAACAATAGAGGTCTGCTGGAAAGCGAAACGACTCCACTGGGACAAAGTACTCTTTATGCCTATGACCTTTGCGGCAGACCTACCCAAACCACGAATTTCTTAGGCAAGAAAACCACGATGCGCTATAGCTTTGACGGAGGTATTTTTAAGAACATTACCGAGAACGAAGAAGGCGCTTACAGTGCAGAGAGCTATAACACTTTAGGCTGGTTGTTAGAAAAAGAAAGCAACGATGCTTTTAACAACCACTATGCAGTTAGCTACGAGTACGACGGTATAGGGCAACAAGTAGCTGTAAGCACACCTCACCCCACAAGAGGTGCTTCTCAAAAGGTGAAGAGGACAGAATACGATGTGTATGGGCGACCTACCACTATCACCAGTCCCGAAGGTAAAATAACCCGTTTTACCTACGACAAACTCAAAACAACCGCTGATGACGGACAGCAACAAATTGTAAGCACTCGCGATGCCCAAGGTAACATTGTAGAACACCAAGACACGGGTGGTACTGTGCGCTATACCTACTTTGCCAATGGTAGCCTGAAAACAGCCGACTATGGAGGTGCCATACAAAAGATAACCCAAGACGGCTGGGGACGCAAAACGAGCCTCACAGACCCCTCAGCAGGGCGCTACACCTATCAATACGACACGTGGGGCAACCTCACCGAAGAGACGACCCCTAAGGGTAAGACCACCTTTAGCTATGCACAAGGTACCGACCGCCTGAGTGAAAAACATATCACGGGCGACTATACCGATATGCGCATACGCTACACCTATAACGCCGACAAACTGCTCACCCAAATAGACAACCAAAATAAAGACGGCAATAACGATAGTTACCGCTATGAGTATAACGGACTCAAACAATTGGTTCAAACTACCGAGACCAACCCGCAAGCGGTATTTACTAAAAACTATACCTACGACAGCTTTGGACGTGTACAACAAGAAACCACTACCGCCCAAACGGCAGGCAAACGTGTGAGCAGTGCCGTGCAATACCGCTATGAAAATGGGGAACTCATAGAAATGAAAACACCGAGCGGAGCGACCCTTTGGAAACTGAGCGGAAGTAACGAATACGGACAACCGCTGAGCCTTCACAAAGGAAAGACCCAAGAGAATTTGCAGTACAACAGTCATTTTCCTAAAACACAAACTGTACAACGGGAAGATACTCCGCTGAACGTATTGCAATACGATTTTAATACGCAAAGAGGACTGCTGAATCATCGTACTTATAGTTTTTATAACCAAAAAGAAGAATTTGCGTATGATACCACCGACCGCCTCACCCGTTGGAACAATGCCACCCACCAATACGACGAACGCGGAAGGATCACGGAGAATAGCGCGATGGGTACCTACGAATACACCCAACACAGCTACCAACAACAAAAGCTTACCACCAACGAAGCAGGTGAGACGTATTTAGAAAAATACCCACTACCCACTGTAAGGTATAACGCTTTTAAAGCCCCAGAGCAGATATATGTAAAGGATAAAGAACGGATAAGCTATGAGTACAACGCCTTTGGCGAACGTTCACATTGCTATTACGGCAATGCCGAAGTAGAGAAAGCCAAACGCCCACTGCTAAAACACTACAGCCACGACGGTAGTACAGAAATCGTATGTAACAAAACCGATAACAGCACCAAGTTTGTGTTTTACTTAGGAGGTGATGCCTATAGTGCCCCTGCGATACTCATTTCGGACGGTGAAGCGCAAAAACTCTATTACCTATACCGTGATTATTTGGGAAGCATTGTAATGCTTACCGATGAAGACGGCAACATCGCTGAAAGACGCCATTTTGACCCTTGGGGACAACCCATAAAAGTAGAAGATGCTGCAGGTAACACCATAGACAAACTTACCCTATTAGACCGTGGTTTTACAGGACACGAACACCTGCAAACGGTAGGCTTTATACATATGAACGGACGGTTGTACGACCCAGCACTACACCGCTTCTTACAACCCGATAACTTTGTACAAGACCCTTTTAACACCCAAAACTTTAATAGATATGGCTATTGCTTGAATAACCCGCTACTCTATACTGACCCTACGGGAGAATGGTTTGTAATAGATGATGTTATTGTGATGTTAGTAGGAGGGGCTGTAAATCTAACCATAAATGCTATACAAGGAAATGTAACTTCTTTTTGGAATGGTCTTGGTTACTTTGTGGTAGGAGTAGGAGCTGGAGCTGCTAGTTTATATGGAGGTCCTTTAGCGGGTGGCGCTGTATTAGGATTTGGAAATAATATCACCACACAAGTTTCGCAGAATGGGTGGAGTAATATTGATTGGACAAGTGCTATAATAGATACAGGAATAGGAATTGGAACTGCTTATATAGGAGGTCAATTTTCGGGAATATCTTCAAGGATATTTAAAGATGTTTCAAGTCCTGTCCTTAGAAATGTATTGATAAGTGGTACTAGTAATGCAGCTTCTGGTTTTGTTGTCTCAGGAGGAGCTTCTTATATAATGAATGGAGATGTAGATCAAGCTTTTAAAGATGGCTTAAGAGGAAGTGGATATGGTTTAACTTTAGGAACTATTTCTGGATTTGTGCAAGGATTTCAATATGCAAGAGAAAAAGGTGTTAATCCTTGGAATGGGATAATCTATGAAGAAAAATTGATACAAAGATCAGCTATTTTTGCGGATGATTTTGTCCCCTTTACAAAAAATGATGGGGTAACAGGAACTCTAAAACATCAAGCAGCTAGTACTCTTTTAAAAAGATATCAAAATATTTATGGAGATAGAGGACTAAGATTTGGAGAATATTTTAATAATAATAAGATTCTAGGACTTGGCAATAGAGGTTTTTTAGATGTAGTAAATCATAAAACTATGAATATATATGATTTTAAATTTGGAGGTGCTGACTGGAGAAAAGGACAATTTGAAAAATATCAAAGGAATTATAAAGGTTATAAAATTTTTAAGATCAAACCATAGTAATATGAAAATAAACAAAGAACTCAAGCAAGAAATTAACAAAGAATGGCAAAGTGCTTTCCCCCAGTTAGGAAGATATGCCCAAAATAAACTTTATAAAGTTTTAGGGACTCTTGTTATTGGTATAGAATTGATAAAAGTTCCTTTTATGGAACAATATAGACCTCATTTTGTTATCTATACTCTGTTTGATAAAGATTTAAACACAAACCTCTCTGAAGAAATATTATTACAGGAGTTTCATAATAAGAAAGGACTTCAGTGTGATATACCTTATCTAAAACACAATGAGTATTTTAAAGAAGCAGTAAGTTGTATTGATAAACAACTTCCAATTTCTTTAGAAGTAGACATACAAATTGATAAAATAAATGTTCTTTTAGAAAGTTATATTAGAAAAGCCCCTTTTAATGGAGGAGCTACTAACTCTTTCAGTTATGCAAAATATCAAGAAATTAAAATGAAAATAGCCTTATATGTGAATAAAGAAAGAGCTCAACAAGTATTTAGAGATATTTATAATGTAAAATGGGATAATAAATCTTTTGAAGAATCTAATTGTTTTATAAATAGTTGGTTAGTCTCTTTGCAAGAAGTGATAGATAGTAGAGATACTTTTCTAAGACAAATTGAAATCAACAAACAAAGTAAAAAGATTCTAAAATTACCTTATTCAGAGATTGTTTTATAGCTATAAAAAGAATTTGGAAAATATTTGTGAAGACTTTAAATTACCGTTAGATAATGTGATAATAATAGTTTTGTTATGAAATTAACGGATAAATTAATAGCACTACTAAAAAAAGGAGCTCCTGTATATGGAACAATACAAAAATCTTTTTCGAAAAAAGACGCCTTAGAGATTTTAGAAGAATGCCTAAAACTAAAAATTACAGTTTTTGGAGGAGATGTAGTAGAGTATAAAAATAATTATTTTGAACATAATTATGACAATTGGAGCTGCGAAAGAAAAAAAAATGAGTCTGATGCTGATTATGCTTTGAGAAGTGCTAAAAGAGCTATTAAATACATTTTAGAGTACAAAAAGGATAATGCTTATTTTATTCTTGTACTTAATGTAAAAGATGAAAATATTAAACAACATCTTTTTTTTAATGAGATGATTTTGTAACCTACCACTAACTAAGCGGGCGAGATATATTTAGAAAAACACTCTTTGCCTATTGTAAGGTATAACGCTTTTAAAGCTCCGGAGCAGATATACGTAAAGGACAAAGAGCGAATAAGCTTTGAATACGATGCTTTTGAAAGTAGAGCGACGATGTACTACGGAGGTACAGCCCCTGAAAAGCAAAAACGCCGTTATGTTAAACACTACAGCCACGACGGCACTTTTGAGATAAAACACGACCGCACTACGGGGCAAACACAATTTTATATTTACTTAGGCGGAGATGCCTATAGCGCTCCAGCAGTGCTCTCAGTTACTGATGACAGTGAAAAATACCTATATTTACACCGCGATTATTTGGGTAGTATCACCCTTATCACCGATAACACAGGTAATGCGATAGAGAGACGGCATTTTGATGCTTGGGGCAATATCACGAACTATTGGAATGCCGAAGGGAAGACTACTATACCAGCGGAGGGCATATTGTTAGACAGAGGCTATACAGGGCACGAACATTTATTGAGTGTAGGACTTATCAATATGAATGCTCGTTTGTACGACCCTGTGCTACACCGTTTCTTACAACCCGATAACTACGTACAAGACCTAATTCAGCCCTATATTCTTAGGCTAATATTCTCCCTGTTTTTTTACGTATGCTGTTTTAAATTATTAAATGTTATTAAAGCTCTTTTAGAGCGACTTTCAATAATAGGAGATTTTGTTCTATCACTTATTATTTCCTCATAATTTGAAATAAAAGCGTCTGATATTTGTGTTGTTATTTCTCCTATCTTAAAAGTTTGATTGTGAATGACTATATCCCCTAAGTTTTGAGTAAAATTTAAATCAAAATTATTTTTGTATGCTGTGTAATCAAAACTTTTTGGTTTTAGAAGAATCTGAGGACTTCTTTTTTTAATAGGCTTATTTTTTAATTTTGCAATAACTATCTCCAAGAGATTATGATTCTTAGGAGTAACATCATTGATATTAATATTAGAAAAGCGAAAATTACCTAACTTTTCAATTTCCTTTAGTTTTTTAAAATAAGTTAAATAGAACTCATTCTTTGGGGATAAAAAGCTTGCCTCTTTCCCAAATCTTCCCTCAAAAGCTCTTTTCCCATCTACATAAATTGAAAAAAGCTGTCTCATTGTGAGATGCTTAATTAATTCAAAGAAAAGTATTTGCTTGGAAATATTACTAATTTCTTTTGATATTGTATAAGAAAATATAGTTTCTATTTCTCTATTTGTTGATGGATAAAAAACAATTTCTAATTTATTTCCATAGAACTGAGCTATTACTTTTGCTTTTCTTCCAATTATATCTAAAGGAATAACTTTTAAATTTATATCATTAATTTCCTTTCCATTTTCAAAGACGACATCTATTTTTTTGTCGAAACAAGGTAATAAGGTAAATTTTATACTTTTGATGTCATCAATATTCCTATAACTAATGCCATTTATATCAAGATTGAAACCTTTTAACATTTCTTTATCAATGGTCATTTCTTCAGAAATATCTCCTATACTTATTAAATTATTTACTTTATTATTGATTTCATCAAAAGATTTACTGACAGAAAATGTCATTTCTATTTTTGTATCTTTTCCTTCTATTCCTGTAAGATTTTTCACAATATTTTTCCCTATTGATGAATCTACTTCTATTTCCGACTTCAAATCAAAATTACCTATGAACTCTGAATAGACATCAGAAGAGATATATTTATTCTCAAAGTTCTTTGTGATATTCTTTCTTAGATATTCTATGAGCTCTTCAAAGAACTTTTCTCCTGTAAGAGAAATTGGATGTATATTTGCTTTCTCTAAATTAACTGACTTGATAGGAGGAATATAAGGAGCTACAAAATAGCATTCTTTACCATTCTTTCCTGTTTTATTCTTTATTTTATTAAAAATAACTTCAACATTGGAATCTTCTAAATTGTATCCAATAAATAGGATACTCTTGGTTGCAACTATTCCTTTGATAATATTCCAAATAGTATTTTGTTCTGTATCATTTTCAAAAAATCTATTATAATCAGATTTTGTTATAATTATAGAATCAGGATCTGATAAATCACCGTGTATTTTGAAAAGATTTACCTTTTTATCATCTATATATGGAGTATGGTTGTCTGAGAAAATTAGATTTAGTTTATTACCATATGCGTTTTCAAATAACCTATCATAGTTAGTTGTTATTATATTCCTGAAATGAGGTATTTTAGAAATAATTTTGTGAGTTTCTGTTGATGAAAAATCTTTTATAAAAGTACTTGTTAGTACCTTGATAATATAATTCCTATTTCCTTTAAGTTTACAAATCTCATCTGTTAAATGAGATAGGTCTGAATTTTTTCTAACTTCTTCTTTCTCTAAAGGAGTTAAGCCTTCGTATAGAATCTCTTTAAGTCGTGCTCCTGATGGTAAACCAGCATACAAAGACAAGCCTGCCCCTGCCCAAAGAACTACCTCACCCTTACTTATAGATTGAAATAGACTTTCTTTATATATGTTTTTCATAGATTCCATAACGATAATTTCTTGTTTTTTTATGAGAGGTGATTCAAAAAGTATGATAAAGAATGGACAATTACAACAAAATTTGTAATTTTGGTAATAGAATTACATTGTCCTAATTGTCAAGGTGCAAAGATAGTAAAAAGGGGTAAAAAAATTAATAGGGAATAAAATTATCTTTGAAAAAAATGAAGAATACTGTTGCCAATTTATTGGAAAACTATAAAGACTACCGTTTCTAAAGGTAATAAAACGAAAATACAAATAATAGAAAAAGGCTCTTTTTTGTTTGAAGTATCTTATGTTTAGCTTATAGGAAGCTTATAGGATAAACGAACAATGAGTGGCTCTACAGTGGGTCTACAGTGGCTCTACAGTGGCTCTACAACGAACAAAAG
>ERZ773083.1609-NODE-1609-length-15092-cov-19.531822_pt1 | contig 15092 bp, 9 predicted proteins | sample MGYA00511465_ERZ773083 | MGnify/ENA primary metagenome ERZ773083 (study PRJEB29015, sample SAMEA2738001) | human oral metagenome | biome: human oral; feature: human-associated habitat; material: dental | place: China | collected 2060 ... | reverse complement strand
GGACGGCCGGCAAGACGCGCGGAATCCGCGCCGATCGGCGGACCCCGTCGCCGACCGCCGGCGGACCTTCAACCAGAAGTTGGCCGCGACCGGCCTGGACGCACGGGCGTTGGCGCTTGCGAGCCTGCTCGCAGCTGCCGCAGGATGGGTTGCGATTCGGCGCAGGCAAGCCTCGCTCCGCCGTCGTCCGTGAGCGGATTCATCCGAGGGCGTTGTCTCCCACTCACAGCTGCTTAGACAACTCGCCTAGAATGGGATGAGGCAACAGGCGCCCGGCGCCTCGCAACGACTTAGGAGACAGCCCCAGTGGGAAAGTTCATCAACAGAATCCTCCGCGCAGGCGAGGGTCGCACCCTGAAGAAGCTCGAGGCGATCAAAAAGCAGGTCAATGCGCTCGAGCCCACTTTCGAGGACATGACGGACGAGGAACTCCGGGGGCAGACCGAGCAGTTCAAGGAGCGTATCGCCGACGGCGAAACCCTTGACGAGCTTCTTCCCGAGGCTTTCGCCACTGTGCGCGAAGCCGCCCGGCGAACCATCGGGCAAAGGCCCTACGACGTCCAGATCATGGGCGGAGCGGCGCTCCACCTGGGCAACATCGCCGAGATGAAGACCGGCGAGGGCAAAACTCTCGTGGCGACGCTTCCCTCCTACCTCAACGCGCTGACGGGCAAGGGCGTGCACGTCGTCACGGTCAACGACTACCTCGCCTCCTATCAGTCCGAGCTCATGGGGCGCATCCACCGTTTCCTGGGGCTCACCACCGGGTGCATCCTCACGGGCCAGGATTCCGACGAACGCCGCAAGGAATACGCGGCGGACATCACCTACGGCACGAACAACGAATTCGGATTCGACTACCTGCGCGACAACATGGCGTGGCAGACCTCTGACTTGGTCCAGCGCGGGCACAATTTCGTCATCGTCGACGAGGTCGACTCGATCCTCATCGATGAGGCGCGCACCCCGCTCATCATTTCGGGCCCGGCGGAGGGCGACGCCGACAAGTGGTATTCGGAGTTCGCCCGTCTCGCTCTGCGGATGCGCAAAGACACCGATTACGAGGTCGATGAGAAGAAACGAACCGTGGGCATCCTCGAGCCCGGCATTGACAAAGTCGAAGACCTCTTGGGCATCGACAACCTCTACGAATCTCTCAACACGCCGCTCATCGGCTACCTCAACAACGCGATCAAGGCCAAGGAGCTTTTCGTCAGGGACAAGGATTACATCGTCCGCGACGGCGAGGTCCTCATCGTCGATGAGCACACCGGGCGAGTCCTGCCCGGGCGCCGGTACAACGAGGGCATGCATCAGGCGATCGAGGCGAAGGAAGGCGTGGAGATCAAGGCGGAGAATCAGACTCTTGCCACGATCACGCTCCAGAACTACTTCCGCTTGTACGACAAGCTTTCGGGCATGACCGGAACCGCCGAGACCGAGGCCGAGGAGTTCGCCTCGACCTACAAGCTCGGCGTCGTTCCGATCCCCACGAACATGCCGATGATTCGGGAGGACAAGGTCGATTATGTGTTCCCGTCCCGCAAGAGCAAGCTCAAGGCGATCGTCGAGGACATCAAGGAGCGCTACGAAGTCGGCCAGCCCGTCCTCGTCGGCACAACGAGCGTGGAAAAGTCCGAGGAGCTGTCGAAGCTTCTGCGTGAGGCACGCGTTCCCCACCAGGTTCTCAACGCCAAGCAGCACGAACGGGAGGCCGCCGTGGTCGCCGAGGCCGGGCGCAAAGGCTCGGTCACAGTCGCGACCAACATGGCCGGGCGCGGAACTGACATCATGCTCGGCGGAAATCCCGAACACCGGGCCGTCGCGGCCCTCAAATCTCGGGGCCTTGACCCCGAAAAGACCCCCGATGAGTATGAGGCCGCCTGGCCGCGCGCCCTGAAGGAAGCTGAAGAGGCCGTGGCTGAGGAGCACGACGAGGTCGTCAAGCTCGGCGGACTCTACGTGTTGGGAAGCGAACGGCACGAGTCTCGGCGCATCGACAACCAGCTGCGCGGACGATCCGGACGTCAGGGAGACCCCGGCGAGTCCCGCTTTTACCTTTCGCTCGAGGACGACCTCATGCGCCTTTTCGCCACGGGGATCGCACAGAGGGCCCTCAATCCTTCGATATACCCGGAGGACGAGCCGCTGGAATTCAAGATCATCTCCAAGTCGATCGAACGCGCGCAGACGTCCATCGAGTCGCGCAACGCCGAGATCCGCAAGAACGTTCTGAAGTATGACGACGTCATGAATGAGCAGCGCAACGTCGTCTACGCGGAGCGCCGCCGCATTCTCGAAGGAGAGGACCTCGAAGCGATGGTCGAAGGCTTCCTCGATTACGTCGTCGAAGACATAGTGGGCGTCCACACCCAGTCTGACGCTCCCGACGAATGGGACCTCGACAAGGCGTGGATTGAGCTCAAAGGCTTCTACCGGCCCGGTTTCACGGTCGAGGAGCTGATCGACGAGGTTGGCGGCCTGTCGAAGCTAGAACGCGAACACGTGCTTGACGAGCTCAAAACCGACATTCACACGAACTACCGCGACCGCGAGGAGGAGGTGGGCGAGGACGCCATGCGCGAGCTGGAACGCCAGGTGATCCTCAACGTCCTCGACCGAAAGTGGCGCGAGCATCTGTATGAGATGGACTACCTCAAAGAGGGCATCGGCTTGCGCGCGATGGCCCAGCGCGACCCGCTCGTCGAATACAAGTCCGAGGGCTACGACATGTTCCAGGCCATGAACGACGGAATCAAGGAAGAGTCGGTACGCTACCTGTTCAACTTCGAGCTTCCGAGCGAGAGGGAGGAACGCGAGGCCGCCATCGTCAGCGCCGAGTCCGCGGCGCAGGCCGCTGCCGAGGCGGAGGCCGCCGTCGGTTTTGAAAGCGACGAGGATTTTTCGACTGTCTCCGAGGAAGCCGGGAGCGGCTCGAAGGATGTCGCACTCACGGACAGTGCGGCTGAATCGGACGTTCCTGTTGAATCGGACAGTGCGGCTGAATCGGACGTTCCGGCTGAGGCCGTTGACGCACGCGATCGCTCTGGCGTCGCAGCGGGGTTTGGCGACGCCGGCGTCGTCGGCGGGGAATCGGACCCAGAAGCCCGCGGGGAATCGGACCCGACGAGGGGCGATGCGTCGAATCTGGGCGACGACCGTAGCGGCGCTTCCAAACGTGAGAATCAAGAAGAGGCTCTGCAGGCCGACGTCGAAGCCGACAATGCGGGAGAATTCGGAAGCGCCGCTGGAGCCGAGGAGAGCGGGACTGGCGAGGCAGGCGGACGCGAGGCTTACGCCGTCGGCGAGGCCGATCTAGACGGCGAAAAAGGCGGCCTCCGCGAGCAGACCGAGTCCTACGGGCACGTCGGCGCCGAGGGGCTTGCCGAGTCTTACGGGCACGTCGGCGCCGAGGAGCTTGCCGGAACCGAGGAATCGGTTGGCGGTGAGGGCGCGCAAGAATCGGTTGGCGGTGAGGGCGCGCAAGAATCGGTCGGCGTCGAGGGTTCCCAAGAATTCGCCGACGTTGAGGACCGGCGTGAGCTTAACGGCATTCAAGAGGCCCGGGATCTCAACGGCATTGAAAGCACGGGAAAGTCCGCTGACAACGAACCCGGCGAAGTCCTCGAGCCGGACGAGACTCTTGAGCCGCTCTCAGCTTTGGGGCGGATCAAGGCGTTCTTGAAGAATTTGCCTGACGCTCCAGATCCGTCGGAGCAGAACGGGGAGCCCGGCGAAGTTTTAGACCCGGCGGAGACTCTTGAGCCGCTTTCGGCTTCGGGGTACATCGACGTCGCCGCGATCGAAAACTCCGGCTGGAGCGCCCCCGAGGGTCACGTGCAAGATTTCGGCGAAAACGGCATTCCCGGCGAGGATGCCGAAGATGCGGAAGGCGACGGCGCGATCTTGGACGCCGCCGACGCGGGCTCCGAAGATCAAGCCGTCGGCTTCGAGGCAGCCGCTGCCGAGACTGAGGCAAATGCCGGCCTTCTCATCACGGAGTCGGAAGTCATCGAGTCGATGATGGGGGACTCCGCCGAGCAGCCTTCCAACGCGGACGGCGCACCGGCCGAAAGCTCTGCAGAGCGCGTGTCCGTGGTCGACGGCGCCTTGGCGGACAGCGCGATGGCCGGGCCGCCGAGCGGGGCGGGCTCAGCTGAGGATCCTGAGGCTTGGGAGCGGCCCAACGAGCTTGAACCGCCTGTTTCATTCGATTCGGCCGGCTCGTTCGAGCCCGCCGCGTTCGACTCATCCGACCCACTCGAATCGTCGAGTGCATTCGGAGGGCCGGGTGCCCTGCCCGCTGGCGGGGAGGGCTCGCCCCGCGAATTCGAAGGAGTTTCTTTCACAACGGGCGACGGGGGCCAGGCAGTTGGGTACGAGGCCGACGGGTCCGAGGAGGGCTTCATCCCATCCGGCGCCCAAGGCGGCGACGTCGACGCATGGCCAGTTCGAGGCTGGGACGAAGCTCTTGGATTCGGACGCGAGAGCGAGACCGTCGTATCTCAGGAGGACGCGAATGCGTCCCACAACATCGTCTTCGCGCCTCACGTTTTTGGCGCTGCGCTGTCCGCGGGGGACACTCCTAGACACTCTGCGCTAGAGCGGATGCAGACCCTCGTGTTGAAAGATTCCCCCGAAGCGGACGCCCTGGCTGAGGCCGCCAGCGAAAAGGCCGAACAGGAAGCTCCGGCAGTGGAGACCGACGGCGACACTCCGGCGGCGGAGACCGACGGCGACGCTCCCGCCTCGGGCGAAATGGCGCCCGACGGCGCAGGGCTCACGGGTGAGAACCCTGAATCTCCCGGTGAAGACGAGCCCTCTGACGGTGCACCAAACGATGCGGCCGCAAACGAATTCGGCCAGGCGGGGGATGGCGGAGCCGCCCCGGCGATTTCCGTGCCGAACGAGGCTGATCCGCTCGGCGGCGCCGGCGCGGATTCCGTCCCGCCTGCCAGCTTGCCCGCATCGAACGTGGGGCAGCTGCCCGAGCCCGGCCAAGGCCAAGTCAAACGCCGGCGAGGAAAGCACTCCGCCTGACCCGCGCCGCCCGCTGGCCGCCCCGTCTTCCGTGTCGCAAAGCCCCGCAGCACGGTCGGATTCGTCGCCGAGGTGCGCACTCCGTCCCGCTGCGGCAGTTTGCCTAAACTCAGACTCGGAGTGCTTACTCGTTTGCCGACGTCCTCGGCCCAGGATGCGGACGACCTTGCCTCGGGCTCGTCGCTCTCGGCCATCCTGCAAGGGAATCCGTCAACGGTCTGACGGAGGCGGCGCGCGAGCGCAAGGCACCGTCGTCGAAAAACTTCGTCGGCAGCGGGAATTTGCGCACTTCCCGCTCGATCGCCTCAACCGGAAAACGCACGTCGGAGCCCGCTACGACGAAATTGCCGAAGCGCTTTCCGCTGAAAACAGCAGGATCCGCTATAGCGACGATATTGTCAAACGCGGCCGCCATGGCCGCGATGTCCTCGTCAAGCCGCCGAATCCCCGCCGAAGCGACCGCATTGAGAACGTAAATCCCCCCGGGCTCCAAAACATCGGCCGCTCGTTTCGCGGATTCCGCCGTTCGCAGATGCGGCGGCACCTCCCTGCCCGTGAAAGCGTCGCGGACGATCGCGTTCCAGCTCGCTTTCGTCAAGTCGAGGACGTGCCTGGCATCCCCGACCCTGATCTTCAGAAAGGGCGAGCGCGGCAGCGGAAACCAGTCGCGCACCAGCCTGGCCAGTTCCGGGTCGATTTCGACGGCGACCTGATGCAACTCTCTGCGGGCGCCCAACGCCCTGGCGAGCGCGCAGCCTGCGCCTCCCAGATGAAGCACCCTCATGCGGCGCGGGCCGCCTTCGGCCGACCCGCCCTCGACGCCCGCCTCGACTGCGCGGCGCCCGCCTTGATCCCAGCGCGACTCGAGTATGAGGCGAATGTGCTGCATATACTCGAAATCCAGGTACTCCGGATCGGCCAGGTCCAGACTCGAAGACTCGACGCCGTTCAGCAGAAGGAGGACCTGCGAGGGATTGGTCCGTGCCCTGACGAGTTCCGCGGTGGCGTACGTTGTTGCGACGGGCCCCTCGGGCAGCTGGGTTCTGGACGATGCTCGCTTCATGCCACGAGCCTACCGAGACTTGGGGGCGCCGTGGCAGGCGGACCGGGCGTTTCGCGCGGTCAGAAAAGCGACGGAGCCTGAACGTAGGATTGTCGCGTGAGAAAGGAGGACGGATGTCCCGAGCGCCGCGGTCGAAAGAAGCCCGTCGATTCTGGGGCGACGACGATTCCGACGTCGGCATACTCCACGTCGATATGGACGCCTTCTTCGTGTCAGTCGAGCTGCTCGATCGCCCGGAGCTCGCGGGCAAGCCGGTCGCCGTCGGGGGAGCCGAGCGCGGCGTCGTCTCGGCCGCCTCTTACGAGGCCCGTGAATTCGGCGTCAACTCGGCAATGCCCGTGGCTCGCGCCCTTCGGGCCTGCCCGCATCTGACGATGATTCCTCCGCGCCACGGAAGGTATTCGGAGGTGTCGCGGCAAATCATGGACATACTGCACGACGTCACCCCGCTTGTAGAGAAGCTTTCGGTGGACGAGGCCTTTCTCGACGTCGGCGGCGCGCGGCGCCTCATGGGAGGGCCCGTCCGCATCGCCACGGATCTGCGGGCGCGCATCCGGCGCGAGGTCGGCGTTCCGGCGTCGGTTGGCATCGCCGCGACGAAGCACGTCGCCAAGATCGCCTCGGCCCACGCGAAGCCCGACGGATTGCTCCTCATACCCCGCTCGGCCACGATCGCCTTCCTCCATGGGCTGCCGGTGGGGGCGTTGTGGGGCGTGGGAGAGAAAACGAGGGCGCGCCTGGCCAACCAGGGCATCGAGACGGTGGGAGAGCTCGCCGACGCGGGACCGGAACGCCTGGCCAGGATCCTCGGCCGCGCCCACGGAACGCATCTGTACAGATTGGCGATGGGGCAGGACCCGCGTCCCGTGCAAACCTCTCGCGAGGAGAAGTCGATCGGCAAAGAGGAGACCTTCTTCGAACATGTGGCCGACCGCGGCAAGCTTGAGAGGATCCTTCTGGCTCAGGCCCATGCCACTGCGCGTAGACTGCGACGTGCGCATCTGACCGCCCGGACGGTCGCGATCAAGGTTCGCTTCGCCGATTTCACGACCATCACCCGCAGCACGACCTTCGCCCGGCCGACCGATCTGGCGGCTGACCTCTACGCGGGCGCCAAACATCTCTTCGATTCGGTCGCCGTCGCCGGCGAGGGGCTGCGCCTCCTGGGCCTGCGCGCCGAGCAGATAGTCGATCAGCGCGAGGGAGTGCAGCTGGCTTTGGGCGCGGATTCCGACGACGAGGCCTGGGCATTCGGAGACCAAGCGGGTGAGGGCATGTGTCAGGCTTTTGGCGTGAATCCCCGTCTTGAACGGGCGGAGGCTGCGCTTGACCGCATTCGCGACAAATTCGGCCCGTCATTCGCCGGTCCGGGAAGCCTCATCGGCGCGGACAAGGAGAGGCGGCCCGAAGCGGACAGGCAGAGGCGACCCGAAAACGGGGGAGGCGGATGAGGCGCAGGGAATCGTTAGAATCGGGGAAGCCGCGAAAACGGGGGAGGCCGCGTTCACCCGGAGGTGAATGGACTCCGCCGCCCCAGAAACTATGACATCGTGGTTGCTCACGTGACTTTTGCCGCTCGTACCTTCGGGATATTCTTAACAGGTACGCCGACGACAGAGGAGAACCCATGGCCCTTTCCGAATACGAACGGAAGATGTTGGAAGAGCTGGAAGCCCAGCTGTCCGACGAGGATCCCGGGTTCGCCGACACCCTCAAGCCGAAGCCGTCGCCGAAGGCTGCGGCACGCCAGGTGTCGATTCGCCATCTCGTCCTGGGCCTTCTCGTCGTTTTTGGAGGCATTGCCGTCCTCACCCTCGGCGTCTCGGCCGAGATGGAGATCGTCGGGCTCCTCGGGATCGTCGTCATGTTCCTCGGGACGTGGTACATGACGACCGGCATCAAGTCCTTCCCCATCGAAAAGGCGGAGAACGACGATCCCGGGCCGAAGAGGCCAAAGACTCCTCGCTCCAGCCGTTTCCAAGACTTCATGGCCAAGCAGGCCGAAGAGTGGGAGAAGCGCCGCCGCCGGTAGCGTGTGCAAGCGTGGAATGACTGGCAACCGTCAAAGGGCCCGGCAACGAAAGGCCCCGCGACGTCGAGCGGGCCTCTCGCGTTGACCGGCGCAATTCGCCTCCGGCATGGCAGCGGCCGAACGGTCGAACCCTTCAGCGGCGGCTGAAGGCATCCCGTCGGGATGCCTTGGAGACTTCCCGTCAGACTAGGCACGCTCTTGTCGCCTCGTTGAACGCGCAAAGCGGCCGCCTTTGTGGCATCGGCATGCTGGACCGCATCGACGCGATCCGCTGCGACGCTCCCATGCGCCTTCCACTTCGCTCCACCGCGCCGCCTCGCCTTATTCCATGGCGTCGCCTCGCCTTGTTCCCCGCCTGTTCGGCGCCGTCGGTCCGTTTCGTTTTGCAGGGTAAGCTCGCTTCTCTTCGCGGCCGCGCCGCCGTCGTCCCTCCACTTCGCTCCCCCGGGGCCGTCTCCACTTCGCTCCACAGACGCGACGACGCCCGGAAAACAGCCGATCTGCGGCGTCGTTCTCCGTCTCCAGGCGGAGAGTTTCAACAAAAATGTGACGTGATGGGTACAGTTGCCCTCCACCGTGGTTTTCCCTTGATGCGTATGATCTTCTTCGACAAAACACCCCCAAGGGACCCTTGCTTGTGGGGGGAAGTGGAGTAAAGTGGTGGCCAGCGTCGAGAGGGAGGTGGACGCGGTGTTTCTGGGCACATACGAGCCAAAGCTCGATGACAAGGGTCGTCTGATCCTGCCCGCGAAGTTCCGCGACCAACTCCAGCGCGGGTTGGTCATCACCAGGGGACAGGAGCATTGCCTGTTCGTCTTCACCATCGAGGAGTTCGAGGAGTTTCAAACGAAGCTTCATCAAGCTCCCCTCACCTCTAAGGAGGCTCGCGATTATCAACGTGTGCTCTTTTCCGGTGCAAATGACCAAGTGCCGGACAAGCAGGGGCGGATCTCCATTCCCTCGAATCTGCGCAAGTACGCCGGATTGGAGCGCGACCTGGCCGTGATCGGCTCGGGAAGCAGGATCGAGATCTGGGACCTGACGGCGTGGAATGAGTACCTGAACACGCAGGAAGCCGCCTTCGCCGACCGCGAAGACGAGGTCATTCCCGGCCTGTTCTGACCGGCCGAGGGCTTTCTCGCTCGTCTGAGGCAGTTCCCCAGCTTCAGAAAGGCGAAGAAAGCCGCCGGCCGGTCTGATTCGACCGCACAAAGGCAGCCGCGGCAGCGGCCGTATACGCCGCAAGGCACAGAGAGGAGTTCGCATGGCGTCGAAAGCGACGAGCAAAGCCGGACCCCCTCGCGCCGACGGCAATGCGCTGCATGTGCCTGTGCTGCTCGAGGAGTGCGTGAACCTCCTCGGGCCCGCGCTGACGGCCGAGGCCCCCGTGATGATCGACGCGACGCTCGGAATGGGAGGGCATTCATTCGCCTTCCTCGAGCGTTTTGCCAACCTGACGGTCGTAGGCATCGACCGGGACCCGGAGGCCATTGAGTTGGCCGGCGAACGCTTGGCGCGTTTCGGCAAGCGTTTCGTCGCCGTCCGTGCGACGTACGACGACGTGTCCGACGTCGCCGCCGAGTATGGACGCGCCGGGCGGGCAGACGCCGTGCTGATGGACCTCGGCGTCTCCTCGCTCCAGCTGGACGACGAGGGCCGCGGGTTCTCCTACTCCGGCGACGGCCCCCTGGACATGCGAATGGACAAGACGGGCGGCCCGACGGCCGCGGACGTTTTGGCCTCCGCGGACAAGGCGGAGCTGACGCGGATCCTGCGCGAATACGGCGAAGAAAGGTTTGCTTCGCGCATCGCCGCCAGGATCCTCGCGGCCCGCGCCGCGGAGCCGATCGAGCGCACCGGCCAACTCGCCGACATCGTCTGCGATGCAATCCCTGCACCAGCCAGGCGCACGGGAGGCAACCCATGCAAACGAACCTTTCAGGCGCTTCGAATCGCCGTCAACGACGAGCTTGCCCTCCTCCGGCGCGCCATCCCGCGCGCCATCGAGGCGATTGCGGTTGGAGGCCGCATCGCCGTCGAGTCGTACCAATCGCTGGAGGACAAGATCGTCAAGCGTGAGATGGCGAAAGGGGCGACGTCCTCGACGCCGGCGGGCCTGCCCGTCGAACTCGACGACCGCGCCCCGTATCTCCGCCTGCTCACCCGCGGCGCCGTCAAGGCCGACGCCGCGGAGCTGCAGGCCAATCCGCGCAGCGCATCGGTGCGCCTCAGAGCCGCCGAGAGGCTGCGCGAAACCCCGCACACCGCATAAACCAGCAACTACACGAGGAAAGAACCGATGAGTGCAATCCCCGCCACCACTGTGCCCCGGCGCGCCGCCCGCCCCGTCGTTTCGGGGGTTCCCGGCCTGAAACTAGTTCCGGCCCCGGCGTCGGCGCGAGGCTTCTTCGGCGTCGTCATCGTCTGCGCACTGCTCCTCGTCGGCGCCTTGGGCACCGCTTTCGCCCTCAACACGCAGATGGTCGACACGGCTTACGAGATCCAGTCGGTGCAGAAGGAACTCAACGTTGCCACGGCAAAAGAGGCCACGCTCGCCGATCGCGTCGTCTCCGCCTCCACCCCGCAGAAGCTGACCGCCAAGGCCGAGCAACTAGGATTGGTTCCAGCAACGAGCGTCCTCCACTTGGACCTCACGACTGGGGCCGTCAAGAAGCCCTCGGAGCCGCAAAGGAAGTAGATGTCGTCTTCTGCCACCGACAATGAGTCGGAGGGGCGTGGCGCGGATCGTCCGCGCCGCGCTGCCTTTTCTCGGTACATTCGTCGACTGAAGGAGTACCACTCGTCGTTGCCTTTGGCGGCCAGACGCCTGCATTCGCTCGCCGTAGCCTTCGTTGTGTGCGCATTGGTTTTGGGCATTCGGCTCGCCGACCTCCAAGGCGTCAGATCCGCCTCCCTCGCGCAGGCCGCGTCGGGCTTCAGAACGAGGACGTACACGCTGCACGCCAAGCGGGGGGACATCGTCGACTCGAAGGGCTCGGTACTGGCGACGTCGATCGAGCGATACAACATCGGCGTCAACCAGAAGGCCATCGCCCAGTACAAGCGCTACGACAAGGACGGCAACCTCATCGGATCCGGCGCCGCGGCGGCGGCCGAACAGCTCGCGCCGCTGCTCAAGATGGATCGGGCCGAGCTGGGCGGCCTTCTCCTGGGCGGCGAGAAGAAGAAGTCTTTCGCATACGTCAAGAAGGACGTTTCGCCGGATCTCTGGCGCAAGGTCAACGCGCTGCGCATCACTGGGATTGAGCCCGAGCAGTACATGAAACGCGAGTACCCCAACGGCGCGGTTGCCGGAAACGTGCTTGGCTACACCGGACAGGTCGAGAACGAGCCCGCCCAGATCAAGGGCCAGGCCGGAATTGAGAAGTCACAGGAGGCCGCGCTCGCGGGAAAGAACGGCTCCCTCACGGTCGAGGTCGCCGGGGGAGGCGCGGTTTTGCCCAACGGCAAGCGCAAGGAAGCGGCCGCGAAGGACGGCTCCACCGTCAAGCTGACGATCGACCGCGACCTGCAGAACCAACTCATGAAGGCCGTCGACGATTCGGTCAAGGCCAACAACGCTGAGTGGGGAGCGGCCGTCGTCGTCGAGATCGGAACAGGAAGGATTCTCGCCCTCGTGGATTCGGGCTCCCCGAATCCGGCTGATCTCGGTTCGACGGCGTCCTCGAACTGGGGGTCGCGGGCGGTGCAGGCGCCCGTCGAGCCCGGATCGACAGGCAAGCTCATCACGTTCTCCGGCTCAATCGACCAGAAGAAAGTCACGCCCGAGAGCGTTTTCACTGTGCCCTACTCGATCACGATGCCCAACGGCGAGAAGGTCCACGACAACGATTCGCACGGCACCGAGAGGATGACGGTGGCCGGGATCCTCGCGAAGTCCTACAACACGGGCCTCATTCAGATCGGCGACAAAGTGACCGACGCCAAGCGCTATGACTACATGAAGAAGTTCGGCATCGGCTCGAAGACGGACATCGAGCTTCCCGCGGAGTCCCGCGGGAGGCTCACGCAGCCGAGCTCCTGGGGTCCCAGGGGGCGCTACACGACGATGTTCGGCCAGGGATGGTCGGCCACCACCGTTCAGCTCGGCCAGATGGTGGCGACGATCGGCAATCGGGGAGTGAGGGTTCCGCTGCACATCGTCGAGTCCGTCGTCGACGCCGACGGAAACGAGAAGCCCGTGGCGCCGGAGAAGAAAGAGCGCGTGATCTCGGCAGACTCGGCGGCGACGATGCTGAAGATGATGCAGGCCGTCACCGACAAGGATTCGACCGGCTATCTCGCCAGGGTCGAGGGATACAACGTCGCGGGAAAGACGGGGACCGCGCAGGTGCCCGACGCCAACGGCAAGCTCACCAAGCGAGTCGGCACATTCGTGGGGGTCCTGCCAGCGGACAAGCCCCAGATCGCCGTGGCGGTCACCGTCTTCAACGGCAAGGGCGCCGGGTACGGCGGCGAGGTGGCCGCTCCGGTATTCTCGAATGTCGCACACTTTGCGGTACGGCAGCTGGGGATCGCGCCTTCGACCGAGCCCCTGTTCAAGTACCCGTGGTACGAGTATCAGATAGGCAAGAATGACTGACTATACGAGACAGACCGGGCTTTTCACGCAGCTCGACGCGCTCGCCGCGGCCGTCGGAGCGACGGTCGACGTCGGCGACGGAGGGCCAGAGGCTCGCAACGCAGCGGTTGAATCCGTCACGTCCGACAGCAGGCAGGCGCGGCCGGGCGACCTGTTTGCGGCCACTCCGGGAGAGAAAGTCCACGGCGCGGCCTTCGCCGCCTCCGCGGTCGAAGCCGGCGCGAACGCCGTGCTCACCGACGCGCAGGGGCGCGACATCCTTCGCAGAGACCTCGGCGGGCGCTCCGTCCCCGTCCTCGTCGTCGACGATCCCCGCGCCGCCGTTGGAAAGGCGGCCGCCTTGATCCTCGGCGAACCTGCCGCCGACCTCGATTCATACGCGGTGACGGGAACCAACGGCAAGACGACGACGGCCTACATGGTCGAATCGATACTCGGCGCCCTCGGACGCAAACCCGGTCTCATCGGCACAGTCGAGATCCGCCTGGCGGGGATGAGCGTTCCGGCGCACCTGACGACGCCCATGCCCGACGAGCTCCAAAGCTACCTCGCCTTCCACCGCCGCGGGGGAGGGACCGACGTCGTCATGGAGACTTCCAGCCACGCGCTCGTCCAGGGCCGCAGCGACCCCGTGAGATTCACGGTGGCCGGGTTTACGAACCTCACCCAGGACCACCTCGATTTCCACGGCACGATGGAGAGGTACTACCAAGCCAAGGCGAGCCTCTTCACCCCGGAGAGGGCCCGCAACGCCGTCGTCTCAGTCGACGGCGAATACGGCCGTCGGCTCCTTGCGGAATGCGCGCCGAGGCTCGAAGGGGAGGTCGCCGCCCTCGCCGTTGACTCCGGCCTGCCGGATCTGCCCGACGGCGTCGTGGGATGGAAGACGCTCGCCCTGGAAGGGTCGAGTTTCGTCCTCGAATCGACCGACGGGCGCAGGCTGGCGACGAGCACCTCCCTTCCGGGGGATTTCAACGTCGCGAACGCAGCGCTCGCGGCCGTCATGGTCATGACTGCCGGGTACTCTCCAGACGAGCTTGCGCGCGCCCTTCTCGCGGGGATCAATCCCTCGGTGCCGGGCCGCATGGAGGTGCTCAACGCCCGCCCGCGAGTCATCGTCGACTTCGCCCACAACACGGAGGCGCTCGTCAACGCCATGAAGGCGCTGCGCCCCTCGACCGAAGGAAGGCTCGTCGTGCTCACGGGGTCGGCCGGAGACCGCGACAAGGGCAAGCGCCCGGCCATGGGCGCCGCCGTCGCCCGGTACGGCGACTTCGTTTACATCACGGACGACGATCCCCACGACGAGGACCCCGCCGTCATCAGAGCGGCCGTCATCGAGGGAACGCGCGGCTTCGACACCCCCGTCGTCGAGATCGCGGACCGGTCCCAAGCCATAGACGCCGCAATCGCAGAAGCCTCCGAGCGGGATACCATTCTCCTTGCGGGGCGCGGCCACGAAACCATCCAGGAGGTGGCGGGCGTTCCGATCGAACTCGACGACCGAGTCGAGGCGCGGCGCGCCCTACGCAAGCGCGCCCGCGTCCACGACGGTGAGGAGAAAGCATGATACCGGTGACGCTCGCGCAAGTCGTTGCCGATTGCAATGCGACGACGGCGGGCGATACTCCCCCCGACGTCGCACGAGAACAGATTTCATCGCTGACAGCCGACACGCGGACCGTCAGCGGCGGCGAGGTTTTCGCGGCTATCAAGGGCGCACGGGTCGACGGCGCCGAGCTCGCCGGAGCCGCACTGTCGGCGGGCGCACGGGCCGTCGTCACATCCGATCCTTCCACCGCGGTCGCCTCGGGCGCCGACCCGGCCCGGGTCATCGTCGTCGACGACGTCGAAAAGGCGATCGGCGCTTTAGCACGCGCGAATCTCCAAAGGGCGAGGGCCGAAGGGAACCCCGCCCTCAAGGTCGTGGCCGTGACGGGGTCGGTCGGCAAGACAACCGTCAAGGACCTGCTGGCCTCCCTGGTGGAAAGCAGGGGGCCGGTCATCGCCCCTCCCGGGTCCTTCAACAACGAACTGGGCCTTCCGATCACGGTTCTGCGCACGGACGCCGGCACAGCCACACTGGTGCTCGAAATGGGCGCGGACCACGTCGGCAACATCGACTACCTCACGTCGATCGCGCCCCCGGACGCCTCGGCCGTCCTCATCGTCGCCCGCGCGCACCTGGGCGAATTCGGAGGCATCGACAACGTCGGGCGCGCCAAGTCCGAGCTTGTGACCGGCACCCGCGAAGGCGGCGTCGTCGTCCTCAACGCCGACGACCCGCGGGTTGCGGCCATGGCCGGGCTCGCGCATGCCTGGGCAATCCGCAGTTTTGCCGCCAACGGCATTCC
>ERZ773083.1605-NODE-1605-length-15107-cov-18.423864_pt1 | contig 15107 bp, 14 predicted proteins | sample MGYA00511465_ERZ773083 | MGnify/ENA primary metagenome ERZ773083 (study PRJEB29015, sample SAMEA2738001) | human oral metagenome | biome: human oral; feature: human-associated habitat; material: dental | place: China | collected 2060 ... | reverse complement strand
TAATACCAATACTTTTTCATTAATTTCAACACCTATACTCCAAATTTGAGTTGAAACATTTTTTTCATATTGCATAAATTTTATTTTATTTATCTCGCTTCCATCTACCAGTTCTATATTATCCAAAATATATTGCGCTATTCTTTCCTGGTCTTGTCTTATTAATCTTTTTTCTTCTTGATGGCTTTTAAACCAATGCATTGCACCAAGTACCATACACAATATTACCATTGTAGTTAACGTGATTTTTATGGCTTTTCTCATTATTTTTCCTCCTCTTTTTTTTATAATTATATCATACTCTGACTCTTTTAGTTAATCAATTATAAAAATAGAACTTCTAGTATCAATGTTAACTCTTTTCTTTTTATTTCTTCTTTATCAAACCAATCTTTCTTGAGGTATATATATATATATATATTGTAAGATTTCTAAAAGTTCCCTCAATAAAAATAAGCTGCTTGACTCATGCTTATTTTGCATTTGCCAACAGCTTGTAAAAAAAGTTATATTATCTTTGTCTTAAACTATTAAAGTACTATTTATCACCAAAACAATCATCAATCATTGTTTTTACATAAGAAGTCGTACTAAGAACTTCATTCAATCTGTGTTGAACACTTAACAACGCCTTCCCTTTATTTTGCTCAAGCAAGTTATTCAACCCCGTCGCTTGAGTTTTTATCTTCATTAATAACTCCGCCACTATTTTTTCTGCCTTTATTATTCCCTCTAAATTATTATAGCCATATATCACTTCTTCTAACGAGCTTCTTATCATACTTTTCATAATTGGCAAATTGTTTTGGGTGCTTTCTATTTCTGTTTTCGTTCTAGCGTGCCTTTCTTCTATATTTCTCCCTAATCTTCCTAGTTCTTTTATATTTCCTGCTTCGCTTAAACTACTCTCTACTGTACCATAGTATATTGGTTCTTCATTTTCTTTTCCTCTTGCTTGTTCATCATAATAATAAAGTTTTGTCCCATATTCTTTTTCTAGAATATCTACATAATCTTTATTTTTTCTAACCTTGTCCATTGTATCTTTTACCAATCCATGTGTTTCTCTAAAGTAATTAGATAATTTCCCCGTCATTTCTTCTGAAAGTTCTTTTGTACGTATATCCACTTGGTTATCAAATGCTTTCAATACATCTACATCATCAAAAACATTTGTTTCTTTTAGAAATGTTTTATAATCTTGAGCTACTTTTGGCACTTTGTAATTCATAGTTACTTCTTTGTTACTCGCTAACGACATCCCTAATTCTTTGTCTGTTTCATCAAAACTAAACGATAATATTTCTACTGCTGATACCATATACTCAAAACATTTTTTTAGAGTTTCTATATTTTCTTTTTCCACTCTTATTACTTCTTTAAGAGCCTCTACTATACCATCATCATAGCTACTTCTATTGTTTTCTCCTCGAAGGCTAATCTCTATTTTTTCTTTAAAGCTATTTATTACTTTTTCCCCACTTTTTGCTATTTCTGTTCTTACGTCTATCCTCAAAACGGTATCTCTCACACCTGAACCTAAATGTCCCCCTAGGTACGAGCCTTCTATTGTTTTCAATACTTCATTTGATGAACCTATTACTGCTTGTATTTTTCTTTCAGTGCCTTTATAATGCCAATATGCTTTATATTCATCAACCCACTCTCTTCTCCAATTATTAAATTGCTTGCTAAAATGGTATATATTGTAATTGGCTACCTGTCTATATTTATTTCTATTTTCTTGTAATTGAATATATAGTTCATCTATTTTCTTTATTGTATCTATAACTGATATTTCTTTTAAGTGTTGAACTACATATTCTTGGAGCGTTTCTTTTCTTTTTGGTTTTTCGGCAGAGATTTTATTGTTATAATTCCCTACCTTGGCCACTATTTCTTGAATAGTTTCTAAATCTCTAATAACCTCTTTTAGGTTCTGCGCTAGTATTTTTAGACTGTCATGATTGACTATTATCTCTGGAGCTCCATTTGCTGTTTCCACATATTTTCCAGAAAATAATGGTATTGGATAAAGTCCCCTCGCGTCTATCTTTATGTCTATTATTCCATCTTTTTCTATGTCTATTTCTCTTAGCGTTGTTTTCCTTACTATTTCCCCATTTTTATCGACCAGGTTTCCTTCGCTGTCAAAATCTTTCCACGTGTCTAAAGCATGGTATTTCTTTATAAGATTTATTCCATAGCTTACTCCTGGTATTAAATTAATATCTATATCACTATCTACATAACGAGCTATACCTAGATTGTCTCCTCCATAATTTCCTATTATATCTCTTGGATTTCTATAATTTACTATTAAATCTCTATTTTTTAATACCCATTCTATCTCTTTTTCACTCAGAGCATTTGAAGCATCGGGTGCATTAAATACTGTTGCCGCCCATCCGTACTTTGCAGCTACAAATATAGCCAAATATCCACCTAAGGAATGTCCCGTTATACTTATTAACGAAGATGGATATTTCTTTAGTATTTCATCAGCAAATTCTTTTGCTGTTTGGAGTTGGTTTTTGGTTCTCGTCGACCCTTTCCCTTTAGCTATATCAGTGATTAAGTTTTCTTTTCTCCCTTGCCATACTTGTTGCACATCAGTATCTATATCTCGTCGATCACCAACTCTTGTCCCAGCATACGCTATTACTATCTTGCTTGTATCAACTTCTCCTCTATCATTTATTGGAGCCACCGCCATTGCTTGCATCCCGTTGTTTTGATTATCTTCTAATGCAATGATTTTGTATTTATTTTCAATCTCAGAATATAATTCAACTGTTTTTTCTCCTCCTTTTTCTATATTATAAGTATTAGCTGCTAGTAAATGATATTCTCTATCTTTTATCATATTTTATCCTTTCTTGTAAATCACTTCTATATCCTCTATTTTTTTATTTTGTTCCTTTTCTTTTTTCTTTATAGGCTTTCTTCCCCCGCTTTTGGAAATATGATAATTTACCCCTATCTCACTTCCTTCTCCTATACGATTCACACGATACGACACATATATACTATCATTTATAGTTGCAGAAAAATACCATATTCTCGATGAGAAATTCTGATCAAAGCTTGTAAATTCTATCTTTCTTATATCTTCAAAGTTTTCAAGTGTATATTCCACCATTCTTTCTTGCTCTTGTCTTATTAATCTTTTTTCTTCTTGATGGCTTTTAAACCAATGCATAGCACCGAGCATCATACACATTATTACCATTGTAGTTAACGCGATCTTTATGGCTTTTTTCATTATTTTCCCTCCTCTTTTTTTATAATCATTATATCATATTTCTTGTCAGAAAAAATAGAACTCTCAATTCCATCTATTGTTTGAAATTCGTGTCCTATCTTAGACTATTACTATCTTGCTTGTATCAACTTCTCCTCTATCATTTACTGGAGCCACCGCCATTGCTTGCATTCCATTGTTTTGATTATCTTCAAGAGATAAAATTTGAAACTTATTGTCTAATATTAATTCACCTTCTTTTTTTATTTTGAACATTTTTTTACTATCAATATCATATACTTCTTCTGATAAATCTCTGTAATTCTTATCATTTAACATTTTTATTCTTTGCCCTCTATATATATTATTTCTATACTTCCTTTTTTATATACCTTATTTCTCTTAGTTATATTTATTTTCTCATTACTTGATGATATCCATATCTCACTATTTTTTTTATTTTCTTTAATTAATACCAATACTTTTTCATTAATTTCAACACCTATACTCCAAATTTGAGTTGAAACATTTTTTTCATATTGCATAAATTTTATTTTATTTATCTCGCTTCCATCTACCAGTTCTATATTATCCAAAATATATTGCGCTATTCTTTCCTGGTCTTGTCTTATTAATCTTTTTTCTTCTTGATGGCTTTTAAACCAATGCATTGCACCAAGTACCATACACAATATTACCATTGTAGTTAACGTGATTTTTATGGCTTTTCTCATTATTTTTCCTCCTCTTTTTTTTATAATTATATCATACTCTGACTCTTTTAGTTAATCAATTATAAAAATAGAACTTCTAGTATCAATGTTAACTCTTTTCTTTTTATTTCTTCTTTATCAAACAACTTAACTCCTTCTAATAACATACTCAACTAAAAAAACTTTACTCTTAACTGATGAGAATGATATGTACCCCTTCCACTGGTTTATCCAGCAAAAGGGGTACATATCATTCTTGCCTCTCTGTTTTTCACCTCTACAGCATCATATCATCATTGATAATATTGCTTCCACTATTCTTTTTAAATAACTCTAGTAATTTTGCTACGGTTAAATCTTTTTTCTCTTCACCTTTTATATCAACAACAACATGGCCTTCATGAAGCATAACTAGACGATCACCATATTCTATTGCATGTTCCATATTATGAGTTATCATAACTGTTGTTAAATTATTTTTCTTAACGATTTTATCCGTAAGTTTCATTACCATAGCACTTGTTTTTGGATCAAGAGCTGCAGTATGTTCATCTAAAAGAAGAAGTTTAGGTTTAACAAGTGTTGACATAACTAAAGTTAACGCCTGACGTTGTCCCCCTGATAAAAATTCTACACTACTCTTCAATCTATTTTCTAGACCTAATCCTAATTCCTCTAATGCTGTTTTGTAAAGTTCTCTATCTTCTTTTTTCACACCTGGAGAAAAAGATCTTGATTTTCCTCTTTTTAGCGCTATTGCCATATTTTGCTCAATAGTCATCCTTGTAGCTGTTCCCATTTTTGGATCTTGAAATACACGCGAAATATCTTTTGAACGTTTTGTTACATCATCTTTTGTTACATCTACTCCATCTAAAGATACCGTTCCACTATCTGGGAATAACACGCCCGCAATAACATTCATCAATGTAGACTTCCCAGCTCCGTTACTTCCTATTATAGAAACAAACTCCCCATCTTCTATCTCCAAACAAAGATTTCTAAGAACATGATTTTCATTTATCGTTCCTTTTTCAAATGTTTTTTCTATATTCTTTAATACTAAACTCATTTTTATCTCCTAACACCCTTTGGGAATTTTTTCTCTAATTCAGGTATAAATAAAATTATTGCTAAAATAATTGCTGAGAATAATTTTACAAGTTGCGTATCCATACCTGGTATCTCTAATACTAATGAAATAACAAGTCTATAAATAATTGAACCGATAATTATAGAGGCTATTCTCTTACCTAGGCTAAGGTTTTTGATAACTACTTCTGCGATTATAATAGAAGCAAGACCTATAACAATTGTTCCTACCCCCATATTCAAATCAGCAAAACCATTATTTTGAGCAAGCAAAGCTCCTGATAAAGCAATAAAACCATTACTTATCATATAGCCTAAGATTTTCATATTATCTATTCGTATACCATTAGCTGCACTCATATCTTCATTATCACCTGTTGATAAAATCGCTAGCCCTACTTCTGTTTTTAAGAATATAGTTAGCAAGACTATTAATACTAATGAAAATACTAACCCTAATAGAATTACCGCATAGACTTTCGGTATTCCAAAACCTTGTAACATTGTCACCAATGTTTTTTCTTTTAATAATGCTATATTAGCTTTCCCTAAAATTTTCAAGTTTATTGAGTATAACCCTGTTAAAGTTATAATCCCTGTTAACAATGCCGGAATTTTCATTTTTGTATGAAATAAACCAGAAACCACCCCTATAACAAGTCCTCCTAGCATTCCTAAAAAGGTTGCTAAAAAAGGATTCATACCATTCACCAAACTTATTGCACATATAGCTGCACCTAATGGAAAACTTCCCTCTGCTGTTAAATCGGGAATATCTAACAATCTAAAAGTTATATATACCCCTATGGCCATAATCGACCAAAGTAAACCTTGTGAAACACTTGATAATAATATATCCATCTTATCCTCCTATATTATCCTAATACTTTTAATAATTCTTCTTTATTCAAACCTAATGCACGCACCATATCATCATTTATATCAACAGCTAACTTTTTAGGTTGTTCAACTGGTAATTCTGATATTTTCTTACCTTTTAAGATTTGCGCTGCTTGACGGCCTGCTTGACGACCTATCTCTTTGTAGTCTACACCGTAAGTAACCAACATTCCTTCTAAAACTGCTTTATCTCCTCCTAATGCTGGAACTTTTTTCTCTTTTAAAACTGCACCAATTGTTGAAATTGTTGATGCTACCGTAGTATCCGTCGGGAAGTAAATTGCATCTACTTCACTCGCTAGCGATGTAATAACTTGTTGAACATCATTTGTTGTAGTTACTGTTTTTTCTACAACTTCTACACCAGATTTTTTCAAAGTTTCTTTTGCAATCTTAGCTTGTGCTTCAGAGTTTACTTCACTTGAATTGTAGAAAATTCCTACTTTTTTTGCTTTTGGAACTATTTTTAGTAATTTCTCTATTTGTTTATCTACTGGCGTTAAGTCAACAGTTCCTGTTACATTTCCTTCTGGAGCGTCTGTTTTAACCAATAATGAAGCAGCTACCGGATCTGTTACAGCTGTGAAAATAGTCGGTGTTCTATCATCAACATTAACCATAGCTTGGGCTGCAGGTGTTGCTATAACAAAGTTTAAATCATTTTTTCTTGCAAGCTGTTCCGCTATAGTTTGAAGATTACTCTGATCTCCCATAGCATTTTGAACATTAAAAGTTACCTTGTCCGAAGTGTATCCTTCTTCTGCCAACGCTTCTACAAAACCTTCTCTTGCACTAGTTAAAGCATTATGTTCAGCGTATTGCAAAACTCCTATTTTTATATTATCTGTTTTAACTTCACCTTTATTGCTACAACCACCAAGTACTAATAAACTTATTCCTAACAATACTTTTAATTTTTTAAATTTCATTTTCTTTTTCTCCTTTTTATTTTTTTAATTTTAAGATTTTCCTAAAAGAAAAAACCGTTTAGAATGTTCTAAACGGTTTTCAATAGTTTCTATACAAGTTTAAAAAGTTCTTAACCTCGTATTATTTTTATAAACTGTTAGCCCGCTTAGAATATTCCTCTATGCGAGCATCACCAAACTCTACAGCTCCCATAGATACAAACCTTGTTTGTACCTATAAGACCTAAGTACAAACACTATCTAATAGTAGCTGTAGTAATAATTATTTAATTGTGTATTAAATAATTTTGATGATAACATAACAGTGTTCCTCTCTTTTTATCTTGTTATTTTTAGTCTAGCACTGCTATTTCTGTTTGTCAAGTAATTTCCTAAAGAATTCTGAAAATTTAACAAACTAGTACTTTTTATTTAAGAAAAGATCAGTATATCGCTATCTCGATATACTCATCTTTTATAATACTTAACTATCTTTTACTTTTAATTTTACCATAATCATACTTATCAAGGTTATTCCAATTACTATTAAAAATATTGCTTTACTTTGGCTAAAACCAAACAAACCATGTTTAATATGTTTAGCTATCCACACATAAACATAATCCCCGTAATAAATACCTAAAGCAAAGAACGCTTGGTAAATACCCATACTAACGTTACGATACTCTCTGTCAAAATATTGCATTGCTAGTGCAATAAGAATATTGTACGCTCCACCATATCCTAAACCATTTAGAGTATAGCTAAAATAAATTATATATGGATTGTTGATATATAAGGCTATTATGTAAAAAGTTAATAAGCATCCAAGTAAAAATAACAATGTTTTTTGAATTCCCCATTTACGAGTAAGATATACTCCTACAAGAACACCTGCAATTAATTGTGGCACAGCAAAAACCGCATCTATATACGCCAACATAAGTGGTGTCATATTTAAATCAGTCTTCCCATAAGCAATCATATTTGCTCCACTGGTAGAAAACTTGATAAATGATAATAAAACAGCTAATAAACAAATGTAAATAAAACTCTTATGTTTTAAAACTACCTTAACCTTATTAAATGAAAAATCACTATCAACAGGACGATAATCCTTCATTATAAAAGTTAGCACAAATGTTATTAGAGCTATAATTCCTGATACAAGCCACATATAATTAAACTGTTTATATGTGTTCATAGTTAATATATATTGAATTGGCGCCGCCATAAATTCTGCTAAAAGCGGCGCTATAGATAAAATAGATACCGACACCGCCGCCTTATCTTTCGAAAATGTTTCTGAGAAAATAACATTAAATAATGCTAGCATTGTCGCACTAATCCCTAGTGACAACGAAGATAAATAAAGTGTTAAATAATTCGCATTAAACGCCACTAAAAACGAGGTCAAAATTAACAAGAATAATGCAATCTGTATAAACACTTTACGACGTTTAAAAATATCACTCGCCAAAAACATTGGCAACCTAACGATTAAACTCATAAGACCATAGCCAGCGGCTGTTTGCGCCGCTAAAACCGGAGTTAAAGACAATCCACCCTGCTCTATTGGTGTTATCGCATAAAGCTTCCTATAAGCTCTTATTATACTAATCGCCGTCCAAAACAACACCAAAATCCAAAAAATTATTATTTGCTCTTTTTTTAGTTCAAATTTTTTAGATAAGTAATATACTAATATCAAAATAAAAACTATCATTATTAGCGAAAATAAAATTTTTGTTTTAACCATCTCCTAACTAAATTTATTCAACTAATAAATTATATCACAAAATCTAGTTTATAGTTATAAAAGATACCTATTAAATTTTATGATGTTTTTTGTTATTTCTTCAATAAAACCCTAGTGCATACTTTTCGCAAGAACTAAAAAACTAATTTCTGAATTTGGAAAAAGTTCTTTTAGTGGTTTTGCACAAGATAGTAGGGTATTTCCACTGGTAAAAACATCGTCGATTATAAGCACTTTGGAAATATTTGTGTCAGGCATAGTAGAAGATAATGTATAAAATGGATGTCCCGCTCTTTGCTTATGTAGCTTCGCTTGTTTAGGTCGATAATCAGACTCTAGAATTTTCTCAAATTTTACATTACACAAAGTGCAAAGTTGTTCTATATGATCAAAGCTGCGAATTACTTTTCTCTCATTATTAGCTGGAACTATTGTAATTAAATCAAAATTATACTCTTCAAAAAATTTTCTAAACAGACTTTTATACTTTAGGCATTCTTCTACATCTCCTCCATATTTAATTGCATAAATGCTATCTTTCAAAAATTCATAATCTGCAAAATAATACAAGGTATATTCTCCTAACTGTTCAATATTTATATTTAGATTTATCTTACAACTTTCACACAAAATAAAACTTTCCTTCTTTGAGAAAACATTTTTAAACCCTAATTTTTCTTTTACCTCTTTCTTACAAAAACTGCATTCCATTATCTACTCCTTATTTAATCGTCTATACTTGGCTAAGTTATTCATATAGTTTATTTCTTTTATTGCAAGTCTCATATTTTTATTAATTTTATCTGCTAAAAACACGATTTCCCTGCTATAATCGTATTCTTTCCTTCCTACTCGTCCCGCTATTTGTATCAATGCCTCTTTTGTAAAAATCTTATGATTAGCTTCAAACACTAAAACATCGAGATAATCAAATGTGACGCCTCTTTCAAGTATAGTAGTTGTAATTAAGACATCTATCTCCCATTTTTTAAATTTTTCTAACTTTTCGCTCCGTTTTTCATCTTCACTATAAACAAAGTCTATAATCACATTATCCGATAAACTCTTTTTTAAATATAATTTTAAGCTTTTACTCATAGCGATAGTTGGAACAAATATTAATAATCTCCTAGCTAGTTCTAATCTTTGAGTAATAAACTGCGTAATGTACTGTGACTTCTTCTCATAGGTAAATACTTTACTTTGTTCTATTTTTATTTTTGGAATAGGAAGCAAATACCCATGAAATCTTATAGGAATTTTTATAATCTCATCGACCAGTTTTTTTACTTTATCTGATGGCGTTGCTGATAAAAATACTAATGTTCCCTGATTTTTTAGACTTGTCATAACTCCTTGTTCTAAACATTCATCACCGTAGTATGGAAAAGCATCTACCTCATCTACTATGACAATATCAAAATAATTATAATATTTTATAAGTTGATGTGTAGTCATTAGATAAAAGTGTGAATTGACTAGTTTTTTTTCGTCACCATGAAGAACACTTATAGGAATATCTCTGAAATCCCTATTAAAACGCCTAGCTAGTTCTTGGACAACATCTTTTCGTGGAATAGCCATACAGACTTTTTTATTATTTTTTATATTATTGTAGATAACCTTATAGACTATTTCTGTTTTACCTGCACCGCAGACCGCCCAGATTAAAGTGTTCTTCCTTAATTCGCTACTTTCTACTATTTTCTCACTTGCTTCTTTCTGAACATCACTTAAGATCACTGGCGGTTCTTTTAGTTTATTAATTTTATTAAAAGGAATATTTATATAAAATCTTAAAAAATAATTATCGCATCTTCCGAACTCTAGACATCTTTTACAATATGTTATTTTTGTTCCTTCCGTTTCATAACTAAAAAATAGTTTTTGATTTTTATTATCACACTGAAGACAATGATAATTTCTTTCTTCTCCTTGAACAACATATACCTTGTCAATATAAGTCAACTCTTCTAAATAATGAATTTTTACTTTAAGTCGTAAAAGTTTAGAAATAGAAAGGAGTAGCCCATTATACACTCTTAAAAACTCTAAATCACAAGCTTTTAAAGTATAGACTACTCCCGTTATTATATCGTTGTAAATTTCTTCAAAATCTTTGTTTACTTCTCCAAATTTTATATAATCATTATAAATTTCTTTATAACTATTTAACTTTTCTTCTTCATTTCTTTTTGAATAACGAACACAATAAAGTGCTTCGATAAACTCACTATATTCTTCAAAAAACATAACCTACTCCCCACAGTTACCTTTTAAAAATATTTCATAATCCCTTTTAATTTTTACTATCGAATATAACAAAGATTACAAAAGTTCATCTCTACCTAAAACTTTATTGATTTTAGTATTTTTCTGTAATTTTTGCCTTTAATTCTTATATTTAAGACTTTACATAACGTTAAAATGTTATTAATCCTCTATTTTAATTTAATTTTAACAAAAATATATTTATAAAACAAATAATAATCTATTTTTTCGGAAAAATCTTTTTCTAGAAATTATGTTGCTAACGTTATCAAAAAGTGTTATAATATAAGTATAAAAACAAGGGGATACCCTATAAAGTAGACTAGCTACTTTATGAAAGGAGTGCTTTAAAATGTTAAGATATCAAGTACGAGGAGAAAATTTAGAAATTACTCAAGCAATTAGGGAGTATGTTGAGAACAAAGTTTCTAAATTAGAAAAATACTTTGCCGACAGTTTACAAGCAAACGTTTACGCTAATGCTAAAGTATACAAAAATAATAAGAAAAAAATTGAAATTACCGTTCCTCTTAAAGGTGTGACACTTCGCGCAGAGGAAACAAACGAAGATCTTTACGCTGCTATTGATTTAGTTGTGGACAAACTTGAGCGTCAAATGAGAAAACACAAAACTAGAATTAATAGAAAAGGTCGTGAAAAAGGATTTGTAGAAGAAAATCTTCTTACTAGCGCATTAGAAGATGTAGAAGAAACATCACTTGATTTCGGTAAAGTTAAACAACTAAAAGTTGAAACTATGACAAGAGATGAAGCTGTATTCCAAATGGAGCTTTTAGGACATGACTTCTTCGCATTCTTAGATGCAAATACTAACGAAATTTCTATAGTTTATAAACGTCGTGACACTGGTTACGGGGTTCTGGAAATTTCTAAATAATTATGAGTTTAAACTTTAATCGACCATCTTCCGCAGATGGTCGATTATTTTTACAATACTTTATATTTATTATCAAATTATTACTTAGGAGGTTATTATGACAAAAAAAGTTGCCTTATTCGTTGACAATGGTGGTGAAGAGTTAGAGCTAATTGCTCCTCTTGATATTATGCGCCGTGCGAATTTAGAAGTTGATCTTATTTCAGCTAATAACGCTGAGTATGTTATAGGTGCACATAATATTAAAATTATTGTCGATAAAAAGATTAATGATATTGAAGATATACTAGAATATGATGCTATTGTTATTCCTGGAGGAATGCCAGGAAGTACATTATTACGTGACAATAACAAAATCATTCAGTTTTTCAAAACTATGTATAATGAAGACAAATTAGTCGCAGCTATTTGTGCAGCGCCTATAGTACTAAGTGCGGCAGAGATTTTAAAAGACAGAGAAGCTACATCTTATCCAGGTTTCGATAAAGAACTAGAATGTCAATCTTACAATTCTAAAAAAGCTGTTGTAGTTGATAAAAATGTTATTACTGCTCAAGGTCCCACAGTCGCAATTCTTTTCGGTTATGAGATAGTTAATTATCTTCTAAAAGATGAAACAGCTAATAACATAAAAGAACAAATGTTACTACCCGTATTAAAAGATAATATCTAAAAAATATCCCTCAAATTTATTATTTGAGGGATATTTATATTTATTTTGTCATCTCTTCTAATTGTCTCATTGCTGTTGCTACAACCTCTGGTGTACAAACATCAACCGCCAATTTGAATGATTCTTTTTCACTAGCAGCAAACTCTGCAATTTTTTCAATTTTTTCTTCTACATCTTCTACTACATTCACACATGCTAGGTTATAAGCTAAATCATTTTCTTTATAAAATGGAATTAATCTTTCTACTTCTTCCTTCTTACCTTCTGCTAATAATTGAACTAGAATACCATATGAAACCTTTGTTCCATGAAGAACTTTATGTGTTTCTTTTACTAAACTCATACCATTATGCACAGCATGAGCTCCTGCCATACGTCCATAATGAACTCCAAAACATCCTACCGCTCCAGAAATCGCAAATACAGTATCTACAGCATGTTTAAAACTTTCTGTTACTGTTTTTGTACTCATAGCTTCTAATGCACCATTAGCATCACGTAAAAGAGCATCACGCGTAATTTTTGCAGCTTCTAGTCCCATTCTTACTAAAGGATCGTTATATTTATTATTTCTTTCCACTAGCACTACAGCTTCATACCACTTCGCAAGAGTATCTCCAATACCCGCAACAAAATATTCTTTTGGTGATTCTAGTAATAAATCTAAGTCTGCAATACAAGCATATGCAGTACGTTTAAAATATCCAACCTCTCTAAAAGTTTTATCCGGATTATAAACCGCCGCTACTGGAGCATAAGGAGCACATGTTGCTATTACCGTTGGAACAGTCATATACTCTTTATTCAAAAAGCTTGCCACACCTTTAGCCGTGTCAATAACACGACCTCCTCCTACACCAATAACCACATCAACATCTTCTCCATATTCATCTGCAATGCGTTTCATATCTTCATAAGATGATGTCCCGTCATATTTTGCTACTCTAAATTCTCTATTCCCCTTATAAAATTTTTTAAAAGCTTCATAAGATTTTTCACCTGTAACAATCAAAGGAGTATTAAATCCTTCTAGCCTATTATCAAGCACAGCCAAAGCTCCACTCCCTGAAATATATTCACTCACTCCTGGTCTTGCTACATTTGCTAATTCAAACATTCTTATCTCTCCTTTATTATCTCATCATTCAATTTTTTATAAGTATGATTATAACATTTTCGACAATTAAAATCAATAGTAAGTTAATATGTAATTATTTTCTGACAATTATTTTTGAAACAATAAAAGCTAACCTAGAATCCCCTTCCTAAGTTAGCTTTCTTTTTATCTTGGATAAAATATTGTTCCTTCTCTTTTTGTTTCGCCTTTTGTTATCGATTCTACTATAGTACTAGCTTTTTCTAAAGCAACTATCTTACCATCTAATTGTTCTATTAGAATCTTTCTACCTTTATATGGGCTGTAAACACTCGCCTCTACATTTTCTACTCGCAAATAATATTTTTCATCTAGGTTCTGCTCTTTTAGCATATTTTTTATTTGTGCCAAGTTCTCTTCACTATAATCTACATACTCAAAAAGTCTTCTATTTTGTAGTCTTCGAGCTAAATCCGCTGCAATTTCATCATCTTTATCCTGAATTAAACTACAACAATACAATAGAGAATTTTCATCTAATTTGAAATACTCCTCTACACTAACCACATTTTCTTCAAGAAATGGGATTAAAACTTTCATATCAGAAAAATACTCTTTATTATCTTTAAAAATATCTTTTAATCTATTAAAAAGTTGAATAAATACTGCCTCATAGCTGCGTGCTACTGGATGATAATATACTTGCCAATACATCTGATACCTAGCCATAATATAGTCTTCTACACTGTGAATCCCTGTATATTTCACGACAAGAGCTTTCTTATTTTCATCTATTTTTCTAACGCGCATTGTTCGTAATATTCTTTCTAAGTCAAACTGTCCATAACTTGTCGCTGAAAAATATGAGTCTCTAAGTAAATAATCCATCCTATCAGCATCTAATTGACCAGAAATAATTTGGTTAAGAATATCATTTGGATGATTATGTTCTATTATTGATACTATATCCTCTGGTAATCTTGGAGACACTTCAGTTAGTACTTGATTAAGCTCCGTTTCTCCTAAAATTATCTTAGCTGTATAGTCTTCATGACTATGTTTAGTAACATGTTCAAATGCATGAGAAAATGGGCCATGACCTACATCGTGCAACAACCCTGCCAACATTATGCAGATTTTATCATATTCACTAAGTTCCACACTTAAAGATTTTATCTCTGTAACCATCCTACGAACAATTTCGTAAACCCCTAATGAGTGTGAAAAACGAGAATGTTCTGCTGTTGGATAAACCTGAAAGTCTCCACCTAATTGTCGTATACGACGTAAGCGCTGAAATTCCTTGCTATCTAAACAATTCCAAACTACCTCATAGTTAATATGAATATAACTATGAACAGGATCTTTTAGCACTTTTGTTTCACTCAACTTTTTAAATTCCATTCTACTACCTCACTCTCAACATACACGTATTTTCTTTTATTATATCAAAGCATAAAAAAAAGACAAGCCTAAGCTCATCTTTTTCTCTATTTAATCTTATTTTTCGTCTACTACGTATGGTAAAAGTGCCATGTGTCTAGCTCTTTTAA